>ENA-UEPS01000502-UEPS01000502.1-human-gut-metagenome-genome-assembly--contig:-NODE-502-length-32588-cov-13.727446_pt1 | contig 32588 bp, 23 predicted proteins | sample MGYA00242904_ERZ507924 | MGnify/ENA primary metagenome ERZ507924 (study PRJEB26167, sample SAMN06115422) | human gut metagenome | host: Homo sapiens | place: China:Sichuan | collected 2014-10-16...
TTCACATCACTTTGTTGCCAATTCGATTTTCCATCTCTTTTTTCTACATTCCATTGTTCGGCACACAGACAGTCGCACTGTTTGAAGTTTCTTTCACGGTTTTCGGTCATATCCTTGATTTCTACAGTGCATACTGAAAATCTTGAGAAGTCGGGAATCGCATTTTTATACTCCACTCCTTCCATATTATATTTTTGCATAATTTTCCCGATTTCGAGATCGCTTGGTTTGAATGTTGACTCTCCGCGTTGGCCGCTCCATTCTCCACGGTCAGTTTCTTCTTTCGGTGTCTGCTGCAGTCTTTCCTCGTAAGTACTATAAAGTTCTAGTTTTTCAAACGACTTTCTTACCGAAGAATCCAGTCTGTCTTCTGCCCTTGCAATTTTTCCTTCCTGCAAACGCTCAAAGGACGCTCTTACAGAACTATCCAGGTAGCCCTCCTGGTTTTTTGTATCCGCCTGTTTTACTTCTGAGATTTCTCGCCTCACAGCACACGACCTCCCTGCTGTTCAAAATTCGTCCTTAGATTATCTACAGCCTTTGCATCCGGGTTCAGGCTCATGCCCATGCTTATCACGCTATTCAGCACCCAGTCTGCGGCAGCAGCTTTCAGGCCGTACTGTCCCTGCAGCTGTTCCAGAAATTCTTTACGGGGTGTGAACGATTTTTCGGCTGCGGCACAGTAATCAACGACCGTGCTAATCCCACCAAAGAAATCAAACACAGCTTTCCGGGTCTTAGCCACATCCAGTTCGCCGCCTGCAAAGACCTGTTCCAGGTAGCGGCCGTCCTCCGGCTTCAACATCATCTCATGGCGTTTCAGCCAGAGCTTCAGCTGCTCCATCTCCGAAATGCTCAGCGGTTCCAGCTCTTTGCCCGCTGCCAGTTGTCCAAATACAAACTCTGCGTTGATTTCATGCGGCATTTTTGAGGGTTTGTGGTAAACAGCATTTTCCGGCATGGGATACGCCTCAATCTTGCAGAGCACCGCCTCCGGCCACTCGTTCTGGTAAACGGCAGCTACACCCAGCGGCAGCTTGGACAATTCGTCGATCTGTGCCTCCTTCAGAGCGGCAGATTTGCCTACCAGCTTGCGATCCTCTTCGTCCGGCAGACGCAGGATGATTTTCGTGTTGGTGTTGCGGATGACCGACATATCCAGCAGGCCGGGAGCCTGATCCGCAATGATAAAACCCTCGCCGTAAGTACGCATCTCCGCAATGGCGTTGGCCAGCATCTCCACCGACTTGCCCTGCAGATTTGCCCCTTCCTGCAACTGTTCCGCCGACGTCTTGCGCAGCAGATTGTGCGCCTCTTCCAGCACGGTAACATGGCGCAGTCTGCTGTTCATCTCGCTGCCACACATCCGGTATTCCTGCAGCTTCATGACCAGAATGCCCATCAGCAGCGATTTTGTCTCCATCGACCCCACCCGGCTCAGGTCCACGACCACATTGCAGTCAAACAGCTCTGCGTCGCTCAGCGCGTCCTCTGCGCAGAACACACTGCCGTAAATGCCGTTGGTCAGCGACTTCACACGGGTACACAAAGCGCCCACATAATCGCTCTGGGTGTCCTTGGAGTAGTGCGATTCCTCAATGACGCCCGGCAGAATATCCAGCAGGTCAAAGAAGGTTGGGAAGACTCCCTTCTCGCTCTCCGAATTGCGCAGATCCCAGCCTGCTTTCTGGTAGCTGCGCTCGATGGCATCCTTCAACACAGCTGGCATAGCCGCATACATCGGCCAGCAGGCGTTGAATATCTCCACCAGACGGTCAATATGCTCCAGAATATGGATATTCTCAGGGAATGCAAAGGGATTGATGCGCAGCAGCGGAGTTTCTCTGGGGTTGGTGCCGAACACCTTTACATCCGCGCGGCTGCCGAACACATTCTTGTACTCGCCCTTGGCCGGTTCCACCACAAGAAACGACGTCCGTCCATCCTTTGTTATCTCATCCAGAAGATGGTAGACTGCGTTGGACTTGCCCGTACCCGTAGAGCCTGTGACAAAGGTATGAGAGGCCATTGCCTGCCGGTTCAGGATAAGGTCCGCTTTTTCCTCCCTGCCCATATGGTAGATTTTGCCCAGCTCCATCTTGTCCGCATCCGGCACCGTTTCGTCCGGCACATTGCGGCCGAACTCCGCGTGCTCGATGATTGGCAAGCCGTGTACCGAACGTGTCGGCAACCCAAGGTGCATTGGCAGTTCCCGACCGCTGACCAGCGTTGCTGGCGTGTAAAGCAGGCTGTCCGGCGCACCCGCCCACAGCGGACGGGCAAAGACCGGGTGCATGAATCGCTTGAGGTACTCCCGCAGCTGGGCCACCTGTGCCTCATCGTTCTGCCAGACATTCACAGCACCGCTCTCCACCGAGGAGCCCTCACCTACCATCAATGCACGGTAAGTATTGGCCGCAAGTATCGCCGTGGACGGGGTAGACGAAAGGAAATAAGCCGCACATTTATAACAGCCGTAATCCTCGCTTTCCTTGGCGCGCTTGAGCTGATTTTCAATGCGTTCCAGCAGTTCCTCCACCGATTTGTTGCACAGCTCGACCTGCTGGGTACGGCCCATGCCGCGGGTGTCTGTTGTGCCGTGGCTCTCCTGCTGGCTGATGGTGTCCGATGTTCCATGCGACGTCCCATCGGAGGTGCTGTGCGAAGTGCCGGTCTGCTCGGTGGCAGAGTGGCTGGTACCCCACGAGGTGTTTACGCCCATGGAGCCGCCGATGTTCCGGGCAATGCTGTTGAAAGCCGTTCTGGATGGTGCCATGCCTCCTATGGCCCTGCCAGCCGTGCCCAGCAGCGGTCCAATAACAGCACCTGCCACCGGAATCGCAACCGAGGCTACTGCGCCGCCCAGACCCAGAATGCCTGCAATGCCGCCAGCCACCGGCGAGACCTTTGTGACCGAGGTGCCGGAGCTGCTGCCGACACCGCCGTTGATGCCGCCGCTGACCCCTTTCGTTTTCTGGGTGCCATCCGTCACCGAGGAGGACTGGCTCGTGCCGTCCGTTGTGGTCGTGCTGACGGTATCGCTGATGGTGTGGGAAGTCCCGCTGCACAGGCTCTCCATCACAGCCGTGCTCTGATTCTCGCTATAGGACCATGTGCTCTTGCGGAAGGGCGAAAGACTGCTGTAGAGGTTTTCGTACCCGCTGCGTATCTCCGCCTGCGTTTCTGCCGAGACAGGCTCTGCCAAAAACAGCGCCGTGTACACCTCGCCGTCCATGGCGTCCATAAAGCGCTCGATGCCCTGTACAAAAGCTTTGTCTTCCGTCTTGGATTTATCCCGCAGTGCCGCCACGCAGGACACCGAGGCCACAGCTTCCTGCGTATCGCCAAAGGCTCCATCCAGCAGCTCTTTTTCCTCCTGCCGCGGAATGCCTCTTGTCTCGGAGCCGGGGAAGTTGGAGCTCAGCACCTTTTGCAGCGCCTTGCTGGAAGTATCCAGATCGCGGCTCTTCATGTTCTTTTTCAAGGGGTCCTCCCGGACACCCAGATAGATATTCGCGCCGACATTCTCCTCCGGCACATCGATCATCACCGCCAGACTGCAGCCCTGCGCCATGCTGGAATAGTACACCGTGGAAAGCTTCTGGAACATATCCTCGCCCTTTTTCAGGGTCAATTTCTGCAGCTGGAACAGCTGGATGCACTGGGCAGGGTCCTGCACGTCCAGCATCTGCTGGGAAAGCTCCACCATGCCATAGTTCTGCAGTTCCGTCAGATATTTTTTATACACCAGATGGTCTGCAAGGGTCAGCTGGTCCGTCAGGTCATTCAGCGACCGCTGCGCGGAAAGCTGCTGTTTTTCCAGTGCTTCAAGCTCGTTTGCCATTTTATCTCCTTTTCGTTAATTAACCTTTGAAGATTTCACCGAGTCGCTCTAGTTTCTCTAATACCCCTTCGGCAGCCAATGCCGCACCGAATGCAAGTGCCGGACCTATACCGTTGCTTTGCATATTCTTAATGGCACACTCTGCGCCTCCAAAGCCCTGATCAGCCGCTTTTTTATACCATTGCAGGGCTTTTTCTTTGTCTTGCGGCACACCTTCTCCGTATTCATAGCAGCCAGCCAGGGCGAACTGTCCTCGATCATAGCCCTGCTCCGCAGATTTACGATACCATTCCACTGCTTTTTCGAGATTCTTTTCCACGCCACGTCCGTGCTTATAACAGTTGCCAAGGTCACACTGCGCCATAGCACACCCCTGCTCTACAGATTTTCGGTACCACTCAACTGCTTTTTGGCAGTCATGTTCTATGCCATCGCCATAATCGTAACAGCGACCGAGCTTGTACTGTGCAACTGCATAGCCTTGTTCTGCAGATTTGCAATACCATTCCGCCGCTCTTCCAAGGTCTTTCGTTACACCATTTCCGTACTCATAACAAAGTCCCAGATTGTACTGAGCCAATTCATTACCATTCTCTGCAGATTTACGATACCACTCGATTGCTTTTCCAAGGTCTTTCGTCACACCATCTCCGTGCTCATAACAAAGCCCCAAACTGTTCTGCGCCTCTGCATTGCCTTGTTCTGCAGCTTTCTGATTCCACTTCACCGCCTCTTCTTTGTTTTGTGTCACACCATATCCATTTTTATAGAATATTGCAAGGTTACGTTGAGCTGTTGCATTTCCTTGCTCTGCAGATTTGCGGTAGCATTCAAATGCCTGTTTCAAATCTTTTTTAACGCCTTTTCCACAATAATAGCAATAGCCGAGCTCTCTCTGTGCGTCCGCGTTGCCCCCCTCTGCTGCTTTCTCGTACCATTTTACAGCTTCAGCACAATCCATTCTTTTGCCTATACCATTTTCATAACAGCGGCCCAGGCTGTATTGTGCATACTCATTGCCTTGCTTTGCTGCTTTCTCATACCATTTCACAGCTTCCCAATGATTCATTTCTACGCCATAGCCATAATAATAGCAATCACCAAGCAGATCCTGTGCATCTGCAACACCTTGCTCTGATGCTCTCCGAAGCCACTTTACGGCTTCATTATTATTCATTTCTGTGCCTTTTCCATAATAATAACACTTGCCTAATTTATATTGTGCTCCCGCATCACCCTGCTCCGCCGCTTTCCGGTACCACTCCGCCGCCTTGACAAGGTCTTTTGTTACACCCTCTCCATACTCATAGCAATCGCCGAGTCTACATTGCGCCCGTACCCACCCCTGCTCTGCGGCTTTCCGGTACCACTCCGCTGCCTTGACAAGGTCTTTTGTTACGCCTTCTCCATATTTATAGCAGTAGCCAAGATTACATTGCGCCTGTGCAAGCCCTTGCTTTGCCGCTCTCTCATACCATTCAGCGGCCTGAGCAGGGTCTTCCACTACACCTTCTCCATTCGTATAGCAAACGCCCAGATTGTTCTGCGCTCTTGCATTGCCCTGTTTTGCCGCCTTGCTGTAGCATTCAAATGCCTGCTCCAAGTCTTTTGCAACACCTGTGCCATGAGTATAGCAGTCACCCAGTTTTTTCTGCGCTTCCGCATACTCCTGCACTGCCGCCTTGCGGTACAGTTCTGCGGCCTTTGCCTCGTCCTTGCCGACGCCGTCGCCGGCCTCATAGCACACACCCAGCTCATACTGTGCTTCCGGGCATTCCTGCTCTGCCGCTTTGGTGTACCACTTCACAGCCGGTACATTGTACGAGAGTTCCGCATACAGCCGCCCGGTCATATACTGGGCCGTCACATTTCCCTGAGTCGCCGCCGCTTCGTACCATCTGCGGGCCTCTTTGTCGTCCTTTTCAACGCCCCGAGCCTGATAATAGCACTCGCCCAGTGCGCACTGTGCCTCGGCATCGCACTGCTCTGCGGCCTTTTTGTACCACACGACCGCATTTTCTTCGTTTTTTTCCACACCCATGCCGTTCTGATAGCACCGTGCCACCTCAAACTGTGCCTCGGGGTGTCCGTAATCTCTGGCCGCTATCATATACTGCTGGAACGCCATTTCGGCATTGCCGGCCTGCTGATTCTTCTTAGCTTCCTGCAGGTAGTCCTGCACAGTCTTCTTTTTTGTTTCCTGCTGTGCTTCCTCGCCCAGGCAGAAGCGCTCCACACACTCCATAAACTCCTGCTTTTTATCCTCCGGGCCATTGAACAGGAAACTGTACGCGGCATCCTTCTCTCCGCCGAAATCCATTTCCTTTATCTCAGCGCCCAGTCCGCCCCACTTCACGCGGCCCGCAGCCGGTTCAAACCACTCCTCGACGGGCTTTGCCTTCACGGCTTTCGGGATTTCCATCTTCTTTCCGCCCACGCGGACAGACTCCAGCTTGTCCGTAAAACACACTTCCACCTGAATTTCGCTCATATTCTATCGCTCCTTATGGTTTTATAATCTTTAATGTAGTCTCCCTGACTTCTCACCCACATATCGATGCCCGTACCAAACACCTCGGCTTCCACGATCCAGCCCTTTTCCGTCACCTGCAAAACCTTTGCCGTGGGCAGTCGGTCAAGAACGGATTCCAGACTTGGCCCGGTATACTCGAACCGGATGGTCTGCAACTCGCCGCCGTACATAAACTGGATGCGCTTGCGCATCTCGCCCTCCTGAAAGCGGTCGGTGTACCGCTGGGCAAAGTGCCGGTCGAGGGTCTTATAGCTTTGGATACGGTCAATGCGGTAAATCGTCGGAGAATTATCCTGCGGGTTCCGGAAGTGCTTATCCTTGTCGATGCCCTCAATAAACGCTGCCAGATAGAAATAATACTCGCTGAACAGGATGCCCACCGGCTCAATGGTGCGCACACGAGTCTCGCCGTCGTGGGTGCGGCAGTAGGTAATTTCCATGACATTGTGATTTTCTATTGCCGTACCGATCTCCCACAGGCTCTCGATAAACTTCCGGCCATGCTGCGGCTCAACGTAATGGAAGCGTTCGTTGCTGATGAGGTCTTTGACCTGATTCAACCGGTCCAGCGGTGTACAGGCCAAGATCAGCTTATCCAGAATCGGGAACATTTCCTCCTTGACCATGGAGCGGCTTTCCAGCAGGATCTTGCACACTGCCAGAATTTCGCTGCTGGTGAGGAAGCGCGAAAGCGTGTCATCCAGCAGATAGCCGCCCTTTGCGGAGTTGTATAAGATTTCCCGGCGCGGCTCGCTGTCTGCAAAATGGTTGCGCAGGGTATCAAGGTCGCGCTGGATGGTTTTCTCACTGACACCGAAGCGGTCAGCCGTCTGCTGTTTGTTCAGCACACCGCCCTGTACCAGCACCTGTTGGATATAGAGTATACGGTCCAATCTACTATTACGCACAGTCCATTCTCCTTCTCTGCTCATTGTAACACAACACAACTATCCCTGCAATTCTTTGTATGAACTTTTGTCGTTTTACAGAATTACAAAAAAATTTTGTCTCTTTTGCACAACCCCAGTATACAAAAAAAGATGGACAGCCTGTCTGTCCATCTTCTATATCAGTTTGCGTTTTTAATGCACAAGCAACATCCGCAAACTGCATATCGCAAATATGCCGTTTTGATCGGCACTATTTTTGAAAATTGCGATAACAAGTCAAGGTAGACTATTCTTAAATTGCCAACCTCTTTTGAAGCGATAGGCGCTGTTCATCAGTTCATCTGTGATGGTGTAAAGCGCCCGCCGTGGCGAACCATATCCGCCAATCAGCCCAATCACAATCGCAAGATTCAGCACAAATGCAATGCTCAACAGCACCATCAAAAATTTTTTCATACGCTCTTCTCCTATTTGACTTATTTTTCTGCCCCTATTATACAGATTGGGCTGGACGGTATGGTTGTCCATCCTACACAAGCCACAAAAAAAGGAACACGGCATTCTCATTTTGAATGTACAAAGGGTGCGCTCTCACAAGGGATGCCCCGGCACTCATCGTCATGCCAGACATCGTAGGCATACAGACCGTCCGGGACAGTATCTCTCTTGATGCGGATACTGGTAAACAGCGCAGGCTTTCCGCAAACCGTGATTTCTTCGTAACGTTCGGTCATTGCATTATAGGTCATAATCTGTCCTCTCCTTATATAAAGAAACAGGACACTCCACACGGACTGCCCTGCAAAAGTAAAGGGAGAGCATCCGAAGACGCTCTCCCAGTTGTACATAATAATCCTCCAAATCACGACCCTGCCGCATGGCCCTCCACCCCTCTCCCCCGCCCGAGGGAGAGGGGTTCCGGTGCATGGCGCAAAACCGCCCCGGCTTCCTGTTACGGAAACCGGGGCGGCTCATTATGCTTTATTCGTGCTTTCTCAAGCTCTCACGCAATTACTTGCGGGGGTTCTTGATCGCAGCCTGAGCAGCGGCCAGACGTGCGATAGGCACACGGAAGGGAGAGCAGCTGACGTAGTCCAGACCAACATTGTGGCAGAACTCGACGCTGGAAGGATCGCCGCCGTGCTCGCCGCAGATGCCCAGACCCAGGTCGGGACGGGTCTCACGGCCGTCATGTGCAGCCATCTTGACCAGCTTGCCGACGCCGACCTGGTCCAGATGCTGGAACGGATCGCTCTCGTAGATCTTGTTCTCGTAGTAAGCGCCCAGGAACTTGGCAGCATCGTCACGGCTGAAGCCGAAGGTCATCTGGGTCAGGTCGTTGGTGCCGAAGCTGAAGAACTCAGCTTCCTTGGCGATCTCGCCGGCAGTCAGAGCTGCACGGGGGATCTCGATCATGGTACCGACCAGATACTTCATGTCAACGCCGGAAGCCTTGATGAGCTCGTCTGCGACCTTGACGACAACGTCCTTGACGAACTTCAGCTCCTTGACCTCGCCGACCAGCGGGATCATGATGTGCGGAGTGATGATATAACCGGTCTCAGCAGAGACGTTCAGAGCGGCCTTGATAACAGCGCGGGTCTGCATTGCTGCGATCTCGGGGTAGGTGACAGCCAGACGGCAGCCACGATGGCCCATCATGGGGTTGAACTCGTGCAGAGAAGCAACGACGTTCTTCAGGTCATCGAAGGTCATGCCCATGTCGGCAGCCAGCTCCTTGATGTCCTCGTCCTTGCTGGGCAGGAACTCGTGGAGAGGCGGGTCCAGATAACGGATGGTCATCGGGCGCTCACCCATGATGCGGTACATCGCCTCGAAGTCACCCTGCTGGAACGGCTCGACCTTGGCCAGAGCAGCCTCGCGCTCTTCCACGGTACGTGCGCAGATCATCTCACGGACAGCCTTGATGCGGTCCTCAGCGAAGAACATATGCTCGGTACGGCACAGGCCGATGCCCTCAGCACCCAGGTCAACTGCCTGCTGTGCGTCGCGCGGGTTATCGGCGTTGGTCATGACCAGCAGCTGACGAGCAGCGTCTGCCCAGCCCATGAAGCGGTTGAAGTTCTTGTTGCCGGTGGCGGCGACGGTAGCGACCTGCTCGCCGTAGATGTTACCAGTGGAGCCGTCGATGGAGATCCAGTCGCCCTCGACGAACTTGTGGCCGTTGAGCTCGAAGGTCTTAGCCTCTTCGTCGATCTTCACGTCGTTGTCGTTGCCGCAGCCGGAGACACAGCAGGTACCCATACCACGAGCAACAACGGCTGCGTGGCTGGTCATGCCGCCGCGGACGGTCAGAATGCCCTGAGACACCTGCATACCGACGATGTCCTCGGGAGAGGTCTCCAGACGGACCAGAACGACCTTCTTCATCTTGCCGGACTTGACCATCTCCTCAGCCTCTTCGGCGGTGAAGACGATCTGGCCGCAGGCAGAACCGGGAGAAGCTGCCAGGCCCTTGCCGACGACCTCAGCAGCCTTCAGGGCAGCTGCGTCGAACTGGGGATGCAGCAGGGTATCCAGCTGCTTGGGCTCCACGCGCAGGACAGCCTCCTGCTCGGTGATCATGCCCTCGTCCACCAGGTCACATGCGATCTGCAGAGCAGCCTGAGCGGTACGCTTGCCGTTACGGGTCTGCAGCATGTACAGGTGGCCGTCCTCGATGGTGAACTCCATATCCTGCATATCGCGGAAGTAGTTCTCCAGACGGGTAGCGATCTCGACAAACTGATCGTACACCTCAGGCATCTGATCCTTCAGGTGGCTGATGGGAGAAGGAGTGCGCACGCCGGCAACAACGTCCTCGCCCTGTGCATTGATCAGGTACTCGCCCATCAGCTTCTTAGCGCCGGTGGCGGGGTCACGGGTGAATGCAACGCCGGTGCCGGAGCGGTCGCCGGAGTTACCGAAAGCCATCTGCTGGACGTTGACAGCGGTGCCCCACTCGTAGGGGATCTCGTTCATCTTACGATAGACGTTTGCACGGGGGTTGTCCCAGCTGCGGAAGACGGCCTTGACAGCCTCGATCAGCTGATCCTTGGGGTCCTGGGGGAAGGGTCTGCCCTCGTTGTCCTCATAGATCTTCTTGAAGGTGCCGACCAGTTCCTTCAGGTCGTCAGCAGTCAGGTCAACGTCGTTCTTGACGCCCTTGGCTTCCTTCATCTTATCGATCTCGACCTCGAACAGGCTCTTCGGGACCATCATGACGACGTCGGCGAACATCTGCACGAAGCGGCGGTAGCAGTCGTATGCGAAACGGGCGTTATTGGTCTTCTTGGCCAGACCCTCGACAGCCTCATCGTTCAGGCCGAGGTTCAGGATGGTGTCCATCATGCCGGGCATGGACTGACGTGCGCCGGAACGGACGGAGACCAGCAGCGGGTTCTCGTTGTCGCCGAAGGTCTTGCCGGTGATCTTCTCGAGGCCCTTGACGTGCTCGAAGATGTCAGCGGTGATCTCGTCGTTGATCTGACGGCCGTCTGCGTAATACTGGGTGCAGGCCTCGGTGGTGATGGTGAAGCCCTGCGGCACCGGCATACCGGCTGCAGTCATCTCAGCCAGACCAGCGCCCTTGCCGCCCAGAATGTTCTTCATGGTGACCTTGTCGCCGCCAAAGGCATCGTTGCCTTCGCTGAAGTAGTACAGATACTTTTTGCTCATGCGTGTTTACCTCCCAAATGATGGCCCCCGGCGCGATGCTCCGGCGGTCTTATCGATGCTCTGTCTTGTCATACGATAAACATTTCTCTGTGAATGCTAAACCATTATACCAGAATTTCACGTCTATTCCATCGGGCAAATCACCGAATTTGTTTGATATTTTTTGTGCAAACTCTTGCATTTTACTTACTTTTTCGGTAATATAAAATGGGAAAGATTTCGAGAGGTTTTTTAAGGTTTTAAGCCATTTTTAGGGTGATGGATACAACTTTCCATCCATCAAACCCTTTACCCTGTTTTTCCAGGGTGATTGCTCCCGAGTTTGTCCTGTCTTGGATACAACAAAACCCTTCTCCGCAGGGGCTCCGCCGCCGCTGCGGAGGCCGTTTTGGGAGGAGGTTTTTTATTTATGCAAAACATTGACACATCCGCACTGGCTGCCGCAAAGGCAAAGTTCGACGCTGCCGAGGCCCAGCGCGAAGAGGTGCTGCTGCGCCACATCGCAAACGGCGTGGACATCCGCAGCCGCAATGTGGAGATCGGCTCCGAAGTGGTCATTGCCCCGGGAGCCGTCATCCTCGCAGGCACCATCCTGCGCGGCAAGACCACCATCGGCGCAGGCTGCGTCATCGGCCCCAACACCCTTATCGAGGACAGCACCGTGGACGAAGACACCACCGTCAACGCCAGCCAGGTCTACAGCAGCCATCTCGGCCCCCACAACAACATCGGCCCCTTCACCCATGTGCGCATCAACACCGTCACCGGCTACGGTGTGCATCTGGGCGCTTATGTCGAGACGAAGAACTCCAACTTTGCCCGGGGCAACACCGTCAGCCACCTGACCTACATCGGCGACAGCGATGTAGGCAAGTACTGTAATTTCGGCTGCGGCACCGTCACCTGCAACTACGACGGCAAGGACAAGTTCCGCACTCAGATCGGCGACTACTGCTTCATCGGCTGCAACACCAACCTTGTCGCCCCCGTCACCATCGGCGACGGGGCCTACACCGCCGCCGGCAGCACCATCACCAAGGACGTCCCCCCGCAGGCTCTTGGCATCGCCCGGGAGCGTCAGACCAACCTCGACGGCTGGGCTGAGCCGAAGATGGAGGCGTACATTATAAAGAAGCAGAAACTCGAAAAAGAGCAGGGCTGACCCCCGCTCCCCACGCCGCCGTGCCGCCCGCACGGCGGCTTTTTTGCTCTTTTTGTGTATCTTTTTACGCGCGCGTATGTTATAATAATATACTGTTCGAAAAACAGCTCAGACACAAAAAGGCAGAATACAGTATGAATACCAATGACATCTGGCTCATTGCCGGCCTCGGCAATCCGGAGCCGAAATACGACGGCACCCGTCACAACGCAGGCTTTGCCGCGCTGGACTATCTGGCCGGCAAGTGGGGTATCTCCGTCTCCAAGACCAAGTTTCAGGGTCTGTGGGGGCAGGGCGAGGTGGACGGCCACAAGGTCGTGCTCCTGAAGCCCCTGACTTATATGAACCTCTCGGGCGACTCCATCGGCCCGCTGGCGGGCTTCTTCAAGATCCCTGCCGACCACGTCATCGTCCTGTGCGACGACATCACCCAGAACCCCGGCAAACTGCGCATCCGGCCCTCCGGCTCTGCGGGCGGCCACAACGGCCTCAAGAGCATCATCGCCCGCCTCGGCGGCGAGAACTTCCCCCGCATCCGCATCGGCGTGGGCGCAAAACCCCGCCCGGACTACGATTTGGCCGACTGGGTGCTGGGCAAGTTCCCGCCCGACGACGCCAAGGCCCTCGCCGACCGCTGCCCCGACATCGCAGCCGCCGCAAAGCTCATCATGGACGGCAAGCTGGGTCTGGCGCAGAGCAAGTATAACGGGTAAGGCTCCGCTTGACGCAACCTCTCAGTCTCGCTTCGCTCGACAGCTCCCCTACCGAGGGGAGCCTCTGGCGAAGAGGTAAAGTTTTCCGGTATGCCAAAGCCTCCCCTCAATAGGGGAGGTGGCACGGCGTCAGCCGTGACGGAGAGGTTTAACCCCACCAGAAAGGAGGTCCACCATGTACGAAGCGCTCCTGAAAAATACCCCTGAATACCAGAAGACAGCGGCCAGCCTCGCCTCCCCCGGCCCGGCAGCGCTGTTCGGCCTGCCTCCGGCAGGCCGGGCATTGCTCTACGCCGCGCTCCAGAAGGACACGGGCCGCATCCTCTGCGTCGTCACCCCCGGCGAGGCCGAGGCCACCCATTTCGCCGACGACCTCAAGACGCTGGGGCTCTCGGCGGCGGTGTTCCCGCCCCGGGACTTCATGCTCCGCCCCGTCGAGGGCGCGGGCCGCGAGTACGAGTACCGGCGTCTGTCGGTGCTGGGCGCACTGGCGGGCGGACGGCTGAACGCCGTCTGCGTCCCCGCCGAAGCCCTGCTCCAATACACTGTGCCGCAGGATGAGTTCCAGAAGAACACCCTCACCCTCAAGCCCGGCATGGTCTACAACCGCGAAGCGCTGGTGGAGCGGCTCTTCGCCGCCGGATACGTGCGGCGAAGTCAGGTGGACGGCCCGGGACAGTTCAGCGTCCGGGGCGACATCGTGGACATCTACGCCCCCGATATGCGCCAGCCCGCCCGTGTGGAGTACTGGGACGACGAGATAGACTCTCTCGCCTCCTTCGACCTGCTCACCCAGCGGCGGGACGGTGCGCTGGAAAAGATCTATCTTTCCCCCGCCCGTGAGGTGCTGTTCGGCAGCACCGCCGACACGGCAGAGGCCCTCCGCGCCGCCCAGAAGAAAGCCCGCGGCAAGCGCCGCACCGCCCTCGAAAAGGCCATGGAGTCCGACCTCGCCCAGCTGGACAGCGGCGTCATGCCCGAGGCTATGGACAAATACTACGGTCTGCGGTACAAGACGCCCGCCACATTGCTGGACCACCTGAGCAGCCCCATCTTCATCCTCGACGAGGTGGGCGGCATCCGGGACGCCCAAAAGGCCACCGAGTTCCGCCGCAGCGAAGAGCTGACCGGCCTGCTCGAGGAGGGCGTCATCTGTCCCGGCCTCGATGTGCTCTACCAGACGATGGACGACCTCGCCATTGCGGCGCAGGACCAGAGCACCCTGCTCTGCGAGAACTTCCTGCGCGGCATGAACGAGTTCAAACTGAAAGACCTCATCAACGCCGAGGCGTTCGCGGCCCCCAACTGGGGCGGCGACCTCGCTTCCCTGCGGGAAGACCTCGCCCCGCTGGTCCAGCAGGGGTATGCCGTGACCCTTTTCGTCGGCACGCCCAAGGGTGCAGCGGCCCTTACCCGCGATTTGGCTGACAAGGGCTATGCCGTCAGCATGAGCCGGGACGTCCGGCCCGCGAAAGGTCTGGTTCAGGTACTGCCCGGCCACCTCACGGCGGGCTGCACCTTCCCGTTCGCCCGCGTGGCGGTCATCTCGTCCCGGCGTCACGGTCTGGACGACGAGGCCGCCGAAAACAAAAAGCGCAAGAAGAACAAAAACGCCCTGTCCAGCCTCTCGGACATCAAGCCCGGCGACTATGTGGTTCACCAGAGCCACGGCATCGGCATGTATGCGGGCATCCAGCGTCTCGAGGTGCAGGGTGCGATAAAAGATTACCTGAAGATCCAGTACTCCGGCTCCGACGTGCTGTATGTGCCGGTGACTCAGCTCGATCTGCTGAGCCGCTACACCGCCCCCGGCGACGAGGAAAAGGTGAAGCTTGCCAAGCTGGGCGGCACCGAGTGGCAGCGCACCCGCGCCAAGGTCAAAAAGGCCACCGAAGAGATGGCGCAGGAGCTTATCGAGCTCTACGCCCGCCGCCGTCAGGCCACGGGCTACGCCTTCCCCGCCGACGGTGATTGGCAGAGCGATTTCGAGTCCCGCTTCGAGTACGACGAGACGGACGACCAGCTCACCGCCACCGCCGAGATCAAAAAGGACATGGAGAAGGGCTGGCCCATGGACCGCCTGCTCTGCGGCGACGTGGGCGTCGGCAAAACAGAGGTCGCCTTCCGCGCGGCTTTCAAGTGCGTCATGGGCGGCAAGCAGTGCGCCATTCTGGCCCCCACCACCCTGCTGGCGTGGCAGCACTACAACAGCATCATCTCCCGCATGGAGGCGTTCCCGGTGAAAGTCGGGCTGCTCTCCCGCTTCCGCACCGCCAAGCAGCAGAAAGAGACCCTGCGGGGCCTGCAGGCCGGCAGCGTGGACATCGTCATCGGCACCCACCGCCTGCTCTCCAAGGACGTCCGGTTCCACGACCTGGGCCTTGTCATCATCGACGAGGAGCAGCGTTTCGGCGTCAAGCACAAGGAGAAGCTGAAAGAGAACTTTATCGGCGTGGACATGCTGACCCTCTCGGCCACCCCCATCCCCCGCACCCTGAACATGGCCATGAGCGGCATCCGCGACCTCTCCACCATCGAGCAGCCGCCCATCGAGCGCCAGCCGGTGGAGACATTCGTGTTGGAATACAATGACGTCATCCTCGCCGAAGCCATGAAGAAGGAGCTGGCCCGGGGCGGTCAGGTCTACTACCTGCACAACCGGGTGGACAACATCGAGTCCTGTGCCGCCCATGTCAGCCAGATGGTACCCGGGGCGCGGGTGGGCATCGCCCACGGAAAGATGACCGAGGAAGAGCTGAACCCTGTCTGGCAGCATCTGCTGAACGGCGAGATCGACATCCTCGTCTGCACCACCCTCATCGAGACGGGCATTGACGTGCGCAACTGCAACACCCTCATCATCGAGGACGCCGACCGGATGGGTCTGGCCCAGCTGTACCAGATCCGGGGCCGCGTGGGCCGCTCGGGCCGGAAAGCCTACGCCTACTTCACCTTCCGGCGGGACAAGACCCTCACCGACATCGCCCAGAAGCGGCTTTCCGCCATCCGGGAGTTCACGGCCTTCGGCTCCGGCTTCCGCATCGCCATGCGCGACTTACAAATTCGCGGCGCAGGCAGTCTGCTGGGCCACAGCCAGCACGGCCACATGGAGGCTGTCGGCTATGACCTCTATGTCAAGATGCTGGGTCAGGCCATCGCCCGGGCCAAGGGTGAGCCCATCCAGCGCGACAAGAGCGAATGCCTCGTGGACCTGCGGGTGGACGCCTTCATCCCGGAAAAGTATATTGCCGACGGCCCGGGCCGCATCGAGGCCTACAAGCGCATCGCCGCCATCCAGACCCCCGAAGACGCCGCCGACGTGCTGGACGAACTCATCGACCGCTACGGCGACCCGCCGCCCTCTGTCAGCGACCTCGTGAACGTCTCGCTGGTGCGCGTACAGGCCACCGCTGTGGGCGTCTACGAAGTCACCCAGAAAAAGGACACCCTGCTGTTACAGGTGGAGACGCTGGATGTGGCTATGATTCGCGGCCTGCTCATCGCTTTCAATGGCCGGGTGACGGCAGGAGCCGGCACCAAGCCCTACCTCTCGGTGACTCTCCAACCCGACGAAAAGCCGCTGGAACTGCTGCAAAGCATCCTCAAGGCGATGGCAGACATCCTTGCCGCCCCGCCGGAGGAAAACACCGGCAAAAAATAAATTCACTAGGAGTACACTTATGAAAAAGAAACTCATCGCGCTCGTCTGCGCCCTCGCTCTGGCCGTCGGCCTCGTGGGCTGCAGCCTCTCCACCCCGGATTCCGTAGGCACCATCGGTGAGGTGGACATCTCTTCCGGCCTCTATCTGCTGGCCCAGTTCGATGCCTACCAGACCGCCGCCGACCTCGCTTCCGACGACCAGGACGCCACCAAGGTGTCCAGCTTCCTCAAGGCCACCATCACCGTCGATGACGCCACCGGCGAGACCGCCGTGGTCAGCGACTATGTGGCCCAGAAGACCCTCGAGAACCTCGAGTCCTACGCCGCCATCGAGACCCGTTTCGATGAGCTGGGCGGTGTGCTGACCCCCGACGAGGAGACGCAGGCCGACAGCTACGCCTCCCAGCTGATGGAGCAGAACGGCGACCTCTACAAGGCCAACGGCATCGGCCTCGACACCCTCAAGCGGTTTGAGCGCATCCTCATCAAGAGCAACGACCTGCTCGAGATGTGCTACGGCACCGACGGCGAGACCCCCGTCTCCGACGCAGAGCTGACCAGCCACCTCGAGGACGAGATGGTCTACATCCGCTATGTGGTCGTGCCGCTCTACAATACCAGCACCTTCGCTTTTGCTGATGACGCCCAGAGCGCCCAGATGCTTGAGCTGGCCCAGACCGCCGCCGAGAGCTGCAACGCTGCCACCCCCGATGGAGCCAGCGCCCAGACCTCCGCTTTCAGCGCCGCCGTCGCCGCTGCCCTGCCCGACATCTACGCGGTGCTGGATGGCGAGCCCTCTTCCGACGCTTCTTCTCTCTCCACTGCTCTGCTGGGTTCTGACAACATCGATGCCACCTTCTCCGAGGAAGGCACCGCCGACGCTGTCCGCGCCCTCAAGCCCGGCGAGGCCGCTGCCGTGCAGTATTCCAGCTATGCGCTGATGATGCTCGTCCGTCTCGACCCGCTGGACGCTGACACGCTGGACAGCCTCCGCGTACAGGCCCTCTCCGACATGAAGAGCGGCGAGCTGCAGGACAGCATTCAGTCTTATGGCGCCCAGCTGTCCCACGCTCTGGATTCTGCCGCCATGAAGAAGATGCCGGCTTCCAAAATCAAGAACGAGAAGTAATTTTCCTCAAAAATAATACAAAAGCTCCGGGAAACTGTTGGTCCCCGGAGCTTTTCTGTTATCATACTGCTTTTCAAATTCCGCTTCCAGCGCCGCGTGGATATGCATCGTGCGGCGTTGCTTTTTGTCGGTTTTTATGGTATTCTCTTAGCAGAAAGGCGCTGTCCAACCAAACGCAGGCGGCTATTGCTCCTCACCGGTCTCGCTGTCTTGCTCTTCGGAGCAAAGCAAGCGCGGGAGGGCAACTTTTTGGAGTTCCGCTCCCGACGCTCACGGCGAAGGGAGGGATGCCTTATGACTACATCGGAAATTCTATTGCTTTTCCAGACGATCATCGCACTGTTGGCACTTCTCGTAAGTGTTGTACATCTGATGGACGACCGGAAAAAGGATGATTCTTATGGCAGCAAAAGGAAAAAGCACAAAAAGAAATGACCGCCCAACGCTTCCAACCGGTGGCGGTCATTACTTTTGTAATGCTTAACTGGTGAGGAGCTAGCCGTTTGCACGGATAGCGCCTTTCCTTATCTTTATTATAGACAGCCGTACGTGGATTGTCAAGCGCCAGAACTTCCAGAATACAAAAGATAAAAACGGACCGCCCTCTTCGGCCTTTTCAGGCTGGGGCGGGCGGTCCGACGCTTTCTAACGCATTCTGATGCAATCCGACGTTTTTATCCGTTCTCTTAAAAACAATGCAGATGCATCATTTTTCTTGTATTCCGGCGTCATTTTCGCCTTCTGCGGCATCTCAAAACGGGCAGTTTTTGCGCTTTTGAGTTTCCATGATTTTCCAGTTCATGCATCTTTAACTGGTCTACACCTTGATTATAGAGGAATCGTTCTCCAATGTCAATAGCCCAGCACCTATAAAAAGCCTGAGGGCGAGGCCCCTTGCGGAACCTCGCCCCCAGACTATGTGAGATAAATCACTACATGCGCGAACATATAATGTTTATCATTACAGGCCGTGTGCCTGTAATTACTTTTGTTTTAGAAGTTCTGATTACTTCTTGTCGTAAGCAGGCTTGGTCTTTGCGAAGACGAAGATGGTGTAGGTGTCATCCTTGTTGGTATCCTCAAAGTTCTTGCCCTTGATGCCGGTTTCGATGTCGACCTTAGCGGTCTTGCTGCTGGTGCCATTCAGATAGACGCCATTGTCCCAGCCAGCTGCAACCAGAACCTTATCAGCCAGGTTCTTCCAGCTGTCCACCTTCTTAGCGCTCTTGGGCTCAGCAACGACGACGACAGTGTAGTTCCCATCAGCCTGGACGAAGACCTGAGCCACGCCCTCTTTGACCTTGGTATTGCCCTTATTGACACTCTCCTTGGCATCCTTGTATGCCTTCTCGCCGGTGAAGTTGACGGACTTGAAGTTGACATCCGTATTGTCGTGAGTTCTCCAAGCACTCTCCAGAGCTTTCTCAGCCTTGTCCTCAATGATGGCATTGGTGACAGCACAGCCAGTCAGCATAGACAGAGCCATGACGCCCACGAGAGCAACAGCCATGATCTTCTTGAACATTTTCATAGTGATATTCCTCCAATAAAAAATATTTTTTATTTCGGCAAACCACTACAAGAACTTCGTGGTCTGTCTCGATGGGTTCAGTATAGTGCATTTTCACAAGATTGTCAAGATACGGTATTGTTTTCGGCATTTTGTCCAATCGGGAGCCGTGAAAAATAGCAAACTGCCCGTTAAATGTGCATTCGTGCTAAAATTTGTGCCAAAGATCCCCAAAAGCTGCCCTTTGCTTTACCTTTATAACAAGGGCAAAAGCTCTACCTGCACAGGGGAAAATGGCCGAGATCCCGTTCATGCTTTTACTGCCTTTTCAAACTCCGCTTCCAGCGCCTCGTTGACGGCGCGGACGGCGGCGGCATCGGGTTTGATGGCCGTGCGGTCGTAGGTGAACAGGCCGTTCACCTCGTCCTCCACGTCGGTCAGCTGGGTGTACACCAGCGCCGACAGGCCCTTTTTCAGCTGCGGGAGAATCGTCTTGCGCTGCAAATCACAGTAGCGCTCGGTCAGCTCTGCCCGGCTTCTGGCCGTGCCGTAGCCGTAGGTCTTCCGGGGCGGCTCATGGCCGGGCATGGGCCATGCAATGCCGCCGTACTCGCTGAGGGCCACCGTGCGCATATTCGGGCGGATGCGGAGCGGATAGAAGTAGTTGTGGATGGAATGCACATCTCCCCCGCCCCGGTCGAACCAGCCGCTGGCCTCGTCCACCGGACGGGACGGGTCGAGGGCGCGGAGGGTCTCGGTGGCTTTCCGCGCGTCGAACTGCCCCCACCCCTCGTTGAACGGCACCCAGCACCCGATGCAGGGGTGCCGCCCCAGCGCGGCTGCCGTGTCGGCCAGCTCCCGGGCGTACTCCTCCCGGCTGTGGGCGCTGCCCCGGCCCAGAAAGCCCCACAGCAGCTTCCCGTCCGGGGCATGGCGCATCAGGGGCTGTAAGGCGTTGGTCAGGTAGGTGACGTACCACATCGGGTAGGCCCCGCCGCCGTTGACCATATCCTGCCAGACGATGATGCCCAGTTTATCGCAGTGGTAGTACCAGCGCTCCGGCTCGATCTTGGCGTGCTTGCGCAGCAGGTTGAAGCCCAGCTCCCGCACGGTGTGCAGTTCGTGCTCCACAGCCGCGTCGGAGGGCGGGGTGTAGAGGCCATCGGGCCAATAGCCCTGGTCCAGCAGGCCGTTGAGCAGGATGGGCTTGTCATTGAGGAAAAACCGCCGGATGCCCTTTGCATCCTCTTTGCACTCCCACTTGCGGAGGGCGAAATAGCTGTGGACGGTGTCGAAGTCATTTTCTTCGCCCTGGGTCGTGCCGACCGTCAGATCATAGAGGAAGGGGCTGTCGGGGCTCCACGGGAAGAAATGCTCTTCGGCGATGTTCAGGGTCACTTCGCCGTCCCGGTCGGCCTCGTCGCTGCCCCAGTCCTCGGCGATGGTCACGCCGCCGGCCCGCACCACGGCCCAGAGGTTCACCGCACCGCCGGGCTTCGAGGTATGGACTTTCACGGTCACGGTCCGGGCGTCGTAGTCCGGGGTGACGGTCAGCGTATCAATGTAATTTTCCGGCACCCGCTCCAGCCACACCGTCTGCCAGATGCCGCTCTGGGCCGGGTAGAACATCCCGCCGGGCCTGAGGGTCTGCTTTCCCCTCGCCTGCGTTCCGGTGCCGGTAGGGTCCTGCACGGCCACCCAGAGGGTGTTGCGGCCCTGCGGGCGGAGCAGGTCGGTGATGTCCAGCGCAAAGGGCCAGTAGCCGCCCCGGTGTCCCCCGGCCAGACGGCCATTGACCTCGACCGCGCAGGCGTAGTCCACCGCCCCGAAGTGGAGCAGGACGCGCCCGCCCTCGCCCGCCGGGGGCGTGAAGGTACGGTGGTAGTGGAGCCACTGGCCGGGCTGCAACGTCCGGCCCACACCGGAGGCTTTCGCCTCGGGCGAATAGGGCACGAGGATAGCGCCGTCCCACTTTGCTGGGAACTCCGAGCTCTGGGTGATGGCGTAGTCCCACGGGCCGTTCAGGTTGACGTAGCTGTCCCGGCGCATACTCGGGCGGGGATATTCAGGGAGCGGATGCATGGAACTACCTCACATTCACTTTTTATAGGCTGCGGCCAGCTTTTCCAGTGCGGGCAGGCTGCGCTTCACCTTCTCGGTGTCGATGCAGTAGGCAAAGCGGACATAGCCCTTGACGCCGAAGGTGTCGCTGGGGACCAGCAGCAGATCGAACTCCCGGGCCTTGAGGCAGAAGGCGTTGGCGTCCTCTTCCAGCGCCTTCGGGAAGATATAAAATGTGCCGCCGGGGCGCTCCACCTCAAAGCCCAGCTCGGTGAGCTTATCGTACAGCAGGTTCATGTTCGTCTCGTAGACGGACAGATCGCTGGTGACGTCGAGGCACTCGGCAGTGGCTTTCTGGATGATGCTGGGCGGGCAGTTGTGGCCGGTGAAGCGGGAGATCTGAGCCATCATGTCCACCAGCACGTCTTCGCCCTCGCAGCCGGGCCGGACGGCCACATAGCCCAGACGTTCGCCGGGCAGGCTCAGGCTCTTGGAGAAGGAGAAGCAGGTCAGGGTGTGGGGGTAGAACACTGCCGGATACGGCACCTTTTTGCCGTCGAAGGCGATGTCACGGTAGGGCTCGTCGCTGACGAGGAAGATGTTGTGGCCGAAAGCCTTGCTCTTCTCGGTCAGGATGTCGGCCAGACGGCTCAGGGTCTCGGCGGAGTAGACGACGCCGGTGGGGTTGTTCGGGGTGTTGATGAGGACGCAGGTGACGTTCTCGGTCAGCATCTCTTCAAAGGCGTCGAGATTCGGCTGGAAAGCCGGCGCCTGAGGCGGCACGACCTTGAGCACAGCGCCGGTCCCCTCCACATAGGGGCCGTACTCGGGGAAGTAGGGGGCGAAGGTCAGCACCTCGTCGCCGGGCTTTGTCACAGCGCGGATGGCGTGGGCGATAGCGCCCGCCGCACCGGTGGTGGGGAAAATATCCTTCTGCTCATAAGGCAGGCCGAAGGTCTTTGCCAGATGGGCCGCAACGGCGGTGCGGAAGCCCGGGTCGCCCTGACTGGGGCAGTAGCCGTGGAGGGCGACAGGCTCTTCCTCGGCCAGCAGGGTCTGCATGGCTTTGGTGAACTTGTCCGGGCAGGGGACGCTGGGGTTGCCCAGCGAGTAGTCGAACACGTTCTCATAGCCGATCTCGGCGGCGCGCTGTTTGCCGTACATGAACGTCTCGCGGATGACGCTCTTGTGGCCCAGCATGGCGCGGTAAGTCTCGTTCAGCATAATACTTTCCCTCTTTTTCTTATTGATCCTCTTCCGGCAGAGTGGAGGCATAGCTCTGCTCCACCTTCACCATACAGCAGTATCTCGGGTCCTGCTCCTTGACGAAATTGCACATCTCGGCCAGCCGCGCGTCCTTGTCGCCGGTGTAGCCCGCCGGGAACACGAGGTCGAACAGCACATTGGTGTGGCTGTCCCCCGGCACGATGCGCAGGTCATGGATGGACAGACGAGGGTCCATCTGGCGGGCTTTTTCCATCAAACGGCTCCGCAGGACGCCTACGGCGGCGTCCGACGTCACGATGGGGTCGTAGTGGATGGTGACCTGTAAGTGGTCTTTTTTCAGGAAATCCCGCTCGATGTTGTCGATGATGTCGTGGGCTTCCAGCGGGTCGGCCTCGGCGGGGAACTCGATGTGGAGCGAGGCGAACTGATGCCCCGGGCCGTAGTCGTGGACCATCAGATCGTGGACGCCCAGCACCCCCGGGTAGCTCATGACGGTGTGCTCGATGTGCTCCACCAGCTCCGGCGAGGGGCTTTCGCCCAGCAGGGGGCTGAGGGTGTCCATCATAAGCCCCCAGCCCGACCAGAGGATGAACGCCGCCACTGCCACGCCCATGAGGCCGTCCAGCACGTCCCAGCCCGTCAGGTGGGAGAGGACGGTGGACAGGAGCACGGCGCTGGTGGTCAGCACGTCGTTCCGGCTGTCGGCGGCGGTGGCCATCAGAGTCTCGGAGTTGATGCGCTGGCCGATGGTCTTGTTGAAGCGGCTCATCCAGAGCTTGACGCCGATGGACGCCGCCAGCACCCCCACACTGAGCCAGCTGAACACCACTGCCGTCGGATGCAGCACTTTGAGCACAGATTCTTTCAGCAGCGAAAGCCCGATGGCGAGGATGGTGACGCAGACCACGAGGCCCGCCAGATACTCATACCGGGCGTGGCCGTAGGGGTGCTTTTCGTCCGGACCTTTGGCCGCCAGACGGAAGCCCACGAGGCTCACCACGTTGGACGAGGCGTCCGAGAGGTTGTTCAGAGCATCGGCCATGATGGCGATGGAGCCGAACAGCGTCCCCGCCGCCAGCTTGCCCAGACAGAGCAGGAGATTGCAGGCCATGCCCACGAGGCTGGCCAGATTGCCGTAGGCCGTGCGGACGGCGGCGTTCTTCGTATCGTCCGGGTGCCGGACGAACAGGCGGATGAGCAGTTGTGTCATAACATTCCCTCTCAGCAGGTGTTTTGATGCTACCAGTATAGCACTGCACTTTATGGTTTTGAAGTATTTTGGTAAAATTTTTCGGGTATGCAAAGCCCCCGGCGGGGAAGTTCCCTGCCGGGGGCGGAGTTTTTGGGGTCAAGCGCTCCTTACTTATCGGAAGGCTTGCTCAAATCGATGCTGCGGATGATCTTGCGCACGGGCAGCACGCTCTTGGCGTTCATGGACAGCTCGTCCACGCCCATCCGCAGGAAGGTCTCGGTGAGGGCGGTGTCTGCGCCCAGCTCGCCGCAGATGCCCACCCAGATGCCGTGGCGGTGGCCCGCGTCGATGGTCATCTTGATGGCCCGGAGCACAGCGGGGTGGTGCGGGTTGAAGAAGGGCTCCAGCTTTGCGTTCTGGCGGTCCAGAGCGCAGGTGTACTGGGTCAGATCGTTGGTGCCGATGGAGAAGAAGTCGCACTCCTCGGCCAGCTCGTCGGCGATGAGGACAGCGGCGGGCGTCTCGATCATGGTGCCGACCTCCAGCTTCTCGTCGAACTTCTTGCCCTCAGCCCGCAGTTCCGCGCGGCACTCGTCCAGCACGGCCTTGGCGTCCTGCAGCTCCCGCAGACTGGTGATCATGGGGAACATGATGCTCATGTTGCCGTAAGCGGAAGCGCGGAGCAGAGCGCGCAGCTGGGTCTTGAAGAAGTCCTTCCGGGTCAGGCAGATGCGGATGGCGCGGTAGCCCAGCGCGGGGTTTTCCTCGTGGTCGAGCTTCATGTAGTCCACGGTCTTGTCTGCGCCGATGTCGCAGGTGCGGACGACCACCTTGCGGGGTGCAAGGCTCTCGAGCACCTGCTTGTATGCCTCGAACTGGTAGTCCTCCGTCGGGAAGTCCTTGCAGTTGAGGTAGACGAACTCGGTGCGGAAGAGGCCGACGCCGCCGGCGTCGTTCTGCTGCACAGCGCCCACGTCGCCCATGCCGCCGATGTTGGCAAAGACGTTGATGGTCTTGCCGTCGAGGGTGGTGTTGGGCTTGCCCTTCAGCTCCTGCAGCAGTGCCTGCTTTTTCTGGTCTTCCTGCTGGCGCTTTTTCAGGCTCTTGAGCAGGTCGGGGGTGGGGTCAACGTAGACACAGGCGTTGTAGCCGTCCACGACCGCCATCTTGCCGTCCCAGTCGTCCTGAATGTCCTTGCACTGGATGAGGGCGGGGATGTTCATGCTGCGGGCGAGGATGGCGGTGTGGCTGTTGGAGCTGCCCTCCCGGGTGATGAAGCCCAGCAGCAGGCTCTTGTCCATGCGGACCGTCTCGGACGGGGCCAGGTCCTCAGCCACGAGGATGCTGGGCTCAGTCCCCTGCAAAGTAGCATTGTCCACGCCCTGCAGGATGTCGAGGACGGCCTGTGCAATATCGATGACGTCGGCGCTGCGAGCCTGCAAATAGGGGTCATCCATGGCGGCAAAAACGGCGGCCTGATTGTCGCCGGCGGTCTTGACGGCGTACTCAGCGCACTTGTGCTGGCCGTTGATGATCTCCTTGATGGCGTCCACGAAGTCGTCGTCATCCAGCATCATGGCGTGGATGTTGAACACCTCGGCGATGTCTTCGCCGGCCTCGGCCAGGGCCTTCTCGTACAGAGCGGTCTGCTGGTCGATGGCCTTGGCGCGGGCGTCCTCAAAACGGGCCTCTTCAGCGGCGGTGTCGGCCACTTCGGCGGCAGAGATGACGGTATCTTTTTTCTTATAGATCTTCAGCTTTCCGATGGCAATGCCATTCAGGATGCTTTTACCGGTACCTACCTGCATTGCAATTTCTCCTTATTCTTGCTGTTTTGTGTTCTGCAACAAAAAGCCCCCGCAGGACATTCCCCGCAAGGGCTTCTCATCACACTGGGCGATCAGACGTTCTCGCTCAGGAATTTCTGGATAGCTTCGGCGCAGGCGGCTTCGTCGTCGCCCTCCACCTTGATGGTGACCGTGTCGCCCTGCTTGACGCCCATGCCCATCAGGGCCATCAGCTTGCGCAGGTCGCAGGTCTTGCCGCCCTTCTCGAGGGTGGCGGTGCTGGCAAAGCCCTTGGCCACCTTGACGAGCAGACCGGCGGGACGGGCGTGGATGCCGCAGGCATCCTTAACGGTGTACTGGAATTCCTTCATGATCATTTTCTCCTTACTTCATCCGGTCCTCCTGGGCAGCTCACCCTGCCCCTCGGGACGCAGCACTCGAACTTTCTGGCTGCTGGATGTCTGCTTTTATTATAAACCTTAGTCGTTCTTTTTTCACCCTTTCATATTGCCGATTTTTTATCAAAAATTTTAGTAACATTGAACAGAATCTTTCTGCAAAAATACCACTACTGCACAATTATTCTGTTTCACCGCACTTTTTTGTACAGAATGACGGTTATTCGACGGGGTAGCCCTCGGCGTCCAGCGGCAGGTCGGTATACTGCACGGGCTGCTCCTGTGCAGCGTCCGGCTCGCCGGAAGTTTGCTGGGCCTGCCCCTCTGCGCCCAGCTCGCCGTCGTGGCGCTCTCCCCAGTCGCCGCTGAAATCTTCGCCCGAGGTCTGCTGGGCCTGCCCGTCGGTCAGTTCATCCTCGTGCCGTTCGCCCCAGTCCCCGCTGAAGTCCTCGCCGGACACCTGTTCGGCCTCCTGCAGGGCCATCGCAGTCTGGGCGTCTTTCAGCCCGGTGACGGTGCCGGAAGGCTTTTCCAACAGATACGCACCCACGGCCTTTTTCTTGTAGACCAGCAGCACGCCGTAGCTGCTCACATCGCCCCGGCTGGCCGCCGGGATGAGCGCTGTCCACTTCTCCACCGTCTTGCCCTTGTAGCGGGCCAGGTCCATGCCGCTCTGCTGCACCACCCCGTTAAAGGCCGAAAAGCTGTCGTCCCACTTGCGGGGGATCTTCACCTTGTCGGCGGTGATGGACGCGCCGTCCACGTCCAGCCCGTAGCCCGTGAACCAGGTCTGGATGTCCTGCGCACTCTCGATTTTATTACTTGCCGCCGCGACAGCCACCGAGCGGGTACTGATGTACCGCCCCAGCATGGCGCTGAACACCACCAGCGCACAGCACATCGCCCCCACGCCCAGCTTCTTGACGCTCGCCTTACTCAGTGTGACCACAAACATACCCTTGCCTCCCACCCATTCAGATTTGTCCGTACAGCATATGCGGGAGACGGCGGCATCATGCAAAAACGGGACTGCTTTCCAGCAGTCCCGTTTCGTTTTTCTGATTCACTTTTCAGTGGCAGGCGTCTGGCGATAGATGCCCAGGCTGTTGTCCGGCATTGGCATCTCCACCCGGGAGGCGCGGTCGTTCACGGCCACCATCATCGCGGCCATTGCGGCCAGCACCACGGCAATGATGAGCCACTTTACAAAATTCGGCAGTTTTTTCATTTGTTACATCCTCAGTTGGTTTTCGGTCGGCAGAGGGTGCGGGCGTGGGCCAGCAGTTCCGCCGCCTCCGGCCCGGAAAGCTGTTTCACCCACGCCGGGCGCTCTGCTGCGCCCGGGCCGGTGCTGTCAGCTTCCGCAAAGCTGGCAAGGCCGGTATCGGTGCGGTCATTCCATGCGATAAAACCTTCCGGCGCGATGTGGGCGCCGAGACGGCAGTCCAGCACCGCCGTCTTGCCCTCGGGACGCCACGGACGCCCCAGATAGACGCTGCCCGGCGGGCAGTCGGAGACGAAATCGCAGTTCCAGAACACAAAGCCCAGTCCATCGGCTTTGCCCGAAGGAGCTGTGACATAGCTGTGAGGGATGCGGTTGTCCACCGTGCGGATGACACAGTTTTCGAAGAGGGCGTCGCCGCCGCCGAAGATGAAATCAATGTCACCTGCGATCTCACAGTCGGTGTAGTACTGGGCGGTCGGTTTGCGGGGCGCAAGACCGCGCGGGCCGAGAAAGCCGTCCTTCTCCCGCTCCTTTTCGGGCAGCGGGGCGCAGAAGAGCGTGTCCTGACTGCCCAGCAGCTTTACGCGGCGGAACACCGCCCGGGTGCTGTCCACATAGGCCGCGACGGCCTGCCCGGCTTTCGCGCCAGAACCAGCGTCGTTTTCGATCGTCATGTCCTCCACGCAGAGCGTTTCGCCGCTGAAAAAGGCGGTGTAGCTGCGGAAGGTATGGGTGGGCCGCCCGTCCTTGTGAGGCAGCTTGCCGCCGTCGCCCCACACGAGTTTTGTCTTATCTGCACCCACCCCCCGCAGGGTGATGCAGCGCTTTTCGCAGACCAGCTTCTCCCGGTAAATGCCGGGGCCGACCTGCACCAGTGCTTCCTCCTCATAGGGTACGGCCAGCACCGCCTCCGCGATGGACGCGAAGTCGCCGCTGCCGTCCTGTGCAACTGTAACTGTCAGCATATGCGTCTCTCCTATAATCGATTCAGATACTGACAAGTATACCCTCTCGCCGCCCAAAAAGCAACTCAGCTGTTTTCGAGCCGGAGGACAGCGGCGGTAATGTCGTCGGGACGGCCCCGCTGGACGGCACGGGCGCGGGCGGCTTCCACCAGCTTTTTCGCCAGAACGTCGGGCTGTTCTGCCTTGGCAGCGGAGAGTTCCAGCTGCTGCATCACCCAGCCGGGGCCGTCCACTAAGAGGCCGTCCGACACCAGCACCACATAGTCCCCCGCCGCCAGATGCACCACCCGGCTCTGCCCGCTGACGCCGCCGAGGATGCCCATCGGCAGGCTGGCTTCGCCCACAGCCCGGGCCTTGCCCCCATGCACGAGAAAGCCCGGGGCCGCACCGGCCTTGAAGAGCCTGGCTGTGCCGGTATAGAGGTCTACGCTCACGAGGTCGAGGGTCGCGCCGCTCTCCTCGTCGCTCTTGAGGGCCAGCGCCACGTTCACGAGCCGGGCCGCAAGCTCTGCGGTAAAGCCTGCTTTGAGCAGGCGTGCCGTCAGCTCTGCGGCAAGGTTGCCGTCTACTGCCGCCGGACGTCCCGTTCCCATGCCGTCGCAGAGTATCATCTGGGCCGCTGCCGCACTGCAGAACTGCTGGACCGCGTCACCGGAGATCTCGCCCCGCGCCGCCGCGCCCGCCATCCCGAATACGGCCCGGAGCAGCGGCTTTTCGGCAAAGAGCAGAGTGGTCATCCCCTTGCAGGAGAGTACCTGCGGCGGCTCGAGGCTGCGGCGGCAGATACGCCCCACCTCCCCGGCCAGAGCGGCCAGCTCTTTTTCATTGAAGCGGGTGCGGGGCAGCGTCACAGTTGCCCGGGTGCGGCCCAAATCGTCCAGCGTCACAGCACATTCCAGCGGCGGCGTCCCCAGCTGAGCGAACAGCGCCGACACCCGGCCAGACTTGTAGGGTTCCGGGCTTCCGGGACGGCCCAGCTGTTCGCTGAGGACGCCCAGTGCATCGGCCACGGCGCTGTACTGCTCAGTGAGGGCCGTCCGCATGGCCTCGGAGTGGACGCGGGCCTCCCGGCGGCTGCGGTAGAGTGCAAACGCCTTGTCCCCCGCCGCGCAGAGCGCCGCCGGGTGGATGCACCGCGCCAGCTGACCGGGCAGAAGCGCCGCTTCCAGATGGCCTTTTTCTTCCAGAATGGGGCGCAGGGCCTCCATTCCTTCCAGCGTGGAGGCGTGCTCCTGCTTCCAGCAGACTTCCCGCCGTCCGCAGTTGGCGCAAAGGCCGTCGTGGATGTTGTCGATGACCCATCGGAAACCCTCGCACCGGCGTGGAAAAGCGTCGTACACCTCGTTCACCGTCTCCGCCAGCGAGGAGAGGCTTTCGGCCACCGCTTCCAGCCGGGTCGCGGCGGCAGAGAGGCGCGGCCGCTCGTTGCCGGGCGGGTCGTCCTCTTTGAGGGCGGGCATCAGCCAGCCCGCAGGCAGCAGGGCGCAGAGCCCCGCACCCGCCCCGGCGCTGAGCAGAAAGCTGAACGCCCCCGCCAGCGGCTGGATGCAGAGCACCCCCGCCACACAGCCGCCCGCATAGGCCGCAAGCCCCTCCACCCGTCGCGCCGGGGCAAGCACTGCCGCAGCGGCACACCCACAGGCAAGCCCGGCGGCGGCAGGCGCAAGGGCAGGGTCTGACGCGGCCAGAGCCGCACCCGTCACCCCGCTGAAAGCCAATGCCTCCAGCGGCAGGCCCTTGCAGCAGAGGGCCAGCTCTGCCGCCGCACAGACCATCACCCCGGGCAGGAAGAAGCCAAAGCTCATCCCGCCCAGTGCGGCGGCCACAGCGGCAGACAAGATCAGGCTGCCCATACCCGGCTTTTCGGGCGGGAAGCGCCGCAGGCCGTATCCCGCCGCCGCTGCCAGCAGGGCGTCGCCGCCGCAGAACAGGATGGTCTGAACGCCGTTTTCCTCCCCCGCCGCGAAGCAGACTGCGCTTCCCACCAGTGTGCCGCAGCCTGCTGCCACCGCCGGGACGAATCGGCCGGGCCAGAGCCATCGTGCCGCTACCGCCGCACCCAGTGCGCAGAGCAGGCAGACGCTCTCCACGGTCAGCGTGCCGAAACTCCGGGCCAGCACCCCCAGTGCGGCCCCGGCAGCCCCTACGGCGAAGCAGTCCTCCGCAAAGCCCAGCGTCAGCCCCAGCCCGAAAGGCATCAGCGCACCGTACAGCACGGCCCAGCCTCCGGCCAGCCCCAGCAGGAACGCGCTCCCCTGCCGCAGGGCGGGCCGCACCGCCGCCCGCGCCCGGAGCGCACCGTTCACCCGCTTTTTCCCGTCCGTGAGCTGTATCGTCCGAAAAGACACCTGCATGAAAAAATCCCCGCTTTCCGGCGGGGATTTTTTGCAATATCACGCTGTGCTGTTCTGTTTCCCGCGCCTTCTGCGTATACTGTAGCGCAGGGCGCGCGCAGTTTTTGGCGGGGTGATGGAATGGGATAAAATCTCAGCAGAAGTAGTGCGCTTCGCCAAAAAAGCTTGTCCACTTTGCGACCACCTCGGCGCTCCGCGCTTCGATGACTGCCATGATATTTCGCAGCACCCGAGGCGGTATCTGCGAGTTATTATTGCTCAGGTAGCATTTTCCTGCCCGGGTGATCCATATCTTTGTCGCATTGGCACTGGGCGCGCCCTGCGCCACATGGACATGAACCGGTTCCAAAGGCTCATTTTCGTTTGCCCAGAAATAGACCCAGTACGAACCGATCTTAAAAACCTGCGGCATTCTCTACCCCTCCCTCTTGGGAGAACTGCAAGATCAGATGAGCCGTGGATTCCATCAGCTCCTGATAGCGCGCGATCTCCGCCGGGGTAAAACCGTGGATCTCCTCCCATTTATAATCCGGGAGATAGCAGACGGCAGAGTGGAAGCAGTCCTTTGCGTCCGGTTTTTCAAAGTAGACTTTGACCCGGTGGTCCGGGAGCATTTCGGAATGGACGACCTCAGTGTTATCGTCCAACGTCATGAAGGGATACATCATATCAGCCGCCTCCTTAATTTTATAGGCTGTTTTTACCCATTCAGCTTCTCGATAGCGGCCTTCACGCGCCCGAGGGTCTTTTCGCGGCCCATCATGCAGGCGAGGTCGGTGCCGCCGCCGGGGGTGCGCTGCTTGCCGGAGAGGGCGATGCCCAGCGGGTAGAGCAGCCAGCCATTCTTCTTGCCCAGCTCCTCGGCCTTGGCCTTGCAGGCGTCGAAGACGGTGTCACGGTCATTGAAGTCCAGTACCTCGTCGCTCAGCACGGGCAGCAGGGCTTCCAGTGCCTCCTTTGCGGACTCAGGGGTGGTCTTCTGCTTCTTGTTGGCGTAGAGGCTCACGTCATACTCGGGCATGGCGTCGAAGAAGTCCAGCTGCTCGGGGATCTCGCCCAGGACCTCGCAGCGGGGCTGCAGGTTTGCACAGAGCAGCTTCTTGTTGATGGGGGTATGGACGGCGCTGTCGATCCAGGGCTCCGCCTTGGCGAGGAACTCCTCGGGGGACAGGCGGCGGATATACTCGGCGTTGATGGCCCGCAGCTTGAGGGGGTCGAAGATGGCGGGAGACTTGGAGATGCCGTCCGGCGTCCAGATCTTGACTAGATCAGCCAGAGAGAAGATCTCCTGCTCGGCGTACTCGCCCTTGGGGCTCCAGCCCAGCAGGCAGATGTAGTTCAGGATAGCCTCGGTCAGGTAGCCCTTTGCAACGAGATCCTGATAGCTGGCGTCGCCGTTGCGCTTGGACAGCTTGTTCTGAGCGTCCTTCATGACCGGCGGGCAGTGGATGTAGTTGGGGATGTTCCAGCCGAAAGCCTGGTACAGCAGGTTATACTTCGGGGTGGAGGACAGATACTCGCTGCCGCGGATGACGTGGGTGATGCCCATGAGGTGGTCGTCCACGACATTTGCGAAGTTGTAGGTGGGCATACCGTCGGTCTTGATGAGGATCTGGTCGTCCATCTCGCTGTTGTTGACCTCGATGTGGCCGTAGACCATATCGTCGAAGCCGGTCACGCCCTCGCGGGGGATCTTCTGGCGGATGACGTAAGGCTCACCGGCGGCGAGGCGCTTTTCCACCTCTTCCTTGGGCAGGTCGCGGCAGCAGCCATCGTAGTGGGTCATCTCACCGTGGGCGCGCTGCTCGGCGTGGAGGGCTTCCAGACGCTCCTCGGTGCAGAAGCAGTAATATGCCTTGCCTTCAGCCACCAGCTGCTCGGCATACTGCTTGAACATGCCCATGCGCTCGCTCTGGACGTAGGGGCCGACGGGGCCGCCGATGTCCGGGCCTTCGTCCCACAGCAGGCCGGTCTCCCGCAGGGTGTTGTAGATGACATCCACAGCGCCCTCCACGTAGCGGCCCTGGTCGGTGTCCTCGATGCGGAGGATGAAGGTGCCGTCATCGTGCTTGGCCATCAGGTAGGTGTACAGGGCCGTGCGCAGGTTGCCAACGTGCATATAACCCGTAGGCGAGGGAGCAAAACGGGTGCGGATATTATTGTTCGGCATAATGATTTCTCCTTTTATCGCAATTTTCAAAAATAGTGCCTATCAAAATAGCATATTTGCGATATGCAGTTTGCGGATGTTGCTTGTGC
>ENA-UEPS01000588-UEPS01000588.1-human-gut-metagenome-genome-assembly--contig:-NODE-588-length-28384-cov-8.484050_pt1 | contig 28384 bp, 20 predicted proteins | sample MGYA00242904_ERZ507924 | MGnify/ENA primary metagenome ERZ507924 (study PRJEB26167, sample SAMN06115422) | human gut metagenome | host: Homo sapiens | place: China:Sichuan | collected 2014-10-16...
GAAATGCTATACATGACTTTCACTGGACTGAATGTTTCCGAGGATGAGTTTGTTTCTATGCAGAATCTGTATAAAGGATTAATTGAAAACCAAGGACAGAATCCGGCTTTTGTTTTCCAGAAGAAGTTACAGGAATTTTTGTTCGCTTCTCCAATCAAGCGGGTGTTTAGTGTTGATGATATTGAAAAGGCCAGTCGGAAGAACATTCTTGGTATCATTCGGGAACAGCTTATCAATGCGGCAGACTTTACCTTTGTGTTTAGTGGAAATTTTGATGAAGCAGAATTGAAAGTTTTGACTGAACAGTATATTGCTTCTCTTCCTTCTGCAAAAGATAAGAAGTCGGAAGTGAAACTCAACAGCGCAGTGGAAATTAAGTCTGGAAATGAAGAACAGGAATTTGCCATGAAGATGGAAGTACCACAGGGCAGTGCTGCTGTGATTGTGAGTGGTAAGATGCCTTATTCTTTCAAAAACAGATTGCTTGCATCTATGTCGGCACAGCTTATTTCTACTCGTCTGCTCAGTGAAGTACGCGAAAAGGAAGGAGCGGTATATAGCATATATACACAAGGCTCTCAGGACAGACTCTCAGAAATGTCTGTTACATATCAGACTATATTCCAGGTTAAGCCTGAAAAGAAAGACCGTGCGCTTGAAATCATCCGCAGCGAGTTTGAGAAGCTGGCAAAGGAAACTCCTGTGGAGGAACTTGACAAGGTGAAGGAGTTTATGGTGAAGCAAATTACTGAAGACGAACATACCAACAGCTACTGGTGCTCGATGATGGCTGGCAACGAGCTTCTGCCTTCTGAAATCTGTGTGAAGGCTGAACAGACCATACAGTCTATCACTCCTGAAGAAGTTTCCAATTATGTAAATAAAGTGATGAAACAGAATAATTACCGGGTACTGGTAATGATGCCGGACACAAAATAAAACATTTGTCAATGATCTGTGGAGTATAAGAACTGATGGAAACAGATCAAAAAGCGGTACAGACGATGGATCTAACATTCCATGTAGTCTGTGCCGCTTTGGTGTATTTTAAAGTGGGAAAATTCTGTTCATCCGAATAACTGCCGGAAGGCTTCTTCTACCTTCCTTACAGGAATAAGTTCTATTTTTATTTTTTTTCTGTCCAGTCCTTGTAAGTTATGTTTCGGAATCAGCATTCGGGTGAATCCAAGTTTTTCAGCTTCACTGATGCGTTGTTCAATGCGATTAACAGGACGGATTTCTCCACTTAGTCCTACTTCGCCTGCCATACATACACCAGCTTCAATTTCTGTATCCATATTGCTGGAAAGAATGGCGCTGATGACGGCAAGGTCTATGGCCGGGTCATTTACTTTCAGTCCGCCTGCGATGTTCAGAAATACGTCTTTCTGTGCCAACTTGAATCCTACTCTTTTTTCCAGAACTGCTAATAACATATTCATACGCCTCAGGTCGAATCCTGTTGCTGAACGCTGAGGCATCCCATAGGCTGCAGTACTGACCAGAGCCTGTACTTCTATGAGGAAAGGACGTATGCCTTCAACTGCACAGGCGATTGCGACTCCACTCATACCTTCATGATCTTGGGTCAGCAACAGTTCCGAAGGATTGCTTACCTGACGGAGACCATCTTGACGCATCTCATAAATGCCTAGTTCGGCTGTACTTCCAAAACGGTTTTTGATGCTGCGTAGGATACGGTACATATAGTGTTGGTCACCTTCAAATTGGAGTACTGTATCGACAATGTGTTCCAGAACTTTAGGACCCGCTATACTTCCTTCTTTGTTGATGTGTCCGATCAGGATAACAGGCGTTCCGGTTTCTTTCGCAAACTTTAAAATAGATGCTGAACATTCGCGAACCTGCACGATACTTCCGGGAGAAGAATCTATGGTTTCTGTCGAAATTGTTTGTATGGAGTCGATAATGACCAGATCAGGAGCCGTATTTTTGATATTGGTGAAAATCTGTTCCAAAGACGTTTCACAGGCAATCAATAAGTCTGAGTTTGCAGGATGAGGAATACGGTCTGCACGGAGTTTGAGCTGACGTGCGCTTTCTTCTCCGGAAATGTAAAGTACTTTTTTCTGGGAAAGGCGTAAAACAGTTTGTAGAATAAGGGTTGATTTTCCAATGCCAGGTTCTCCACCGATTAGGGTTAGAGATCCTTCTACCAAACCTCCACCCAATACACGGTTCAGTTCTTCATCTCCCATGTCAATACGTTGTTCTTCTCCTGCGGTGATTTCGTGTAATAGTTGAGGTTTGGATCGTATGGATTCAATTCCGTGTGCTACATGTTTTGCAACAGGAGCTTCTTTGCGTACAACTTCTTCTACAAATGTATTCCATTGTCCGCATGACGGACATTTTCCAGCCCATTTGGGAGATTCCTGTCCACAATTGGTGCAGACATAAACTGTTTTTTCCTTTGCCATAATGTATCTAGGGTTTATTGTGCAAAAATACAATGGACAGGATAATGTAGGTTGGGGACTGAGTTAAAGAAGTTAAAAGAACGGGCAGAATCAGAGATCGTTTTTGGAGGGTTTGTATAATACTTTCGCAAGGTGAAGGCTTGGATTTGCTTTCCTCAATATGGAGTGGAATAAAAAAAAGTATGTTTTTTCTTTATAAAAATAATGATTTGTAGAAAAATGTTATTACATTTGCTGCCATAAGAACTTTTAACAATGACTTTATACAATCTCTATATGATGACAATGGCGGGTGCAGGGCATACAATGCTGATGTCCGCAGGTACCTGGGGGATGACCCTTCGGGGTTAGAGAATGTATATAAGTGTTTCTACGTGATACACGCCTGTAAATAACGGGCAATCTTTTTTTCCAATAGTTTTATTTTGTATAACAACATTATTCCGTAAAAGTTTTCCGGGAGAAAGGAAGAACGGAATAACATTTTATTCATTACCCATGAAAGTATTGAAGTTTGGCGGTACATCCGTTGGATCCGTAAATAGTATGTTGAGTGTTAAGAAGATCGTAGAAGCAGTAGACGATCAGGTTATTGTTGTAGTTTCAGCATTAGGTGGCATTACTGATAAGTTGATAGCAACTTCACGTCTGGCCGCAGCTGGCGATTCTTCTTATGAAAAGGGCATGAAAGAAATTGTGAACCGCCATATCGAAATGGTATATACTGTGATTCCGGCAGGAAAAGAGCGTGAAGTCTTGCTGGATCAGGTTAATGGTTTGCTGAGTGAATTAAAAGATATTTTTCAAGGTATTTATCTGATTCATGACCTTTCTCCGAAAACTTCTGCTACTATTGTCAGCTATGGAGAACGTTTATCATCCAGTATTGTAACGGTTCTGATAAAAGATGCAGTCTGGTTTGATTCACGTACATTCATAAAGACGGAAAAGAAGCATAATCGCCATATATTAGATTCAGAACTGACTTCTCATCTGGTTAGAGAAGCTTTTAAAGATGCTCCTTCCATATCAATTGTTCCGGGATTTATTTCAACGGATAAGCAGACGGGTGAAGTGACGAATCTGGGACGTGGAGGTTCTGATTATACAGCTTCCATTATAGCTGCTTCTCTGGATGCAGACAGACTGGAAATCTGGACAGATGTTGACGGATTTATGACTGCTGATCCGAAAGTGATCAGTACGGCTTATCCCATTACTGAGTTAAGCTATGTTGAAGCTATGGAGCTTTGTAACTTCGGTGCAAAAGTGGTTTATCCTCCTACGATCTATCCGGTTTGTCATAAGAATATTCCTATTCTGGTAAAAAATACATTTAATCCAGATGCACCGGGTACGATTATCAAGCAAGAGGCAAATCATTTTTCCAAGCCGATCAAGGGTATTTCTTCCATCAATGATACATGTCTGATTACGATGACCGGATTAGGAATGGTGGGAGTGATCGGAGTAAACCATCGTATCTTCAAGACTTTGGCTGAGAATGGAATCAGTGTATTCCTGGTGTCTCAGGCTTCTTCTGAAAACTCGACTTCTATCGGTGTCCGTAATGAAGATGCTGCTTTGGCATGCAATGTTCTGAATGAAGAATTTGCGAAGGAAATCGAAATGGGAGAGATTTGCCCGATGATGGCCGAAGGCGGACTGGCTACTGTGGCTATTGTAGGTGAGAATATGAAACATACTCCGGGTATAGCCGGAAAACTGTTCGGTACTTTGGGACGCAATGGTATCAATGTGATTGCTTGTGCACAAGGAGCGTCTGAAACCAATATATCTTTTGTGGTAGCCGGAGATTCTTTGCGCAAGACCTTGAATGTAATTCATGATTCATTCTTCCTTTCCGAATATCAGGTATTGAATCTTTTTATCTGTGGTATCGGAACTGTAGGAGGAAGTTTGATTGAACAGATTCATAGCCAGCAGGAGAAATTGAAACGTGAGCGAGGTCTGAAATTACATGTAGTGGGTATAGCCAATGGACACCGGGCTTATTTTACCCGAGATGGAATAGATCTGTGCAATTATCGGCAAGAACTTGAAGAAAAAGGAATACCCTCTTCTCCTCAAGTATTGCATGATGAAATCATCGGCATGAATATATTTAATTCCGTTTTTGTTGATTGTACGGCCAGTGCAGACATTGCGGGTCTTTATAAAGACTTTCTGAAGCATAATATTTCCGTGGTGGCAGCAAATAAGATTGCCGCTTCATCGGAGTATGATATCTATGCTGAATTGAAACATATAGCTCGTCAGCGTGGAGTAAAATTCCTTTTCGAAACCAATGTGGGAGCTGGATTACCTATTATCAATACCATTAATGATTTGATCAACAGTGGTGACAAGATCCTGAAGATTGAGGCTGTGGTGAGCGGCACCTTGAATTATATATTTAATACGATCAGTGAAAAGGTGCCTTTGAGTGAAACCATTCGCCGGGCAAAAGAAGAGGGATATTCTGAACCGGATCCACGAATTGATTTGAGTGGCAAAGATGTGATCCGGAAGTTAGTGATATTAGCTCGTGAGGCCGGATATCGATTGGAACAGGAAGATGTAGAGAAGCACCTTTTTATTCCGGATGATTTGTTTAATGGTTCTTTGGATGATTTCTGGAAGAATGTATCTTCTTTGGATGCAGATTTTGAGGCTCAGCGCAAACGGTTGGATGCAGAAGGAAAACGCTGGCGTTTTGTTGCCCGGTTGGAAAATGGAAAAGGTGTTGTAGCTTTGGAAGAGGTAGATCGTCATCATCCTTTTTATAACCTGGAAGGAAGCAACAATATTATTTTGCTGACAACAGAACGCTATAAGGAATATCCGATGCTGATACAGGGATACGGAGCTGGAGCGGGAGTGACAGCGGCCGGTGTATTTGCGGATATTATGAGCATAGCTAATATTTAAGGTACTAACCTGATAAAAATACCGTAATTATGAAGCATATCATTATTTTGGGTGATGGTATGGCCGATTGGTCCGTCCCTTCACGGAATGGAAAAACATTGTTGCAGTATGCATATACTCCCTATATGGATATGTTGGCTGCTATGGGGCAAACTGGTATGTTGAAAACGGTAGCTGATGGATTTCATCCGGGAAGCGAAGTCGCCAATATGTCGGTAATGGGCTATGATTTGCCGACAGTATATGAAGGACGTGGAGTACTTGAAGCCGCCAGTATCGGAGTGGAGCTGCAGCCCGGTGATATGGCGATGCGTTGTAATTTGGTTTGTGTAGAAGGGGATATTCTGAAAAATCATTCTGCAGGACATATTACAACGGAAGAAGCAGATGTGCTGATCCGTTATCTGGAAGATAAGCTGGGAACCGATAATATTCATTTTTATACAGGAGTGCAGTATCGGCATTTGTTGGTTGTGAAAGGAGGTGACAAGCGGTTAGCCTGTGTGCCTCCCCATGATATACCTCTGCAACCTTTCCGCCCTAATCTGATTCAGGCAGAATGCCCGCAGGCTCAGGAAACAGCTCATCTGTTGAATACATTGATTTTAAAATCGCAGGAGTTGCTGGCCGGTCATCCGTTGAATCTGCAAAGAAAGGCAGAAGGAAAAGATCCGGCTAACAGCATCTGGCCCTGGAGCCCGGGATATCGTCCCCGGATGACTCCACTTTCACAAAAATATCCTTCTATTCGCAAGGGGGCTGTAATTACAGCTGTTGATTTGATCCGGGGGATAGGGCATTATGCAGGCTTGCGCTGTATTGATGTAGAAGGAGCAACCGGACTTTATACTACTAATTACGAAGGGAAGGCTCAGGCTGCTCTGGAAGCATTGCGTACGGATGATTTTGTGTATTTGCATATTGAGGCCAGTGATGAGGCCGGTCATGAAGGAGATATTCCTTTAAAGTTACAGACAATAGAAAATCTGGACCGGCGTGTCGTCGGGCCGATTTATGAAACAGTAAAAGACTGGGAGGAACCTGTGGCTATCGCAGTACTGCCGGATCATCCGACTCCCTGTGCTCATCGTACTCATACGGCAGAACCTGTTCCATTTCTGATTTGGCATAAAGGTATTCAGCCTGATGGCGTTACTGAATATAGTGAAACAGCTTGCCAAAATGGTTGTTGTGGCCATCTGGAGAAGGACGAGTTCATGAACCTGTTTTTAGGAGATTTATAAATTAACCTGTCAAACATAAAATAGATACCTATGAAATATTACAGCACTAACCGAAAGGCTTCAGATGCAACTTTGGAAGAAGCCGTTGTAAAAGGACTGGCTGCAGACCGCGGTCTATATATGCCTCACAACATTCGTATTTTGCCTGCATCCTTTTATGAACAGATAGATCAGTTGTCTTTTCAGGAAATAGCTTCTCAGGTTGCAGATGCATTCTTTGGAGAAGATGTTCCGGCTGAAACTTTGAAGCAGATTGTCTATGATACATTGAGTTTTGATGTTCCGGTGGTTCGTGTGAAAGAAAATATTTATTCTTTGGAACTCTTTCATGGGCCTACTTTGGCTTTCAAGGATGTAGGCGGACGTTTTATGGCCCGTCTGCTGGGTTATTTCATACGAAAAGAAGGCAAGCGTCAGGTGAATGTGCTGGTTGCAACATCTGGAGATACAGGCAGTGCGGTAGCCAATGGATTTCTGGGAGTGGAAGGTATTCATGTCTATGTGCTTTATCCGAAAGGTAAAGTTAGTGAGATACAGGAGAAACAGTTTACGACCCTGGGACGCAACATTACGGCAGTAGAGGTGGATGGAACTTTCGATGACTGTCAGGCTTTGGTCAAAAGTGCATTTATGGATCAGGAATTGAATGAACGGATGCAGCTGACTTCCGCAAATTCAATTAATGTTGCTCGTTTTTTGCCTCAGGCTTTTTATTATTTCTACGCCTATGCTCAAATGAAGAAACTGGGCAGGGAAAAGGAGCTTGTTGTCTGTGTGCCTAGTGGAAACTTCGGTAATATTACAGCCGGACTTTTTGCCAAACGGATGGGGTTGCCGGTGAAGCGGTTTATTGCAGCCAATAACCGGAATGACATTTTTTATCAATATCTGAAAACCGGCCAGTATGCTCCGAAACCTTCCGTGCAGACCATTGCTAATGCCATGGACGTTGGCGATCCCAGCAACTTTGCCCGAATTTTGGATTTGTATGAAGGAAGCCATGATGCAATTGCTTCTGAGATCAGTGGTGAAACTTATACAGATGACCAGATCAGGGAAACAGTCCAGCTGACTTATGATGAGACTGGCTATTTGCTGGATCCGCATGGAGCCTGTGGCTATCGGGCCTTGTCTGAAAATCTACAGCCAGGAGAAGTTGGTGTTTTCCTGGAAACAGCTCATCCGGCTAAATTCTTACATACGGTAGAGGATATCATCGGTACAGATATAAATATTCCGGAAAAGCTTAAAGCTTTCATGAACGGAACCAAACAGTCTGTTCCAATGTCGAAAAACTTTATGACTTTCAAAGAATGGCTATTGAAACAATAGCATAGCAAGATTTTTTGAAGCTAACTGTTTGTTGATGTGAGAGGACGCTTTGGAATGGGATTGTTCATATTCTGAAAGCGTCTTCTTTTCTATTATTTTCAGAGAAAAGCGGATACATACTTTTCTTGTAAAAGGATATTCTTTACCTTTGCCGCAAATTAAGTAAACATGGGAAAAGGTAAATTAGCAAAGTTTGCAGATATGGCGGAATATCCGCATGTGTTTGAATATCCGTATTCAGTGGCTGACGAAGTTCCTTTTGAAATGAAAGGACACTGGAATCGTGATTTTTTTAAAAATGATCATCCGATTGTTCTGGAGCTGGGCTGTGGCAGAGGAGAATATACCGTAGGATTAGCCCGCCGTTATCCGGAAAAGAATTTTATCGGGGTTGATATCAAAGGAGCGAGAATGTGGACTGGTGCAACGGAAGCTTTGCGGGAAGGATTGAAGAATGCTGCCTTTTTGCGTACCAATATTGAAATCATAGATCGTTTCTTTGCACCGGGTGAGGTGAGTGAAATCTGGCTGACTTTCTCTGATCCTCAAATGAAGAAGGCAACGAAGCGTCTGACTTCTACTTATTTTATGAATCGCTATCGGAAATTCTTGATTCCCGACGGACTTGTTCATCTGAAGACTGACAGTAATTTCATGTTTACTTATACAAAGTATATGATTGAGACCAACCATTTGCCGGTTGATTTTATGACGGATGATCTGTATCACTCAGGAATGGATGATGACATTCTGAGCATCCGTACTTATTATGAACAGCAATGGCTGGACCGTGGACTGAATATCAAGTATATCAAATTCCACTTGCCGCAGGATGGTGAATTGCAGGAACCCGATGTGGAAATCGAACTGGATGATTACCGCAGTTACAACCGGAGCAAACGGAGTGGATTGAAAACAAGTAAATAAAAACAGATATGACTCTTTATCCTAAATTGATTCTTGACGCATTGGCTACCGTGCGTTATCCGGGTAACGGAAAGAATATTGTGGAAGCTGAGATGGTGGCTGACAATCTTCGTATTGATGGTATGAAGGTCAGCTTTTCACTGATCTTTGAGAAACCGACTGATCCTTTTATGAAATCGGTTGTCAGAGCAGCAGAAACTGCTATTCATACGTATGTTTCAAAAGAGGTGGAAGTAACGATTGCTACTGAAAGCAAGCAGGCTGCACGTCCTGAACCGGGCAAGATGCTTCCGCAGGTAAAAAACGTAATTGCTGTTTCATCTGGTAAAGGAGGTGTCGGCAAGTCTACGGTAGCTGCGAACCTGGCTGTAGCGCTGGCAAAATTGGGATATAAGGTTGGACTGCTGGATGCTGATATTTTCGGCCCTTCCGTTCCTAAGATGTTTCAGGTGGAAGATGCACGTCCTTATGCAGAAACCATTGACGGACGTGATCTGATCATTCCGGTTGAAAAATATGGTATCAAGCTGTTGTCTATTGGCTTTTTTGTAGATCCGGATCAGGCAACTTTATGGCGTGGGGGTATGGCCAGCAATGCGCTGAAGCAACTTGTTGGAGATGCCAACTGGGGAGATCTGGATTATTTCGTGTTGGATACTCCTCCGGGTACCAGTGATATCCATCTGACTTTGCTTCAGACTTTGGCTATCACCGGAGCTGTGATTGTCAGTACTCCGCAGGAAGTTGCCTTGGCTGATGCACGCAAGGGGATTAACATGTATACCAATGATAAAGTGAATGTGCCTATATTGGGATTGGTAGAGAATATGGCTTGGTTTACTCCGGCTGAACTTCCGAATAACCGTTATTATCTGTTTGGCAAGGAAGGAACCAAACGTCTGGCTGAAGAATTGAATGTTCCTCTGTTAGGACAGATTCCTATCGTACAGAGCATCTGTGAAAATGGTGACAAGGGTACTCCGGCTGCACTGGATGAAAATTCTGTAACGGGACAGGCTTTCATCGAACTGGCACGCAATGTTGCAGCTCAGACAGAAAAGCGAAATGCCGAACTGGCTCCTACACAAATCGTAGAGACACATAAGTAATATCTGATAAATATCTATAAATCTCTAAATTCTAAACCATGATTCGAAAAATCAGTCTGACGGCTTGTCTCCTTGGAGCAGTAGCCGGTTATGCACAGACAACCACATCGCTGGCAGGATTTTCCTATGGCGATGTTGCGGCTCCAACGGGGAAAGAATGGGAGTCGCCTCAAGAGTTGGCATTGAACAAAGAACAGCCTCGTGCCTGGTTCTTTGCTTTTTCCAATGTAGATGAAGCACGTAAGGTGCTTCCTCAGCACAGTCCTTATTGGATGTCATTGGATGGTACCTGGAAGTTTAATTGGGTTGGAAATCCGGAAGAACGTCCGGCCGATTTTTATCAGCCGGCTTATGATGTATCTGCATGGGATGATGTTACGGTTCCGATGCAGTGGAATGTTGCAGGTATTCAGAAAGACGGTTCCCTGAAATATGGTGTTCCCATTTATGCCAATCAGCCGGTTATTTTCCAGCATAAGGTGGAAGTAGGCGACTGGAAAGGTGGTGTGATGCGTACTCCTCCCAAGGATTGGGTTACTTACAAGCATCGGAATGAAGTAGGCTCTTACCGTCGCACTTTTACTGTTCCTGCCGGATGGGAAGGACGTGAAGTATATATCAACTTTGATGGTGTATCTTCTTTCTTCTATTTGTGGGTGAACGGATATTACGTAGGTTTTTCCAAGAACTCACGTAATACGGCTTCTTTTGATGTGACACCTTATTTAAATAAGGAAGGCGGGAACGTTGTAGCTGTCGAAGTTTATCGTAATTCCGACGGTTCATTCCTGGAAGCACAGGATATGTTCCGTTTGCCGGGTATTTTCCGTTCTGTTTCCTTGACCTCTACTTCAAAAGTACAGGTACGTGACTTGCGTGTAATTCCTGATCTGGATGCAAACTATGAAAACGGATCGGCTACCATTACTGCTGATATCCGTAATCTGGACAAGAAAACAGCAAAAGGATATACCATGTCTTATACCTTGTATGCCAATAAGCTGTATTCAGATGAAAATACTTCTGTGTCAGGAGTAAATGCTTCAGCTCCGGTTCTGGAACTGAAGAAAGGTGAAAGTACTTCAGCGGTAACTACACTGGAAGTAAAGGCTCCGAACAAGTGGTCTGCAGAAACTCCTTATCGTTATACACTGGTTGGTCAGCTGAAAGATAAGAAAGGTCGTGTTGTAGAGACGGTATCTACCAGCTTCGGTTTCCGTAAAGTGGAAATTAAAGATACTCCGGCATCTGCTGATGAATTCGGACTGGCCGGACGTTATTATTATATCAATGGCAAGCCGGTGAAACTGAAAGGTGTGAACCGTCAGGAAATTTCTCCGGAAACAGGTAATACCATTACAGCCAAACAAATGGAAGAAGAAATCATGCTGATGAAGCGTGGTAACATCAACCATGTCCGTAACTCACACTATTCTTGTCAGAATATCTGGTATTATCTGTGTGATAAGTATGGTATTTATCTGGAAGATGAAGCCAATATCGAAAGCCATGAATATTATTACGGTGAAGAATCTTTGTCTCATGTTCCTGAATTCGAAGCAGCTCATGTGGCACGTGTAATGGAACTGGCTCACGAACATGTCAATGCTCCTTCTATTGTTATCTGGTCGCTGGGTAATGAGGCCGGACCGGGTGTGAACTTTGTGAAGGCTTATGATGCCCTGCATCGTTTTGATGCTTCCCGTCCTGTACAGTATGAGCGCAACAATGACATTGTAGACATGGGTTCCAACCAGTATCCGTCAATTCCTTGGGTACGCGAGGCTGTAAAAGGTAAGTATGATATCAAGTATCCGTTCCATATCTCAGAATATGCTCACTCAATGGGTAATGCAGTAGGTAACCTGATTGATTACTGGCAGGCTATTGAATCAACAAATTTCTTCTGCGGTGCTGCTATCTGGGACTGGGTGGATCAGGCCTTGTATACTTATGATCCGAAGACCGGTGACCGTTATCTGGCTTATGGTGGTGACTTCGGTGATAAACCCAACAGCGGTATGTTCTGTATGAACGGAATCCTTTTCCCGGGTCATCGTCCGAAACCGCAGTACTACGAAGTAAAGAAAGTCTACCAGAATGTAGGTGTCAAGGCTGTTGACATGACAAAAGGTGAAATTGAAGTATTCAATAAGGCTTACTTCACTCCGTTGAGTGGTTATCAGATGGTATGGTCGCTCTATAAAGATGGCCAGAAAGTACAGGAAAGTACGGCTTTCCGTGGTCCTCGTAATATCGTAGGTCCTCGTGAAAGTGTCCGCTATGCTATTCCTTATGATTTCGCATCTCTGGATCCTCAAAGTGAATATTTCGTAAAAGTACAGTTCCTGCTGGCTCAGGATGAACCTTGGGCTAAGAAAGGCTTTGTACAGATGGAAGAACAGCTTCCGGTGAAAGCTGCAGGAGTAAATCCTTCATTGAAGGAAGTAACAGCTTCGATGGCTAAACCGAAAATGACGGAAGAAGGAGATTTTACCCGTGTGGAAGGCAATGGATTCGTAGCAGTATTTGATAATAAACAAGGTACTTTGCACAGCCTGGTATACAACGGCAAGCAGATGCTTCGTGAAGGTGAAGGCCCGAAACTGGATGCATTGCGTGCTCCGACAGATAACGATAACTGGATGTATCAGCCCTGGTATCAGAATGGATTGCATAATCTGAAACACAAAGTGGTAGCCTTGAAGGTACTTGAAGGAAACAAGGGAAAGAGCAATACCATTCAGCTGATGTATACGGTTGAGTCTCAGGCTCCGAATGCAGCGGCTTTGCTTGGCGGAACTTCCGGTAGATATTCAGTGAAGGAAGATACAAGTAAGCCATTCGGACCGGATGACTTCAAGTTTACGACTAACCAGATCTGGACTATTTATGCAGACGGTTCTATTGAACTTCAGTCAGGCATCACATCCAATAACTCTTCATTGGTATTGCCCCGTATCGGCTATGCCATGCAGTTGCCGGAGGTACTTCAGCAGTATACTTACTATGGACGTGGACCTCAAAACAACTACAATGACCGTAAGACAGGTGCCTTTATTGAGCAGCATACAAGCACGGTTAAAGACCAGTTTGTAGACTTCCCGAAACCTCAGAGTATGGGTAACCGTGAAGAAGTACGCTGGTGTGCTCTGACTGACAAGGAAGGCAATGGTGTTGAATTTGTGATGAATCATCCGTTGTCTGTATCAGCATTGCCGTGGTCTGCACTCGAAATGACACTTGCTCCGCATCCTTACCAGCTGCCGAAGTCAACCGGTACCCATTTGCATCTGGATGCAGCCGTAACCGGTTTGGGCGGTAACAGCTGTGGACAGGGAGGACCGTTGGAACAGGATCGTGTGAAAGCCGGTAACTACGAAATGAGCTTTGTTATTCGTCCGGTAAAGAATGGTGATTATGTACAGACTGCAAAGGTTGCTGAGGCTGGTGAAATGCCTTTGTCTGTTTCCCGTTCACGTAACGGACTGGTAACAATTACTTCTCCGAAAGCAGGTGCTCAGATCGAGTATTCACTGAACGGAAGCAAGAAAAAGCAAGCCTATACAGAACCGTTTGATTTGCGTGACGGAGGTACGGTGACTGCCTGGTATAAAGATAACAAGGCCGTAAGCGTTTCTTTCTCTTACAGCAAGATCGAGACTATTCCTTTGGAAGTGGTTTATGCATCCAGCGAAGAAGTCGGTTACGGAGATGCTGCCAATCTGGTTGACGGAGATCCCAATACCACCTGGCATACAATGTTCTCAGTAACGGTTGCTCAGTATCCTCACTGGGTAGACTTTGATGCAGGAGAAGTAAAGACCATCAAGGGATTTGTGTATATGCCTCGTCAGGATGGCGGTTCCAATGCTGTGATCAAGGATTACAAACTGGAAGTCAGTATGGACGGCAAGAACTGGGGCGAACCGGTAGCGAAAGGAACTTTTGCACGCGGAAACAAAGCTCAGAAAGTCATGCTTGACCAGCCTGTTAAGGCACGTTACATCCGCTTCACTGGATTGAACTCTCAGAATGGTGCTGATTATGCAGGTGGTGCAGAATTCTCTGTACTGGCAGATTGATGCAGAAATAAGAACTGCCGGATTTTCCGGTAAGGTTTGATAACGGATTGGGAGCCGGAAATATTCTTGAGATCAGGAATGTTTCCGGCTTCTGATTTTTCAGGGGAATGTCAGTCCTTGAATTCCAGTTCCAGCTGGATCCATTCCGGTTGGTCTGACGCGTTCTGACTCTCTTCCCTGGGGTTGGAGACTGCCAGTCCAAGCAGACGGATCGGGTGATGTTCGTAGTCAACTTCCTTCAGAAGCTGCTTGGCCAGCGGAAGAATGTTTTCCAGTTTGTCTAAAGCATAGCGTACGCTGATGCTCCGGGTGATTTGTGTAAAGTCATGAAACTTGACTTTCAGTGTCAGGGTACTTCCCTGGAAACCTTTGGCAGACAGGCGTTCCGTCAGTTCCCGTGCCACGTGGTATAGTTCGATGATTACAGAAGAACGTAATGTGATATCTTTTTCCAGTGTGTGCTCACACCCGATGGACTTGCGGATTCGTACAGCTTCCACTGGACGGTGATCGATTCCACGGGCAAACTCATAATATAACTTTCCGGCTTTTCCAAACTGGCGGGTCAGCATGTCCAGTGAACATTGTCTGAGAGTTGCTCCGTTATAGATCCCCAGACTGTGCATTTTTTTAGCCGTGACGGGGCCTACTCCCCAGAACTGTTCGATCGGCAGACGGTCGATGAATTCCTGTGCCTGTTTGGGATGAATGGTGCAGAGACCGTCTGGTTTTCGGTAGTCAGAAGCCACTTTGGCCAGAAACTTATTGTAAGAAATACCGGCAGATGCTATCAGATGGAGTTCTTCCCGGATGCGGCGCTTGATCTCCCGGGCAATGTCTACTGCCAGTTCGATACCTTTCTTGTTTTCCGTTACATCCAGAAAAGCTTCGTCCAGTGAGATGGGTTCAATCAGATCCGTATAGTCGTGGAAGATCTGATGAATCTGTGCAGACACCTGTTTGTATGTTTCCATGTGTCCTTCAACGAAGATCAGTTGCGGGCAAATTTTAATTGCCTGTTGCGAAGGCATGGCAGAACGGACGCCGAATTTGCGTGCTTCGTAACTGGCAGCTGCTACCACTCCCCGTTTCTCGGCGTGTCCGACGGCGATGGGTTTTCCTTTCAGTTCAGGGTGGTTGCGTTGCTCTACGGAGGCATAAAAAGCGTCCATGTCAATGTGAATAATTTTACGGTTTTCGTTCATAAACAGGCAACTTCTATGCAAAATTAATGAAAGTTTCTTGGGCTATCCTGAAAATCTTATGTATTTTTGCCCGTGATTGCAAATTTTAGGACAAGCCTTATGATGAAAGATGAAATTAAAAAAGCATGCGAAGTCATGCAGAAAGGTGGTATAATCCTGTATCCTACCGATACGGTTTGGGGAATAGGTTGTGATGCTACCAATGAAGAGGCGGTGAAGCGCGTGTACGAAATCAAGCAACGTTCAGACAGCAAGGCGATGCTGGTCTTGGTGGATAGCCCGGTAAAAGTAGACTTCTATGTACAGGATGTTCCCAGTGTAGCCTGGGATCTGATAGAACTGACGACAAAGCCTTTGACGGTAATCTATGACGGTGCCCGTAATTTGGCTCCTAATCTGCTGGCGGAGGACGGCAGTGTGGGAATACGTGTCACTAATGAAGAATTTTCCAAGCAATTATGTTTCCGTTTCCGGAAAGCAATCGTTTCTACCTCAGCCAATATCAGCGGACAGTCGGCTCCTGCCGTGTTCAGTGAAATCAGTGAGGAAATTAAGCAGGCTGTCGATTACGTTGTAGACTATCGCAGGGAAGAAACCGGCCATCCTAAACCATCCAGTATTATCAAACTGGGCCGGACAGGAGAAGTTAAAGTGATCAGAGAATAAAGTGACGGAGATGAGATAATGAAAATAGTGGATGAAAAGTTTAATTTGCTTCAACGGTTTATCAGCTGGAGAGAAAAGCATATAACCGATAAGCAGTTCATTCTTGTTCTGAGTCTGTTGGTCGGTCTCTTTACGGCACTGGCTGCTTATGTCTTGAAGTTTCTGGTAGAATATATCAAGGAATTCCTGACTGAGAACTTTGATTCAACGGGTGCCAACTGGCTCTATCTGGTTTATCCGGTTGTCGGAATTCTGCTGACCAGCCTTTTTATTCGGAAAGTTGTGCGTGATGATATCAGTCACGGAGTCACGAAGATCTTGTATGCCATTTCTCGAAAGCAGAGCCGCATCAAGCGGCATAATATCTGGTCGTCAGTCTGTGCTTCTGCCATTACCATCGGAATGGGTGGTTCAGTAGGAGCCGAAGCCCCGATTGTATTGACCGGTTCTGCCATAGGTTCCAATCTTGGAAGTATCTTTCGTCTGGATCATAAAACGCTGATGCTGCTTGTCGGTTGTGGAGCGGCCGGAGCTGTATCAGGTATCTTCAAGGCACCCATTGCCGGACTGGTCTTTACCCTGGAAGTATTGATGATTGACTTGACGATGGCATCCTTGCTTCCTTTGCTGATTACCAGTGTGACGGCTGCTTCCGTTTCTTATCTGCTGACCGGAACAGAAGCCATGTTCCAGTTTCATCTGGATTATCCGTTTGCACTGGAACGTATTCCTTATGCCATTGCCCTGGGAATCTTTTGCGGACTGGTGGCCTGGTATTTTACCCGGGCTATGAACTGGATTGAAAACATTTTCCGGCGTTATACAAATCCTTATGTCAAGTTTGTGATCGGAGCTGCTATGCTGAGTATCCTGATCTTCCTTTTCCCTCCGCTCTATGGTGAAGGATATGATACGATTACTTTGCTGCTGAACGGAACTTCGTCTACTGACTGGGATACGGTGATGAACAATTCATTCTTCTATGGTCATAGCAGTTTGCTGGTTGTCTATCTGTTGCTGATCATTTTGTTTAAGGTGTTCGCTTCGAGTGCAACCAATGGCGGAGGCGGATGTGGTGGTATCTTTGCACCGAGTCTGTTCTTGGGGTGTATTGCCGGTTTTGTATTCTCATACGTCTGCAACGAATTCAGAATCGGTGATGTCTTCATTCCCGAAAAGAACTTTGCACTGATGGGAATGGCCGGACTGATGTCCGGAGTCATGCATGCTCCCCTGACAGGTGTCTTTCTGATTGCCGAACTTACGGGCGGTTATGGACTGTTCCTGCCTCTGATGATTGTTTCCGTCTGTGCATACCTGACAATCATTGTGTTCGAGCCTCACAGCATTTACTCCATGCGTCTGGCCAAGAAGGGAGAACTGATTACCCATCACAAGGACAAGGCCGTTCTGACAATGATGAACATTGAAAGCGTAATGGAAACCAATTTTCTGCCGGTACGTCCGGATATGGATTTGGCTGAAATGGTGAAAGTGATTTCCAAATCAACCCGAAATCTGTTCCCGGTCGTAGAGGCCAATGGTGTTCTGATCGGTATTGTGGTATTGGATGATATCCGTCATTTTATGTTCCGTCAGGAGTTGTACCACCGTTTCTATGTGGATAAATTCATGAGAAAGCCTCAGGAGCGGATCTATACAAATGACTCGATGGAAGAAGTGATGCATAAGTTTGATAAGACTGGAGCCTGGAACTTGCCGGTTGTAGATGAGAACAACAAGTATAAAGGCTTTGTATCCAAATCGAAGATGCTGAATACGTACCGCCAGGTTCTGGTGGACTTTTCAGCCGAATAATCTAAACGCTAAAGAATATATGGACAAGAAAGATTTGCGAATTGTATATATGGGTACTCCTGAGTTTGCCGTAGAAAGCTTGCGGCGGCTGGTAGAAGGAGGATATAATGTAGTCGGAGTTATAACAATGCCCGACAAGCCGATGGGACGTCACGGCAGTGTGCTGCAGCCCAGTGTGGTCAAACAGTATGCCGTATCGCAGGGACTGAAAGTGCTTCAGCCGGAAAAACTGAAGGATGAGGCTTTCCTTGAAGAGTTGCGTGCGCTGAAAGCTGACTTGCAGATTGTGGTTGCTTTCCGCATGTTGCCTGAAGTTGTCTGGAACATGCCCCGTCTGGGAACTTTTAATCTCCATGCTTCTCTGCTCCCGCAGTACCGTGGAGCTGCTCCGATCAACTGGGCAGTGATGAACGGAGATACGGAAACCGGAATTACGACTTTTTTCCTGAAACACGAAATTGATACGGGAGAAATTATCGATCAGGTAAAAGTGCCGATTGCAGATACCGACAATGTGGAGATCGTATACGACCGTTTGATGAAACTGGGTGGCGATCTGGTACTGAAAACGGTAGATGCCATTCTTGATGGAACGGTGAAAACGATTCCTCAGGAGTGTCTGACACAGAATGTCGAGTTGCGTCCGGCACCGAAAATCTTTAAAGAGACCTGCCGTATAGACTGGAGAAAAGGAGTAAAACATGTCTATGACTTTGTGCGGGGCTTGTCTCCTTATCCTGCTGCATGGACGGAACTTTGTGCGGGAGAAGCTGCTCCGGTAATGCTTAAACTGTTTGAAACCCGTAAATTGTTTCAAACGCATGATCTGCAACCCGGAACTGTCGTGAGTGACGGAAAGACCTTCTTTCATATAGCTTCGACCGATGGTTTCGTAGATGTACTTTCCTTGCAGCTGGCCGGTAAAAAGCGGATGCAGGTAGAAGATTTCCTGAGAGGATATCGTCTGGCTGAGCATATGCAAGTGCGATAAGTAAAAAAAGAATGCTTTCGGATGCAGTATTTTCGTAATCGAATCATTTATCTGTAAAAAGAACGAGGGAAAACCGGAATATGGGAGAGGAAGAGTTGGCATTGCAATGCAAACAAGCAAATAACAGAGCCCGCAAGCAGTTGTATGAACAGTATGGCGGTCTTTTAATGGCTATTTGCCTCCGATATACGGGTGATAAAGAAGCGGCTGAAGATGTTTTGCACGACGGCTTTATCCGTATTTTTCAGTCCATAGGCCGGTTTTCCTATCAGGGTGAAGGCTCGTTGCGGGCATGGCTTTCACGTGTAATGGTCAATGAGGCGTTGGGATACCTGCGTAAAAAGAACTTGCAGATACAGCAGGAAGTATTGATGGATGACATACCCGACACACTGGAAGCAGATGACGGCGACATGAATGAAATCCCCTGTTCTGTATTGATGAAGATGATTGCAGAGCTTCCCGACGGTTATCGGACGGTGTTCAACTTGTATGTTTTTGAGGAAAAGAGCCACAAGGAAATTGCAGCTTTACTGGGCATTACTGAACATACATCTTCTTCGCAGTTTTACCGTGCGAAAACTTTGCTGATAAAAAAGATAAATGAATATAGAAAGAAATTATAAGTGATGAAGAACGAAGATAAGTGGATACAGGACATTCGGAACCGGATGGAGGATTATTCTGAACCGCTGCCTGCCGGAATGTGGGAGCAGCTGGAGTCAGAACTGGATACTCCCAAGGTTATTCCTATGTGGCGGAAATGGCAGGCTGCCGCAGCTGCTGTATTGGTGCTGGCCGTTTCTTCATTGACTCTATGGTTCTGGTCTTCTCCGGAAGCTGATAAGTTAAGTAAGGAAAGCCGGATTGCCCAACAGCAGATTGAGGAAGCTGTACAGCCTGTTGTGACTCCGGTGGAACCGGTTTCTGAACCCGATGCCGGACAGCTGGCAAAGGTAAGTGAACCTCTTCCTCGTGCGGCTAAAGTGCTGCAGGCTGTTCAAAATCCGGTCATTGCGGCTGAAGAGAATGTAACGGAACCTGTTCCGGAAGCAGATATGGTTGCACAGCCTGTGGAAACGCGTACGGGAGAGCAGGCAGAGCAGCCGTCAAAAGAGAAGGCGGAAGAGAATATCCGGAAGCTCCGTGCAGCGGACAGAAAACAGTTGAGACAGAAAAGTGAGCAGGCGATGAACTTACGTTCCAAAGGCAAGAAGCAGAACTGGTCTGTGGGAGTGACTGCCGGAAACATCCCGTATTCAAACACCAATACTTTCAATGGATTCAGCCGTCTGACTTCAAGAACGGCAACTCCTGCCATCAATGAAGTTTGTATGGCGCCTCTGGATGATAATACCGTGGCTTACAGTACGATCCTGACCAGTGAACGGGAGCAGACTTCGAACACGCATATCCATCATCATGTTCCGGTCACTGCCGGTATGTCGTTCAAATGGAATCTGACTCCTCAGTGGGCCGTAGAAACAGGGCTGATGTATACTTATCTGTCTACGGACCTGACTTCCGGTTCGGACAGGAACTATTGGAAGGATAAGCATAAGCTGCATTACCTGGGGATTCCGTTAAAAGTGCATCGCAATATCTGGTCGAATGAACGTTTTGGCTTTTATGGATCTGCAGGAGGGATGCTGGAAAAATGTGTATCAGGAACTCTGGAAACCGTATATGTCATCAATAATGAAGAGCGGGAGTCTGAATCCCATTCTTTGAAAGTCAGCTCCCTGCAATGGTCTGTGTCTGCAGCCGTCGGTGCACAGGTAAACTTTACCCGTCAGCTGGGATTGTATGTGGAACCGGGTGTGGTATATTATTTTGATGATCATAGTGGTATAGAAACAATCCGGAAGGAGCATCCTTTGAATTTTAACTTGCAGATGGGGCTTCGCTTCAGCTTTCCCTGATGCGTGAAGACCGGACAGAACCGGGCAAAAAATTGACCGCACGATCGGCCCGCAACGACCGCACGATTCAGCCGCATCGACCGCACGATTCGGGCGAATCGTCTGCACGATGTCCGGGCACCGGCCAGACACCTCCGGAACAGGGTTTTGTCACCGGATTTTCCATCTACATACTTTGCTTTTTCCCGCAAGAAGACAAATTTTCCATGCGTGGCCTTTCTTTTCCCGAAAGATTCTGTTACCTTTGTTCAATCATGTTTAAATCAAGTGTAAAATGAAGAATGAGATACTGATTTCCCCCTCCTTGTTGTCGGCAGACTTTGGCAACTTGAAAGCAGATTTGGATAAAATCAATGCCAGCGAGGCAGACTGGCTGCATATTGACATCATGGACGGAGTCTTTGTACCGAACATTTCGTTTGGCTTTCCTGTCTTGAAATATGTAGCTGAACTGTCGAAGAAACCGCTGGATGTACATCTGATGATTGTACAGCCTGAGAAGTTTATCCGGGAAGTGAAAGACCTGGGTGCCATGATGATGAATGTGCATTTTGAGGCTTGCCCGCATTTGCACCGGGTGGTGCAGCAGATCAAGGAAGCTGGAATGAAGGCAGGGGTTACCCTGAATCCGGCAACACCGGTTTCCATGCTGGCAGATATCATTGAAGAAGTGGATATGGTATTGCTGATGAGTGTCAATCCGGGATTTGGCGGACAGAAGTTCATTCCCCACACGCTGAAAAAAGTACGCGAGTTGCGTGAGCTGATTACTGCAACAGGTTCCCATGCATTGATTGAAGTGGATGGAGGAGTGAATCTCCAGACTGCTCCTTCATTGATAGAAGCCGGAGCAGACGTACTGGTGGCAGGTAATGCCGTATTTAAAGCCGATGACATGATCGGTACCATTCATCAACTGAAAAATATGAAATAGTAAATTGGGAACTGTTCCCCATTTGATAACTTATCCTTTATTCCGGTTGACCATGGCACTGGCAACCGGAATTTTTTTATTCGACAGATTTCTGGCGGACTGCTGTTCTCTTGAGCTGTCTCTGCTGGGTCTGGTGCTTTCTGTTGTGGCTGCTGCGGCCTGTCATGGAATGTCACGTCCGGCTGTGAGATATGTGTTCGGAGCAGTAACCTTCCTGTGTTTTTTCTGGCTGGGAGGAATCCTTTATCTGATGGAAGACCGGCAGGTCTCCTATGAATGGCCGTCGGATGAAGTTGCTTATCAGGGAGTAGTGGAAACCGTTCCCCAGCGTAAGGGGAAGACCTGGCAGGCTCAGGTGAAGGTCATGTCCTGGAAGCCGGCAGGTGATTCTCTTCAGGCAACCGGACAGTGGAAGAAAGTGGATCGCTCCATACTGCTTTACTGGATGCCTGATACGACCGGACAGACCATCTTGCAGTGTGGGGACAAGATTTGTTTCTATGCATCGGTGAGCCGTCCTGTATCAGATGTTGATTTTTCGGGGTTCGACTATGGTGCTTATCTGCACCGGCAGGGGATCAGTGGAACCGGACTGGCTTTTGCCGGACGGTGGATGCGTCTGGAGCGGGCCGGGAGCCGGGGATTCAGGCAACAGGCTTTGCTGGTGCGGGAGCTTGTGGTCAGACGGTATGAAGAGTGGGGACTGGACGGAGATGTTCTGGCTGTGGTTTCTGCGCTTACGGTCGGGGATAAAAGCGATCTGACTCCTGAGTTGAAAGCAACATACAGTGCTTCGGGGGCCAGTCATGTGCTGGCATTGTCAGGCTTGCATATCGGGATACTGGCGGGTATTCTGACTTTACTGCTTTATCCGTTGCGCCTGTTTCCTTTGGGCAGATCCCTGACAGGTGTCCTGACTGTACTGTTGTTGTGGGCTTTTGCTTTTCTGTCCGGACTCAGTGCTTCAGTGGTACGTGCTGTGACGATGTTCTCTCTTTATGTGGGAGCTTCCTTTTTCCTGGAAGGACGTTTCTCCGGATTCCTGTCTTTGTCGCTTGCCGCTTTTCTGATGCTGTTATACCGTCCGTTCTATTTGTTTGATGTCAGTTTTCAGTTGTCTTTTCTGGCAGTATGGGGAATACTGCTGTTTTATCCTGTATTCTCAGGCTGGCTGCCGGCCGGCTACCGTCGGATTCGCTGGTTATGGAACACCCTCTCAGTTTCAATGGCAGCACAATTGGGGACACTTCCCTTTGTTCTGTTCTATTTCGGTGCCTTTCCCACATACTTTCTGCTGGCCAATTTACTGGTAACTCCGCTGGCTGTTTGTATTTTAGGCAGTTCGCTGGCGGCTTTGGCCTTTGAGAGAATTCCCTGGATGGGAGAACGTGCGGCTGATCTCGTCCGTCTTTCGGCCGAAGCATTGAATGGCAGTATGTTCCAGATTCAGCAGCTGTCCGGTTCGCAGGTAACGTCTGTCTATATCTCCGGCTTTCAGCTGGTCTTGTGCTATCTGCTACTGGCCCTGCTATATGCTTATTGGACTGGAAAGCGGAAACATGTCCTGATTTCCTTCCTGATTGTACTGAACGTACTGCTGGGTACCCGGATTCTTGACTGGATAAAGCCCGTGGATGAACGGCTGTATTTTGCCCGGTCGGAACTCTACTCCAGACGCAGGCAAAGCCTGACCCGGCTGGCAGAAGCAGACGGAGTTTACCGGATAGACAGCTTATCCGTCGGACTGATGAAAAGCAGTCGCTGGAAGGGAAAGCAGGCCGCTTCCCGGTTGCCACTGGACTATGCTTATATCTGTCGGGGATTTAAAGGAAATATAACTTCCCTGAGCCGTGTTTTTGAATTGAAGCATGTCGTTCTTGACCTGTCACTGAGTGATGCTTACCGGCTGTCATTGAAGGAGGAATGCAAGAAGCTGGGGATACCTTGTGTTGAAATTTCTTCGAAAGGTTCTTGGGGAATTGTTCGGCAGAATCTAAAATAAATTCGTACATTTGCCCTTTCAAAAACGCATTAACAGAGAGAACAAACAGATATGTTGACAAAAGTAATTCTACAAGCCAATATAGATAAGGTAGAAACCTATTTTGAACGTGCAGATAAAATCGTGATAGTGACTCACGTTTCTCCGGACGGAGATGCACTCGGCTCTTCATTGGGACTATATCATTTCCTGTGTCAGCAGGGTAAGACGGTAAATGTTATCGTGCCGAACGCTTTCCCGGATTTCCTGCGTTGGATGCCCGGTGCGAAAGATATCATCCGTTATGACAAGTATGCTGAATTTGGAGACAAACTGATCAGTGAGGCCGATGTTATCTGCTGTCTGGACTTTAATGCGCTTTCACGTATTGACGCACTGGCTGCACCGGTGGCTGCTGCCCAGGGACGCAAAGTGATGATTGACCATCATCTGAATCCTGAACCTTTTGCACGTGTCACCATATCACATCCGGAGATCTCCTCTACATCAGAACTTATTTTCCGTTTGATCTGCCGGTTAGGATGTTTTGAAGACATTACTTATGAAGGAGCAGAGTGCATCTATACCGGTATGATGACTGATACCGGAGGTTTTACCTACAACTCCAATAACCGGGAAATTTACTTTATCATCAGCGAACTCTTGTCCAAGGGAATTGATAAGGATGAAATCTATCGCAAGGTGTTTAATACCTATTCAGAAGGCCGTTTGCGTCTGATGGGCTATGTCCTTTACGACCGCATGCAGGTTTATCCTCAGTTCCGTTCGGCCCTGATCACTCTCAGCAAGGCAGAACAAAGCCGCTTCCAATATGTGAAAGGAGATACGGAAGGCTTTGTCAATATTCCTTTGCAGATGAAAGGCATCTGCTTCTCTGTCTTTCTGCGTGAGGACAGCGACAAGAATATGATCAAGGTTTCTTTGCGCTCTGTGGGACATTTCCCCTGTAATAAGGTAGCTGCTGAGTTCTTCAACGGAGGCGGTCATCTGAATGCTTCAGGCGGAGAGTTTTACGGAACCATGGAGGAAGCCGTAGAACTCTTTAAACGGGCACTGGTGAAGTATGAAGATTTATTATTGAAAAATTAGTTATTAAAAAAATAATAGGATAAAAAAAACGTGCGGATAAAAAGCAATTTATTATTTTTGCCGTCGTTAATAAGTAAGAAAATGAAAAGAATACACCTGTTTTTTATGCTTGCCCTTGCAGCGTTGGGTATGCAGAGCTGTAATAATGATAAGACGTATGCTGAAAAGAAAGAAGAGGAAGCTGATGCCATCAACAAGTATCTTTTGGAGAATGACATCAAGGTAATCGACGAGAATACGTTCTTCTCACAGGATACCATGACGCTGGCAGATAATGAATATGTGCTTTTCAAGGAGAGCGGAGTTTACATGAATGTAATGCAGCGCGGAGTCGGTTCCCCATTGACGGACGGAACTTATTATATAGAATCCCGCTTCGTGGAAATGGCATTGCAGACACGTAATGATGATATTCAGATGGAAGCCGGTGATACGCTGACGGCAAATATGCATATCAATAACCCGACTTATTGGGGATATCCTGAAGAATTCAAGCTGACAGTCAGCGGAACTTCTTATTCTGGAACCTTCTCAGGTGTTTCTCAGATGTATGATACTTACGAGCAGACTTCTGTACCGACAGGCTGGTTGTTACCCTTGCAGTATCTGAAACCTTCTCGTACCAATTCATCGGAAGACGTAGCACGTGTACGCCTGCTGGTGCCTCATAGTGCAGGAACCGTAACGGCTTCACGCTATGTTTACCCTTGTTACTACGAAATAACATATAACCTTGGACGCTAATATTTTATATTATGACTTTAATTAAATCTATTTCCGGTATTCGTGGAACTATCGGAGGCCATGCCGGCGAAGGGCTGAATCCGCTGGATATTGTAAAGTTTACTTCGGCTTACGCTACGCTGATTCGTAAGACAACCTCGGTAAAGAGTAACAAAATCGTTGTCGGACGTGATGCCCGTATCTCTGGCGAAATGGTGAAGAATGTGGTATGTGGAACATTGATGGGGATGGGATTTGATGTGGTAAACATCGGTCTGGCTTCTACTCCTACCACAGAACTGGCTGTTACTATGGAAGGTGCTTGTGGTGGTATTATCTTGACTGCAAGCCATAATCCAAAGCAGTGGAATGCATTGAAACTGCTGAATGAACATGGGGAATTCCTGAATAAGGAAGAAGGAAATGAAGTTCTCCGTATCGCAGAAGCTGAAGCTTTTGAGTTTGCTGATGTAGATCATCTGGGCAAGTATACGGAAGATAATTCTTATAACCAGAAGCACATTGACAGCGTGCTGGCATTGGATCTGGTAGACGTAGAAGCAATCCGCAAGGCAGATTTCCATGTGGCTATTGACTGTGTAAACTCTGTTGGAGGTATCGTTCTTCCGCAGTTGTTGGAACAGCTGGGCGTGAAACATGTAGAAAAACTGTATTGCGAGCCTACAGGAAACTTCCAGCATAATCCGGAACCGCTTGAAAAGAATCTGGGCGATATCATGAACCTGATGAAGAGCGGAAAGGCTGATGTTGCTTTTGTTGTCGATCCGGATGTAGACCGTCTGGCAATGATCTGCGAAGACGGAACCATGTACGGTGAAGAATATACACTGGTTACAGTAGCTGATTATGTATTGAAACACACTCCGGGTAATACCGTTTCTAACTTGAGTTCAACCCGTGCATTGCGTGATGTAACCCGCAAGTATGGTATGGAATACAATGCTTCTGCCGTAGGTGAAGTGAATGTGGTTGCCAAGATGAAGGCTACTCATGCAGTAATCGGTGGTGAAGGTAATGGTGGGGTAATCTATCCTGCTTCTCACTATGGCCGTGATGCTCTGGTAGGTATTGCTTTGTTCCTGAGTCATCTGGCACACGAAGGCAAGAAAGTTACGGAACTCCGTGCTTCTTATCCGAACTATTTCATTGCGAAGAACCGCATTGACCTGACTCCGGAAACTGATGTAGATGCTATCCTTGCCAAGGTGAAAGAACTGTATAAGAACGAAGAAATCAATGACATTGATGGTGTAAAAATTGATTTCCCCGACAAATGGGTACATCTGCGTAAGAGTAATACAGAACCGATTATCCGTGTTTATTCAGAAGCTTCAACCATGGAGGCTGCTGATGAACTGGGTAAGCAGATTATGGATATTGTATACAGCCTGGCTAAATAAATTGGATTTTGCCTGTTGAGGCTGTACTGGGAAAGACGCGTAGAGAACTTTTGAAAGCTTCCTGACGCGTCTTTCTTCTTTTTTATAGGGTTGGATTGTCGTGTTTCATTTGCATTATTTCTTTTTTAATGCCACAGTCATTTTGGTCGTTTGTGAATCTTTAACCTGAGGTGTACAGCTGATATGCAGAAACGGTACATTTATCTTTTTAGGGTTTAGCTTGATGTTGAAGTTCATTTCTTTTTTCCCTTTCGGAAAGATGGGATTCTTGTCTTCAGGATGTGCAAAGCTTTGTCCGGAGCATCTGATGGAAAGTCGGGTGTCTTCAGTCATTTTCTCTCCTGAAATGATGGTGACGGAGAAAGTCTGAATGTCCTGTGCCGGATCGTAAGTGATGGTTTGTTGCGTATTCTTGAATCCGATATAGCTGCTTGGAATGCTGTTGTTGTTATTGCATGCAGTCAGCATCAATGCATAGAAGAGGGGAAGTGCCATCAGTTTTTTGCTTTGTTTCATAATCTTGTTTTTTTATGGTTTCTGCCATTAAAACTCAAGATCGGAGGTTTTCCCCTATGGGTAAAGTGTGAATAAACTAAAAAAACGACATGTTCTTTTTTTCCTGTTATGCCTTTAGTTTTGTTTCTTTGGGAAGGGATGAGGTATTATTTTTAGTCTGATTTGCATTGAACAAAAGTTGGTAGCCAATGTCCCGTATAGATATAATGTCAATATCTACCTCTTTGAGTGTGACTTTCAGTTGGCTGATTACCTGATATGCCCGGGATTTTACAATATGCAGTTCCGTTTTTTCATTGAGGTGATGAAAGGCTGCCAGTTGTTTATAAAGCAATAAAAAATCCTGATCATTAATAAAAGCTTGAAAATATTTTAAGTTTAATCCTTTCAGTTTTATCTTTTTGCCTTCGTGTTGTAAACAGACATGTTGTATGTCCCAATAATATCCTTTGCTTATTTCTTTTCCGGTAGGTTGGAGTGTGTTATTATGTGGATTGTCGGAAAGAGTCTGAATGTGTGTACGTAAGATGATATTTCGTTGGTATGATTTAACTCTCCTAAAATAGATGGCAACTCCTGTTGTACATATTAGCCATACAGCAAGGAGAATATAAGTATAGGGACGGTTGATGAGCATTATCATAGGTAAGTCTATGTAAACCTTCAGTATGATATCTTGATTCTTGTCTTTGTTTTTTCGATAAACTTCTTTTTTTATCAGTTCTGTATGAGTTGGAATTGTGTAAGTTTCTCCTATAGTACAGGTTATAAAACCGGTTATAGGCAGATTGTTTTCTACAAGTTTTTGTCGGAAAATACTGTCTAGCCTATGCCTGTTAGGGTCTTCTGATAATAAAAAGAATTGATCACACCAGTTGCTCTTTTCGTCCGCAGAAATATTGTCAGAGGACTTTTGTACGTCGTAAAAGAATTTTTTTCTTATGATAAAAGTTTCTTTTTCTTTCTTAAGAGCTTCTTGAAAAGAACCTTGGCACTGTTGTACAATTTCATTTTTCTGTATGGAAATG
>ENA-UEPS01000595-UEPS01000595.1-human-gut-metagenome-genome-assembly--contig:-NODE-595-length-28060-cov-5.482221_pt1 | contig 28060 bp, 23 predicted proteins | sample MGYA00242904_ERZ507924 | MGnify/ENA primary metagenome ERZ507924 (study PRJEB26167, sample SAMN06115422) | human gut metagenome | host: Homo sapiens | place: China:Sichuan | collected 2014-10-16...
AAGTCAGGTTTTCCATCCTTCCCCCAAAAGCTCGTTTTACAGTTTGGATAGCCGGAGCAGGAAAAGACTTCATAGGGTTTCCCCGCCTTGCTGGTGCCTTGCCTGTAGAGCAGCGCCTTACCGCAATCGGGGCAGGTAAACTCCGTCACCACTCGCGGAGACTTTTCTTTGGGCTGGCCGGGGGTGCCGTTGTCATCGGGCAGAAAGACATTGTTACCGTCCGGATGCCCTTGTTTGTTGTAGCAAGCCCAATATGTCCCCCTATCGTTTTTCCCTGAGTAAAGGGGGCGACCGCAGACGGGGCATGGATACTCCGAGGGTATGGCCCTTTCTCGCGGTTTTCCGGGTTTACCGTCCTCATCCGGCAAAAACGTCCTGCAATCGGCATCGGAGCAGCTCCAGAAAAATTCGCCGGCGTTTTTCCCTTCGCGCCGGCGCAACGCCTTGCCACACTTCGGGCAGGGGAAGGCACCGGGCTGAAGTGCGGCAGAGGTGGAGAGGACGGGGGCCAAAAGCAAAGGAAGAGCTGCATACTGTTCACGCATGAAGTCTTCCAGAGAGGTTTCCCCACGGGTTATGGCTTCAAGGCGTTGTTCCCATTGGGCCGTAGTGACCGGATCGCGGAGCGTGTCCGGGGTCATGTCGATGAGGGACTGGCCGAGCGGCGTGGACACAAGAGATTTACCGCTGGCTGCGATGAACCCACGGCCCTTGAGGGTTTCAAGGATACTCGCCCGTGTCGCTTCCGTCCCGATGCCTTCATTTTCCTTTAAAACGGCCTTGGCCTTGGCGTCGGAAACGAAACGGTGGACGTTGGCCATCGCCTCGATCAGTGAACCTTCAGAAAACCTGGAAGGCGGCGTGGTCTTCTTTTTGAGTGCGTCCACGTCGGCGCAGAGCACGGCGTCATTGTTGCCGACGGACGGCAGCGACTGTTCTGCCTCTTTCTTTTTGGCGTCCTCATCGTCCTCTTCTGCCGCGAAACCGGTCCAGCCCGGCTCGATGATCATCCGGCCACGGGCTTCCCATGTCGTTTCCACGATGGTGGCCAGAATCTTCTGGGCCTCGTAGAGCATAGGGGATAGAACTGGAGAAAGTACTGGACGGCGATCATCAGGTACAGCTCCTTTTCCTGTGCCGTGAGGCTCCGAGGCTCTTCCCCGGTAGGGATAATCGCGTTGTGGGCCGTGATCTTCTTCGTATCCCAGACGGGGCCTCTCAATGCGGAATCGGCCTTAGCGGTTACGGCCTCAAGGCCGAAAAGGGCGGTAATGATCCGGGCGGTGTCACCGAACTGCTCTTCGGGCAGATAGCGGCAGTCGGTACGCGGATACGTCGTCAGCTTCTTTTCATAGAGCGACTGCGCGGTATCCAGAATCTGCTGCGCGGTCATGCCGAGCTTGGAGGACGCGGCCTTCTGAAGCGAGGAAAGGCAATGTGGCAGGGGGGACTGGCTTTTTCTTCTTTTCGCGTGTGACGGAGGTGATGATGCCGTTTTTGCCGCACACAGCATCCATGATGCCTTGGGCGGTGGCTCCATCGACGAGACGGCCTTCGCTGTCTAGCCCGGGTTGGGTTTCCGAAGGCTTGAAGATGGCTGAGAACGTCCCCGCATCGTGCTGGAGCGTTGCCTGAAGGACGAGATAATCAATGGGGGTGAAGGCTGCGATTTCCCGATCCCGATTGACGACAAGGGCAAGGGTGGGCGTCTGGACGCGCCCCATCGACAACACCCCATCCCGTCCCGACTCCCTGCCCCGGAGCGTCATGGCGCGGGTGGCGTTCATGCCTATGAGCCAGTCGGCCTGTGAGCGGGCGCGGGCGGAATCTCTGAGGTTGGCGTAATCCCGGTTGTCCTTCAGCGTTGCCAGAGCTTTTTGGAGCGAGCGGGAGTCCATGGATGCAAGCCAAATTCGCTGAACCGGGCCGGTGTAGCGGAAGTGTTCGAGCACCTCGTTAACGAGCAGTTGCCCCTCGCGATCCGGGTCTCCGGCGTTGACAACCGTTGCCACTTCACTAAGTAGATGATTGATGATCTGGAGTTGTGTGAGAGCGTCTTTCTTGGGCTTGAGCCGCCACTCACGGGGAATCATGGGCAGGGAGCTTCTGCGCCACGGCTTCCATGCTTCATCATAATCATCGGGATCATACTGTTCCAGCAAATGCCCGAAGCACCAGGTCACGATGTCGTTCCCACAGATCATATACCCCTGACAAGTCTGCGTGACGCCAAGTTCAACGGCAATGGCTTTGCCGAGTGACGGTTTTTCGGCAATGAAGAGACGTTGGATCATGGATTCCTCTCAATTCAAAAGATTGCGATACGTTCCGAAGCGGCGTTTGAAGGGATTCAGCAGGGCCGGGAGCAGGCCTTCTTCCAGTTCTTCGGCCTGAAAGTCGGCGTTGAAGCCCTTCCTGTGGTGATTTTCAATGCGCAGGGTGTTCCTATAGAAAGACATGCTCCATTCTTTGGCGTCGTCATTGCGGGTGACTTCCTGTGAGTTGGGGAACGCCGCGCACCACACGGGAAGAAGTTTTTTGAGCCTGTAAAAGAGGTTCGTCATGCGGGCGTCCGTCTGGACCTCAGTGAAATGAACGCCGCACAGAAATGGAGAGGGTTGCGAATAGAGGAAGAACTTTGCGATGCAGGCGCGGTGGCATCCGTCTTCCGCGACGTAGCCTTTGCCCTCATGAAAGCAGAAGCTCATGAAGGGGGCACGGAATCGTTCGAGGTTCAGGTAATATTCGGGATTCACCGTAAACAGCCTGATGTTTTTCCGCATCTTTTCGCCCTTATCGAGGAGTTCCCTCCATGTCATGCCGGGATAGTTGGGATTGACTGTCCCATAGATCAGGCCGGTATTTACCGAAGCCGACAAGCAACGGCTTATTGAGCGGAGGAAGGGTGCCGGACGTAGCGATTCGATACAACTATCGGCAACGGCGGGTACTGTATCAAAAAGTTCTTTGATTTGTTCGTCAGTCATCGCCGTCCCTTGTGGCTACTCATCAATCCAGTGGCCACCGTTGAGCCGTTCGCCAACGTAGTTGATGCCGACCTTCCATGTGTACTCATGGCTAGCGTAGGTCCGGCAGTAGGAGGGCAAGGCGTCATCAATGATCTAGACCCATTTGGTGCGGCAGCGCGGGGTATCTCACGGTCTTCTCGGCTCATGCGCCGCCAGACGTCATCTGGAATGCATTCCTCAAAGGGGGATTGCTTTCTGAGCTGACGGTTCAGAAGATCAGCGGTGCAGCGTTCAGCGTCGTCTCAGTCTCATGCGTAGGCTCGAACAGTACAGCATGGCTCCAGCGAAATTGTGCGTGCAGCGGATTACCAGCGGGCGGATCGACGTGATCATGCTGTGGACAGGCCGCAGCGGTGGCGAGTACATTATGCGGATGCCGAGGTGTCTGGCGACGAGGGGATGGAGGTTCGGGTAGGCTCTGGCTGCCCTCCCTTTTGAATGGAAAAGGGGGGTAGGGGAGAGGCCAGCCCACAGATGCACAGCGCCGCGATGACGAGTGCCAGGAGTACGGCCTTGCGGTCGGTTTCTTCGCAGGGAAGAGAAATCTTGAGGGATGAGGCGCGGAGATAGAAGCGCCCGGAAGGAGCTAGGCCGTAGCGCACATGGAGGGGACGGCTCGGCTTGAAAGCCTTGGGGGAGGGCTTTACAAGGGCGGGGTGCTTATAATACAAAAGACACACCACAAAACCCTAATTTTCAGGGTAAAGTGATGCGCCTTCAATTTCCTGTTGGCGTCCCCAAGCGGATTTGAACCGCTGTTGACGGCGTGAAAGGCCGCTGTCCTGGGCCGGCTAGACGATGGGGACGTCTGGGTGCGTGTTGGCTGGGCTACGTGGACTTGAACCACGATTAACGGGACCAGAATCCGTCGTCCTGCCAATTGAACGATAGCCCAACGCGCAGAAAGCTGTTTAGTAAAAACACCCCTCACTGTCAACAAAAAAAGAGGCACTTCAGAAGAAAAAGTTTTCTGACAATATTTTTATGTGTTATTTTATATAATTAGATACTGGCCTAAAAACTTGTGTCCATGAGGGTATAGGGAGGCAGTGCGCAGGGGGGTACGGAGCCACGTCCGGTATGCTGATTTGGCAGGTCACTTGACATCAGCGGGTATGGCATTGCAGTATTACCCGGTGGACATTCCCATACGAACACGCCTCGTTTTGCTCCTTGCCATTGTCATGGCTGGGGGCTTTCTCTTTTTTCCGTCGCAGGGAACTTCTCTTTCCTCCGATTCGTTTTATTCCGCCGCGGTGTTTCCGTGTACGGAAAACACCCCAGAGCCTTGCCCGGTTCCTCTCGCCTTGTCGCCCGAGGAGGCTCCCTTCGGGGGGGAAGCGGTCTGGAGCCTTCCGGAGCAGGGGAGGGCGGCATATACTCCTTATGAACGTTCCACCCCCGGTACGTCCCGTTTGGAACGGGGGCACGCCTTCAGCTCATTCGTGGCGTTGTCGGGCAACAGTTTCTGCCCGGGAATACTCCTGCGGCGAGGCAGCGTTTTATCAGCCGTTTCCATACTCCCCCGTGGATGGGTTTCTTGTCACGCTTGTCCCCGTTCGCCTCCGGCGGTTTGAACGTCCAGACTGGTCTAGTCCTTTTTGTTCAATCGCAACGGCGTTCTCCATATTCTGGGGAAGGAGCGTATATGTTTCTCGATTTTTCGTGGGTGGCAGAACCCACGGCTTGGGGCGGGTTGGGCACCCTTATCCTGCTTGAAGTAGTGCTCGGCATCGATAACCTTGTTTTTATTTCCATTTTGTCTTCGCGGTTACCGGAAGATAAGCGCAGGCACGCGTTTACCATTGGCCTTTCCCTTGCCCTGATTATGCGTCTGGGATTGCTTTCCACGGTTGCATGGTTGATCGGGCTCACGAAACCGTGGTTTTCCCTTTTTGGCTATTCGTTTACGGCCCGGGACATTATCCTGCTTATCGGCGGCCTGTTTCTTTTGTTGAAAGGGACTATGGAACTCCACGAGCGGCTGGAAGGGTTTCAGCCCACGGAAGACAAAGCCGTTCACCAAGCCGTGTTTTGGCAGGTCATCACCCAGATCGTGGTGCTCGACGCCATATTCTCTTTGGATTCAATCATCACGTCCGTAGGCATGGTGAAGGAACTCTCCATCATGATGCTGGCCGTCATCATCGCCGTTCTGGCGATGCTGTTGGCTTCGCGCCCGTTGACGGAGTTTGTGGACAGGCATCCCACGGTCATCATTTTGTGCCTCGGCTTCTTGCTGATGATCGGCCTGAGCCTTATTCTGGAAGGGCTGGGCTATCATATTCCCAAGGGATACCTCTACGCGGCCATCGGTTTTTCGATTGTTGTGGAAGCCTTCAACCAGCTGGCGCTACGGAACCGAAGGAACAGGATCACAACGCGCGGATTGCGTGAGTCCGCCGCCAGAGCGGTTTTGGAGCTGCTGGGCGGAACCACGATCCCCGGCGGCGAAACGGAAATGGAAATGGCCGCGCTGGGCTACTCCGATTGCCGGGATAAGGTGTTCAGGCCGGAAGAGCGGGCCATTGTCGCGCGGGTCATCCGTTTTGGCGGGCGGACCGTGCGGTACATTATGACGCCCCGCCATAAGGTGCAGTGGCTCGACAGCAACGAGTCGCCGGAAGCCCTCCTCAAGCTCGTCGGCGCATCGAAACACGCATTCCTTCCGGTCATGTGCGGGGATACCGACGAAGTGCTCGGCGTCGTGGATCTGCGCGAGCTGCTGTGGCGCTACCAGAAGACCGGTCGTTTTTCGCTTGAGGCCTCCGTGGTCCCCGTCCCCATGGTTTTCGAGCATACCGGGCTTCCCGATGTGCTGGACGCCTTCAGGCAGCACCCGGCTCCGATGGGCATCGTTCTGGACGAATACGGGAGCGCCGTGGGCGTTGTGACGCCTATGGACATCTTGTCCGCCATCGCCGGGCATATGGGGGATGTGGCCCCCGAGCCTGATTCCTTCCGTCAGCCTGACGGCTCATGGCTGCTTCCCGGACGTATGGCCGTGGACGAGGGGCTGCATACGTTGGGCATCCAGCCGGAAGAGGAGCTGAGCTGCGCCACTATGGCAGGGTTGCTGCTTGAGCGTCTGGGGCATATCCCCGCTGCGGGGGAGAGCCTGTTTTTCTGGGGGCACTTGTGGACGGTCGCGTCCATGGACGGCCTGCGTATTGATCAAATCCGTATTCACCCACAGCGTTCAGGGGACATTACGGAAAAAAGTGAATAAAAATACGTGGATTGATTTTGCCATGAGACGACTATGGATTTCTTTGCGAGAACAGTTTAGGTTAGGGCGATTCTAAAAAGGAAAACCCTTCCCAAGCGCTTCGGATTGCTTTTTAAGCGCGGAATCCTGTTTTTTGAGAGAAAATACCTCTTTGGAGGATTGTGCGGCGTGGCGTTTCTTTTCAAACGAGTCTGGCGACTGTGTCGTCCGGCGCTGCCGTGAAGAGGAACGCTACACCAACACAGAGGAATCGGAATGAAACGGAATCTCTTACAATGCATGGCCCGGGTGCTGCTGTTGCCCGTGGCTCTGATGTTCATATGTGGGGCGCTGGTTTCCGCTCATGCGGAATATTCCGGCCCCAAAGTGCGCTTTCGGCTGGCGCATCCGTGTCCGCCGGGGCATCACACCAGCTTGGCCTTCGAAAAGTTCGCGGAATTGGTCGCCCAAAAATCAAAAAACAAGATCAAGGTGCATGTTTTCCCCAATGCCGTTCTGGGGAGCGATGTCGTCATGCTCAAAGGCGCGCTGACCGGCGGGCTCGAAATGGCGGTCAGCTCCAGCCCGAACCTGACTTGGGTGGTGCCGTCGCTCATGGTTTTCGATCTGCCGTACATCACAAGCGTCAAGTATCAGAAGAACTTGTATGAGGCGTTGGATAACGGTGAGCTTGGCCGGTATTTCAAGGGAAAATTCAATGAAGTCGGCCTAGAACCGATCATGTACTGCGAATACGGCTACCGGGATTTCTTCAGCGTTAAAAAGCCGATCCGTTCCGTCGGGGATCTGGCGGGCATTCAGGTCCGCACGACGGCTTCCGCCGTCGAGGTCGAAGTGGCGAAAGCCCTTGGCATGAAGCCGAAACCGTTGGCGTGGGGTGAAACCTATACCGCGCTCAAGGAAGGCATCGTAGAGGGTGAAGGCAACACGTTTTCTTTCCTGCTCGACGCGGAGCATGAGGATATCCTCAAGTACGCCTTCGCATCACAACACAATTACAGTATGCAGATCCTGAGCGCCAACAAGAAATGGTGGGAAGAACTTGATCCGCAGGTCCGGAGCATCATCCGTGAAGCGGCCGCCGAGGCATTGAAGTACCAGCGGGAAGTCTTGGCCCCGCAGTCGGAAGAGGAGGCTGTCAAGCGGTTTATGGCTGATGGCCTTGAGGTTTCCAAACCTTCGGAGGCCGAGCTTGAGGAGCTGAAACGGAAAACGCGTCCCGTTTGGAACCTTTTTTCGGACACGTTGTCACAGGAACTCATTGACCTTGTGGTAGCCACTCAGCAGTAAGCTGGTTTTGCTTACAGGAGAGAGTATGAAAGAGGACTTGTCCTTTTTGCGCTCTTGTACTTAAGCCATAAGGCTATTACTCTAAAGAGAGGCGGGGGGCCGGGGAGCCCCGTTGTTTGCTGCTATGCCCCGGAACTGCCCCGGCGGGTGATGAATCGCCAGGGCGTTTGCTGCAGAGCATGACAAAGAAGCCGAAATTCTTTTTTACCTTACATCTGTTTTTTTGAGTTTTTGGTTGAAATCGTTGTCTTCCGTGAAAATGGATGGCAAAAATCTGCTTGGCAGATCAGTGTCCTTTTTATGGTCGGTTCAGGCCGGAAGGTGACGCCTGAGTATGCCATGGTATTGGAGTCCATGTGAGAAAAGGCATATTTGACCCATCAGTGGGAAGCTCCGCGGAAGAAGGTTTTTGGCCTTCGGATGCCCGTACCGTGCAGGCGCTGCTTTGTACGGCATTGTTGTCCGCGTTGTTCTTTTCATGGCTTTGGCAGGCGTTTCGCCTGTATAGCTATCCGGGGCTCGTGCCTTACAACGATGAAGCCGGGGAACTGTTTCACCTGCCGCTGTTCACGGGGCTCGCATTGCTTGCTTACGGCCTCCGGTTGCGGTTCCGTTTTACGGAACAAGAGTCGTGCCAAGGATACGTCATCCCCGTTCTTGGGAGCACGCGCCTACGGCGCAGGCTTGTGACGCTGCTGCTGATGTGGACGCCGGTTGTGTTGATGGTTACGCCGGTTTCCAACGAATTTTCCGGATGGGTACGCTCCGGCAGCTGGGCCGTCAGCGCTCTTGCCGGGATAGGGGCCGGCATCGCAGGCTGCCGCATTGGTCTGGCGCTTTGCCGGTTTTCCGGAGGCCAGCTCGTCCTGAGCCTTGGCCTGGCGAGCATCGTTGCGCCGATATGCAATTATCTTGTCCTGTTGTGCCCAGAGCCGTATTGGGTGATCCCCGCGTTGCTTTTCCCCGCCCTGTTCGCCTTGCTGCCCTCTGTGTATCCCACTGCCTCTGGTGAGGAGGAGCACACCTATCCCTTTTCCCGTATCCCGTTGTTCCTGTGGTGTGGATGCCTGCTCACGGCGTTTAGCGAAAGCGCTTACTACAATCTGTATGGGGCGCTTGAACCGGTCATGCCCGGGCCAAGCCTGAGCGTGCTTGTTCTCGTCGTGCTGGGAGGGCTGTCGGCGTTACTGGTGCTGGGGCAAGCCCACCGTTCGCCGATCTGGTATGCCTTTTTGCTCGTCATCCCGGTATTGGTCGTGGGCTATACCGCGTGGCCTTTGCTGCACAGGGAATCGCCCGGCCTGTCGCTTGGCGGTTTGCTGTTCGGGTATACCTTGCTGAACATCTATATGATGACGGCATTTCTGCACACGGTTTCGTATCGCAAGGGTACGCGCAGGCTGCAGCTGCTGGCTTGCGGGATAGGGGGCATCGCGCTGGCGTCATGGATGGGAAGCCATAACAGCGGCTGGATTACGGAGAGCATTGCCAGGGGCGACTCGCTCAATTCACTGTTTGCGTTTCAGGCCTTCGCCATTTTGGCGGGGAGTTTCATCTTCGTCGTCTACCTGGAAAAAGTGGGCTTTTTCCGTCTGGCGAAGGGGGAGACGACCGCTCCGGAACGGGTGGCCGGGCAGGCCCCGAGCACGCCGATGTCCTTGATGGACTGGCCGATCGAGGAACTGGAGACGCACTTCCGCGAGCTGGGGCTGACCAGGCAGCAGGCGATGATCGCCGCATTGCTGGCCCGCAAGACGCCGGATACGACCATTTGCGACAACCTCAACATTTCGCCGAGCACATTGAAGACCCATATACGGAATATTCACCGCCGCCTTGGGATCAGCAGCCGCCACGAGCTGGCGTGGCTGGTGACGGCAAATCCGGCGGGCATTTCCGAAACGCAGGGAGGCGGCCGTTAGCCGTATTGCGTTCAGGCTGGCGGATGGCGGGAAGTGCCGTTGCCGCTCGGGAAGGGGCAGTTGAAGCTGAGGAGGCGTTCTTTCGGGAGCGCCTTTTTTGCGTGCCATGAGGTCCTCCGTGAGGCGGGTATCCCCAAGAGGATAGAGGCGCCGTATTGTCCTTACGAGGGAGCTGCATTGGGTCAGGGAAGCGTTTGCTTTCTGGGCTGGCAGCTTGGTGGCAGCTTGAAGGCGGCCCGCACCTCGCGTAAGGGAAGGCTAAACGAAGGGGGGATACATGCGATTTGAAGAAGCTCTTTTGCTTGCCGGGAAGGGCCAACTGATCACCCGGCCCGGATACGGCGTTTCTTTTGCGGCGATTCGGGAAGGGCAGGCCGTGTATGGGCATTTTATCGGAGAAACCGGCTTTACCGATGTGCGCGCGTATGTTTTTACGGACGAAGACAAGAGCGCTACGGATTGGGAGCTCTTCATCCGTGTCCTCCCCGATGCATGGGAAGGCTGCGATGTGCCGAATGGGTAAAACCGTGAGGGCGGGTGTACCACGCTGTCCCCGTTTTCCGCTCGCCAATCGGGAATCTGGAACAATCGGGAATCTGGATGCGCTCTCTTTTCTGAACGGCGCCACAGTGGGTTATGATGAAAGCCGTGTGCCTGCGGGGACGTCCGGCGGACGGGAAAGCGCTGGAAGAGGCACGGTGGGCAAGATGCATGTAAAAGGCCCGGAGGGTATTTCTCCGGGCCTTTTACATGCACCAGGCTGCGGGAAGGCTGGATGTTGAGTTGCAGACAGTTGCGCTATGGCTGTTTTTGAAACAGCCTATTGCCCATATACGAGCAAATGCCGCGCGGCCCTTCGCTTCCTGCCTCTTGTCCACGCCTGCCGGATTTCCGAGGCACCGTCATAGGCCTTGGCGGCCCCACCCAGAAAAAGGGGTGGGGTTGTACCTGCCGAGCCAGCGGATTGCCCCCGGAAGGAGGAAGCCCTTTTTTTACCGCGATTCGCTGTAGGCTTTTCTGCCCAAGGTGGCTCCCCGTGGTTTTTTGCCGAACTTGCCGGGGCGCTGGCGGCGCTGGCCGGGCGCAAAGGGTTTGCGTGGATGCGGGCTGTCCGTCTCATCGGCGGCCTTCGCCGACACCTTGACCCCGCTTATGAATACACCCTTGTTGAGCGTGGCCAGCACATGCGCGGCCAGCTCGGCGGATATCTCCACGATACTGAAGTTGTTCTGGATATCGATAGCGCCGACGCTCCGCCCCGGGATGCCGCTCTCGCCGGTTATGGCGCCCACCAATGCGCGGGGGGTGACGTCATGCGCCTGCCCCACATCAATGTGGAGCCTGGACATGGGGCCGGACTCCTGCCTGCGGGGAAGCGGCTGCATCCTGCCCTTTGATTTCGCCTCGGCATTTTTGGCGGGGCGTTGCGGAGCCATCGTCAGTTCATCCACTTCGCCGACATTGTCCTGATTCCCAAAATCCCGCTGCATCAACAGTTTGAGCAAGGCCGCGGAGATATCCCGGCTGGAAGCGTCGCCATCCGGGAAGTGTTCGGTCTGGAAATCCTCCACCAGTACCCGCCAGCGATCCAGAGAGCTTTCGGCCAGGGTCTGGCGGACTTCATCCAACAGCTTGGACGTGCGGATGTTGCTGACGTCGCGCAGGGTCGGCAGCTGGCCCGGCTGGATGCGGGCTTTGGTGTAGCGGATGATTTCGCGGATCTTGTACTGTTCGCGCACCGTGACGAAGGTAAAGGCCTTGCCTTCGCGGCCCGCGCGGCCAGTACGCCCGATCCGGTGCACATAGCCTTCCACATCGTGGGGGATGTCATAGTTGATCACCGCATCCACATCATCCACGTCAATCCCGCGTGCGGCCACATCCGTCGCCACCAGAATCTCAATGCCGTCGGTACGGAAACGGCTCATCACTCGATCCCGCTGGGTCTGGTTCATGTCGCCATGCAGCCCGTCGGCCTGATAGCCGCGCTGCTGCAAGTGTACGGTTATCTCGTCCACGCTGCGTTTGGTGGCACAGAACACCAGAGCCTTGCGGAACCCCTGCGAGTCCAGCACGCGGCACAGGGCATCCATCTTTTGGTATGGACGGACCTCGTAGTACACCTGCTCGATGGCGGGGACCGTGAGCATCTTGTGGGCGATGGTCAGCATCTCCGGTTCGCGCAGGAAACGCTTGCTCAGTTCGCGGATAGGCTGGGGCATGGTGGCGGAGAACAGGACCCGTTGGCAGTCCGCCGGGCTTTGTTCCAGAATGAGCTCGATATCCTCGCGGAAGCCCATGTCCAGCATTTCATCGGCCTCGTCCAGCACGACAATCCGCGCCTCGTTCAGGCGCAGCGTGCCGCGCTGCAAATGATCGATAACCCGGCCCGGCGTGCCCACGACCACCTGTGCGCCCTTGGCAAGCGCCCGAAGCTGCCGCTCGATGGGCTGCCCGCCGTAAATCGGCAAAACCGAAACGCCCCGTTTGTGTACGGCCAGTTTGCTCAGTTCTTCGGATACCTGAATGGCCAGCTCGCGCGTAGGGCAAAGCACCAGCGCCTGCACGCTCTTGCCGGAAGCGATCTTTTCCAGAATGGGCAGGCCGAACGCCGCCGTTTTGCCGGTTCCGGTCTGCGCCTGGCCCACGGCATCCTTTCCCGTCAGCAGTGCCGGGATAGCCAAAACCTGAATGGGGGAGGGTTCTTCAAACCCTAAATCTTCAACAGCTTTCAAGAGTTCCTGGGACAATCCCAGTTCTGTAAACGATGCGGTCATGATGTTCCTGTAGGTAAAAATATCAAAAAGGGGGTAAACACAGTCTCATTGCGTTTGATGCACAATAACCATGATTTCCAATACATACTCGGAGAGCGGGGAGCGCCCCGTACGGGCCGGGGTGCGGCAAAAAATACCGTGTGCGGAAACGTGATGCACAAGTCCGTTTTTCGGCGGAGCCTATGGTGATGTTGGCCTTTTTGGCCAGCATTTCCGCGTATGGAAGCCTCCGCCATAAACCGGAAAGGGGTTTCCTGTTTCACCCTGCAACGCCCGCTGTACAAGGGAGGGCCGAGGCCTGACGCCATGGAGATGTTCCGGTTTGGGGATTTCGCCGGGTGGCTGATCGAGGTTCGGAAAAGGACCATTGGTGGCACAGCGGCAACGCCGCATAAGAAAAAGGGGTTACATCGTACGATGTAACCCCTTGAGATTCCTGGAGCGGGAAACGGGATTTGAACCCGCGACCTTCAGCTTGGGAAGCTGACACTCTACCGCTGAGTTACTCCCGCAATGCGGTGTAAAAAAAATGGAGCGGGAGACGGGATTTGAACCCGCGACTTCAACCTTGGCAAGGTTGCACTCTACCACTGAGTTACTCCCGCTCAACGAAGAGAAGGTTTACCGTCGAACCCCGCTTCTGTCAAGCGTTGTTTCTCAAAAAACACATATTTCTTTTCCATCTTTTCCGTATGCCGCTTAACATGTCGAGGATGTTATTCCTTTGCCGGGAACCCTCAGGAGGGGCCTTTTTCCGCATCCGGCATCAGAAGCGGGGGAGCGGGCGGCCGTCCGTTGCAATGCCCGTCTTGGAGGCGGCAGATCAGGCTTCCGTGGGTAATCATTGAGGAGGAGAGGGCCGCGCCGTATTTTGAAGGGAAAAAAGGATTGCCACATGCAACAGATACGTACCGTTTCCATAGGCGAGGTGCAAGCGTTCCTCCAAAACCATCCGGGAGGTTTCCTCATCGATGTGCTGCCCCCCGAATTCCACGCCCAGCAACATATCCCCGGCTCATCCGGCGTCTGCGTCTTCGAAACGGCTTTTCAGGAGAAGATGCGGGCTCTGGTGCCGGATATGGCCGCGCCGCTCTTGGTATACGGAGCTGGAGGCTCTTTGGATAGTGCCGTTGCCGCTGAAAAATTGCAGCGCGAAGGCTATACGGATATCAGCCTGTTTGCCGGAGGGCTTGAGGCCTGGAGGAAAGCCGGGCTTCCGCTCGAAGGCGGGGGAGTGGATTTCCCCGTGCGGGATGAGTCCCCTCTGCCGATGTTTAAGGAGTACATGCTGATCCCCGAAAAAAGCTTTATCCAGTGGGCGTGCCATAACACTGTCCACAGCCATGACGGGACGCTTTCCGTGAGCGACGGGGAACTCCGCTTCCCGCACGGCCCGCAAGGGGAGGGGAACGGGTTCTTGACGATGGACATGAACGGCATCGCCTGCCGGGATCTCGCACAGGACGAGATGTTGCCCGTCCTGATTGCCCATTTGAAATCCATCGATTTTTTCGACGTCATGGCCTACCCCACGGCACAACTGGATATCCTGTCGCTGATGCCCCTCACGGGGGCCACGGTGACGGGGCGTACGCACCGCTTGCAGGGGCAGCTCAGCGTGCTGCGGACTGAGCGGGCCATCGAATGCGATGCGGAGCTGCGGAACCTGCCGGATGGGGAGCTCAGCATGTTCTGCCAGTTGGTCTGGGACAGGACGCTCTGGGGCGTGCGCTATGGTTCGGCGCGTTTTTATCGTTTTCTGGGAATGCACAGCGTCGACGACAACATCAGTCTCAGCGCGATGCTGTTTTTCCGTTCCCAGAGGCCATAAGCTCAGATCTGCGCAATGAAAACAGGAACAGGATCGTCACACGGCGATCCTGTTCCTGTTTTCAGCGGCCCGGATGATACTGGCCGTCGTCAAAGCCGCGGCGCTTCAATTCTTCGGGGCGGTACTGCCCGTCATCATGGCGGGGCTGGGGATGGCGGTTATACTGGTGGTCTTTCCGCCGCTCACGTTCCAGCCGATCCTTATCGTGCTTTCTTCCCGGATGATCGCGATCCCGGTCGTTCCACTTGCTGTCCTTGCGATCCCTGTTGTCCCAATGCTGGCCGTTGCGACGGGCCTGTTCCCTCTCCGTGCGGCGCTGCTCGCGGATCATGCGTTCCTGTTCCTGGCGCATTTTCCCTTGTTGGTAGCGATCCTCGGCGCGGTGCATCCTTTCGCGCCGCTCAAGCTGGCGCTGTTGCCGCATCTGTTCCCGGTGGTCGTCCCTGTCGGCCACAAGAGGGTTCTCCGATCCGGCGGAGTGGGCCGGGACAGAAACGTCCGCCGTGTACGGCAGAAAATGACGGGGAGTGGATGCATAGGCGTTGCTCAGGGCCAGGCAGGCCAGCAGCGTTCCGGCACAAAGGCATGTAATGTGTTTCATGGTTTTTTTCCTCAAACCTCTCATCAGTGCTGTGAGAAAGGCCGTTCTTCCGGGCTGTGCGCAACGCGCAACCGGAAGGCGCTCCTTCCCCGGCAGGGTGGAATGCGCGTCTTCTATACGCCTCTTTCCCGGCGTTGCAAGTGTACGGAAAATTTCTGTGAATACAAATGATTAAGCTGGATAGGGAGAAGAAAGGGGAAGGCGGGGAGGGGAAATCCGCAGCGAGGCGGGAGGAGGGGAAAACGCAAGGCTGACAGGAAAGAACGGAAACGGATTCCGGCCTTTTCTGTCAGCCCTTGTTCCTCTACTTATAGGAAGGAAGAGGCGTCTTGATGAGTTTCAGGAACTTGTCGGTGACATAGGAGCTGTTTTCAACCTTTTTCAGCTCGTCCTGCGAGATCCTGCCGATGGCCGCAAAGAACTGGGCCAGATCGCCCTGCCAGCTCTGGGCCTGGCTGGGGCCTTCGGAGGCGTCGAACATCTGGAGCTGTTCTTCCAGGTTGAACACCGGATGGTTCTTAAGATCCATCTCAGCGAGATCCTTGCTGTAGTCGGTACCGGCCCAGTCAACGTAGAAACGCAGGTATTCCGGCAGCAGCTTGTCCATCGGTTCATTCTTCATCATGTCGATGGCGCGCATGTAGATGCTCAGGAACTTCGCGGTGACTTCGGGGTTCTTGTCGGCGAATTCGCGGTCGGCGACGATGACGATGGGAAGGCCGCGATAGCAGTCATGCGGCGTGCTGGCCACTTTCCAGCCGCGCTTTTCGCCCACGTAGGTGAGGGGCGCCCACAGGGTCACGATGTCGCCGATGCCGTATTCGAATGCGGCGAGCGCGGACGCCTGGTCCATATTCTTGATGGTCACGTCCTTTTCGGTCAGGCCGAGGGCCTTGAGCCACGAGCTCAGGGCGAAGTGGGCCGAGGAAACGGTCGTGCAGAGGACGGTTTTGCCCTTCACGCTTTCGGGGGTGCCGTATACGTTCGGGTAGCTCTTGTTATAGCCCTTGGTCTGCATGATCGGGCTGTCGGGGCGGACCATGACGGCGTTGCCCATCGCCTCGTCGTTGCAGTTGGCAATGACGTAGGTGTCGTGGCGCAAGGCGCCCATGAGGGCGGGAATCGCTCCCATGCCGCCGAAGACCCATGTCTTGGCGGGCAGGGTGCTGAGGGCGTCCATGCCGGAGCTGAAGTAGAGCAGCTCGACATCGAGGCCCACTTCCTTGTCCCATCCCTTCTGCTTGGCATACCAGATGGGGAAGGTTTCCTGAGCGCCCATCCACGCGGTGGGGACTTTCTGGAGTTCGGCGGCGCCTGCCGTGCCCACATAGGCCACGCAGAGGACGGCAGCGCAGAGGCCGCGAAGCCATTTTTTGACGTTCATATGCACTATTCTCCTGTACTTTGGGAAGAGGGGGAGGCAGAAAGCGGGGTAGAAAGCTCTGGAGAGTCTTCTACCCCGCAACATTAAGCTACAGATTTCTCAACTTACTTGTAGCTTGGGATGGGGGTCTTGACGAGCTTCAGGTACTTGTCGGTAGCGTAAGCGCCGTTTTCGACCTTCTTGAGTTCGTCCTTGTTGATGCTGCCCACGCTGGCGAAGAACTTCGCGATGTCGCTCTGCCACTTCTGAGCGGTGCTCATGCCCTTGGAAGTATCAAACAGGGCGAGCTGTTCTTCCAGGTTGTAGACGGGGTGCGTCTTGAGGTCGGTGAGGGACAGTTCGGGGGAATAGTTCTTACCGGCCCATTCCAGGAAGAAGCGCTGGTATTCGGGAACGAGGGATTCCAGGGGTTCCTTCTGCAGCATGTTGACGGCGCGCAGGTAGATGCTGAGGAATTTCGCGGTGATTTCAGGGTTCTTTTCGGCATACGCGGTGTCGGCGATCAGGACGATCGGGTTACCGACCTTACACATATGCAGGTCGCCGGCGATCTTCCAGCCCTTTTCCTGACCGGCGTACATATGGGGAGCCCACAGGGCCACGCCGTCGCCGATGCCGTTGTCAAACGCGGCCAGAGCCTGGGCCTGGTCCATATTCTTGATGGTGATGTCCTTGTCCGTCAAGCCCAGGACCTTGAGCCAGGAGCTCAGGCCGTAGTGGGCGGAGGAAACGGTCGTGGTCAGGAAGGTCTTGCCCTTCACGGTGTCGGGGCTGCCGAGCACTTCGGGGAAATCCTTGTTGTAGCCCTTTACCTTGGCGATTGGGCTGTCGGGACGGACGAGCACGGAGTTGGTCATGGATTCGTCGTTGCCGATGGCGATGACGGAAGTGCCATAGCGCAGGTTGCCCATCATGGCCGGGACGCCGCCCATGCCAGCGAAAACCCAGGAACCGGACGGAAGGGCGTTCAGAATATCCATGCCGGAGCCAAAGTACTGGATGTCGATGTCGAGACCAGCTTCTTTGTCCCAGCCCTTTTCTTTCGCATACCAGATCAGGAAGGTTTCGTGTTCGTCCATCCAAGCGGTGGGTACTTTGGTGAGCTTTTCAGCGAAAGCCATACCAGCGAGCGAAACGCAAAATGCGGCAGCGAGAAAAGCACTGATGAGTTTCTTGAAACGCATACCTGTTCCTCCAAGTTGAAATGTACTGAGGAAAATCCCTCTACCCTTATCATAATACATGTCGGGGCATGCACGATGATCGTATTCCGGACGTCAGCGTGACGTCCCTGCGGCGGCCTTTTCGGCATCTTCAACCGTCGCCTTGCGGACGGCCTGAACATGCCGGGTGCGGATGCGGAAAGCGCAGAACTGCAGCCCGCAGCCGATCCCCGCCAACCCTACCGCAAGCGCCGTTCCCAGATGGAAATACAAGGCTGCCGCGGCGAGGATGCACAATGCGAAACTGGCGAGCCTGAGGTACAGGAGCTTCCTGTATACCTCCCCGGTGCGTTCCCAGGGAGCGTCGTCGCATTGGCGTTGCGCATCGTTGTTTTTTGGCTGGGCCTTGCCCGAACAGCGCCGGACAAAGCCCTGTACCGACCACCAGACCAGCCCCGCGCACAGGGATCCGATGATGAGGCTGACGGTGGTCGTTTCCATATTACAGTACTAGGGCCGTGTTGTCGGTGATGATGGAGCGGAGCTTCAACAGCTCCATGCTGGTGTGCTCGCGGGGGCGGGGAAGATCGATCATGTATTCGGTCTTGATGCTCCCGGGGAGCTTGCCTTCCATCAGGATGATGCGGTCGCCGAGGAACAGGGCCTCGTCGATGTTGTTGGTGACGAAGATAACGGTGCGCTTTTCCTGTTCCCAGATGCGCGCGGTTTCCTTCTGCATGAACATACGGGTCTGGGCGTCCAACTGCCCGAAGGGCTCGTCAAGGAGCATGATGTTCGGGGAGTTCGCATAGGCGCGGGCGATGCCCACACGCTGCTTCATGCCGCCGGACAACTGGTGCGGGTAGTGCTTCTCAAAGCCGGTCAGCCCCACCATGTCGATGTAGTGCTGCGCAATCTCATGCCGCTCGTTGGCGGGGATATTGCGGAGCTTGAGACCTAGTTCCACATTATCACGAACATTCTTCCATGCAAAGAGCATGTAGCCCTGGAAGACGATGCCGCGGTCGGGGCCGGGGCCGGTGATGGGCTGGCCGTCAAGCGTCACGAATCCGGTGTCGGGCGTTTCCAGCCCGGCGAAGATCTTCAACAGCGTGGACTTGCCGCACTGACCGGGGCCGAGGATGACCAGAAACTCGTTTTCATACACATCAAGAGTGACGTCGCGGATGACGGGGACTTCCTGATTGCCCTTCTGGATGAAGGTCTTGCTGACGTTTTCACAGCGGAGTTTGAGTTTCGGTTCGCAGTTGCAGGTGGTCATATGCTTTCCTTTCTCAGCTGTGCTTAGAGGTTTTCAATGGTGCGCTTCCAGGGGCAGAGCTTGCCTTCAAAGAGCGTGACCAACAGTGAGGTTCCGTAAGCCGCTGCCGCGATGAGGACCATGCCGCCGAGCACGAGGGTGGGCTGGTGGGTGTCCATGCCGCGCTTGATGAGGAAGCCCATGCCGTCGCGGGAGTTCATCAGTTCGGCGGCCAGAACGCAGGTCCAAGCGGAGCTGAGGGAGATCTGGAGGCCGGCGAAGACTGCGGGGAACGACGCGGGGAAGCATACGTGGAAGATTTCATCCCGGCGCTTGCCGCCGAGGACGCGGATAACGTCATACAGGTCGGGGTCAACGAGGCGCACGCCGTTGTATGCATTGAGCAGACAGGGGACGAACGTACCGATGATGATGATGAACACCTTGGACATTTCGCCGATGCCGAACCACAGGATGGCGATGGACACCCAGGCGATGGGCGGCATGGGCTTGAACAGGTCGAACAGAGGCTTCACAATCGCGTTGACGTACTTGTTCAGGGCCATGAACAGGCCGAGGGGCACGGCGACGACGCTGGCGGCGATGAAGCCGATGAGCACGCGCTGGGTGCTGGCCCAGATGTGGCCGATAAGGTTCGTTCCGGCGAACTTCATGTACGTCAGGCGGTACAGCTGATCCACCACTTCCAGCGGGCGGGCCAGGGAGTCGCGGAAGATCTTCTCTTTCGCCACGTAGTCCCACAAGGCGAGGAACAGGACGATGGAAACCACGTTGAGGAAGTACTTGTTGGTAATGAACTTGTAAAAGCTGAACGGTTCGCGGTTTTTGGAGTGGTCGACGGTTTCGTTGGCGATAGAACTGGTCATGCCGCTTACCTCCTGATGCCAGCCAGCAGTTTCTTTTCAATCTGGTCGATGATGAAGCCGATGACTGCACCAGACAGACCCACACAAATCATGCCGAGGACGATGATGTCGGGACGGCCGAGGCGGCCACCCATAGTGATGAGGAAGCCAAGGCCGGAGTCGGCGGCCAGCAGTTCCGCGGCCACGAGGTTGGTCCAGCAGTAAGCCAGGGCAAGCTGCAGGGCGCCGAACACCATGGGAAGGGCGGACGGGATGCAGAGCTGCGTGAAAATCTGCCAGTTGTTGGCGCCATATGTGCGGGCCATCTGGATAAGGGTCGGGTTGGTCATGCGCACGCCGACGTAGGAGTTGATGACGCAGGGCACGATACCCGCGATCCAGATGATGAATACCTTACCGGCGAGGCCGATGCCGAACCAGAAAACGGTAAGCGGAATCCACGCGATGGGGGGGATGGGACGGATAAGTTCGAAGATCGGGCGGAACAGACCTTCAACCACGTTGAACCAGCCCATGGCCAAACCGAGCGGGATACCCACGACGAGCGAGAGCACATACCCGATGAAGGCTTCCTGAATGGACGTCCACGCGTGCGTCGCCATGATGGCGCCGTCGGGGTTGGGGTTGCTGAGTTTGTCGATGAACGCGGCGAACACCTGGGAGGGCGATGCCAGCAACGTATTTGGAATGATTCCCGAGCGCACCACGCCTTCCCAGAAGGCGAAAAAGATGATGATGCTTACGTAGGGAAGGATGGTCAGAAGCAATGGCTGTTTGACGCTTACTTCTTTGTAGGCCATGAGTCACATCCTCGTGTCTGTGCTGCGTTAGAGAGGCGAGCCTCGTCTAACCTGGGTTACCACCAACGGATCAGTTCGGTGACTTGCTTGCGCAGCTCCACGAACTTGGGATCGATCAGGTTGCGGGGGCGGGGGAGATCCACGGGGATTTCCGCCTTGATCTTGGTGGGCTTGTTGGTCAGCACCAGGATACGTTCAGCAACGTAAACCGCCTCTTCGATGTTGTGCGTCACGAACAGAACGGTACTGTTGAGCTTTTTCCAGATATTGACCAGCTCGTCCTCAAGGTAGAAACGCAGCTTGACGTCGAGCTGTCCATACGGTTCGTCCATCAGCAGCAGGTCGGGATTCACGGCGAACGCCCTCGAAACGGCGATACGCTGCATCATACTGGCTGAAACCTGGTTGGGGTACAGGTCGGCGCAGGAGGACAGGCCGACGAGATCCATGATTTGGGTCGCGCGCGCTTCACGTTCTTCTTTGCCGACGCCCTTGACTTCCATGCCGTAAGCCACGTTTTCGCGGACGGTACGCCAAGGCAGACAGGTCGGTTCCTGAAACACATACGAGATGTTGTGCTTCTTGGGGTTCGCTTCTTCCCCGTCGATGAGGATCTCGCCTTCGGTGGCGGGCATCAGCTTGGACAGGGTGTTCAAGAAGGTGGTTTTGCCGCAGCCCGTGGGGCCGACGATGGCAAGGAGCTCGCCTTCTTTGATGTTGAAGTTGATCCCATCGAGGACGGTCAGATCCCCAAACCGTTTTGTGAGGTTATTCACCTGAATCTTGATGCGTGATTCTGGGGTGGTGGGCACTGGTGGCTCCTTTGTCTTTTTTCAGGGCGAACACGCTGGTGCCGCCTCCTAGGGAGGAACGCGCTTTGGCCAATTCATGGACCTCGTACGCTGGTCCATACATTGGCTGAAGCGCTGCCTCTGGACCCTGTGTGGAGGCGGACACGTAGGCAAGGGATTGCTCCCTCACAAGTTGTGCTTTCGGCTCCAATCTTGTTCTCTAATGAGCAAAGATGGTGCCAGAGGTAGGGCCCTAGCCTCAAAAAAACGCTTCCTACCTACGTTTCTGGAGTAAAGAAGGCTTTTATTTGAGGGGAATAGGGATGATGCTCAAAAAAGAAAAAAAGAGCAAAAAAGCTCTATTTCCTCAGAGGTTGCGTTGGGGCTTCGGAAAAATAGGATCAAAATGTCCCAAAAAGAGAATGGGGAGGATTTTTTTTGGGACAAAAACATCCCAAATTATAAAACGTTATATTCCAATATGATATATGTACAAATGCTGTGCCGGCAACACTCTCCCCGTCATGGTTGAGAAAAAAATCCCGTATAATAAACCATGATTGAGATAAAAAGAACGAATGGAGCTGCCTTTGGAAGCGTTCAGTCCCCAAGCGGGCACGAAAAAATGGGACAGAAATGCGACATTTTTTCTGCGGCCCTCAAACGGAAAAGCGCCTCCCTTTTTACTGGGGGAGGCGCTCGGATCGGGGCGTGGATTGCAGCGTGCGGGCGTTATTCTTTTTCCAGGCCGAAATCTTTCATTTTCCTGAACAGGGTACGCCTGTCCATACCGAGGCTGTCCGCCGTCGGGCCGCGTTTCCAGTTGTTCTTCTTCAAGGCGTTCAGCAGGTAGACCTTCTCGAAACGGGAAAGCGCTTCCGCCAGCGTCAGGGAATCTTCCGGGGCTTCGGAAGCGGCCGCCTGTGCGGTGGTCTCGCCGATGACGGTATCGCCCAGCCGCGCCGTCCCCAGGCTCAGGTATTGGTAGAGCACATTTTGCAGCTCACGGACATTGCCGGGCCAGTCATAGAGCATGAACGCGTGCAGCATCTCGCTGTCCATGTACTCGAAGCGCTTGTTGCTCGGGTAAGCCTTCAGGAAATGCTCCACCAGCAGGGGGATGTCCGCCTTGCGCTCCCGCAGCGGCGGGAGATGGATGGGGATGACGTGGATGCGGTAGTAGAAGTCGCGGCGCATGGCCCCTTCATTGACCCGCTCGAGGAGATCCCGGTTCGTGGCCGCGATGATGCGCACATCCGGGCGGTGGATCTGGGCGCCGCCGACAGGCGTAAAACCCCCGTGCTCGATGGCGCGGAGCAGCTTCACCTGCCCCATGAGGCTGATTTCACCCAGTTCATCGAGGAAAAGCGTGCCCCCGTCGGCCTGATCCAGATACCCTTTCTTGTCGGCCGTCGCACCGGTGAACGCGCCCTTCTTGTAGCCGAACAGCTCGCTTTCAAAGAGGCTTTCCGGGATGGCCCCGCAGTTGACCGCCACAAAGGGCTGCTGATACCGGGAGCTGCCGTCGTGGATGGCCCGGGCCGCCAGTTCCTTGCCTGTCCCCGATTCGCCGTAAACGACCACGTTGTCGTCCACGGCCGCCGCTTTGGCGATGAGATCGAAGACGGCGGTGATCTGCGGCGAATTGCCCACGATGTCGCCTGAACATCGGGCTTTGAGGCGCTCGCGCAGCTCCTTGTTTTCCTGCCGGATCGTGTTGTCCTGCTTCTGCTTTTCGGTCACGTCGTTGATGAAGCCCTCCACAAGGAGGGGGGCCTGTTCCCCCGCGCCTCCGGCATGGACGCCCGCGCCTTGCTCCCAGACCCATTTTTCCTCATTCCATGAGGTGATGATCCGGTAGGTCAGTTCGAACGGCTCTTTCTTCCTGAGCGCGTTTTCCAGCGTTTCCGAGACGTGCGCCCTGTCGTCCGGGTGGACGAGGGCAAGCAGCCCCATGCCGTCCGGCCCCATGAAATGCTCCGGCGTATACCCGGTAAGGCGGGTGACCCCCTGGCTGACAAAGCGGACCTTCCGATCCGGCGAGTGCTCGCCCTGATAGGCGAGGCCGGGAAGGTTGTTCATCAGGGTTTCAAGCTGGCGGCTTTTCTCGTGCAGCTCCATCCCGATGAGCATGTTGTGGCTTTCGAGCTCCTCCCGGAGGCGCTTGTTGGTGATGTGGGTGCGGACGCGGGCCAGCACTTCGTCGGCATGGAAAGGTTTGGTCACATAGTCGACGCCGCCGACTTCGAACCCCCGGTGCTTCTGGCCGGGCGATTCCATCACGGACAGGAAGATCACCGGGATGCCCTCGGTTTCTTTGTCCGCCTTGAGGCGCTGGCAGACTTCGAAGCCGTCCATCTCGGGCATGAGGATGTCCAGCAGGATGAGATCGGGGTGATGGCTGAAGGCCAAATCCAGCGCGCGCTTTCCGTTCTTGGCGATGATGAGGAAATAGTCCTGTTCGAGGGTCTGGACCAGGATGTCCAGATTGACGGGATCGTCATCCACGACCAGAACGACAGGTTTATTGGGCTGCATCGGAAGGCTCCGTACTTGGGGCGCTGCTCGAGAACAGGGAAGGGCGGATCCTTTCCAAAACGGTCAGAGCAGCTTCATAGTCATAATTGTCCACATGCATTTTCAGGGTGTGCAGTAAGGGATATTCGTCCGCATTGCAAATCACCAGCAGGCTGCCCAGGGCAATGCGGATGCGCCCGGGCGCGGCCTGGAGGAGGGCCTCGACCAGATCATTATAATAGGTGCCCAGTTTGGCGATGTCGAGTTTGGGTTTGGAGGCAATGGCCGAGGGGCCGTCCGCGGGTTTCGTTTCCTTGTCGGACGGGCACAGCTTCGCGGCGGCCTCAAGGACCTCGCCGAGGGCCTCTTCCAGTTCGGGCAGCAGTGCGGCGAGCGGCCTGCCCTGGAGCGTGGACAAGGCGGCATTGGGGTAGCCCTTGTCCAGTTGCGATTGCGCTTCCAGTTCCAGCGTGCGCGCCATATCCCGCAAATGCAGCGCTCCCAGATTGGCCGAAGCCCCCTTGAGGGCGTGCGCCCGTTCGCGGAGGGATTCCCAGTCATGGGTGCGGACGGCATGGCGGAAGAGGGCGGCATCCTGCGCGTGGTTTCTGGCGAAACTTTGCAGGATGGAGGGGTACTGCTGCGGCGACAGGCCTGTCTGGATCACGGTCTCGAGCGAGAAGCAGGGGGGCAGAAACGCCCATGATTCCGCATCGGGCACGGAAGGCCGCGCCGGACTTTCGGCCTGCGCTTCCGGAACCCGGTAGTACTCGGGGAGCAGGCTATGGATGGTGTCGAAGAGCAGCGCCTGTTTGAACGGTTTGGAAAGGTACGCGTCCATCCCCGCATCCAGACAGCGCTGCTTGTCGGATTGCATGGCATGGGCCGTGAGCGCGACGACGGGCAGGACATAGCCGCGTTCCCGCATGATCTTGATGGTTTCGTAGCCGTCCATGTCCGGCATCTGGATATCGAGGAACATGAGGTCGAAAGCCTCGCGTTCCAGCAGGGCAAGGGCTTCTATGCCGTTGCCGGCCATCTTGAGCTGGGCGCGGGTTTCTTCGAGCAGTACTGACATGATCTCCTGATTGACGGGGTTGTCCTCGGCTACGAGGATGCGCACGGACGACAGATCCGGCGTGACCGGCGACTGCGCCGGGCGCGGCCCCCTGAAGCCCGCTTTTTTCCGATCAAACAGCTTGCGGAGGGTGGAGCGGACGCAGCGCACGGTGATGGCCGGGATGACCTCGACGGGATAGGGCTTGTCCTTGAATTCGGAGATGGCGAGGCCTTCCCTCGGGCCGCCCACAAGCACAAGCGGGACCGGGGCGGCGCAGCGCAGCTGCAGCTCCGCCGCAAGGCGCAGGGCCGGGGGGCAGTCCCCATCGCCGAGCAGGCGATCGATGATGATGAGATCCGGCCTGAGCGGCTCCTTCCCCAGCGAGGCGAGGACGGAAAGCGGGCCCACCCTGCTGGCGATGTGGCTCCGGCACTGGATGCCGAGTGCCTCCAGCGTGCGGCGCATGACCCTGACGCCCGTATCCGACGAGCTGACCACGACCGCCTGCAGATCCATGAAGGTATTGCCGCCGAGCACTTCCACCTGTTCCTGAAGCGCCAGCCGTATGGAGAACGCGAACGTGCTTCCCTGCCCGACTTCCGATTCGACCCAGATTTCCCCGCCCATGTTTTCGACCATATACCGGGCGATGCTCAGGCCGAGGCCCGTGCCGCCGTGCCGCCGGGTCAGCGAGGAGTCGGCCTGTTTGAACGGCTGGAACAGCTGCGGCAGCTGATCCGGGGCGATGCCGACGCCGGTGTCGTGCACGAAGAACAGGAATTGCGCCTTATTCTGGTTTTCGGAAAGGTGGAGGTTGCCGCCGTGCCGGACCTGCAGGTGGATGCGCCCGCCCGGAGGCGTGAATTTGACGGCGTTGCCCATCAGGTTGGTCAGGATCTGCTGCAAGCGCCCCGCATCGCCGAGAAGCGCCAAAGGCGTGGAGGGATCGATGTCGATCAGGCATTCCAGCTCACGCGCCATGCTGCCGCGCATGGTCATATCGCAAACGCGCAGGATCACTTCATCAAGCATGAACGGGGCGGTGTCCGTGTCCATTTCGCCCGCTTCGATCTTGGAGAAGTCCAGCGTGTCGTTGACGATGTCGAGCAGGGCGTAGGACAGGTCCAGAATCGTGCGCTGATGGTTGCGCGGCAGCGGGTTGTTTTTCAGGTAGGCTAATTCGGTAAAGGAAATGATGCCGTGCAGCGGCGTGCGGATTTCATGGCTGATGTTGGCGAGGAAACGGCTTTTGGCTTCCGTGGCGGCGTCGGCCGCCTTCATGGCCTGCTGGAGCTCGGTGTTGAGGCGCTGGAGATCCTCGGCCTTGGCGCTTTTTTCCAGTTCGGCGGCCAGCCGCTTGGTACGTTCCTCAACCTTGCGCCGGAGCTGGAAATTCCAGAAAATGATCAGCAGCAGGACGGACAGGACGACTTCAATGCCGAGCAGGCTGGTCCAGAACGTGCGCGGGGGAAGGTGGAGCGACGGCTGGCGGCTGAGCCAGCGGTTGTTGATGAGTTCCCGCTCGGGAGGCTGGATCTGGTACAGGGCTTTGGAGAGGATGCTGTGCAGTTCGGGCCAGTCCGAACGCACGCCGATGGACAGGCCGCTCTGGGCGGGGATGGTCGAGGTCGCCTGAAGCCGCAGATGCGTGTTGTCTTCCAGCTTGGGCAGGACGCTGGCCTTGTAGTCGACCAGCGCGTCGGAATGCCCGGACATGACCCGGAACAGCCCCTGCAGGGGATTGCTGACAGGGTCCAGGATGATGTCGGGATAACGGCTTTCAAGGTAATTGTGCCAGTAATGCCTGTATACGACGGAAACCCGTTTCCCGGCGAGCTCCTTGAGGCTGGTGGCGTGCTGCGCGTTTTCATGGATCACGATGATGCCTGGGAGGGAAATATGGGGCCGGGTAAGGAGCAGGTTTGCGTCGACGGCAAGCGTCGGTTCCACCATGGCGAACAAATCCGTCCGCCACTGCTTGGCGTCTTCGAGCGCCGTTGTCCAGTTGGATTGCGGCTCTATGCGGAACTGGATTCCGATGATGCGGGAAAGAAGCCGCAGATAGTCAAGGCTGATGCCCGCATAGGCGTTGAGCTGCTTGGAATCGGACAAAGGGATGAAGGCTGGGGTCATGCTTACGGTAATGACGGGGTGTTCATCTATCCATGTCTGTTCTTTGGGGGTGAACAGCTGAGGCATGGCCGTCATGGGCGAGAGCATACTGATGGACGATTCCAGCGACGGGAGATAGCTGTCGTCCGGCGCGTCCTTCGTGACCAGCAGCACATGCCCTGTAAACAGGATGAATATGACGAGTATGGTGCCGAGGAAAACAAAAATACGCATAAACGTCTCGCAGAGAAAACGGCTCAGGAAGGAACACCAGTATGGCAGAGATGCGCTGTAAGGTCGAGAGGGCATCTTGTCGTTGCGCCTTCGGTTGACTATGGTGGCGGGGGAGCGTGTTTTCCCGAAGCCCGGCATAGCTATGAGAAGGATGAGACAATGCGTATTGATGAAGTGAAGAGACAGCTTGAGGCTTTTGGCGTTCTTGACGGATACCGCGAGTTCGCCACGTCCAGCGCCACTGTTGAACTGGCGGCCGCCGCAGCCGGATGCGAACCCGGACGCATCGCCAAGACGTTGTCGTTCAAGACGGCTGAAGGGCCTATTGTTATTGTGGTGATGGGTACGGCACGGATCGACAACCGGAAATTTAAGGATCAGTTTAAGGAAAAGGCGAAATTCCCGCAGGGAGAAGAAGTGGAATCGCTCATCGGGCACCCCATCGGCGGTGTTTGCCCCTTTGCCGTAAACGAAGGTGTCCGGGTTTTTCTTGACCTCAGCCTTAAGGCCTTCGATCCCGTCTATCCGGCAGCGGGGGCCCCGAACAATGCGGTATGCCTTTCGCTCGCCGATTTGGAACGTGTAACCGGCGGGACATGGGTTGACGTCTGTAAGCAAGAGGCCGAGTAGGCGGCGTTGTTGGCAGGCCCTGCACACGAGAAAAGCCAATCCATATGGATTGGCTTTTCTCGTGTGCAGGGTTGGGGCTTATTCGGTAAGCGTTTTGGGATCAATATTGTACTTGCGGATTTTGGACCATAGGGTGCTTGTGTTCAACCCAAGCAAGCTTGCGGCCCCGTCAGGCCCGGCAATTTTCCCGTTGGCCTTTGCGATGGCCATCTTGATATGGTCTATGATGATCGTGTCAAGCGTGGGGAAGGCATCTCCGCTTGATGAAAGCTCACATTTCTCTTTGATGTTCTTGTTCGCTGAGGGATGCCTTTCCGCAATAAAAGAGTGCTTCAGCGCATTCATGTCGTTATATAGGAGAATACTGTTGAAGGTATCTATAAGCATCGGCTGTATGAATGAACAGATATCGATGTCTTCTTGTGAATATCTGTTCTTTCCGATGCTGTATATGGACATGTAAATATGGATGCCTTCAAGGACATGATGTTTAAGAGGAATATAGATGCTGGAAGACTCTTCATTGTTGAAAATACTGTTCC
>ENA-UEPS01000614-UEPS01000614.1-human-gut-metagenome-genome-assembly--contig:-NODE-614-length-27465-cov-8.828684_pt1 | contig 27465 bp, 27 predicted proteins | sample MGYA00242904_ERZ507924 | MGnify/ENA primary metagenome ERZ507924 (study PRJEB26167, sample SAMN06115422) | human gut metagenome | host: Homo sapiens | place: China:Sichuan | collected 2014-10-16...
GGTCAAGCGGTTAAGACACGGCCCTTTCACGGCTGTAACATGGGTTCGATTCCCGTACGGGTCATAAAAGCGTTCAAGCAAAGGCTTGAACGCTTTTATTTTTTGCCCGCATGGGAATCGAACAGGGCGGCGGTGCGAAGCACCGTAAGCTATGGGCTGTTGCTTAGCCCGCGGGTCCCAGCGTACCAGGAATGTCTACGAGGCGAGACTGCCGTGAAGAAATCGTCCCCGTCCCCCATCAACAGCAAACACCCCGCTCGATCGTCTGCGTCAGCAAACGGTAAAGCGGGGTGTTTTCAACATCTTATTGCATTGTTGTGGAAAGCCGTGTGGTCAACTCTCAGCCCTTCTTGTGGGTCGGGACCATGACCTCCAGGCCGCCCATGTAGGGCTGCAGGACCTTGGGGATGGTGACCGAGCCGTCGGCCTGCAGGTGGTTCTCCAAGAAGGCGATCAGCATACGCGGAGGTGCCACGCAGGTGTTGTTCAGAGTGTGGGCCAGATAGGTCTTGCCGTCCTTACCCTTGACGCGGATGTGCAGGCGGCGGGCCTGTGCATCGCCCAGGTTGGAGCAGGAGCAGACCTCGAAGTACTTCTGCTGGCGGGGGCTCCAGGCCTCGATGTCGCAGCTCTTGACCTTCAGGTCTGCCAGGTCGCCGGAGCAGCAGTTCAGCTGACGGACGGGGATCTCCATGTTGCGGAACAGCTCCACAGAGTTCTTCCACAGCTTCTCATACCAGTCGGCGCTCTCTTCGGGGCGGCAGACGACGATCATCTCCTGCTTCTCGAACTGGTGGATGCGGTAGATGCCGCGCTCCTCAATGCCGTGGGCGCCCTTCTCCTTGCGGAAGCAGGGGCTGTAGGAGGTCAGGGTCAGGGGCAGCGTTGCCTCGTCGAGAGTCTGGTCGATGAAGCGGCCGATCATGGTGTGCTCGCTGGTGCCGATCAGGTACAGGTCCTCACCCTCGATCTTGTACATCATGGCGTCCATCTCCGGGAAGGACATCACGCCCTGCACCACGTTGCCGTGCATCATGAAGGGCGGGATGACATAGGTGAAGCCCTTGTCGATCATGAAGTCACGCGCATAGGCCAGAACGGCCTCGTGCAGGCGGGCGATGTTGCCCAGCAGATAGTAGAAGCCATTGCCGGCCACGCGGCCTGCAGCGTCCATATCAATGCCGTCGAAGCTCTCCATGATCTCAGTATGGTACGGGATGGGGAAATCGGGCACGACGGGCTCACCGAAGCGCTGTGCCTCGACGTTGTAGGTGTCATCGGGGCCGATGGGCACACTGGGGTCGATCATCTGGGGGATGGAGTACATGATCTCCTGGATGCGGGCTGCGAGCGTTGCCTCCTCGGCTTCCAACTCTGCCATCTTGTCTGCGTCGGCCTTGACGGCGGCGTTGTTGGCATCGATCTGCTTTTGCAGCTCAGCCTTCTGTGCCTCGTCGGTGCACTTCTTCAGCTGGCCGAACAGCGGGCCGTTGGCCTTGCTCAGCTTGTTGCGGGCAGCCTTGAGGGATTCGACCTCCTTCAGGCACTCACGGTACTTGGCGTCCTTCTCAACGACCTCGTCCACGAGGGGGAGCTTGGCGTCCTGGAACTTCTTCTTGATGTTTTCCTTGACCGCGTCCGGGTTTTCACGGACAAATTTGATATCAAGCATGATTTACTCTCCTTACTCTATTTCATTCGCGCGGGGGCGCATCGTCCCCGTGCCGTTCAAAGGCGGGAGCCCGCCCTCAATCGCATGATTGTTGATACTGGCCCAGCAGATTTGCAAAGGCCCGGAGCTGTTCGTCCGAATAGAAATGCACCGTCAGCCTGCCCTTACCGCCATGGTATGCGACATTGACTTCGCTGCCCAGCACCTCTTTCAGACTCTCCTCCACCTCCACCGGCAACGTGTCGATGGGGGCCGGTTCGGCGGGGCCTTTGGCGGGCCGTGCCAGCTTTTTGCAGAGCACTTCGGCCTGCCGGACGTTCAGTTCATGGTCGGCGATCATCTGCGCGGCCTGCTCCTGCAGCTCCGGCGTAGGCAGGCCCAGGATGACCTTGGCGTGGCCGGTGTTGAGGAAGCCGCTCTTGAGCAGCTCCAGCACGTTTTCCGGCAGGTTCAGCAGGCGCAGGCTGTTGGCCAGCGCACTGCGGCTCTTGCCCAGCTTCCGGGCGGCCTGCTCCTGGGTCAGGTCGCAGCGAGTCATCAGCTCACGGATGCCCATGGCCTCTTCCACCGGGTCCAGGTCTTCGCGCTGCAGGTTTTCCACCAGCGCGATCTCCATGGCCTGCTCGTCGGTGACGTCCTTCACGACGACCGGCGCTTCGGTCAGGCCCGCCATCCGGCAGGCCCGCCAGCGGCGCTCGCCTGCCACGATGAGGTAGCCGCCGGATACCTTGGGCCGCACCGCGATGGGCTGGATGAGGCCATGCTCGGCGATGCTGGAGGCCAGCTCGGCCAGTGTCTCGTCATCAAAGGTCTTGCGGGGCTGGTCGGGGTCAGGCTCGATCTCCCGCAGCGGCAGGGTCTCGATCTTTGCATTGTCGGGCTCAAAGCTGGGTGAAACGTCCTCGAACAGACTTTCCAGCCCTCGGCCGAGGCCCCCTCTTTTCTTTGCCATCTCCTTATACTTCCCCCTGCTTTACTTCTTCCAGCGCGTTTTTCGGTTCGGCGGGTGCACTGCTGCCCTTGCCGCGCCGTTTGACAGGCTCGTGCGGGCGGTTGTTCTTCACGAACTCAATGGCGAGGTCCATGTATGCCTCGCTGCCCTTGCCCTTCGGCTCGTAGAAATTGATGGGCTGGCCGTAGCTGGGTGCCTCCGAAATGCGGATGGTGCGCGGGATGGTGGTCTTGTAGACCTTGGCCCCGAAGTACTTTTTGACCTGCTCCACGACCTGCATGGTCAGGTTCAGGCGGCCGGAGAACATCGTGAAGACCACGCCCTCAATGTCCAGATAGGGGTTGTACTTCTTGCGAATGGTCTTCAGGGTGCTGATGAGCTCAGACAGACCTTCCAGCGCATAATACTCGCACTGGATCGGGATCAGCACACTGTCGCAGGCGCACAGACCGTTCAGCGTCAGCAGGTCCAGGCTGGGCGGGCAGTCGATGAAGATGAAGTCATAGTCCTTCTGCACCTCGGCCAGCGCCTTGCGCAGGCGGCTCTCGCGGCCGGGCAGGTCGATCATTTCCAGGCTCGCGCCCGCCAGCCGGGTGTTGGAGCCGATGACGTCGGTGCGGAACTCGGTGTTCCGGATGGCCTGCCGGGCGCTCGCCTCGCCGATGAGCATCTCATACGTTCCCAGCTCGACGCTCCGCTTGGGGATGCCGTAGCCGGTGGTGGTGTTGCCCTGCGGGTCCAGATCCACGATGAGCACCTTTTTGCCCAGCGCCGCAACACAGGACGACAGATTGACGGCCGTGGTCGTTTTGCCCACGCCGCCTTTTTGGTTTGCAACTGCAACTATTTTTGCCACGCGCGTTTTCTTCCTCTCAGGAAAACTTTTTGTTCCACATGGAACATTCGAGGTCGGGCCGCCGTTTTCCCGTCTGCGGGCCCCTTTATTCTTTAGTATAGCACATCAGCGCGGCTTTTTGAACCCGATTCTTTATAATTTTACGCGAAAACGGCCCCGCATTCGCAGATTTTGCTTCCTCCGTTCGATTTTTTCAAATTCTTTCGCTTCCCGGCACGTTTTTGCTGTTGTTTTTTCGGCTCCGGATGTTCCACATGGAACATTCCCTTCCCTATTTCTGGGCCGCAGCAGTTGGGATGCGGACGGTGTACTCAATGTAGCCGTCCCGCTCCTCACGGTGGGCGGTGGCGGGCACACCGTTGTCGGTCATCAGACGGATGGCGTGGTCGATGGTGTTCACAAAGATGCGCACATCCTTGACCATCGAGATGCGGTGCTTGCCCTGCGACGTCTCGTTCAGCAGCTGGTCGATGTAAAGGTCGGTCGCGCGGGCGTTCATCTTCCGCTTGGCGATCATGATGAGAGCTTCGCTGCGACGGTTCTCCGGCAGGCGGAGGACGGCCCGCGCGTGGCGCTCGGTCAGGCCGTTGTCCAGAATGAACTGCCGCTGATCCCCTGTCAGCTGCAAAAGGCGGAGCTTGTTGGCCAGAGTCGGCTGTGCCATCCCCAGCCGTTTGGCTGCTTCGGCCTGCGTGCAGTCCCACAAAACCATCACATCCCGCAGGCCCTGCGCCTGCTCAAATGGGTTCAGGTCTGCCCGCTGCAAATTTTCGAGCAGGCCAAGCGCGGCGGTGCGCTGGTCGGTGAAATCGCAGACGATGGATGGGATGGTCCCCATCTTCGCCAGCTTGCAGGCGCGGAGCCGCCGCTCCCCCGCAATCAGTTCATAGCCGCTGTCGGTCTTCCGCACCGTGATGGGCTGCAACAGACCGTTTTCCCGGATGCTCTGGGCCAGCCCCGCAAGCTCCTGCTCATCGAAGGTCGTGCGCGCCTGATACGGCGAGGGATGGATGTCTTCCACCGGGAGCTGCACGATCTTTCCAGCGGATCTTCTACGTTCAAACATAAGAATGCCCCTTTCACCAAAGTATGCGCTTGTTTTCAACAATTTCTCAGGAAAAGGTGGAAAACAAGCCTCGTTCCATCCCCAGTGTACCAGAAAACAAAACACCCTGCCAGAAGTTTCGTTCGGCAGGGTGCTTCAATTTTATTTCGATATTTCGTTATTTCAGCGGCGATTTTGCGATTTTTCCACCATTTCTGGGGTACGCTGTCGGAGTTTGCGAAATCTTTTTGCAGAGGATGAGGGTGCGGGTATCGCCGCCGGGCAGATGCAGGGTGCGGGTCTCCTGATACGCGCCGCCCAGCTTCCGGATGGCGCCGCGGGCTGCCGCGAGTTCCTCCTCACCGGAAGCGCCCTTCATTGCCAGAAAGCTGCCGCCGACCTTGACCAGCGGCAGGCAGTATTCGGCCAGCATCGGCAGAGCCGCCACCGCGCGGGCCGAAGCGAGGTCGAACTGTTCCCGCCAGCTTTTGCGGGCTGCTTCCTCAGCGCGTTCCTTGGCGAACTCCACCCCGGTCAGGCCCAGCTGGCCGCAGGCATATTTCAAAAACTCCACCCGCTTGCCGGTCGGCTCCATCAGGGTCAGTTCCAGTTCCGGTTTATAGATCTTGGTCACGATGCCGGGGAAGCCTGCCCCTGCGCCGACGTCCACCATCTTCCCTGCCACTTCCGGCTGCGCGGCAAAGAGCAGGCTGTCGAGGAAATGCTTGTCCTCGATGCCCTCCGGGTCGGTGATAGCGGTCAGGTTGACCTTCTGGTTATACTCCACCAAAATCTCTGCAAAGGCGTCCAGCTGGTCAAGCTGGGTCCCGGTCAGCGCAATGTTCCACGTGGAACACTTTTCTTCCAGTCTGTTTTTGTCGATCATCGTTTGTTCCTTTTCGTTTCAGGTGTTTCGCGTGTTCGGACGGATCATTCCCCGGTCAGCTTTACGTAGGTCGGCGCATGGTGGACTCTCCTTTCAGGAGAAGAGGCCCTGGCATTCTCTCTCAATCTTTCCGGGGGCCTGCGGCCAGCGCGATGCTGAGCTGCGCCACATCCGAGGGCGACACGCCGGGGATGCGCCCCGCCTGCCCCAGATTCTTCGGGCGAATGCGCGCCAGCTTCTCGCGGGCTTCCAGCGTCAGGCCGGTCAGGGCCTCATAGGCGAAACCCTCCGGGATGAGCGTCTTTTCATGGCGGGCCACGTCGCGGATCATCCGATCCTGCCGGGCAATGTAGCCCGCATACTTGATCTCCGTCTCCAGCCGTTCGGCCAGCATGGGGGTGATCTCCTCCCCCCAGCCGATGACGCCCGCGAGGAGCGGATAGGAGATCTCCGGGCGGCGCAGCAGCTCTTCGGCGATGCCGCCCTCCGCTGCCGGGGTCAGACCCGCCGCTTCCATCGCGGCCCGCAGGTCGGCGGTGCGCAGATGCGTTTCGTGCAGGCGGCGGCGCTCTGCGTCCAGAATGGCCTGTGTGTGCTGGTATCTGGCCCAGCGGTCATCCTGCACCAGCCCATAGTCCCGGCCGATGGGGGTCAGGCGCTGGTCGGCGTTGTCCTGCCGCAGGGTCAGCCGGTATTCGCTGCGGCTGGTCATCATGCGGTAAGGGTCCATGACGCCCTTGGTCACAAGGTCATCCACCAGCGTACCGAGGTAGCTCGTATGACGCGGCAGAATGAGCTGTTCTTTGCCCAGTGCATTGCGGGCAGCGTTCAGGCCGGCCAGCAGCCCCTGCGCAGCCGCTTCCTCGTAGCCGGAGGTGCCATTGAACTGCCCCGCACCGTACAGACCGCGAACGTTCTTGATCTCCAGCGTTGCTTCCAGACTGGTGGGGTCCACACAGTCGTATTCGATGGCGTAGGCCGGACGCATGATCTCGATGTTCTCAAACCCCTTGATGCTCCGGTAGAAGGCGTTCTGCACATCTTCCGGCAGGCTGCTGGAAGCACCCTGTAAATACATCTCCTCGGTGTTCTCGCCGCAGGGCTCCACAAAGATGGGGTGGCGGTCCTTCCCTGCAAAGCGGACGACCTTATCCTCGATGGAGGGGCAGTAGCGCGGGCCGACGCCTTCGATCATGCCGCCGTAGAGCGGGCTGCGCTGGATGTTGTCCAGAATGATCCGGTGCGTCTCCGGGTTGGTGTAGGCGATCCAGCATTCCACCTTGTTGTGCATGGGCGCATCGGTCAGAAAGCTGAAGGGCTGCAGCTCATGGTCCGGGTCGCCGGGCTGGCATTCCAGCTGGGAGAAGTCGATGCTGCGCCGGTGGACACGGGCCGGGGTGCCGGTCTTGAACCGGCGCAGCGGCAGGCCCGCCGCCTTCAGGCTCTCGGTCAGGGCATTGGCGGCGTGCATTCCGTCCGGGCCGGAGGCATACCACGCATCGCCCACAAAGATCTTGCCGCCGAGGTTGGTGCCCGTGGCGATGACCACACATTTGGCCCCATACTCGCCGTTCAGCTGGGTCACAACGCCCTTCACATGGCCGTCCTCCACCTCGATGGAGACGACCTCTGCCTGATGGATGGCCAGACCCGGCGTCAATTCCAGCGCATGTTTCATATATTCGTGGTAGCGCTTGCGGTCGGTCTGGACGCGCAGCGCATGGACCGCCGGGCCCTTGCCCTTGTTCAGCATCCGGCTCTGCAGATAGGTGGCGTCCGCCGCCAGGCCCATCACGCCGCCAAGAGCATCCAATTCACGTACCAGCGTCCCTTTTGCGGTCCCGCCAATGCTGGGATTGCAGGGCATATTGCCGATGGCATCCAGGCTCATGGTGAACACCGCCGTCTTCGCGCCCAGCATCGCAGCCGCATGGGCCGCTTCAATGCCCGCATGGCCTGCGCCGATCACAATGACGTCATAATCTCCTAAATGGTTCATTTTTACTTTCCCACACAAAATCGTTCAAATACTTCGTTGATGACCGCTTCCGACGCATTTTCGCCGGTCAGGTCACACAGGGCATCCAGTGCATCGTCCACACAGACCGATACGGCATCCAGCCCGAACCCGCCCGCTGCGGCCTCCAGCGCACCGGCGACCGCTTCCCGCGCACGGGTAGCAGCGGCAAGCTGCCGCTGCCCCGAAAGGCTGGCAGCGTGGGGGTCGATCTGGTTCGTGCCCAGCAGCCGCGCCACCGCCGAGGCGATGAGCTTCCGTGCCCCCTCCTCCTGGCAGCAGACCGGCAGCACCATCGCGAAATCGAGCGCGATGACTTCCGCGTCGAACCGGGTGGGCTTGTCCTCCTTGTTGATGAGGGCAATGGCCGGGCGGCCCGCACACTTCCGGGCCAGCGCAAGGTCCTCCCGCGTCAGCGGCTCCGAACCGTCAAAGACGGCCAGCACCAGCCCGGCCTCGTCCAGCTTCTTCCAGCTGCGGCGGATGCCCTCGGCCTCGATGACGTCTTCGGTATCCCGCAGTCCGGCGGTGTCGAAGAGGTTCAGCCGGATGTCGCCCAGCCGGACTGCCTGTTCCACCACATCGCGGGTCGTGCCCGCCACCGGGGTCACGATGGCCCGGTCGAACCCGGCCAGCAGGTTCAGCAGGGTGGATTTTCCCGCATTGGGTCGGCCCACGATGGCGCAGTCCACGCCTTCGCGCAGAACGGCCCCTGCATCGTAGTTCCGGATGAGGACATCCAGTTCGTCCTTCACGCTGCCCAGCACAGTTTGCAGATGGGTCTCATCCAGCTCCGGCACATCTTCCTCCGGGAAATCCACCCACGCGGCCAGATGGGCCTGCAGACTGGTCAGGGCCTCTTTTTCGGCGGCGATCTTTCTGGCCAGCGCCCCGCCCAGCGAAGCATTGGCCAGCGCGGCGCCCTGTCTGCCATCCGCAGACACCAGATCCATGACGGCCTCGGCCTGGGTCAGGCTGAGCTTGCCGTTCAGGAAGGCGCGGCGGGTGTACTCGCCCGGCGCGGCAGGCGCAGCCCCGGCCTCGATGCAGCTTTCCACCAGCCGCCGGGCCACAGCGCTGCCGCCGTGGCAGCTCAGCTCCACCACGTCCTCGCCGGTGTAGCTGTGGGGTGCCCGGAAAAAGAGGGCGACCCCCTCATCGAAAGCGTCCTCCCCTTCCAGAAATGTTCCGAACAGGGCGGTGTAGCCCTTGGCCCCGGCCACGGTCCGGTCCGGGTTCGCGGGGCGGAACACCCGCGCCGCCACGGCGTAGCTCTCCGGCCCCGAAAGGCGCACTACGGCAATGCCGCCTGCCCCCGGTGCTGTTGCAATGGCTGCAATGGTCGAATCCTGCATCTGTGTTCCCTCCCGCTGGTTTGAATCAAAATTTATTGTACCACGAACCGACGAAAAAGGGAAGTTTTTCTTCGCAGGCGGCCTGTGTGCAAAACAAAAGCTGCCCCTCCCCGGCAGTTTTCCACCAGAAAGGGGCAGCATGGTTCAAAACTCAGCGATCAGATCTCGATCTTGCCGAAGCTGAAATCGGCGAAATCATCCACGCGCTCGGTGCGCTTGGGTGCTACGGGTGCTGCATCCTCCGCGTCGCGGGGCGCATAGGTGCGCTCCGGCACACTGGAGCCACGGCCGCCGCGGCTGCCTGCCGGGCGGGGTCCGCTGCGGTAGCCGCCGCGATTGCTGCCATTGCGGTCGCCGTTCCTGTTCCCGCGATAGCCGCCATTCCGGTTTCCACCGTTCCGGCGGCCGTTGCCGCGCGGGCGGCGCTCGCCGTAGGTGTTGTCGGTCTGGGCATCGGGTGCCGTGGAGTAGATGACCACACGGCGGTCACGGCCTTCGCCCTTGCTCTCGCTGCGGACGCCCTCCATCTTGCCGATGGCAGAGTGGATGATGCGGCGCTCGTAGGGGTTCATCGGCTCCATGGCAAAGCTGCGGCCGGTCTTGCGGACCTTGGCACCGATGCGCTGCGCCAGAGCGGTCAGATCGCTCTCGCGCTTGTCGCGGTAACCGGCCACATCCAGACCCAGCTTGATGTAATCGCCTTCCAGACGGTTGGCCACCAGGCTTGCCAGATAGGACAGGCTCTCCATGGTCTCGCCGCGGCGGCCGATGAGGGCACCCAGCTTCTCGCCATCCAGACGGATGATGGTGGCTTCGCCCTTCTGCACGGCGCTGAAGGTCACGTCATTGACGCCCATCCGGGTAATGACTTCCTGCAGGTATTCCACAGCGGCCTTGACCTTGCTGTTCTCTTCGATGTTAATGGGCACTTCCACCTCTTCGGCTTCCTCTGCGGGAGCTGCCTCTGCAGCCGGTGCAGCTTCCTCAGCCTTGGGTTCCTCGGCCGGAGCAGTTTCCTCCGCAGCGGGTGCGGCGGGCGCTTCCACCTTCTCCTCCACGGGAGCAGCTGCCGGTGCCTCTGCGGCGGCGGGTGCCTCCGGAGCCTTGGGTGCATCGGGCTCTTCCACACTGACCCGCACCCTGGCGGGGGTCAGTTTCAGGCCCAGGAATCCCGTCTTCTGCGGCATTTCCAGCACTTCGTAGCTCACATTCATATCCTCAGCCTGCACACCCAGCAGGGCGCAGGCCTTTGCGCGGGCTTCATCAACCGTCTTGCCGGTTGCTTCCTGAGTACGGATCATAACCGTTATTCCTCCTCTTTCTTGTTCAGCTCACTCAGCGGAACGGTGCGCTCGTCCTTGTAGCGCTCTGCGTCCAGCTGGCGGGCATACTCCAGGCGGCGCTTGTTCATCTCGCTGGCGGAGATGTTCTTCTCGACCGTCTCGCCGGTCTTCTCGTCCGTGACCTTGATGGTGGTGCTCTTCACACCGCGCTTCTGCTCCTTTTTGCGGGCTGCCATCTCCGCCAGAACTTCAGCCTTCACCTTTTCGGGGTCGTAGATCTTCTTCATGATGATGCTCTGCACGGTCATGAGGATGTTGGAGACGACATAGTACAGGGAGAATGCGCAGGGGACCGTGAAGCAGAAGAACAGATACATCAGCGGCATCATATACATGGTCAGCTTCATGCTGCCCTGCATCTGCTGGCCGGAGGCCTTCATGCTGATGTGGGTAGAGATGAACATGGTCACGATGGCCAGGACGGGGAAGATCAGCAGGGGCAGGTTCTCTGCGGCCAGGCTGTACTGGGGCACACGGGTCAGGTCGATGCCGAAGAAATCCATGTGCTGGCCGAACTCAGTGATGGTGCTGACCTGATCCGGGGTGAAGCAGCTGGTGACAGTGCTCTCGCCCGCAATGACCTGCGCGATGATGTTGGTGTCGCGGGTCACGGTGGTGAAGCTGATGCCAAGGGTCGTCAGGGCCTCACCGGCAGCGGTCAGGGCATCGGCACCGATGTGGAAGATGCGCTGCAGCGGGCGGTACACGACCTCGATGACGCCGAACATGACCAGGAAGTTGACCAGCATGGGCATACAGCCTGCGGTGGGCTTGTAGCCCTGCTCCTGCAGCTTCATCAGCTCTTCCTGCTGCTTGTCGGGCTTGTCGCGGTACTTCTTCTGGATGTCGGCGACCAGAGGCTGGTAGGCGGACATCCGGGCCATGCTCTTCTGCTGGTTGATCTGCAGCGGGATCTTGACGAGCGTGATCAGCAGGGTGAACAGGATGATGTCCCAGCCATAGTTCGGGATCAGCTTGTAGATCCACTCCATTACATAGCCGAGAGGCCAGCCGAGGATGTATAAAGGATTCATATCTTCGTCCATTCTGCCCCGCCTGTGGCGCGGGACGATAAATTTTTTATGAGAAGGACACACCGCCCACAGTTCGATGCGTCACAAGAAGCTGATTTTTCAGGAGCGATGGCTCCGTCTTGCCCGGAAGAGCCGTGCGGCCGAGAGCTTCCGCTCCGGGCTGACCCACCTTCCCTTCGGGGGGACGGGGTCATACCCCCAGCGGCCCAGCGGATTGCACCGGGCGATGCGGGCCGCGCCCAGCAGCAGCCCTTTCAGGCAGCCATGGGTCTGGATGGCCTCCAGCGTGTACTGGCTGCACGAGGGCGAAAAGCGGCAGCTGCGCCCAAGGCCGGGGCTGATGAAGCGCTGGTAGAATCGGATGGGCGCGCAGAGCGCGTTCCGGCATCCCTGCGAAAGGCTCATTCCTGCGGGGCCGGCTTCTGAGCCGGCGGAACGGTGGCCGGGGGCTTGGCTCCCGGCTGTTTGGCCTTGTCCGGCAGACCGGCCTGTGCAAAGAGTTTGGCCACCACTTCGCTGAGCTGCCAGCTCTTGAGGTGCGGGGTGATGCCCCGCGCCACAAACACGAGGTCGTAGCCGCCGATGTTGTAGTCCAGATGCTCGTCGATGGCCGCCTTCATCACGCGGCGGGCGCGGTTGCGCTGCACGGCATGGCCGATCTTTTTGGTGGCCGTCAGGCCCACGCGGGTCTTTTTGCCGCGGGTCTTGAGGACGTACAGCACCAGCGCCGGGTTCACATAGGACTTGCCGCGGGCATACACGCGGCCATATTCGCTGTTGCGGCGGATGGGACGATAGCGCACTCCTTCGGCGCCTCCTTTTCTGGTAAAATCGGGTACTCTGCCCAAAAGGCAAAGTTCAAAATCAGTATAGCAAAAAAACGCCGACATGAAAAGCCTGTCCGGACGTTTTTTGTGCCAAATCTTCGGAATATTTTTTAGTCAAACCGCGCGAAAATAAAAAAGAAGACCGCCAATTCGATATCAGCGGCCTTTTGTGCGCATGTTCAATTCTGCGCCGGACCCATTGCTCAACGCAGCTGGATCAGACGGTCAGGCTCTTGCGGCCCTTTGCACGGCGAGCATTGATGACCTTGCGGCCGTTCTTGGTGCTCATGCGGGTCAGAAAGCCATGAACTTCCTTGCGCTGACGCTTCTTGGGCTGAAAAGTTCTCTTCATGGTTGTATCCTCCGTAAAAACTCGTCCCCGGTGATGGGGTCTATTCTGGTCCCAAAATGGGGACAGGCTTGCAATTCAACAGTATATCGCACACTATCCCCTTCTGTCAAGCATTTTTTTCGCTTTCCAGCAAACTTTTTTCAAAACCGGGTGTGAAAAATCTTTCAACTTTTTCACTCATTCCCAGTGGAAAACTTTTCTTCCACCATATCTTGTGGCTGATTTGAGTGTTGAACACAAGCCTTGCAGACGGACGCAGGTGCGTCTTTTCTTATGTATTATAAATTACATTATAGAATGTAGACGCAGGGAGATTTTTGTGGTATACTAACCTGGTATCAGCAGCATTGTTGAAAACTTCAATGGAGTGGATGTTTTATGGATTCTTTCAAGGACGTTTTAGAGGCCGCGCAGGCGTACTGCAAAACGCAGATGGCCGAGCCGACCTATAATCTCTATATTGATGGCCTGGAGCCCATCAGCTTCGAGGACTCAAGCCACATCACCCTCTCGGTGCGGAACGACTTCATCTGCAAGATCGTGACGGACCGCTACCTCGGCCTGCTCAAGGAAGCCTTCAAGACCGTGCTGGGCTTTGATGTGGACATCACCCTCGTGGTGCCCAGCACCCCGCCGCACGAGGTCGTGCTGGCGCAGCAGTACGAGGCGAACCCCGCCTCCCCGCAGGGCAACTACGAGTTCACCTTCGAAAACTTCATCAAGGGCCCGTCCAACCAGTTTGCGTTTGCTGCTGCGCAGGCGGTCGCGGCCAACCCTTCCGGCGCCTACAACCCGCTGTTCATCTACGGCGGCTCCGGTCTGGGCAAGACCCATCTGCTGACGGCCATCCAGACTGAGATCAAGCGCACCCACCCCGATTTCGTCATCATGTACGTGACCTGTGAGCAGTTCACCAACGAGCTGATCGCCGCCATCCGCGCGGGCAGCACCGAGGACTTCCGGATGAAGTACCGCGTGGCCGACCTGCTACTGGTGGACGATATCCAGTTCATTGCGGGCAAGGAGTCCACCCAGGAAGAGTTCTTCCACACCTTCAACTCCCTGCACGACGCCCACAAGCAGATCGTCATCGCATCCGACCGCCCGGCCAAGGAGATCAAGAGCCTGGAAGAGCGCCTACGCACCCGCTTTGAGTGGGGCCTGACCGCCGATGTCCAGCCGCCGGATTTCGAGACCCGCGTGGCCATCGTCAAGCGCAAGGCCGAGCTGCTCCACCTTGACCTGCCCGAAGATGTGGCGGAGTTCATCGCCAATCACCTGAAGAACAACATCCGCCAGCTGGAAGGCGCAGTGAAAAAGCTCAACGCCTACTACATGCTGGAAGGCATCCAGCCCGTCATCAGCGTGGCGCAGAATGCCATCAAGGACATCCTGAACGAGACCCAGCCGGTGCCCGTGACCATCGAGAAGATCGTGGGCGAGGTGTCCCGCACCTTCAACGTCTCCCCCGCCGACATCCGCGGCACCAAGCGGAACGCCAACGTCGCCTCCGCCCGCCGCGTCGCCATCTACATCCTGCGCGAAGTCACCGGCATGAGCATGGAGGAGATCGGCCGTGAGTTCTCCGGCCGGGACCATTCCACCATCGTCTACTCCCTCAAGACCATGGAGCGGGACATGAAGAACGACCAGCACCTGCGCGAGACGGTCAGCGACATCATCAAAAACGTCAAGGCGTAAACCCGAAGAATACTGCAAAAGTCATACTATTTCAGGCGGCAAACCACCAAATATGGGAGAAAAAGGGGCCTTTCGGGGAAAACTGGAACAAGATGTTGTGGCAAAGGGGCGGATCTTTCCACTCTTTCCACAGAGTTTTCAACATTTAACACCCACAATCCACATCGGATGTGGAAAGAAACCGCCGACCACACGATTCAACACTTCTTCCACGACCCATTCACAACCCCGTGGAAAACCCCTGCCCCGCATGAAACCAGACACTTTCCGACTTTTCAACATCTTCCCCACCCCCTACTACGATTACTACAACAAGTTCAATATACAGAAGGCGGTTTTGCAGCCATCCCATACGGAAGACTTCCTGAACAAACGAATCCAAAATAAGGAGAGACGATAGATTGAACATCATCTGCGATAAGACCCTGCTGAGCGCAGCCATCGACGGCGTTTCCAAAGCCGTCACCCTCCGCTCCACCATCCCCGTGCTCGAAGGCATCCTGCTGAAAGCCGAAGGTTTTCAACTGACCTTGACCGGCTACGACCTCGAAATGGGCATCGTGACCACCATCGAGGCCAATGTCAAGGAGCCCGGCGAGATCGTGCTGAATGCCAAGCTGCTCAGCAGCATGGTCAGCCGGATGCCCTCCGGTCAGATCACGATCCAGTCTGCCGAAAACGGCAAGACCACCATCCAGAGCGGCGTGGCCCAGTTCGAAATCCAGTCCATGTCGGCCACCGATTTCCCGGAGCTGCCCAACACCGGCGCCGAGGAGACCCTGAACATCCCGACCGGCGTACTGCGCGATATGATCGACCGCACCCTCTATGCCGTCAGTCAGGATGAGAAAAAACCTGCGCATACCGGTGAATTATTCGAGATCCTGCCCGATAAGCTGACCGTGGTGGCCCTGGACGGCTACCGTCTGGCCATCGTCGAGCGCCCGGTCAAGGCCGTAAAGGACATCCGGATCATCGTGCCCAGCAAGACCATGAACGAGGTCTCCCACCTGCTGGCCAACGACGACGAGGAAGCCGTCCACATCTGTGCCAACCGCCGGTATGTCGTCTTCATGACCGCCGGTTACACCATCATGAGCCGCCTCATCGAGGGCGAATTCCTCAACTATCACAATGTCATCCCGGACGGCAGCCGCACCCGCGTGACGCTGGACACCAAGGAATTTATCGAGACCATCGAGCGCGCGTCCCTGATTATTACAGAGCGTCTAAAAAATCCCCTCCGCATCAGTTTTACAGAGGGTAAAGTCGTGGTCCGCTGCCAGACCAATCTGGGCCGCGTCGTGGACGAGTTCAACGCCAAATGCGAAGGTGACGATGTGGAGATCGGCTTCAACAACCGCTATCTGTTGGATGCGCTGCGGAATGCCCGCACCGAGCAGGTCCGGCTGGAGATCAGCGGCCCGCTGAGCCCGGTCAAGGTCCTGCCCGCCGAGGGGAACGACTTTTTGTACCTCGTCCTGCCCGTCCGTTTCAAGAACGATTGAGAGGCGTAATATGCAAAAAATTCTCATCCATACGGAATTTATCAAGCTGGATGCCCTGCTGAAATATGCGGGCCTGTGCGAGACCGGCGGCGAAGCCAAGGAGCTGGTGCAGAACGGTGCCGTCAAAGTGAACGGCGAAGTCTGCACCATGCGGGGCAAAAAGTGCCGCGCCGGAGATGTCGTCGAACTGGACGGCCAGAGCGTGACCATCGGCCAGGGACAGTAAACCATGCGTCTGCTCTCACTGGAAGTTCAAAATTATCGCAACATCGCCTCGGCCAGCCTGACGCCGGGCCGGGAGCTGACCGTCATCTGCGGCAACAACGGCCAGGGCAAGACCAACCTGCTGGAAGCCATCTGGCTGTTGACCGGCGGAAAGAGCTTCCGGGGCGGCAAGGACGCCGAACTGGTGCGGCGGGGCGAATCCTTCGCCGTGCTGGAAGCGTCCACCCTCCGGGCACAGCAGGAAGAGCAGGAACCGGACACGCCGAACCGCGTCCGGATGACCATCGGAATGCCGGATTCCGCCCGGCCGGGGCGGTACGCCGCCGTGAACGGTGCCCCGCCCAAACGGGCGGCGGCATTGGCAGGCAGCTTTCCTGCCGTCGTCTTTGACCCCGGACACCTGAGCCTTGTCAAAGGTGCCCCGGAGGGACGCCGGAAATTTCTGGACGCTGCCTTGTGTCAGCTCTACCCCGGCTATCTGACCATCTACCGCCGCTATGTCCGGGCGTTGCAGCAGAAAAATGCGCTGCTGCGCCATTCCGGCACCACGCCGGAACGGCCCTACGCTGAAAAGACGGCCCTGCTGGAAGTGCTCAATACCGAGCTTGCCGCGCAGGGCGAGGCCATCCAGCGGCGGCGGCGGGCTTATCTGGAACAGCTGGGCCCCCTCGCCTGCGCCAACTACGCCGAGCTTTCCCACGGCGCGGAGCGGATGGAGCTGCGCTATGCGGCCCAGTTCGAGCCGGGCGGTCTGGCCGCTCTGCTGCGGGCCCGGCAGAACGAGGAACTGCGGGCCGGGCAGAGCCTTTGCGGCCCCCACCGGGAGGACCTGGAACTTCTTCTGGACGGCCAGCCCGCCAAAGTGTTCGCCAGTCAGGGACAGCAGCGCAGCGTGGTGCTGAGCCTGAAAATGGCCGAAGCCGCTGCCGCAGCGTCCATCACCGGCGAACACCCGGTGCTCCTGCTGGACGATGTGCTCAGCGAACTGGACGACGGCCGCAAGCAGTATCTGCTGACCCGGATGCGGGAAAAGCAGACCTTCGTCACCAGCTGCGACGATACCGCCTTCCTCAAGACGGACGGCGAGGTCTACCGCATGAACGGTGGGGTGCTGACCAAACTGTAATTGGCACTCTCGCAATCACAGTGCTGAAACTGGAGATAATACGAAATGTATATTCATCTGGGGCGCGACTATGTCCTGAACGACCGGGACGTCATCGGCATCTTCAATCTGGAGACGACCACCATCTCCCCCCGCGGGCGGGAGTTTCTGAACTACGCCCAGAAGAACGGCGCGGTGGTCAGCCTTTCGGAAGAACTGCCCCAGTGCTACGTGCTGGCCGATGCGCCGGTGGATACCGTGTATCTTTCGGAGCTGTCCAGCACCGCGATGAAAAAGAGAACGGAAGCGCCGTTCTGAACAGCCCGGCTGTGAAAATGAGCCGAAGGCAAAATGAAATCAACGAATCCGGCCTGCCGGAGGCTCCCGCTTTGGGGAGCCGGCATTGCAGCGCAATGCCGGAAAAGCAGGCCATTCAAATCTAACGATAAAGGGAGAAAGGATATGGCAGAGGAAATCATCACCAGCACCAACGCGGAAACCGCAACGGACCACGAGTATAACGCCAGCGAGATCCAGGTCCTGAAGGGCCTGGAGGCTGTGCGCAAGCGCCCCGGCATGTATATCGGCTCCACCGGCGAGCGGGGCCTGCATCATCTGGTCTACGAGATCGTGGACAACGCCATCGACGAGGCTCTGGCCGGTTACTGCGACCACATCGAAGTCAAGATCCTGAAGGACAACATCATCCAGGTCACCGACAACGGCCGCGGCATCCCCGTGGATATCCAGGCGGATACCGGCCTGCCCGCTGTCACCGTCGTCTATACCATCCTCCACGCCGGCGGCAAGTTCGGCGGCGAGAACTCCGGCTACAAGGTGGCCGGCGGCCTGCACGGCGTCGGCGCATCGGTCGTCAATGCCTGCTCCGAGTGGCTGACCGTCAACGTCCGCCGCGACGGCCACGAATATGAGCAGACCTTCCGCCGCGGCGACCCGGACGGCCCCCTGAAGTGCATCGGCACCGTGGAGCCGGGCGTCACCGGCACCCGCGTCACCTTCAAGCCGGACCCGGAGATGTTCAAGGATACCACCGTCTACAACTTTGAGACGCTGGAAAAGCGTCTGCGTGAGGAGAGCTTCCTGAATGCCGGTGTCAAGATCACCCTGACCGATGAGCGCGAGCTGTACACCCCCGTTCTGGAGGACGGTCAGGAGGGCGACCCCTGCTACCGCACCGAGGTCATGTGCTACGAGGGCGGCATCAAGAGCTTCGTCACCTACCTGAACGAGAAGCGGAACCTCGAAGTTCTGCATCCCAACGTCATTTACCTCAAGGGACAGACCGACCGCGGCATGGCCGAGATCGCATTGCAGTACAACTCCAGCTACAACGAGCTGGTGCTGAGCTTTGCGAACAACGTCAACACCCCGGACGGCGGCACCCACGAAGAGGGCTTCCGCACCAGCCTGACCCGCGTCTTCAACGACTACGGCCGCAGCCACGGCCTGCTGAAGGACAAGGATGAGAACCTGTCCGGCTCCGATGTCCGCGAGGGCCTCATCTGCGTCATCTCGGTCAAATTGCAGGAGGCCGAGTTCGAGGGCCAGACCAAGGCGAAGCTCGGCAACACCGAGATCCGCACCCTCGTCTCCAACATGGTCTACACCAAGCTGATGGAGTTCTTTGAGGAGAACCCCGGCGTGGCCAAGGCTATTTTCGAAAAGGCCACCCAGGCCGCCCGCGCCCGCGCCGCTGCCAAAAAGGCACGCGAACTGGTCCGCCGCAAGAGTGCGCTGGAGACCAGCCGGATGCCCGGCAAGCTGGCCGACTGCCGCGAGAAAGACCCCTCCCGCACCGAGATCTTCATCGTCGAGGGCGACTCTGCAGGCGGCTCGGCCAAGATGGGCCGGGACTCGGCCATCCAGGCCATCCTTCCCCTCTGGGGCAAGATGCTGAACGTCGAAAAGGCCCGTGCCGACCGCATCTACGGCAACGATAAGCTGATGCCGGTCGTGCTGGCGCTGGGCTGCGGCATCGGCGAGGAATTTGATATCTCCAAGCTGCGGTATGACAAAGTCTTCATCATGGCCGATGCCGATGTCGATGGTTCGCACATCTGCACCCTGATGCTGACCTTCTTCTTCCGCTATATGCGCCCCCTCATCGAGCAGGGCCATGTCTACGTTGCCCAGCCGCCCCTGTTCAAGGTGCAGAAGGGCAGCACCATCAAGTATGCCTACAACGACGCCGAGATGGCCGTACTCTCGCAGGAAATGCCGGGTGCAAAGGTCAACCGCTATAAGGGCCTTGGTGAGATGAACCCGGAGCAGCTCTGGGAGACCACCATGAACCCCGAGAACCGCGTCATCGTCCGCATCACCATCGAGGATGCCGAGAAGGCCGATGAGGCGTTCACCATCCTGATGGGCGATCAGGTGGAGCCCCGCCGCCGCTTTATCGAGACCAACGCCCAGTACGCAAAGCTCGACGTGTAATTGGAGGAAACAATGGAAGAAGATTATGTGATGATACCGGGCAGCGGTACCAAGATGATCATTCGGGACGTCAAGAAGGAGATCGAGACGGCGTTTCTGGATTACTCCATGTCGGTCATCGTGGCCCGCGCCCTGCCGGATGTGCGTGACGGCCTGAAGCCTGTCCACCGCCGCATCCTCTACACCATGCACGAACGCGGCAACGACCCCAGCCATCCCTACCGCAAGTCGGCGGATACCGTCGGTGCGGTGCTGGGCTCTTACCACCCCCACGGCGACGCCTCCGTTTACGACGCCATGGTCCGTCTGGCACAGGATTTCTCCCTGCGCTACCCGCTGGTGGATGGTCAGGGTAACTTCGGCTCGGTCGATGGCGATCCCCCGGCTGCTTACCGTTACACCGAGGCCCGCATGAGCCGCATGGCGGTCGAGATGCTGACCGACATCGACAAGGACACCATCAACTGGGACCCCAATTTCGACGAGACGAAGAAAGAGCCCAGCGTCCTGCCCTGCCGCTTCCCCAACCTGCTGGTCAACGGCAGTCAGGGCATCGCCGTCGGTATGGCCACCAACATCCCGCCCCACAACCTCAGTGAGGTCATCGACGGCTGCGTGGCCTATATCGAGGACCCTGACATCGACCTGCCCGGCCTGATGGAGCACATCAAGGGACCGGACTTCCCCACTGCCGGTATTATCATGGGCCGAAGCGGCATCCGCGCCGCCTACGCCACCGGCCGCGGCAAAATTACTCTGCGGGGCCGTGCTACCATCGAAGAGACCAAGAATGGCCGTACCCAGATCATCATTACGGAAATTCCGTATATGGTCAACAAGGCCCGTCTCATCGAGAACATGGCCGACCTCGTGAAGGAAAAGCGCATCGAGGGCATCACCGGACTGAACGATGAGACCAACCGCAAGGGTATGCGCATCGTGGTGGACATCCGCAAGGACGCCAACGCGCAGGTCATCCTGAACCAGCTGTACCAGTACACCCAGCTGCAGGATACCGTGGGCGTCATCATGCTGGCCATCGACCATAAGGTGCCGAAGGTCATGACCCTGAAACAGATGATACAGAAGTACGTCGAGTTCCAGGATGAAGTCGTCCGCCGCCGCACTCAGTATGATTTGAAGAAGGCCAAGGAGCGCGCCCACATCCTCGAGGGTCTGAAGAAGGCCACCGACATCGTGGACGAGCTCATCGCCACCATCCGCGCCTGCAAGGGCGGCATGGCCGAGGCAAAGGCCGCTATCATGGAGCAGTTCGGCTTCGACGACCCGCAGGCCGACGCTATCGTGAAGTTGCAGCTGGGCCGTCTGGCTGGTCTCGAGATCCTCAAGATTGAGGAAGAGCTGTCCGGCTTACAGGCAAAAATCAAGGATTGGGAGGACATTCTCGCCAACGACGCCCGGGTGCTGGAGATCGTCAAGAACGAGCTGCTGGACATGAAGAAGCGCTTCGGCGACGAGCGCCGCACCGAAATCCAGTCCGTCACCGGTGAAGTGGACATCGAAGACCTCATCGCCGAGGAACAGTGCGTCTACACCCTCACCGAGGCCGGCTATATCAAGCGCCAGCTCAAGGCCACCTATCAGGCCCAGAAGCGCGGCGGCCGCGGCATTTCCGGCATGACCCGGAAGGAAGAGGACATCGTGCAGGAGATGTTCGTGGGCTCTACCCATGATTATGTCCTGTTCGTCACCGACAAGGGCCGCCTCTTCCGCATCAAGGGCTACACCATCGCCGAGGGCAGCCGCACCAGCAAGGGCAGCAACATCGTCAACCTGCTGCAGCTGGCCGAGGGCGAAAAGGTCACCAACATGCTCTGCTACCCCAAGGACGGGGACAACAAGGGCGGTTTCGTCACCATGGTCACCAAGCAGGGCCTCATCAAGCGCACCCCGCTGGAGCAGTACGCCAACATCCGCAAGACGGGCCTCATCGGCATTGCGCTCAACGAGGGCGACGCGCTGGCATGGACCCGCCTGACCACCGGCAATGATATGCTCATCGTGGCTACCCGCAACGGTCAGGCCATCCGCTTCAACGAGGCCGATGCCCGTCCGATGGGCCGCAGCGGCCACGGCGTCCGCGCGATCAAGCTGGCCGAGGGCGACGAGGTCGTCGGCGTCTGCATCTGCCGCGAGGGCGGCACGGTGCTCACCGTCACCGAAAACGGCAAGGGCCGCCGCTCTGACATCGACACCTACCGCATCACCGCCCGCGGCGGCAAGGGCATCCGCAACTACGACGCCTCCAAGGACAAGGTGGCAGCCGTCAAGATCGTGGACGACATCGACGATGTGCTGCTGAGCAGTCAGGAGGGCATCATCATCCGCCTGCACGCCAACGAGATCCCCGTCCAGAGCCGCTACGGCTCCGGTGTCCGGGTCATGCGTCTGGGCGAGAACGATAAGGTGATGGTGCTGGCCCGCACCGACCACGACGACGAGGCACAGACCGAGAGCATCGAGGCCGATACCGAGGACGAGCCCACTGCCGAGCAGCTGGCGGAGATGGAAGCAGCCGATGAGGCATCGGCCGCCGAAGCTCCCGAGGCTGACACCGGCGACGAGGAATAAACCTCATTTCCACACATAAACTGACCCTGCGGGGGAGTACACGCTTTCTGCGGTGCTCTCCCGCAGGTTTTTGCAAAAAATCACGGTTATACTGGACAAATCCGCTGTTTGTGTGGTACTATAGCCGGACAACAAGAAAGATCCTCATGGGGGAGTAGCAGGCGCTGTTTTGCAGGCAGCGCAGCAAGTCAACACAATGACGGCCCGGGCGGCTGTCTGGCTTGCTTTCATTTGCGAGACTCATGTGCTTTGGTGCGAGTACCACGCCCATTCCACATCGAGTCAGTTTGTAAAAATCCGACCCGGAATTGGCGAAATGCGCGCCGATCCCGGGTCTTTTGTCTGCCCACCAATTCCGGTCAAATCAGGAGGCATCGTTATGGAATGGAGTTTTTTGTTTTTCTTCAACAGCGCCCTGCTGGGTGTGGGCCTTGCCATGGATGCGTTTTCCGTCTCGATGGCAAACGGTCTGCATGACCCGCAGATGTCCCGCCGCAGGGGCGTCCAGATCGCAGGAACCTTCGCCATCTTTCAGGCTGTCATGCCCATGACGGGCTGGGTCTGCGTCCACACCATCGTGGAGCTGTTCTCTTCGTTTGAAAAGTTCATCCCGTGGATTGCCCTCATCCTGCTGGGCTACATCGGCGGTAAAATGCTCATCGAGGGCATCAAGGGCGAAGAGGCCGAGGAAGCCGCTGAGCTGAGCGCGGGCGCACTCTTCATGCAGGGCGTCGCCACCAGCATCGACGCGTTGTCGGTGGGCTTCACCATCTCGGAGTACGGCTGGTTCATGGCGCTGGTCTGCTCCCTCATCGTAGCGACCGTCACCTTCTTCATCTGCGAGGCCGGCCTTGCCATCGGCAAAAAGTTCGGCACCAAGCTCTCCGGCAAAGCCTCCGTTCTCGGCGGCGTCATCCTCATCGGCATCGGTCTGGAAATCTTCATCTCCGGCATGATGGGCTGAGGAAAAATATAGAAAAGCGGCACATTCTCCTTTGCGGTGGATGTGCCGCTTCTTTGTTGAACAGGGCTCTTGCATGCCGGGATAAACTGAAACGACATTTGTTGTCAGATTGATGCAATTTCAGGGACGATTTTATTAAATAACACAAATTTATCAAAACTACTTGACAAATATGTACGGGGGGGGGGTAAATTTATGGAGACAGAGAGGACAGCTAAGGTCTTCTATTGTCGATTTTGAAAATGTGGGAGGAAATTTACCATGAGATTAGCAAAAAAGGTAATGGCAGTCGCACTGGCTGCGGCTATGACGGTTTCGATGCTCACCGCCTGCGGCGGTGGTGGCGGCGGAAACGGCGGCTCCAGCAGCGATTCTTCCAGCTCGAGCAGCAGCTCTTCCAGCAGCTCCAGCTCCAGCACGGGTGGCGGCGGCTCATCCAGCTCTTCTTCCAGCTCCAGCTCGTCCTCGTCCAGTAGCAGCTCCAGCAGCTCTTCTTCGAGCGATTCCACCAGCTCTTCCAGCTCTGGCTCTTCGTCTGATTCCAGCAAGCCGGATTCGGGTGCAAATGAGTACGGTATGACTGAGGCAAAGGCGGTCAATTATAACTCCACCAATCGTGTAAAGTACTATGATGCACAGAAGAAGAAGTCTTACACTGAAAAGAAAATCGTCACCTACAAGGGAAATCCGAATGGTAGCAAAGAGACAGAATCTTCAAATGGTAAGAAGTTCTATAGCGAAGATGATGATGAAATTATGCTGATAGATGCAACCAATGGGTTCAGCACATCCGGCATTAAAACGTGGATGGTCGATAAAGAAAAGGGAACCTATTATGAAATCGATATGAGTGGTTTTCCCATGAATCCCGGTGATATTACGAATCCTGGCACGGGCAGCACTGTGACGGAAACGCTGAAGGGCTACTATAAGATCGGCTCGAACAACTATCCGGCTGAGTGCTTCGTAACGACGATTACAGTTCCGGGCCATAGTTTGAAGAGTGCTGAGATCTACTGCTACAACGGCGGTCATTATCCGGTCTATATCGTTGACCTCGCAGAGGGCTATGATATGGATAAAGACGGCAATGTGATCACTGTGATGGGAGAAACCAGCACCACGAAGGTCGATTTCAAGGATAAGGCAGATGCTTCTCTCATGGACTTCAACAAGGTCCTGAAGCCCTATAAGTATGGCGGCAAGAAGAGTTGGAGCGACCTGTACACCTAAACTCTCCGGGCAAGCTGATGAAGAGTAACTTCTGAGTGTTTGATAATTCTCCAATAAAATAAAAAATGTGAAAAGGCTGGTGTAAACCTCTCAGTCTCACTTACGCTCGACAGCTCCTCTATCAGGAGAGGTGGCATTGCGGAGCAATGACGGAGAGGTCGGTGCACCAGCCTTTTTGATGCAATAACTATATCGATTTCAGACGAAAGGAGTCGGAAATGAAAACAAGACGTGAATTTTTGAAGAGTATGGCGGCGGTTCTTTTGGCGTGTGGCGTTCTGACAGGATGCAGTGGAAGTGCGAGCATCGGCCCTGCACAAAGCGGCACAGGGAAAGATGATAGTACCACGAATAATGGCTCTGGCGGTACAAAACCACAGCCGGACAATAATGTCCCGAATCTGGATGAGTACAGAAAAGAAGTCCTTCGCCTCGTGAATGAAGAGCGCACAAAAGCTGGTGTAGGGCCGCTTGAGATGGACGATACGATGCTGAGCAACGCGGCACAGGTTCGTGCAAAAGAGATCACTGAGAGTTTTTCGCATACCCGTCCGGATGGGAGAAAGTGTGGTACGGCCTATTTTGATCAGGGAGGAACGAAAACATATATCGGTGAAAATATTGCTGCAGGGTATACAACACCTCAAAAAGTGGTGCAGGGCTGGATGGAATCCACAGGGCATCGAGAGAATATCCTGAGACCCCAGTTTAAAAAAATCGGTGTAGGCTATTACTACAAGACGAATACGGAATATACCCACTACTGGGTGCAGATGTTTACAGACTGAGTTATCGCTTGTGAAATAACATAAAAAGGCTGGTGTCCTCTCCGTCCGATCAGACGGAAAGGGACACCAGCCTTTTGCGTTCCATGTGGAACATCATTCAAAATAATCGGCGTACTCCTCAGTGAGCTTGGAGCCAAGGCGGCGGATGCCGCCGTAGAGGTGGCGTTCCACCAGCGGCTCAAAGGCCGCGAGGTCACACCGCTCGATGGCGTCGATGAGATTGTGATGGTCGGCCACCACTTCGGCGAGCCCGCCGGTGGTCAGAGTGTCCAGCATCCGGAAGCGGCTGTAGTCGGCGTGGGCGTTCTGCAAGGTGCGCCAGAGATACATCTTGCCCATAGCAGAAAACCACGTCTCGTGGAGCCGGGTGTCAGCCTCGTAGAGACGGTTGAAGTCCAGCGTTTCGGCCTTGGCCAGCTCGTCGTAGGCGGCGGCACGCTGGCGGATGAGGGCACGGTGCTCCGGTGTGCAGTGGGGCGCAAAGTCCCGCAGGACCCGGGCCTCTACCGCGATGCGCTCATAGATCAGCTCGTCCACGATGTCCCGGTTCAGCCGGGTGACGGTGGTGCCTTTGTATGGCACGATCTTCACCAGCCCGTTCTCCTGTAACCGCTGCAGTACCACCCGGATGAGGGAGCGGGGCGCGCCGAAGCGGGTGCAGAGCGGGTTTTCGCTCAGCGAACAGCCGGGCCGGAGGGTCAGATCGATGATCTCCCGCTCGAGGACGGCGTATATTTCAGAATCTGTTTTATACTGTTGTTCCATTGTCGTTTTCCTGTCTGATGCCCCAAGCGGGCCATGTCCCGGGGACCGGGAGGCGGAAGTCCATTACCTTTCCGGTGTCGGGATGGATGAAGCGGAGCCGTGCGCTCTGAAGTGCAATGTCTCCCTTGATGCGGCTGCCGTATTTGCCGTCGCCCCAGAGCGGATGGCGGCGGGACGCGAACTGCACCCGTATCTGGTGGGTGCGCCCGGTGTGGAGGGTGATGTCCGCAAGGCTGGTGCTGCCGTCCGGGGCGGAGGCAGAAATGCGATATTCCAGCACAGCCTCCTTCACGCCCTTGCGCGGACGGCTTACCGGAAAAACACGGCCTTTCCGGCTGTCCTTGAATAAGTAGTCCCGCAGGACGCCTTCGGCGGGCAGCTTCTCGTCCGGCCCGCCTGCGATGAGGGCGCGGTATTGTTTAACAAAAGGCGGAGCGGCCGGCGTACTGGCGTCAGGCTCGGCCCGGCCATCCTGTTCGGCATAAACCTGCTGGCTCTGCGTCACCTGCCGGCTGAGGGCGGCGGCTGCCTGCGGGGTCTTCGCGTAGACCATCAGACCCGACACGCCGGTGTCCAGCCGGTGGATGACGCCCACATAGGCGTCGGGCCTGCCCCAGAGCTTCCGAAGGGCGGCGGGTACGCCGTCCTCGCTGGAAAGCCCGGCGGGCTTGTCCAGAACCACGAGGGCTGTATCTTCGTAGAGTATCACAGCCTGCCCTCGTCCACCAGCGCCTTGAGCTTGAGCACGCCCGCGATGGTCTTGCCGTCCTTGATCTCGCCGCTCATGACCATCTCGTAGGCTTTTGCCAGCGGGATGCGGTCGGGCGTCAGGAACTCGTCGTCGTCCAGATGCATCTGGGTGGTGTGCAGGCCGGTGGCCACCCACATATAGATGATCTCGGTGTCATAGCCCACCGTGGGGTAGAACTCGCCCAGCGGGGTGTAGTGGTCGGCGGTCAGGCCGCACTCTTCGCCCAGCTCCCGCTTGGCGGCTTCAAAGGGGTCTTCGCCCTTTTCCAGCTTGCCGGCGGGCAGCTCCCACAGCTCCTGCTGCATGGCGTAGCGGAACTGGCGCACCATGCAGAGGGTGCCGTCCTCAAAATATGGTACGATGCAGGCCCCGCCGTGGTGGTGGACCACCTCCCGGATAGAAGTCTCGCCGTTTTCCAGCAGAGCCACGTCTTTGGTCAGCGTGACCACCCGGCCTTCAAAGAGAACTTCGCTCGAGAGCGTCTTTTCAAAATGTGCAGCATCCATCGTTTTGTGCCTGTCCTTCCCTGCGCTGTGCAGCGCATGATACTATAGATAAAGTTTACGGCAGAATCTGTACAAATGTCAATTATAAATTTAGAATTTTGTAAGAAAAAGCCTCATGGATACTGGATTTTGGAGCATAACACCGCCATGGATGCAGCAAAGGACACATCTGTAAAAAAGCACTAAAAAATTTCTGGAATTTTTGTTGTGTTTTTACAGTCGGTTTGCGTTGCCTTTAACGGCGGAATTTGCTATTATATTAGATGAGCAATAGTGCCTTCATGGGGTTCTCCGGCCCCGGGCAGGGCTATTGCCCTTGATGAGCGTGTGCTTTTGTGGAGTTCTCCGGCTCCGGCGAAGTGCGGCGCTTATCAGTTGAGCAATACGTTTTTCAAAGGAGTTCTCCGGCTCCGGTAAAAAGACGTTTGCCCCGCGCAGAAGGTACCAAATTCTGAATGGAGGAAGAAAAATGCCTAGAGCAAAGCAAACCATGGATGGCAATACCGCTGCCGCTCATGTAGCATATGCCTA
>ENA-UEPS01000648-UEPS01000648.1-human-gut-metagenome-genome-assembly--contig:-NODE-648-length-26141-cov-8.030348_pt1 | contig 26141 bp, 18 predicted proteins | sample MGYA00242904_ERZ507924 | MGnify/ENA primary metagenome ERZ507924 (study PRJEB26167, sample SAMN06115422) | human gut metagenome | host: Homo sapiens | place: China:Sichuan | collected 2014-10-16...
GCTATAATAGATTCTTTCGTAAAACTACGTGAGCTTATCCGAAATGTAGATGCGATTCAAAATGAACCTGACCTAATAAAACAAAAAGGTATTGTGAAACGAACTGGCCAACTCTTATCTGATCTGTTGATAGATGATGCTGATACAACTGAAATGGAATCTACCATAGAGTTGAATCTTATGGCCGTAAAACTTAAACATACAGTAAAACGTATTAAAAATAACAATAAAACCGAAGATAAATCTGAAATTTAGAATTGCAAAAAAAATCCAACCACTCTCCTATTCATATCGGAGAATGGTTGGATTTTTTATAGGTATCAGCCTAGCTGACTAGTTCACGTTATAACCGGAGATAACCACCTTCGGGGTCTCGCCTCTCGTATCTACATCTTTCCAATGGATGTTGATCTCTTTCTTCTCGCCCGGAAGCAAGGAGAAATAGTTGTCGCTATAGAACATCGGGAGGAATTGCTCGCCATCCTTCTCGCCCACTACATTCACACGGATCATCAGAGCCGGGGTGGATGAAGTATTCTCTAAGGTAGCGGTAGCGGTCCAAGTACCGTCATTACCCTTATTGGTTGCCACGTTGGATCGTAAAGTAACCTTTGGCATCTCACGCAAAGCTTGGTAGTTGCCTTCCTCTACGCCACGCAGATAGAAGTTATCCGATACGATCTTGCCATTCTCTGTCAACGTCAACTTGACGAAATGAGCGCTGGATACGCTAGCTGGGAAATCCAGTTTCATACATTTGTTGGTCGTATCTTCCTTACTATCCACGGAAACCTCGTTTTCCCATGAAATAGAACCGTCCATATTGATGATTTGAGCCTTTGCCGTCAAACCATTACGTACGCCGGCGCTATAGTTCACTACCTCGATCTCGTCCGTAACCGGATTCCATTGAATGTGCAGAGGCTCGGAGGCCTTCTTGCAACCAAAGTAAGCGGCGGTAGGCTCGAAATAATAATCGTAAGTCTGCCATACCATAGAAGGCCATGCCGGATGCGTCATCCACAGCAATAATCCCTTACGGTTCAAGCTTCTCGATTCGAACATACCCCGGTAACCATCATAGTTTACCCACTGAGCCAGATCGGCGAATTCCTTGGCGTTGTTCGGCTTGCCAAAGCCCTTTTCGATGATAGCGTTGAAAGAAGCGCAAGACTGGGCGCCTTCCATCGTATAATCGTGTTGTCCCCATTGAGCGTTTTGCGGCCAAAGCGCTTCCGGAGAGAAAGTACGAACCAAGCTCTCGTAATTCATCACGTTAGGCATACCCCGCTCACTATGGAACTTATCACTACCATTCTTCAAGCTAAAGTATTCTTTAACAGGAAGCGCACGGTACGGGCCATGGCCACTTACCACCTCATCCGCCGAGCTGGAGATATAATGTAAGCCCGGATGATCCTCTTTCACGATACGGCGTAAAGCCTTGTCGATCTGCTCCGGCGGGAAGCCCTCGTTGCGCCCGCAATAAATACCGATAGAGGCATGGTTACGGAAACGTTTCACATAATCCTCAGCATTGGCGATAAACATCTCCGGATCATAAGGATCGGGTCCGTCGGAAGGATTCGCCAACCAGAAATCTTGCCAGATCATGATACCATGACGGTCGCAAGCCTCATATAATTCTTTATCGCCAATCTGTCCTACCCAGTTACGCATCATCGTAAAGTTCATATCGGCATGGTAAGCCACGGCGATATCGTACTCACGACCCCGGTAATTCAGATTAGACTCACCGAATCCCCAGTTACCGCCACGGCCGATAAAACGACGACCATTGATAAAGAGACTCAAGATACTATTATTCTCATTGAAGGTCATTTGTCGGATACCTACCTTGAAATCCTCAGAGTCGGATACCTTATCGCCTACCTTAAAGGTGAAATTAGCGTCGTATAAATAAGGAGATCCGTACCCTTTAGGCCACCACAGACGTGGGTTCTGCACCTTCAATTGGCTGAAGCTATTTGGATCGAAAGTAACCGTCTTCTCCTCGTTTGCGGCCAATTCTACCGGTTGCTCGAAAGTGATATCGCCGATCTTTCCTGTCAATACACCCTTTACTGGAGCGGCATCATGGTTCTTCACGATCACTTCCGGAGTCAAGGTAGCGGAAGTCGTATCCGGCAACGGTAATACAACCTGTACGAACGGGTCTTGAATCGTTACCTTGCCTGTAGAAGTCAAGTACACATCATCCCAAATACCTATATTACGACCACGGATCGTCGAGATCCAATCCCAACCGATCGAAGCGTGGAAGGTCGGGTTATCAGCGCCTAAGATACCACCGTTGAAATCCGTATTCTTCTCACATTTCTCCTTGATAGCGCCGATATGCTCATTCTTGATGATCTCCACCGCGACAACGTTCTTGCCCGGTACGACCCTGTCTGTAACGTCAAATACACCTCGGATAAACGCTCCCTCGATACGGCCGATCTTGTTACCGTTTAAATATACATTCGCTTTCCAGTTGATACCATCGAAATTCAAGAACAAACGATCTTGCTTGAATCCTTCGGGTACCTCAAACTCATCCCTATACCAGAAATTAGAGTTGAAGAATGACTCGGATATCTGCATCAAGTTATCCGCGTAATTCGGATTCGGGATAGCTCCGATATTCTTATAACTGCTCAATACCGTTCCCGGTACGGTCGCCACGATCCAATTTTCCGGAGAGAAAGAAGGTTTCGATATTTCCTCACCAGAAGCGGTTACCTCGGAAGCTCGTTGTACTTTCCAGTTTCCGCCCGACAAACGGATCTCGTCTTTTGTAGAAGCCGGAGCAGCAGCCGGTTGGGCAAGCAAGCCACCTTTACCCATCACCTCTATCTCGCTTAAGATATAGCGTCCGTCATTAGCCGGTTGCTCCATCCATACCCGTACGTAGCGGCCCTTTCCTTTTAGCTTGATCTCATCCAGATTAGCATCTCCACCCGGAAGATTCGCTATGTCAACCCATTGTTTCGCGTCGTCGGAAACTTGAATCTTACCCTTGATCGCTTTATTGATCCAATGTAATTTTACTTTGTCGAATTCGGATTGGCTACCCAAGTCTACATAGACCCACTCCTCTCCTGTCGTGGCACTCATCCAAGCGCTATTAAAGAATTTGGAAGGAAGCAAATCTATCAACTTATCTTGGTTATAGAAATTCATCTCGAAGAATGCCCAATAAGCGGCACCTTCCATTTTCAATCGCATCCGATAATAAGCATATTCACCCGGTTGATCGAATGTCAAAGTCTCATTCAACATACGGGTGGGCAACGTACCCGGATCCCAGCTATTCTTATTCGGGTCCGAATGGGCCTTATACTTGCTGGCCTTACCCGGCATACCTTTACCCTTTAAGGCAGCCAATTCCGTCCAAGTATTTCCATCATTCGATCCCTCGCAAACAATCTCATATCCATCCTTAATCTTATTCTCGTCATAAGCCACGCTGCCACGAAATTGTACCTTGTCGGCTTTCTCTTTCCAGTTATTCAGCGTGAACAGGAAATAGGCATCCTCGCCCGTAACCGCATTACGAGAATAAGGACCTTGATCGATCATCCACTCACGCTCACGACGAGCTATATCCCCATTTTGCGTGGAGAGATCGAGATACTGAGGTTGTTTATCGCTAATAACACCATCCGTCACCAGTTGAGCCGTTAGATTGTAATCATAACTGGATGAGTTGTAAGCGCTACGCAAAAGAGCTATGTTACGATACGTGGAATGATCCGGACGTAATGAAGGAGAAAAATCCTCCCCCGGATCTCCCGGATACGAACCGATACCTCTGGTATAATAATCCGACCGATCGAAAGATTCCGCCGGAACACCGCTCTGCCCACATCCCCCTAGCAATGCTGAGACCGCTACCGCTCCACAAAGCGTCAAGAGTCGAGGCAATTTTTTCTTTTTACTGAATGTTCTCATACTACTTATTGTGTTTCTCTAAATTAGTTAGTTTAATAAGATACCGTCACGTCAAAACCCTCCTTCCGGGCCCGTTCCGCAATCGCATCTAATTCTTCTTTAGTAGCTTTTTTCAAAGCTTTAACCGGGGTCTCCCTATCTATCGTATAAATCATGACTTGTTTCGGACGGATTTGTTTTAAGGCGGAGATCCAGCCCGCTATCTCCTCTTCTGTCATATTATTAACCGATTTCCCATTTACTTCCCCCTTCAAGAACATGGTCTGTATAATCAAGTTTCCGTTAAAACGACATAATTGCTTTAATAAAGACTCGAAATTAAACGCCGGAGAATTAGGTACGTCTATCTGCCGAATCCGACTGTCTAATACAGAATCCAGTTTCAATATGTTATCCTCTATTTTATTCAAGGCTTGAAAGACCTCCTCTTTCTGGAGCATCGTAGAATTAGAAAGTACGGCGATTTTAGCATCAGGGAAAAATCGATCCCGGGTAGCGATCGTATCATCAATGATTCCACCGAATTCCGGGTGTATCGTAGGCTCTCCGTTTCCGGCGAATGTAATTACATCCGGAGCGATCCCTTCCGCTTTCATGGAACTTAGTTTTTGCTCTAAGGCTTCCCTCACTTCCGTACGAGTAGGCAGTTTACTATGGGTCCTATGATTCTCATTCAATCCACATTCGCAATAAATGCAATTAAAAGAGCATAATTTCCCGTCTGTAGGAAGTAAATTCATCCCTAAAGAGACACCTAGACGCCGACTATGTATCGGGCCAAATACTATTTTATCAAAAAGAATTGTAGACATAGCGCTGTTTGTTTTTACCCACGCAAATCTACTCTAAAATTTCCAGCGAAGCAAAGCATAAAGATCTGTTTTATCAGAACCGCTTATCTCCTCCGTATCAGTACCTATCAAATCCCTGTCCCAATAATGGGTGTAAGCCAGTTTCGCAGATAAGGATAAACGTTTCCAAATATCCAGGGATTCCGCTCCACATCCTCCGCATCGGTATAGATCGTTGCCTGGTAGTCCCCCTCACTAAGGAAGTCCAATTCCAAGACGAAAGGTAAGGGCAAACCGCATCCCATCCCCATAAAAAGAGGGCATATTAAAGGCATACAATATATTCTTCTCATACGAACTGACCCGGCTATTGTAATCATCCGTATGAAACCACGCTAGATAACCATCCATTTGAAGAGGTAGGGTAGTGGGCTTCCAGCCTATACTTTGGGAGATCATAATTCCTTTATTAAGTTTCTTTATAGGATCATCGAATAGAATACCATCTAAGGAAGTCTTAAAAATAAAAGGAGAAGAAAAGTTATAAACCTGTTGAAAACGAATACGATGTTGTTTATAAGTATTGATTTTCAATAAATTATCATTTTCAAAAGTTCCATTCTTTTCTTTTTGTCGATATTTATAACGAAGATAAGCTGAATAGTTTCTACTAGGGGTATAATCTATCTGAGCCATATATTCCTGTCCTCCGGAAGGAGCGTCTATCCCGTATTTCAACCAAGGAAAACGGAATAAGTCCGCATAAATGGATAATTTCCAGCGGGCGATCGGGGTTAATTGCAATCCCATATAAACCCCTTGCTCATTCTGAACCGTAGAGCCTTGCGAGAAAGCGTTCCCAAACAAAGCTTGATAACGGCGATCGTAATAGCGGTATAATACCAAGAAAGATATATAAGAAGCGGGTGTTAACTGCAAGGCATTCAAGGTAGAAATAGCTCCGTTTTTCGAAAGAGCGGTCTCGCCATAAAACTTAATACGGTTACTTTTCAACATATAGTCAGCACCGATGTTGAAATTGTTGGAACCTCTGAAATAGAACAAATTATAAGGTTTTGGATCGGGGTCCATCTTAAACTTACCGAATGAATAGGAGAGAGCCGTTAAACCTACATGAAAATGAGATGTAGCATAGCGGATATTTCCTCCATATACCTGCATCGTTATCATTTTCCTCTTTTCCCAATCCCGTTGTAAACGATGAAGTCCATCCGTTTTTAATGAGGTGAATGTCAAGCTATCTACGGCCGCATCCATTTTTCGGTACGAATAGAAAACACTTATATCCAAATTTTTAATCGTGATCGTACTAGCCACCCCTCGGAAGAAATCCTGTTCATTGGTTGAGAAGTGCCTACGGAAGCCATTTGTCCTTCGCTCCGCTTGAGCGACTACTGCCGTACGACTAGGAGAAAAGTCATTGCTAATCACCAGACCTTGTCCGAAAGACATCTTGTAATCCCCTATAGCCAAGCTTTTTAACCAGTTGATATCTTTTAGGAATAGATGTGCGGAATAAAAGTCATATCCTTTATGATATGCGTTCCAAAAAGGTTCACCCGCATCTTTCTCGGCTATGAAGCCTGCTTGTAAACGATCCTCGAAAGTATAGGAATAACGTAAGGAGTGATAGAAGGGTTCTCCTCTATATTTACGATTCGGATATAACAAAAGTATGCTGTCCGTTTGTTCACCATATCCCTTTTTCTGTTGAAAACATTGATCATACCTGATTTGTAATTCATTACGACCATATTTCAACAGGTTCTTAACCGTAAGCAACCGTTTATTATCACCTATATAAACAAAGGGAAGGAGAAGAGATATCGTCTGAAAATCGATATCCTCTATATTCTTCAACTCATAGATGCTAACCATATTTCCGTATCGTTTCCGATAGGAGAGGAGCTGCTCAATTTGGCGATCGGATAGAAAAGGTAATCGCTTCAGTTGTTCTTCCGTCACGGCATTCAAATCAAAAGGATGCTCAATTAAATAAGATAAATCGGCATACAAACTTTCGATACGCTCCGTATCCTCGGTTTCCAAGGCTAGTTCCTCTACATACTCTATCCACTTATCAACAGTATATTCTATTTGAGAATTAGCGTAATAACTATTTATCAACAGGATTATCGACAAGATTATAAACAATCGTTTCATAGCTAAGTATCATTTAAAAAGAGAATGATAAACCAAGACCGGTACTCATCCCTAAAATCGGATGGTAAATAGAGGCTACATCTATCGTAAAGCAAGAAAAGTTATAACCAATTCCTAAAGAGGGCAGGAGAGGAGCGGTCTGTATTCCGGCACGAATAAAAAAAGAATCGAAAGCAGTGTATTCAAGACCAAAGTTTCCAACAACTAGGTTTTCATTTTCCGTTCCTACACTTCCTGTAATTAACAAACTGTTTATAATCTCCCATTGAAAACTTATTTGAATTAAATAATAATTAAAATCTTCTATTTCAATATCTTTATCTCCTATATAAACAGAAGGAAAATTCATTATTAACATTCCTATTAACAACTTATCAATAGGAGAGAAAGTGATTCCAATATCTGTTGACAGTCTGGATCTTGTATTTTCCAATAGATCAGTTTGCAAGAAACTATAGTGAACTCCAAGCCCTAACGCCCATTGATCCCCCAAGCGTTTTCCTCCCAGCACACGAACCATCATCTCCCTGTATTTATCAAACCCGAAAACAGAGATATCAACACCTGCGGATAATAGTTGATTCGGATAATAAAAACTACCGGACATCGTACCCAGTTCTTTCAACATGTACCGATTAAAGTATTCTAAATGAATGGACTTTTTATCTTTATCGACAATAAGGGCCGGATTGAATAAAATAGATTGCGTCGCCACATTCCCTCCCATTCCCACGCTACGAACATCCGGTAAACGTAAGTTATCAACACCATGTACATACAATGAAAATACCCCCGCAAACAGGGATAGCAATAGATATTTCATAGTTAAGATTTTGTATGGTTTCTATTTATTCTTCAAGTTTTTCTTATTATCCTTATTTATCCTACGCTGTACCTTTTTAATATCCTCATTAGGAGAAAGTTGTTCAGGCTTAATCCCCCTTTGCAATAACATATCACGTACAGCAGTATTGTTATCAATATGTTCTTTTTCAATAGGAGATTGTCCATATAGATCCTTCGCTTGCACATTTACATTTGTCATTTCAGTCGCTAGGTCTTTAGCTTTTATACTTATAGTCGGTAAAAAATCAGCGATAGGTCTATTCGTGGGGACGTTCATTCTCTTTTTCAACATCTGTGTACTTAAATTGAATAAAGCTTGATCTCCCTTAGAACGAATAATCGCGAATCCTTTATTATCAATACCTCTTTCGTATAAGATTCCAGATAATTGTTTTTCAGTCTGACTCAATTTTTCCCTGGCCTTTAAGCGTTCACAATCCAATAGACGTTGTTCAATCACCTCGGCCTTACGGGTTTGTACCGCAAAATAAGTCTGAGCGAAAGCTACTTGTAGTTTACGACTATCACCATTTTGTGCGATTAAATAGCATGCGTAGCGTGTTAATAAGATGTCATCTATTTGTTTTTCAACACCATAACCTATTGAAACCATTTTCCCGACGTCGGGAAAATGGTTTTGTACATCTTCTCCCGCATTCCGGCACGCTTCTTTGGCTTTCACCACTACATTATTGATAAAGTTATCCCATTTGGCATATCCTAATAGGGGTTGCAACTCTCTGGCACTCCAGCATTCTATGCCTTCTACCTCACATGAAATGGATTCGAATTTTCCGAATAGGGCGGTAATTTCTTCTTTCTTCATAGTTAATATATTCTTAAGTTGTTGTCAATTGCGCAAATGTAATGTTTTATATTCATTTAGCAAGTTATTAACAGATAAATGATGCTGAGAGTCACGCAGTATTTATATTTTCGCGGTATATGATACGAAAAGGGATATATTGTGTTTTGGCTCTACTTGTTCTCTGTAGCTTTAAAGGGATGGCGCAGGCGGTAAAGACAAATATTGTTCCGGAAGGTTATCAGAAAGCTCAACTGTATGAAGGTGATACAATGGCTGTCGTCAACCTTCGGGAAGTTTTTATATATCCTCAAGTTAAGTTTAAGAATAAGCGTGAACAAGCCAAGTACAATAAGTTGGTACGAGACGTAAAGCGTACTTTGCCCTATGCCAAAATGGTGTATGATACGTTGATAGAGACCTACGAATACATGGAAACCTTACCGAATGACAAGGCCCGCCAAGCCCACTTGAAACGGATGGAGAAAGAGTTGTTCGCCCAATATAAACCGGAACTAAAAAAATTATCCTTCTCGCAAGGCAAGCTACTTATCAAACTGATCGATAGGGAATGTAATCAATCCAGTTACAATTTACTGAAAGCCTATCTGGGAAGTTTCCGTGCGGGCTTTTGGAATTTCTTCGCAGGCATGTTCGGAGCCAGTCTGAAATCGGAATACGACCCGAAAGGTAAAGATGCCATGACCGAACGGGTCGTCGTATTGGTTGAGAATGGTTTAATCTGATAGTTGCTTGAAGAAATCCCAGATCACGATACCGGTAGTAACCGATACGTTCAAGGAATGCTTTGTACCGTATTGAGGTATTTCAATACATATATCACAGTTATCAACCACATTTTGTTGAACGCCTTTTACTTCGTTACCCATGACGATAGCGTATTTCTTTGTCTTGTCTAACTGCAAGTTATCTAACATGACACTACCTTCCGCTTGCTCTACGGCACATACCGTATATCCCTCTTGGCGCAGTTTATCAACAGCCTCCGGGGTATCCTTGAAATATTCCCAATCTACGGTTTCTTCCGCTCCTAAGGCGGTCTTATGGATCTCCGCGTTCGGAGGGCAAGCCGTAATACCACAAAGATAAATAGCCTCTACCCGGAAAGCATCGGAGGTACGAAACACGGAACCTACGTTGTTAAGACTTCTAATATGGTCTAAGACAACGATTAAAGGTATCTTCTTACTTTCCTTAAAAGCCTCGGGAGTCAGGCGGTTCAATTCGGTTACTTTTAATTTTCGCATAACAAATATCTTTGACCGCGAAAGTAGCGAATATCCGTGGATATGCCGTTGAAAAGCTATTAATAAGTAGTGGACATAAAATGAAAAATATTTCTTGCTTTATTCAAATACTTGTCCATACACCCCCCTTTCTTAAATTAGCAAATGAATAAGCCACTTATTTATTACGCGCTATCAACAGCCCTTATACACTATTGACAGCCTTGCTGGAGGATCTATTTTTTCACAATCAAGGTTATCAACAATAAACAACTAAATATTCATAAAGTCTATAACTATAAGAATTACAATCTATAGATAGACATCCATGCTGTTGGTATCCTTTTGATAAACCGTTCCCAGACTTTAATAAGTCAATAACCAAAGATTGTAACAAAAATGTATTAACCATTTCAACAGCCTATCATATTCATCATATTTATTTTTAAAATTAAAGATTAATAAGAATATAATATAATGATTGTGGATAACTCTTGATGGTTCACGACAGCTCATCCATCGATGGCAAAGATAAGAATCTTTCTTGTTATTTCTATAAATGAAGAAAGTTTATACCTTTGTGCTTTGTGAACAATAGGTTGATAAACTAGATAAGATGAAGATTATCAGTAATACTTTCTGTGGATAATATTGTTTATATATAGTGAAAAGCCTATTGGGAGCAGTAGAAACAGGAATCATTAATATATAAGGCTATGTTGACAAACCAATCAATCGGGTACATGGATGCGCCCGTTCCTAAGGATTTAGACCTTAAGGAAGCGATCGACAAGTTACGTAAAGAGAAGAATGCGATTATTTTGGCGCATTACTATCAAACAGGCGATATACAAGATATAGCGGACTATGTGGGAGACAGTCTGGCCTTGGCACAATGGGCGGCTAAGACGAAGGCGGATATCATCGTGCTTTGTGGGGTTCACTTTATGGGAGAGACGGCGAAGATCCTCTGCCCGGATAAGAAAGTGCTGGTACCGGACTTGAATGCCGGTTGCTCCTTGGCGGACAGTTGTCCGGCTCCGGAGTTCGCCGAGTTTGTCAAGCAACATCCCGGTCATACGGTAATCTCTTACGTGAATACGACCGCCGCCGTGAAAGCGGTCACGGATGTGGTGGTTACTTCCACGAACGCCCGCCAGATCGTGGAGAGCTTCCCGGAAGGTACACCGATGATTTTCGGCCCGGATCGTAACTTAGGTAATTATATCAATAGCATCACGGGACGTAATATGTTGCTTTGGGATGGTGCTTGCCACGTGCATGAGCAATTCTCATTGGAGAAGATCTTATCTTTGAAGAAACAGTACCCGAACGCGGAAGTGATCACCCATCCGGAATGCAAGCAGCCGGTTATACAGGTCTCAGACTTCGTAGGATCGACCGCGGCTTTGCTGAAGCATACCATTAAGTCCGACGCGAAACAATTCATTGTAGCGACGGAAAGTGGCGTTATTCACGAGATGCGCAAGCAGAGTCCGGATAAGGAATTCATCCCGGCTCCTCCGAACGACAGTACTTGCGCTTGCAACGAATGTAATTTCATGCGCTTGAACACGATGGAGAAGCTATATAATTGCTTGAAGTTCGAGATGCCGGAGATATTCGTGGACGAGGAGGTACAGAAGAAGGCCATCAAACCGATCAAGATGATGTTGGAGATCTCTGAGAAGCTGGGACTCTGATCCAAACAAATGCGGGATAGGTCTCAACCGATAGGCCGGACTTGAGTGATATAAAAGCTAAGCCCGGTCTATTATATGTAAATAATCAAAATTATGTACAATATCTACAACTATCCTTATAATCATTTGATTTTAAAATATTTATCCTATTGTTGTAGATAGGAAAACATCTACAATAGTAAGTCTTTATCTACCATCATTTCCCGCTTTTAGTAAGTGTCTTTGCCATGCCGTCAAAGGAATTTTCTACACTCTACGTATATAATCAGTCCGTTTTTCTTCCTTTCTTTATATAGATAAAATATTAATATATAAGTATTTGTGGTTTTTTATGGTATAAAACAAAAGTTTTACACATGGAAAACATTTGTTTTCATAGAAGAAAACTAAAGTTTTGTACTGAAGAAACTTCTGTTTTCCCATATAGAAACTTTTGTTTCCCTAGGAAGAAACCATCTGCTTCGCTACTCGAACTCGGACGATCCCGGGAAAGAATATATCAAGAATGATCGCTATTAATTACCGTAACATTCTGAATTTAGTTACTTTTGCGTAGAAATCTAATTGTAATTCTCAATATCATGAAAAAGATAGGACTAATGTTGGCCTTATTATGGGTGATTTGTGCGCTCTCGTGGGCTTCTTCTCCGGATGCCCGTATTAAGGGGCAGTTAATAGATGCCTCTACGAATCAAGTGATTAATTATGCGGATATCTTTCTGTTTACGATGGGAAGTGAAAAACCTTTGCAACAGACTTTTCCGGACGATCAAGGACGTTTCTCGTTTACTAAGGTGGCTCCGGGTAATTATGTGGTCATGGTCCGTTTGATGGGATATGATGTGTTTACAAAGAATGATATCATCTTGGATGCCTTGTCTCCGGTGGATCTAGGTAAGTTGATGATGAGTCCTTTGGAGGTAGGTATCGCCGAAGTGGAGGTAGTGGCTGAGAAACGGCAATTGGTTTATAAGCTGGATAAGAAAGTGGTCGAGGCCTCTTCCAATATGATGGGAGGAGGCGGTTCCGCCGTGGATATATTAGAGAATACGCCTTCCATACGGGTAGATGCGGAAGGCGATGTTACTTTTCGTGGAAGCAGCGGCTTTTTGGTTTACATAGATGGTAAGCCGAGTGTCTTCTCGGGTACACAGGCTTTGGAGCAAGTCCCGGCCGGGCATATAGAGAATATAGAGATTATCACGACACCTTCCGCCAAGCATGATACGGAAGGCGACGTGGGTATCATTAATATTATCACGAAGAAGCATTCCCAGCGGGGATTGAGCGGGATGGTGAATCTCTCGGGAAGTACGTGGCTTTCCCGCCATGTCGATTTCTTGTTGGCACAGCAACATCAGCGTTCCCGTTGGTACATCGGCGGACAGTGGACAGACCGGTTGCGCAAGAGTGATTTCGACCAAGAGAAGATGACGGTGGTGGGCGATCAGACCACTACCTCGCATTCCGTCGGGCCTCGTACGGGAAACAGCTATCATTATACGATGAAAGGCGGTTGGAGCCTGAATCTTCCCAAGACAACCATCGCGTTGGATCTGGAGGGCGGCTATGGCGGAAATAAGCGTAAGGGAAAAATGAACTATAAGGAAACCCGTTCGGTAGCGGGCGGCTCTCCGGTGACGGAAGATTATCGAAGCATAGATGATTATGATAATGATGAGAATATAGGTTTGGGAAGTCTGGCGGTACAGCATAAGTTCAACGATAAGGGGCACGAGCTTTCCGGTAGTGCCTATTACAAATATGGCGGTCATGCCTTGGAATATTTCTTTAACGACTTGATGTCCTTGGAAGGGCAACGCCAACAGGGGCACCGTGCTTATGAGGCCGAGCACCGGGAAACGATGCGTATCAATCTGGATTACGCCTTGCCTTTCGGAAAAGGAGGTAAGCTAGAGGCGGGTTACCAATATTATTCTTATCTGGAAGACGGCGATTACAATATGGAATGGTGGGACCCCAAGGGACAAACGTTCTTTTGGCGTGACGATATCTACAACACGTTTTATTTTCAAGAAGGGGTGAATTCTATCTATACGATTCTTTCCCATACGTGGAAGAATTTAGAGGCGCAAGCCGGCGTTCGGGGAGAGCATACGCATACGGTCTTGCGAAGTTCCGTGGAGGGAGCGGATCGTACGAAGAATCGTTTTGAGTTTTTCCCATCGGTGCATTTGGGCTATACGTTCCCGAATGAACATCGTTTGTTGGCTTCCTATTCCCGTCGTACCACACGTCCGCAGCTTTTCTATATGGAGCCTTATATCACGTATCGCGACTTTTATACGGCCGAGATCGGTAATCCGGATATACGTCCGGAGTACATCAACTCCTTTGAATTGAACTACCGGAAGAGTTTCGGGGAAAACACGGTATCCGCCACCGCCTTTCATCGGTATCGGAAGGATAAGATCGAGCGGTTGCGTGTTCCCTATTCAGCTGGTGTAACCTTGGATTCGATGGCGAACGTAGGACATGATTACTCGACGGGTATCGAGCTAAGCGTCAGCCTGCATCCGGTGCGCTGGTGGAATACCACGGTCAATGGAAACGTTTATCACTATAAGGTGAAGAACGAACAGGCCGCCGGTGGAAATACGACCTCTAGCACCAATTACGATATCCTATGGAATAACCTGTTTAATCTGGGGAAATACACACGTATCCAATTGGATGGTAGTTTTGTAGGCCCTTCCGTAACGACGCAGGGCCGTACGGACGCTTATTGGTACGCGAACGTAGCCGTCCGCCAGCAACTATGTAACCGAAAACTAACCGCCACCTTAGCTTTCCGGGATATTTTCCGTTCCGCCAAATATATCAGCGATATCCAAACGGCAGATTTACGCTCCCTGACACGTATCAAACCCAAATATCCACAAATCACGTTGACGTTGAGTTGGACATTTAATAGTTTCAAGGCCAAATCCACCCAAGCGAAAGAAGATCGCTCGGAGATGTTCGAGGGTATAAAGCATTGATATTGTATCTTTACTGTATTGGTTTGTCTTCGGGAAACAACTACGACTACAAATAAATTCTGCAATCGTAGTTGTTTCCCTCTTTTACGGATGGTGGGATTTGGTTCTTGGCATTAATCGCTGCGAAAGGAGCGGAGAAGATAACAGATCAGATCATCCGAGCATTGCGTTCATCTGGTTTTTCTTTTTAGGATGATATAAACAAGGTTTCTCTATGTATTTCCAGGATAACATACCTAATCCGGTGCTAAGGATAGTGGTAAGAGCCAATGTCAATATAAAGCTATATTGATCAAGTCCGTAATGAATGAATATCTGGATGATCGGGAAATGAATCAAGAAGATACCATACGAGAAATTTCCCATCCGGTTGAATACATGTAACCACTTGAATCCGTAAGCTACCGTGATAATGATAGAGGCTAGAGCGATAGGCTCGAAAATACTCAGCAACAGATACTCTCTACCCAATAAAAGAAATAGGCTGACAGGGAACAAATATCTCATATATTTTCGAAAAATAGGGAAATAGGCAAGTATGATAATACCAGAACAAAAGTACATCATTTGTCCGGGGAATTGTCTTTTCATGAATTCATAAATAGGGTTGTGTGTCATATCATCTAAATAATTACACGTTGTCGAGTAGATGAAAGATAAGATATAAATAAGAAGTAGGCATACTAATTTGTTATATCTTTTCAGTAACCAATAGATAATGGGTATGGTGATATATAGCATGAATTCAACCTTGATAGTCCATAAAGACCCATTCATCGCTTGTAAAGGATTGGTATCGAATACGCCGGGTAAATCCGGCGATAAAAAGTTAAATGTAAGTAAATTACAGATAAGATAGGTGTATAAGCTAGAAGAGGTGAGGTATTCCCTGCAGGATAAGGAAGTAAGGAATAATCCGATTAAGGCACATAATAAAATAGTCAAGCTGTAGGCGGGCATAATACGTTGAATACGTTTACGGAAAAAAATCCGGGTATTAGGCGTACGTAAGAAGCTAAACATAACAAGAAATCCACTAATAATAAAGAAACCTTTCACTCGAAATCCTCCGCTAACAAACCAAAAAGGATCTGTCTCTGTCAGTGTGCTGAAATGGTTGAACATGACAGAATACGCAAGAAAGAAGCGAATAAAATCAAAATTATTCGCTTCTTTTACTTGATTTATTAATCTGGAGTTGAGTAAAACTTTCTCTGATTGATTCATTGTTCTATTTGACTACAATGATTTTTGTTACGACGCTCTCTGAGGCTTCCTCCGTGGAAGCTAGTACAAGATATACGCCTGTCGCTACACGTGATCCGTTTGCGTTCCGGCAATTCCAGATAGCTTGCCCCCCCAAGGATTTAGTTTGATAAATAATATTTCCGTTTAAATCCGTGATTTTTACATTCGAATTATCCATTAATCCTACAATCGTTACTTTATCCATATGTTCGGGACGTACCGGATTAGGATATGCGTAGATCTCCGAGTAATCAGATTTACCTTCCGAAGCTTCTCCTTGATAGGAATTTAGTCCTTTATCGGTACCGATAAAAACTTCACCGGTCTTATCGTTTATCTCTATATCGTATATGTTATCGGAAAGGAGCGGGCTATTGGTCGTATTAAATTGATAAACGATTGTCTCATTATCATTATCTAGAACATAGACGCCATTTCCTTTGGTTCCAATCCATTTTCGATTACCTGCGTCTACTTTTAGGGTCGTGACGACAACGTTATCTAAGAAATAAGCGAGATTGCCAGTTTCCTCATTGGTATATTTTACCCTTGTACAACGTGTAGCGGCTTTATCCTCAGCGGAAGAGATCCTAGGTTTAGTGAAGTATACGGCTCCCCGATTCGTACCAACCCAGATATATCCATCCTTATCCTCGGCTACGCATGTATAATTACTAGGAGTCAATTCTTTTCCGTCGGTATCAATAAGTGTAGTAAACTCATACGAGGAAACTTCGTCTAAAGACTCGCTATTCGGTATCATTACAAGTTTAGGGGTGTTACGAGGCACATAAATCCATTTGTCGTTAGTGGAGGTTATAAGTATATCGTTTATTGTATAAACTCCTCTAAGTTGCTCGATATCCAAACGATGCCATGCTCCTGCTTTGTCAAGAACAAGTACCGCATGGTTAACCTCTGAGCTTGTCATCCACAAATTTCCATTTTTATCAAAGGCCAGTCCATCTATATAACAATAACCGGACCCATAGCCTCCTGCGGTTTCTTTAAAGGCATTCTTTTCATTGTATGACTGGACGGGAGTTCCATTCTTATATTGGATAACGCCATCACCCATGGAAGAGGCGTATACGATTTCATCATTAGAATCATCGGTCGTTACGGCTATACTTGTATAGTCTCGTGGATTTCTTGGTAAATTGAGTTTCTTTTGGGCTTCTTTAGGATCGATAAAAGACCATTTATCATAATCGTATGTAAGAATATAACCTCCTTTGTCGAAGCGCTTACCATTTAGGAGGTCTTTACCTCCTATGATCATATATACTTTATCATTTTTACAAACAATATCGAATGCGCTATTGCTGTAAGGTCCGTCTAAAATGATAGGTTCATTAAGAGCCTCAAAACTATTTGAGCCTTTCCGTTGGATAGAACGTAGCCCTTTACTTCCTTCCGCTATCCAATATTTGTCTGTTTGATAGGTACTGATGTCATTGATACTTAAGTTTATTTGGTCAAACTTTTGTGTATCGGATACGATGAAAACCCTTGAGTTATCTATACATGCTAATTTTTCGCCTATTACTTTCATGTATTTTAGGGTTGAGCTATTTATTATTTGGGAAAGCTCTCCATTGTTTTCATAGAAGATACCTTGCTGACTGACCAAGTAGAACAAGGTATTCTTGAATGAAGCGATAGCTGAGATCGTATGATTATCGGAAAGGTTTGATAATCCATAGGGCTTCCAGTTTGCCTTATCCAGTAGGTTCTCTTTTAATGAGGCGTATATAATCCCCGAAGATACTTCTGCTTTATTGGTTGTAGAGGCATATATATTCCCATTCTGTATAGCGCATGATGTTATATTTAAGGAAAGATTATAAGTATCCTTAATTTCCTTTTTGGCCATATTGACTACGACGATACCAAATGCAGTCGATAAATAAGCATATTCATCATGTACCAATATCGAATTGATTTGTTTGTCTCTTATGGACGTACTGGTCGACAGATAAGGTAGATTTGTCGCCACTCCTCCCTCAAGTATATCTATATTTGAATTATCATAGATAATAAGGAGTGATTTTACTTGTTTATTATAGCGGATCAAAGAAATCGTATTATCATTTAATCCATTTCCTTTATAATATTGCTTAATACTATTATCTTCTTTTCCATACGTATAAAGAGATCCTTCCGCTACCACAAATACTTGGTCGTTCGATTCCTCTACGCTGTTTGTGTTATTGTAAGAAAGATACGTTTTCCATCCGGTTGTATTAAAATTAGCGGCTAATACAGTGAATGAAAAAAATGAAAATAGAATGATAGTAAGTATATGTCTCATATTAACAATTATAATCAGATAAAAATGATGTTAACTTCATGACGGCTTTCGCACGATGGCTGATCTGGTTTTTTGTATCGTTACCCATCTCGGCGAAAGTTTGTGTATAGGTATCAGGCATGAATATAGGATCGTATCCAAATCCGCTATCTCCGCGTTTTTCGGTAGTGATAGAGCCATTCACGATACCGTCGAAGGTATATTCTTTTCCGTCAAGGACTAGAGCTATGACCGTGCGGAAACGTGCTTTTCTGTTTTCTTTATGATTCATTTCGGACAACAGCTTGTTCATATTAGCTTCCGAGTCGTGCCCTGTTCCTGCGTAACGAGCCGAATAGACTCCCGGAGCATTATTCAATACCTCGACTTCTAATCCCGTGTCGTCAGCGAAACAATCATATCCGAATTTCTCCTTGATATAGCGGGCTTTTAGCAAAGCATTTCCCTCTAAGGTATCTGCCGTCTCGGGGATATCGTCATGGCAATCTATATCGGATAAACTTATGATTTCCGCGTATCCGGCGGTTATCTTGCGGACCTCGTCCAGTTTGTGTTGATTATTTGTCGCGAATACAAGTTTCATATTTCGTAATCTATTAAATAAGAAAGCATTTCTATACGGTAGATATATAACGTATGGAAATGCTTTAAATTGTTTGTATATTCTTTTTTAAGTCTTTATCTGATCGAACCCCTCACCATATACCCCTCGGACGATACTTTGGGAGATGAACGCTTGGTGGTCTATCCGCTTCACGATCCGGAAGATGGAGACGGATTCGGATTTCTTGGCGAGTAGTACGACTACTTTGACGGGTTTGCGGGAATAACCGCCCTCACCGTCTAGTATCGTGCAGCCACGGCCTAACTCATGGATGATACGATCTGCTATCTCGTCGTACTTCTGGGAGAAGATGAGGAATTGTACGGATTGGCGGTTACCGTTCAATACCATGTCGAGAACGTAATTGCTTATGACCATCTCCACGAAACCGAAAACGATCTTGTCCACGTTATGGAACAGGAAGAAAGAGGAACTGATGATGAAGAAATCGCAAAACAGAAGGATACGTCCGATCGATATATTCTTATATTTATTGATTACCGCACCGATAATATCCGTACCTCCGGTACTACCGTTCGCCGAGAATACCAATCCTAGTCCGGCACCACACATGAACGCTCCGATTATGATAGCCATAAACGGCTGGTCGTGCAGTATAGGTTGTCCTTTCAGCAGCCACTCGAAGAGAGAGAGAGAAGCCGAGAGTGAGAAAACTCCGAAAATAGTTTTTATCAAGAATTTTAGACCAAGGATCTTTAAGGCTACCACCAACAAGGCTACGTTGATGACAAAATAAGATACGGATACCGGGATCAATCCATTGGAGGCAAAGAAGATCAACGCACAGATACCACTTACCCCACCTGTCACGATCTCGTTGGAAAGGATAAAGGCGTTGAATCCGAATCCGTATAATAAAGTTCCGAACAGGATCATTAGATAATCCTGTACGGAAAAATAGATTTTTGTGAGTTTTAAGTTCATCCCACTACGATATTAACGATTTTGCCGGGAACGACAATTACCTTCTTAACGGTCTTGCCTTCCATCCACTTCGCTGAGTTCTCATGGCTCAAGGCCGCCTTCTCAGCGTCTTCACGGGAGATATCTGCCGGAAGTTCGAGGTTGAAACGGGCTTTACCATTGAATGAGATGACGTAGGTAACTGATTTTTCTACCAGATACTCTTCGTTATGTTCCGGCCACTGGGCATCGCAGATGGTCGTATCATGTCCTAATTGATGCCATAGCTCTTCCGTGATGTGGGGAGCGAACGGAGCCAATAAGGTGATCAGCGGCTCCAAGATGGCGCGCTTGCTGCATTTTAAGCTCGTTAACTCGTTCACGCAAATCATGAAGGCGCTAATGGACGTGTTGTATGAGAAATGCTCGATGTCGAACGTTACTTTCTTGATCAGCTTATGCAAGGATTTCAATTCGTCGGCCGTAGGCTCGGCATCGGTAACTTGTAGGGTATCCGTATTGCCGAAGAACAAGCCCCAAAGCTTCTTTAAGAAACGGTGTACGCCGTCGATACCGTTCGTATCCCAAGGCTTGGATTGCTCCAGCGGGCCTAGGAACATCTCGTACAAACGTAGGGTATCGGCACCATATTTCTCAACGATCATATCCGGGTTCACTACGTTGAACATGGATTTGGACATCTTCTCGACTGCCCATCCGCAGATATATTTACCATCTTCCAATACGAACTCCGCGTCGTTGTATTCCGGACGCCAGTTCTTGAAAGCCTCTATATCCAACAGATCGTTAGATACGATATTTACGTCTACATGGATAGGGGTGACCTCGTATTGGTCTTTCAAGTTCAAGGAAACGAATTTATTGGTTCCGTTGATGCGGTACACGAAGTTCGAGCGTCCTTGGATCATACCTTGGTTGATCAATTTCTTGAACGGCTCTTCCTCGCAAACGATACCCAAGTCGAACAAGAACTTATTCCAGAAACGGCTGTAAATCAAGTGGCCGGTAGCGTGTTCCGTACCACCGATATATAAATCCACGTTTCTCCAATATTCATCCACGTCTTTAGCTACCAAGGCTTTATCATTACGCGGGTCCATATAGCGCAAATAATAAGCGGAAGAACCGGCGAAGCCCGGCATCGTACAAAGCTCCAGCGGGAAGATCGTCTGGTTATCGATCTTCGATACCTCGGTGACTTTTTGGTTTACCGTGTCCCAAGCCCATTTAACGGCGTGTCCTAATGGAGGCTCGCCCGTCTCGGTAGGCAAGAATTTATCTACTTCCGGCAGCAACAAGGGCAGACATTCTTCCGGCAACATCTGAGGCATGCCATCGGCGTCGTAATATACCGGGAACGGTTCGCCCCAATAACGCTGGCGGCTGAAAATAGCGTCGCGCAAGCGGTAGTTTATCTTCACACGTCCCAAATCGTGATCTTTTACGTATTTCTTGGTAGCGGCTATCGCTTCCTTGATCGTCAGTCCGTTCAAGGAAAGATCGCAATAAGGAGTAACGCCGGCTCTCGGAGAATTGCATACGATACCTTCCTTGGCATCGAAACTTTCCTCGCTTACGTCGCAACCTTCCACCAAGGGGCGGATTTCCAGTCCGAAATGCTTCGCGAAAGCGTAGTCGCGGCTATCGTGCGCCGGAACCGCCATAATTGCTCCCGTACCGTAGCCGGCCAATACATAGTCGCTGATCCAGATGGGAACCGCCTCGCCCGTAAACGGGTTAATAGCGTAGGAACCACTGAATACACCGGTTACCTGACGGTCGGCGATGCGCTCGCGCTCGGTACGTTTCTTGGTGCGATCTAGGTAAGCGTCTACTTCCGCTTTTTGGTCTGCCGTAGTTAATTGTTGAACCAATTCGCTTTCCGGGGCTAATACCATGAAGGTTACACCAAACATCGTATCGGCACGGGTCGTAAAGATCGTGAATTCCCTGTCGCTGTCTTTTACCTTGAAGCGAACCTCGGCACCTTCGCTGCGTCCGATCCAGTTCTTTTGGGTCTCTTTCAAGGAATCCGTCCAGTCGATCGTATCCAATCCGTCCAACAGGCGTTGCGCGTAAGCGGATACACGTAAGCACCATTGGCGCATGATCTTTTGTTCTACCGGATAGCCTCCACGCTCGGAAACACCGTTCACGACCTCATCATTCGCTAATACGGTACCCAAGGCGGCACACCAGTTTACCATGGTCTCGCCACGATAAGCGATCCGGTAGTTGAGTAATATCTCTTGTTTTTCTTTATCGCTCTTGGCTTTCCATTCCTCGGCGGTGAAACTAAGTTCCTCTCCGCAAGCTACGTTCAGACCTTCCGTACCACTTGTCTCGAAGGCTTGTATCAACTCGCTGATCGGGCGGGCTTGCTTCTCGTCGTTGCAGTAGTAGCTGTTGAACATCCGGATGAAGGCCCATTGCGTCCATTTGTAATATTCGGGATCACAGGTACGGATCTCACGGCTCCAATCGTAGCAGAAACCGATCTTTTCCAATTGCTCCCGATAACGGGCTATATTATTCTTTGTCGTGATCTCCGGATGTTGTCCGGTTTGGATGGCGTATTGCTCGGCGGGTAGTCCGTAAGCGTCGTAACCCATCGGGTGCAATACGTTGAAACCTTGCAAACGTTTGAAACGCGAATAAATATCAGAAGCTATATAACCGAGCGGGTGGCCAACGTGTAATCCCGCACCGGAAGGATAGGGGAACATGTCCAATACATAGTATTTAGGCTTATTCGTGTCTTTTTCGACTTTATAAACCTTTTCGGCAATCCAGTAGTCGTGCCACTTCTTCTCAATCTCTCTGAAATTGTACTCCATGATCGTTTATCGTTTTTGTATCGTTTTCTATTTAAGGCCACAAAGTTAGTGAATTTATTTATTTTATATGAGTTATTTACATGAACTGTTTATTTCACGTAACCAATCCGGGGGCGAGATTGATTCTCGGTTCTTTTCGCTTGTAACTCAGCGAGTGACAGATTGATTAGCTCAAGTTGCGTACGGGTATCTTCGTTGATGTCGTTGTAATCGGCAAATGCTTCTTCGATATACGCTTTGAGTTCCTTTACTTCTTGTTGGAGTTCAAGCAAAGGGGAGGAAGAACTTATTATTTGTCGTATGCCGACGAAAGCACGCATGATAGAGATATTGACTTTAATGGCTGTATCGGATCTGAGTACAGAAGAAAGCATTGCTATACCTTGCTCCGTGAAAGCGAATGGAGCATATTGGTTACCTCCTTTCTTTGAGATGCCAATTTGGCATACCATATTGTTTTTCAAGTTGTTAAATTCTTGAATTGTTAATGTGAACATAAAATCATCAGGAAAGCGTTCTATGTTTCGTCTAACCGCACGTTTCAGTTGGGCGGTTTCTGTTCCATACATTTCCGCCAGATCAAAATCCAGCATGACTTTTTGCCCTCTGATCTCATAAATCTTGTTTTGTATCGCTTGTAATTCCATAGTATAAGAACTTATTAGTTTACTTTATTTGATATAACCAATTTTAGGTCTTTTAGCATTGTTCTTTTTCTTTGTAGCCAGTTCGGAAAGAGCTATGTAAATATCATCCAAAGACTTTTGGGTATCTTCACTGAGATCATTGATAGCGCAAAGCGTTTCCTCATTAGCCATTTCAAGAGATTTGATACGTTCTTGTAGCTCTTTAATTTCGATGGAACTAGTGATAGTTTGTAAGGTATAATTCCGGATAGCGACAAAGGCTCTCATAATGTTTCTGTTGATTTCGATCGCAATGTCTGAGTTCAGCACACTACTTAGCATTGCGACTCCTAGTTCCGTGAAAGCGAATGGCATATATTTAAAGTTATTACCTCTACCTTTATTCAAGGTCACAAATTGTGATCTTGAAAGTTCCTCCTTGGTCAATTCAAACATAAAATCATTTCCCTCGAATCGTTTAGGATTACGCCTGACTGCCTGTTTAAGTACCCTTGTCTCTATTCCATACATTTCCGCCAGATCAAAATCCAGCATGACTTTCATACCTCTGATCTCGTGAATCTTGTTTTGTATCGTTTGTAATTCCATAGTAAAGATTTTAGTTTAATATTATGGTCGCAAAGGTTTGTAAAATAATTGAGATAAGCAATAAGCTAGTTGGATATTTATGATTGGTTGCATTTGTAAGTTGTACAATGAGTTATTGCTGATCCGGCTTATTGTCTATTTTTTATGTGTTCTTATTTTCCTTATAAGATTTCCGGGAAAAACACGTACGTGATTTATGAAAAACACGTACGACTTTTTGGAAAAACATGTACGTGTTTTCCGGAAAACATGATGATGTTTTTATATCACTGATATTCATGTATATATAACTTGATACCTTTGCATGGACTTATTGTGTGTTTTTTCTTCTTGTATTTGTTATTTTGTTGTTCTATCGTTTGTTTATGAATTAAAAATATTTAATTTTGCTTATCTATAATAAAGGATGAAGTCATTTATATATATACTATTAACTTCCTTGACTTTCCTTGTGGTAGGATGCCAAAATGAATCTGAGGAAATCCGTTTGATCAATCAGGCGGAACGCCTGTTTGATGCCTATCCGGATAGCGTAATCACTACATTGGATTCCATTCCGCTCCCGGAAGAGATGAGTCCCCGTCTGGTAGCCCGTTGGTGTATGTTATACGCACGTGCCGCCGATAAAATAGAGGACGAGATGCCTTATACGAACCAGCTTGAGATCGCCTTGAAATATTATCAAAAGAAAAAGATGCGGAAAGAGGAGGCTGAGATTGGCCTTTATTTGGGGCGTTCGTATGTGGAGGATAAGGAGTACGAGAAGGCAATGAGGGCTTACTCCGATGCGCTGGAGGTAGCGTTGGCGATTAAGAACTATAATCGTGCCGGGTATATTTGTAGTTATATGGGGGATTTGTATGAACTGGATGATCGTTATGTGTTAGCTGCAAAAAAATATAAGGAGAGCGGACGGTATTTTCGATTGGCCGGTAATATGAAAAGCTATGTGCGTTCGTTTGTGAATGAGGGAAGGAGTTATATGGATGTTGATTCTAATTATTTAGCTTTAACTATATTGAAGCGAGCAGAAGTGATAATAGATTCCTTGAGAGTAGATGAGGTTAGAAATTATGTATACAATGGTCTAGGTAATATATTTAATGTTTTGGAAAAATATGATTTAGCTGAAAAATATTTATTGAAGAGCATAAAAGAGGATTCGAGTGATACTGCTTCGGATTATTTGACCTTATCAGATCTTGAGCAAAAGCGTGGAAATTTAGAACAAGCGGAAAATTATCTTCAAAAGGCTAATAGTGTATCCATAGATAATGATTTTGTACCGGCTACTATTGCTTATCATTATTATAAAATAAATAAAGAAAGAGATGATTATAAAAGAGCTTTGTCTTTTTATGAAGAATATGTAGCAGCAGAGGATTCCCTTATGAATATAAGTAAATCTGTCGATATATATGATACAGAACAAAAATATGAACATTTGAAATTGCATAATGAAAATATAAGATTACTATTAAAGGGGCAAAGGAATTATACTTTTATATTGATATTGTTATTTTTATGTGCTTTACTCATTATTGTCTATTTAGCTACGATAAGAAGAAAGAATCGTTCACTTTTAAAACAACAAGAAAAAATTAATACTTTGAATCAAAGCATATATCAATTATATGCAGAACTTCGGAGAAAGAGTGATGAACTAATCCAATTGCAAAATACTCAGTATTCTTCGGTGAAAATGCAAGTGGAATATGAAAATGTAAAGAAAGAGGTAGATAGCTTGAGATCTCGATTATTCGAATTAAGAGAATCTAAAATTCTCAATAGTAATTTAGCTAAAAAAATAAAGAAAATATCTCAAACTGTGCAGCCTAATCATTCTGAAGCACCCGTTTCCGAAAAAATGTGGATTGATATTGAAGTTTTGATGATGGAAGTTTACCCTAGTGTTATAAAGGTACTGAAGGATGCAGGCTTGTCACCATCGGAGATGCATCTTTGTTTCCTTACATTATTTAAACTTGATTCAACAGCTATATCTATCCTTTTAAATATTATTCCTACTTCCGTCGATCGTACACGTTTGCGAGTACGAAAGAAATTAAATTGGGAAGGTAAACAAGGATTGTATGAATCTCTTGTTAATATTTAGTATGTAATAAACCTTCATTTAAGGGGCTCTACGATTGTTTGTCTATGTATTTGTTTTTATAGTATTTGATTGTCAAGTGTTTACGTTTTTTTCTTTGTCTATGTGGATTACATAATTTAACCCCTTTAGATCATATATAATCTCTAGATTTGCAACCGAAACATAACAAAAAAAGAGAGATTATGAAAAATGTAAAATGGCTACTAACAGTGTTGTTTATTTTTTCAATTTGTATTCCATCTTTTGCAGGTCATGTGCCTTTACATGGTCATCTTAAGAAAAAACAGCGATCTGTAAATTTGGCTGT
>ENA-UEPS01000654-UEPS01000654.1-human-gut-metagenome-genome-assembly--contig:-NODE-654-length-25930-cov-7.486520_pt1 | contig 25930 bp, 28 predicted proteins | sample MGYA00242904_ERZ507924 | MGnify/ENA primary metagenome ERZ507924 (study PRJEB26167, sample SAMN06115422) | human gut metagenome | host: Homo sapiens | place: China:Sichuan | collected 2014-10-16...
GCGTTCTTCCGGCACGCCCTTTCTTTCTTAAGGAATTGAGGCCTTTTAAAACCGCCTTTTTTATTCGGACTTCTACTTGCAACGTAAAAGTCCCAGCCGTATGGTGCATTTTTCATTACTGTACGGCTCTATCTCAAGGTGAAATTTCGACTTTAAATAACCGTAAGATATTCCTACCTGCTCGGAGGAGAAAGTGTCGTAAATTGCCGCCTGTGAGCCGAAGTAGAAATGTTTTTCCTGCTTTCCGTCAACCGTAATTGGCTCGACTAATTCAACATGATATACTTTCCTCACTTGCTTCATGGCTGTTCCTCCAGTTCTTTATTCTCTAATGCGTAATATAGATTTTGTAGTTGGTGCAGGTATTTGATCTCCGGGCCAAAAAGTTGGCTTTCCGAAACATTAACCATGTAGAACACCTCATTGGAATAATGACGAAGAGTGAAATCGCAATCCCAGTCTCCAATGCAGAAAGAATTGCGATCCTTTTTGAAGCCATATTTCAAAAGTATGTCCTCGGTTAGAGGAACAGGCTCGATTTCTTTATATGGAATGCTTGTTTTAATAGCTCGGTCTGATAAATTGATGTATTCGCTATCCCGGTCGATGGATATAACGTGGAAAAGCTTGTATTTCTTATCCTTGTACCAATCGTAAACTTGTACTACGTTATTTAGCCTAAGAGATTTAATGTCAATCATAAGTCTGTTTTTTATAGTGTTACAAATATAGCTCAATTTTGCAAAAACATTCCATCGAACTCATCCCAAATCTTTGATCCGGGAATAAAACACATGAGCCACTCTTCTTCCGTGAGGCTGTTGGACTCGTGAACCAGTATTCCGTTGAGAAATAATCTATATCTTTTCATTGTTTATTTTTTGTTGTTAATTAATCAAATAAATTGAGTTGAACCGGTTGGCTCTTTTTCGGGGGAATTATTGGGATCGGTTCGGGAGGAAGGGCTTCCTGTTTTTTCTTTTGATATTCGGTCTTCATCCCCTGCCAGTTCCGCCATACGTATGATTCTTCTTTTTCTATGCTTCTTACATGGGGCATTCCGTTGTATTTACTAAGAGGGTCGTTAAGTCCCTCGTTAACCCTCCATCCGTAAAACCAACTATCCGGATTAAGCGAGTCATGCCATATCACTTCTCCTACGGCCCCATGACAGATAAAGTTACAAACAGTCATCATGCAACATGTTTGGTCTATATCCTCTGCGCAAAGGTAGTTCCCGAGGTGCTTAATGTGGAACGCCAGTAAGTTACGGCCGCTGCCGCATGTAGGGTCTGAACATATATCGGTAGATTTTTTTTCTTCATTGTCGCTGATAGCTACCATTAAATCACATATACCAGATGGTGTGAAAAATTGTGCCCGGCCGCTTTGTCTTCCGGAGGATGCTATACATGACATATATAAATCGCCGAAAGCGTCGTACCATTCATGAAGGGCTATCTGTTTATCCATTACCATTATCCACTCTTGTAACAAATCAAAGAAAAACAGGCTTTCTTCCTTCTTGTATTTCCAGTTATCGATGGGCTTCCCATCAAGGGAGAAAGCCCATATGATATAACGGAGGAAGTCATCAAAGACTTGGTCGATATTATATCCTTTCCGATAGCTGAAATCATTAAGTCTTTTTTCAAGCTCCCGGACCTCTGCCGGAGCTTCATAGCTGGAGGCCATATCGCCTAATCTTCAAGTTTGTATTTATTGAACTCATCATCCGGCATTGTCCGGACATAGTAATAAGAGTCGAACCATCCGTATCCCATAGAGTAGCGTTCGGGGCGATCGTTTTTGCGTTGCACGTGATCCATCGAGGCACTCTCTTTGTACGTTTTCAATAGGACGACGTGGTTCTCGGGGTGGTCTCCATGGAAAAACACCATTCCGGGCTTTAGCTCATGCCTCGGGATCGTTTGTAGGATCTCACATGTGGAGCCGACCCATGCGCAACAGTCATCCCCATTGGGGGACGTGAAATCAACAGCATTGCTCACTGGATCGAAAACACCTTTGATAACACTTCCGGTCTCAACGCCGCTCCGGTTCAATTCCCAGAGGCATGCGTCTGAAAATCCGTCACCTTTTACATTCTTGATCATTATCATGACCGGGCGTTTATCGTTAGTCTCTACCGGTTTCACATAAGCGGCAACGACCTCTTCATTGTCCTCTCTTTTGGTTACGATGAAACTACCATCCTCGCTCTCGGTAATCATGATCTCATTCTTGTCATTGTTGATAACTAATACCTTGGTATCAACGGGTTGTCCTTTAATAATCACTTTCATAATCAATGTAGCATTTATGTTGATAATAAATTGTTCTTGTTGATGGCACCGCCTTTACTTCTTTCCACTTTTGGTAGTGAGCAGGCTCAAGTATCCTTTTTTACCATAGGTAACTACTTGGTTCCATTTGGTCTTGACACCAAATTGCATCATTTCTTCACGTGTTTGAAACTCTTTTAGATTTCCATCTACAAATAATACTGCGTAATCCATATTCTTAAAATTATATGCGTTTAATAAAATCATTTATTCATTGCAAAAATATACCAAATGTTTAATATATGAAAGATTTGAAAGATTTTTTTATGATAAAAAATTAATTATTAGTCCAATATACTGATTCGCTTTTAGTTGTAAAGTGTGTTTAATAGATGCATATATAAAAAACTTTATATCTTTACCGGCAAAATTGAATGTTGGTTATGAAAAAGAAACTTTTGGATGCGTTGAAGACCAAGTTTGTGGGCATAGACGAAGCGGTCCTAGATCGGATTGCGACTAAAAAAGCGGAAAATGTAACGGATGAAAGTCAGATTACGGCCATTGTGGACGGCATCACTATTCAAGACGTTGTGAAATCGTATGGTGATTACCGGGCTAATGAAGCTGCCTCGACTTCTGTAAGTAATTACGAGGAAAAGCACGGATTGAAGGACGGGAAACCTGTGAATGCCGGTGGTAGCGAAGAGGGAAAAGGCAAGGGAGGCAAAAAAACTTACACTGCTGATGAGCTTGATGACTATTTCTCTTCCAAAATGGAAGAAAGATGGAAGCCTTTCCAGCAGAAGATCGATGCCTATGAAGCCGAAAGAACCAAATCGGAACGGCAAACGAAAATAGCCAGCGCAATGAAGGATCTGGGTTTGAGTGAGGATGAGATGCAGTTTGTTACCGTACCGGAGGACAAGGACCCGAAAGAATACCTAACGGGTTACAAACAACATCTTATCAACAAAGGTCTAAAGCCCAAGACCGCAGAAGGAGCGCAGGTCTCCGACGATCAGGCGAACAAGACTGTCGCTGACGGTTGGTTGAGTGCGATTGCCTCTGCGGAAAAGTAAGTTTAACTATTAATTGAGAGTAAAATGAAATTTCGGAAACAAAAGTTTGGCGGTATGCGTCCCGTTTGTACCGGTTCGCCTGCCTTGAGTGTTAGCGGCGGTTTCAATCTGGATATTGTCAAGGTGAAATATCCTATTGGAGCTGTTATTCCGGAAGCGTCCCTAGCCCAATATGACGAGATACTTCGTAAGGTCGTTGTATTGAAGGCGTCAAGGGTTGTCGCCATTAATGCGACGGATGCTAAGAAGGTTTCCTTGGAGTGTGATGAGTATCTGACTCCTATCTTCATGGTCAATGACCATGTGGCGAAAGATGAGACAGGGAACTTTGAGGACACGGCTAGCATTGAGGAAATCAAGCATGACCGCAATGGTTATGTGATCACTTTGTCGAAGGAGATAACCGGCTTGAAAGTTGGTGATGCCTTGTTTGAGGTTATGGCGGGTTCTGTTGAGGGTGAGGGCAAGGCTCCGGTTGTTTTCCCGGTTGACGCCCCACAGGGAGTTACTAACGCTGCGGAACAGCAGGGTACGGTTGTCGGTCGGGACGAGACGAGTGTTGATGTCACGACGGACTCTAAGGGGGCGTATTTCTACGAAAGACGTATCCCGCCTATCCCGGAGAAGTTTATTGCGGGGCACTGCCTTAAGACAAACCCCAATATCCAATTCACGAAATCGTATTAAGAGAGGAGGTTTAAAATGCGTTCTATATTTACGACATTTGATGTCAATCATCCCAAGACAGGTAAACCTATCGATTGGCTTGGGTCGATGCAGATCATGTTTGATCAGGCTAGCTTGGCGAACAAGACATTGTGGGAACAGACCTACGTGGATCGTCTGTGTGATTTTCGTCCGCCTAAACTGGGATTGACGGCGGAAGGTATCATGGGGCAATACAGTGTCCGTATCCGTGCCGCCGTGATCGGTAACGATTCCGATACTCCGTTGCGTACAGGGCGGGGCTTCGAGGTATGGAGCGGGGAAATCCCCCGTTTCGGACATAAGTTCAAGATGACGGTAAAGACGTTGAGGTCTTTGCTTGAGGTGTATGAGAACAATCATCTTAATCCGGAGCAGAAAATCAAGGAAATGGAGAAGATCATCCTAGGTGATTTCAAGGACGGTTATCTGGGGTGTAAGGATGTCGCAGACGAGATCCTTTTGAAATCGCTTTCCGGTGGTGGAGTTGCCTTGTTCGACCCAGCGGTTGATAATCCGGAGGGTATAACTTATGAGGTTGATTACGGGATGCCTTCGGAAAATAAATTGTTGCTCCCGAAGGAATTTGAGTGGACCGAGGCCAACTTGAATAATGAGAGCATGGATCTTCTTGGCCTGTTTGTCAAGATCATTTATATGTATCGGCAAAAAGGTATCGAGTTCAAGGAGATATGGGTAGCGCCATGGGTCAAGTACTGGATGCTGCGTACGTTGAATATCCGGTTGGCCGCCCTAGGTCGGGACAAGGCCACGAGGATCGTGAAAGAAGACGAGTTTGACGCCTTGCTTTCCTCCATGAAAATTCCTCCTATCGTGGAGATCAATAAGCGTACGGCTTACCAAAAGGACGGTAAACCCACTAATATTATCCCTTGGGATGAGAACGTCGTTACTTTTATCCCGGAGACTAAAGACAAGAAATTGGCGGAGGTTCAACCTGCAGTCGAGGATAATAAACTTATGCCAGACCCCGATGTCGATTATACGGACGCAGATCACGGCATCCGTATCGCTAAATGGCGTACGGGAGAAAGCTCCGGCCAGACTCCGGCGGAGTTCACTCAGGCTACTTGGCGTGCGCTGCCAATCGTGACCGCAATCAATGGCGTCGTGAATCTGCAGGTCCGGAATACCGACAAGAAATTTGCGGAAGACGCCTCAGTTATTAACCCTACTTCGGCGGACAATGTCCCGGAGGTATAAACAGGTACAGTTATGAAGATTGTAGCGATTAAGGCGTTTCGGAATAAGGAAACGAGAGATATGTTCTATCCGGGTGACGTAATCACGTCACTACCGGATGATCGTGCGGAACATGCGATCGAGAAGGGGTTGGCCTTGAGAGTGGTCGATGGGGAGAAATCCGGGGAAGCGAAGGTCGATACCCGTTCTAGTGAGAATGGTAGCGGCGGAGGTAAGCCGGACACCGGGCACTCGGAAAGGGAACCTGTTACCGATATTGACATGACCCAGCAATGGCAGAAGATCGTGGCCGCAGTCAAGACTTTTGAGGACGCTGAGAAGCTGAAAGGCTATCTGGCTGCCGAGAGCGCCTTGGAAAAGCCTCGTGTCTCTGTCGTACTGGCTCTTGATAACCGTATCAAGGAGCTTTCGGAAACTAATAAGGAGTAAGTTATCATGAAGAACTCGGAAGTGTTCATTGCCAAATGCTTGCATTTCAATCCTACAAAGTTGATTGTTGATGATGCCCTCGATGATGTTGGCTTAATGCCTGATGATGAATGTGAGGACAAGCGTGTGGTTGTAAAGGCTGTTTTAGGTTATCTATCTGGTCTACGTTCCTTGACTTCGGAAAAGGAAGTAGATTGTGCGAATTCTTATGACCGGGAAGGACTGGAAGTGCACATGAGGATGTTGTGTAAGCAATTTGACTTTGATTCCTCCGAGTATCTTCTTGATAATGACTTGACATCTATTGAGGACGGTTCCAGTTATTGGTAATATGTGGCACGATGATAAAATAGAGTTGTTGGTTAGAACCGGTGGCGGTCATGACGATGATTTCAACCCGGTGAAAGCGGATGAGAACTGGATTGATTTAGGTGCATGCAAAATTCATGGTAACCAAGCGGCGAGAACCATTCCGTCAGCAGACGGAAAGGACGATGTGTACACCTATCAGGTAGTGTTAACTTCTATTTTATCCGTGATTCCAAAGCTGGGGGACCGTGTTCGTATTACGAAAGCGGATGGGACTGTCTCGAATGTCGAAATGAGGGTAAAAGGCTTTGGTACGGTGAAACGTAAATCATGCATATTCTTATGAGTTTCAAGAGGACTGGGGATTGGAATAAGGTACAGGGCATTTTAGAATTGCAGCTTCAAAGAGTCGAGGCGGCTATTTGCTTTAACTTCCGTGTTATAGGGGAAGGCTCCGTAAACCATGCCCGCAAACATGGAACCTATATCGATAGGACTAGTAATCTACGAAACTCGATAGGTTATGTCATAGCTTTCGATGGTAAGATCATAGAATGTGAGTTCAAGCGTAGCTCCGGAATAACGGATAAATCCGCATTTCTTGCGGATAATAAAATACATGAGATGCTGGCCGGGGATACCGGATACACTCTGTTGATTATCGCTGGAATGAATTACGCTCGATCGGTGGAGAATAGGGGTAAGAACGTCTTGTCTGGAACGGAGAAGTATTTAAAGGATGAGGTAAAGGCGAAAATGAGGAATATACTTTCTAAAGCGGGTTTTTAATGAGAGGACAGGAAGCCATAACGATAATATGCAAGATCCTGACGGCTCCTAATTTGGGTGTCCGGATTTTTAAGAACAATCGGGAGAGTAATTTCTCCGGGAGGGAATATATCGTCGTTAATCATCTTCCGTTTCCCCAAGAATCCGGGTTGCAAGAAGGATATGTCAACGTGAATATCCATGTGAAGGATAGTGATACCGATGAACCGGATAGCGGTAGGATTGATGAGATATCCGATCTGGTAGCCCCATTGTTCAAGGAGACCGAAGATGCGGAAGGCAATGTTTACACAAAACGTTTCGGTGCTGAATTCTCCCTTTATGATGAATCTTTTTCAGATGATGATGATAATACTCATTATCAGAATTTTAGAATTAAAGTAACGTATTATAATTAAATATCAGTGATATGTCAAAAACAGCGGTATATGGTATTGATTACCTAAAATTGGCGCCTGCTATTGAGACAGGCGAGGACGCAGGCAATTATCCGGATTTCGAGACGGTAGCCAATATTTTTAAGGTGACTGCGATCCCGAAAGATTCGCTTTCTCATAATGACCAAGCTCCGGGTGACAACGATATAGAGGTCGAGGATATGGATACGCTCTATGCCTCGCTTCCTTCCGACGCCGGTAGTGAGGGCTTTACCGTCCAGACCTACGACATGGGGGAAAACGCCTATAAATATCTTTATGGATATACAAAGAAAGGGGAGTGGAATGAGGAAACGGTAGGTTATAAATTGCCTAACCAAGCGGTGGAACTAAAGACCAAAGAATTCCAAGATTTCCCTGCTCGTATTTTCCAGTGGGCTAAGATGAAAGTGAAAGTGACAAAGACCGGTACGATCGGTAAGTCCGGATTCCCGAATTTCAACCTTGAGTTCAAGAAGGTCGCTAACCTTGATAAGACAGGGAAGGAGATCAGCGGGGCCCGTAATAAGATTTATACGGCTCCCGCCCCCGCTGAGGTGTGATGTTGTTTAGCCGGATTCCCGGCGTTGATATGTAGTGTTGGTTGTTGATGTTGAATTAGCCCCGGTCGATACGGGCCGGGGCTTTAATGTAGAGAGAGGATGAAAGACGAGAATGTACAAAAACGGGTAGCCGATACCATAGGGGAGCGTCCGACGATTATTCGATTCGGTCTGCTTCCTTTTTTCGTATATCCCATAACCTATAACCAGATTTGGGATATCGGTGAGATAACCAAGGATTTACCAGAGATTACACAGGATAAGGTAAAAGGCCTGTTAGATGTATCCGCAACCTTACTTTTCCATGGGGAATCCAAGAAAATGGCGGAAATAGCCGTGCTCACGATGTTCCGTAGCTCATGGATGCGTTGGCTTTTCGGGGGGTACATTAAAAAACGATTAACCGTGCGGCGTTATAAAAAATTGCAGGATTACATGGCGAAAACGATGGACGCCACTTTTTTTTTACACACTATCATTTTCCTAAAAGGGCTAAACGAGATAACGAGGACGACGAATACGCCCGAAGTGACTCCGCTTGGTCAACCATCAGCGGAGTGATGAAATATTACCGTATGAGCTTTGAGGAGGTAGTATCCAAGAGGTCTTATCTCAATATCATCTTACTCAATGCCGCTATACCGGGTAGTAAACCAAAAAATGAGAAAACGGATGATCCGTCCCGTATTCTGGAAAAGAAAATTCACGCTAACGAATATTTTGCACAATTCATGTAACACGTAAATGGACGCTCAAGGAACGATAGGAATTAAAGCGACGCTGGATATATCCGAAATGCAGCGAAACGTACAGAGATATGTACAGAACATCAATATGATGCAAAGCCATACCGATACGGCCAGTGCGTCTGTCGCTAAATCATTTGGGCGGATGCAGGCGGCTGCCGGTGCCTTTCTGTCATTGGACATGGCTAAGCGTCTCGCCTCTGAGATGGTGTCGGTGTATGGAACTTTCCAACAGCTGGATATCGCTTTCCGGACGATGTTACATAGTGGGGAAAAGGCAAAGGTATTGATGGGAGAGCTCGTTAATTTTGTCGCAGTCACCCCGTTTAACTTGACGGAGGTAGGGCAGGGGGCGAAACAGCTTCTTGCGTATGGTACGGCTGCCGATAAGATAACCTCCGATCTGGAGATGCTTGGAAATGTCGCTTCCGGTGTTTCTGTTCCTTTAGGTGATCTTATCTATCTCTATGGGACGTTGCGTAGCCAAGGGCGTGCTTACACCGTGGATATTCGTCAATTCGCCGGGCGTGGTATCCCTATTTATGAGGAACTGGCGAAAATCCTTAATGTTAGTGTCGGCGAGGTGAATACCTTGGTTGAGGCCGGTCGTGTAGGCTTCCCGGAAGTTGAGAAAGCGTTCCAGAACATGACCAATAAGGGTGGAACCTTCTTTAATTTGATGAGGGATCAGTCGAAGGCTGTGACAGGTCAGATATCCAATCTTATGGATAATATCGAGACCAAGTTCAATGAGGTGGGTAAATCTAATGACGCTCTTATAACAGGTGGTATTTCCGGGGCTAATTACTTAGTTGATCATTATAAGGAGATCGGTTCCGCCTTGGCTGGACTTATCGCTTTGTATGGTGTGCATAAGACCGCCCTTATCGCTAATGCAGCTTATTATGGCGCTCTCAAAAAGGCCGAGAGCGTGGCGATTATCAAAGCCGAGTCCGAGGCGTTAAAGAACCTAGAGACAACCGAGATTAAGGCGAACCTATCTAAGCAAGGCTTGATCGCCGGGACGAAGGAATATATCGAGGCGTTAAAGACCGAGATAAAGACCGAAATGGACCGCTTAACCCAAGTGGCTGTAGTTGCCAATACGGAGCTTGATGCCGCCAAGGATCGTTTGGAGGCGGCTGATGAGTTACGTGAGCAAGCCATAAAGAATGTCCAGTTGAGGAAAGAGGAGTTGGAAGCCGCCCGCTCTTCATCTATAGCCGATAAAGAGAACGCTGATACGGCGAAAGTCACTGCGCTAGAGAAGAAGATGGCTATGGAGAGCGAGAAGCAAAGCAGGGCGGCTCTCTTGGCCTTGAAATTACAAGACCAGAAGCAGACTGCGATTGCGAGTGTGGAGGAAATGAAATACCAGCGATGGCTTCTTGCCTCTGCGGGTGAGGAAACAGCGGTTATAGATTCCCGGATAGCCGCAAAAAACCGGGAGATAGCCAAGATATCCGAGAAAATTGCCATAGCCAAGGCGGAGGAGGTTCAACACGCACGAAATGTTGTCGCTTATCGTACGGAAATCAAGGCTGTTGATACATCTATTTCCACGAAAGGAATAGAGAAAGCTGAGACAGCGTTGAATACGGCTGAGGAAAGGTTGAACACGGCTGAGATCAATAAGAATACAGCCGCTAGGGAAGTAAATTCAAAAAGAGCCTTGATTGATTCCTCTGTCCGGAAGGCTAATACACTTGAAACAGGTTTGAATACGGCCGGTGTTGCTGCCAATACTGCCGCTAAATCGGTTGGAGCTAGGGTTACTGGATTACTTACTGCCGCTACATCAAAATTGAATGCGGTTCTTGCAGCTAATGTTTGGACAATTGCGTTAGCTGGCATATTGGCGGCTTCTTATGGTATCTATAAGTTGATAACTTATCAAACCGATGCCGAGAAGTGGCAGGGTAAGTTGAATGACCGTTTTCGGGAGTTCAATAGCGAGGTCACCATGGAACAGACGGAGATCGATCGCTTGTTCGGAAAACTGGAGGCTGCGAAAAGGGGGACCAAGGAGTATGACGACGCTAAGAAATCGATACTTAATAAATATGGCGAATATCTGCGTGGGCTTGGTGAGGAGATAGAGTCGCTGGATAATGTCACCCGGGCTTATGAGGCCGTGAGTGCGGCGGCTAGGCAATCAGCTATCGACCGGGCTATAGCCGATGCCAAGGGTGTTGCGTCCGACACATATAAGGAGGATTCTAAAAAACATCTGGAGCAATTAGAGAAGGCTATCCGTAGCAAGGTGAAGAATGAGCGTGACGCCTCGGCCCTTTATTCAACGATCGTCCAAGATATCCAAAAGAATGGTGTCTTGTCTGATGTCGCTGCCGATATTGTCAGGTCTTTTTCAAAGAACGTTTATACACGTGGCGCTGATGGGGTGGAACGTTTGTCGAAGATTGATAACCCGGTCCGGGATGCGATTGAGGCATTGAAAAAGGATAATGAGACATTGACTTCCGCTTTCTCCGATATTGATCAGAGATTCGGCAAGGAAAGCGTCGATTACCTGTCGATGACCTCAAAGAAGATACAGGAGCTTATTGATGGTTATCAAAAGGCGGTCGATGAGGGAAACTCATCTATAGAGATCGAATTAAACCTGTCACGGGCTCGGGAAGCGTTGATCGAGGTACAGAAGAAGGAGAGTAAGCATGCCGAGACCGTCGCCGAGAGAAAGGTGCGATGGACAAAAGAATTGACGGAGGCTGAGGAGAAACTTAAAAAGTTGAAAGAAGATAACTCTACCGCCACTAAAAAAGAGATTGAAGACCAGCAAAAGATTGTTGATCAGCTAAAGAAAAATCTTGAGATTGATAGTAAGACGCTTAATTCAAAGGAGAAAAGGCAAGAGGAAGCCAACCGCTTGAAAGTAGAGAGTGCGGAACGCTTACGCCAATTGAATGAGCAGACGCAACGTGAGAAGGAGGCTTCCGTACAGGCAGAATTGGAAATCTCCCAGGCTAAGATTGATGCCATGGAAGAGGGGTTCCTTAAGCAACAGGCGCAAATAGAACTTGATCACCGGAAAGCCAAAGCGGAGAATGAGCGTCGTGCCTATGAGTATATAAAAAGTCAGCAGAAGATCGAGCAGTTGGCATGGGAAAAGGAACATCCGGATTATAAGAAAAAAGGCCTTGTTTTTGAGCCTAAGACAAAAACAATGGCGGATTTGCCACAGGATAAGAAGGATGCCCTTGTAGCTTATGAGAAAGCCGCTGCAGACGCAAGAAAGAAGGCGGAAGTCTCTTTATATAAGTCGTTGACGGATGAGTACCAGAGTTATACTGATAAACGGGTCGCGATAGAGAAGAAATTCAACGATGATATTGCGGCCTTACGTGCGGAACGTGGCAAATACGTAGAGAGAGGAGATACCGCAAAGGTTGAGAAGATAGACCGGGCCATTGCGCAGGCGACCAAGGATAAGGGTAAATCTTTGATGGGGCTTGATTTTGAACAATTGAGGCAAACCCCCGAATATGTACGTGCTTTTGAGAATCTTAAGAACACGTCCTCTGAGACATTGAATTCCTTATTGAAGCAATTGGAGGATGCCAAGCAAACCGCCGCACAGGTGTTGAAGCCGGAGGATTTGCGAGAATATACCAATACCATTCAGTCGATCCTTGACGAGTTGGAGAGCCGGAACCCGTTCAGGATTCTCATGGACCGGAAACAGGAATTGGCGGAGGTGGGACAGGAGCTCGCCAACGCTAAGAGCCAGCTTGACTATGTACGGTCGGGAGGAAAGATCATAAAGGGGATAAAGAGCTCCAAGCTGAATGGTGATACGGGTACTATCGATATTGAGAACGAGTATCTAAGCGTAGCGGAGGCCGTCGATATATATAATAAGGCGAAGGATAAATCCGTAAAGGCTGACAATAATTACAGGAAAGCCGAGAAGTCCGTTTCGGAGCAAGTCGAGGAACTAGGGTCGAACTTGAAAGGTGTGGGTGATTCCATCGGTGGAACGTCGGGACAGATCATATCTTTCATGGGTGATATCACCTCTTTCACGGCTTTATCCATGGATGGTATCAGCACGTTGGCCAGCGCTGCGGCGAAGGAGATGTCCGCCGTGGAGAAAGCGTCTGTGATATTGGGAATCATTTCAGTCGGTATCCAGTTATTGCAGCAGTTGAGCTCTTTGTTCGGTGACGCATACAGCCAGTATGAGGCGTACTCGGAAAAGGTCAAGGAAATCAATAGGCTGAAAGACTCTGTCAACGAATATACTATCGCTGTCCTTGAGGCAAGGCAAGCGGAGGAGGATTGGTTCTCAGGCAATGGTCTGGATAGTCTGGGTAATTACAGGAAGATTCATGATGAGGTTTTGAGGTCCTATTATGAGAAACTGAACGAGGGGCAAGCTACATATCAAAATGAAAAAGGTGGTGGTTGGCTTACTGGTGGATTAAACGGTATAATGAATTGGCTTTCTCCTTTGGGTTGGTCTGGGATGTGGCAAAAGTGGACTGGACAAAACTATAAAGAAGGAATATCAAAAGCCGTTGATAATCTCCGAATTGAAACAAGGAAAAAGAGCAAGGGATTTCTCGGTACCGGCATTGGCGCAAAATCCCAGAAAACGGAAGATCTTATCTCATGGGTGAAAAATAACCTGGGAGAGGATTTGTTTGATGACAAGGGATTAATCAATAAAACACTTGCGCAAGACCTTATCGACAATTATGGAGAGAAACTTGTCGGTGAGACGAAAGAGACCTTGGAAAGCCTTATTGAGCTTAGGGAAAAGTACGATGAGTACCTTGAGCAGCTGCATGATTATGTGAGTTCCTTGTATGAGCCTTTAGTCGGGAACTTCGTGGATAGCCTTTGGGATTGGTTGGACAGTGGAAAGGATGCTCTTACCTCATTTAAGGGATATGCGTCTGATACGTTTAGGGATATTGTCTCTGATATGATGAGGACGATCGTGCTTAAGAAAGTTGTAGGCAAATTCGATGATGATATCGCCGCCCTATACGATAAATATGCTTCGGGGGATTTGACCGAGACGGAGCTGATGAAGCAGGTGGCGGAGCGTACGGGTACGTTGGTAGGGGATTATGAAAAGAACCTGCCTCTATTGCAGAATATCCTTGGTACTGTGAACGGCTATTTGAAGGATGCCGGAATTGACTTGAAACAACAGGATGAGTCCTCTCGTTCTGCGGTGGAGAAGGGAATAGAATCTGTCTCACAAGACTCGGTAACGGAAATGAACGGTCGGTTGATGGCCGTCTCTATCATTTTGAATGATATTGTTGCGGCTATAAATGAGCAGACTGCGGCGCAAGATGGCATAGTGCTGTCCATTACGGAAATGAAAAACTCGACCTTGATGGTAAACGAGAATGTCAAGATCATAAAGGATAACATGATTGTCATAACCGGGCACTTGAGGAATATCGAGATAAATACCGATAAGTTGAATGAGATCAATAAGAAGATGGGGGCTGTTTGTGAACATCTTGAGATAATTGTGGATAAAGGAGTAAATATGTTGTGATATGAAAGGAGCTTGTTACATAGATGGAATAGATATATACACCCAATACAGAGCTGTTTTTATCCGGGGTGGTTTTGATGAGGTGGCAACGTTCCCGTCGTTAGATGATCCTGATAGTAATGACTGGCCGGAAGAGGATGGCATTGAGGTTGACCTTGAGACACCCATTTTAAATCCCTGTGAAATCACACTGTCATTTTATGCGGAAGATGCTTGTAGTTTAATTGATCATATAGGTAAGCCCGGTTATCATATATTCTACATTACGGCATTGGGACGTGAATGGAGCTTGCGTCTGTCGTCGCATAACGATAATAAGATTTGGTTTGACGCAACTCGGTTTAGCCTAAAGCTAGTAAAGGATAAGCCGGTGAGATTGGTTAATTACGCTCCGGCCGGGGATTGTGGCGTGATCATACCAAGAAGTGATTATGAGATTGACGGGTTATCTCTTAGGGATTATGGTATCACTGTGAAAGATGGCCGGAAGGAATTGCTTAAATCCCCGACCGTGAAACAGAACTTGCTCCGTAAGATTGAGATCAATGACGGTCAGATATATGACGTTGACCAACTGGTGTTCAATAGCAAGGAATGTACGTTCAAGTGCTTGATGCAAGCGAGGGATATCGTCCGTTTTTGGAGATGCTATGACGCTTTTTTCAATGACTTGATACAACCGGGCCTTCGTACCCTATATGTGGAATATACGGGTGAGGAATACCCGGTGTATTATAAAAAAATGTCAGCTTGCAAGTTCTTGCAGCTGGATAAGTATGGGGTCGTCCTTGAGTTTGACTTGACGTTTGTATTTACTGTCTTCCGGATTGGGGAGACGGAATATATCCTAGCTACGGAAGACGGTGAGTGGATCGTGTTGGAGGAGGATGGTGAAACTTGTATAGATATGAAGACTTATGCCGATTAAGAAAGTAAAATTATCACAGTTAAAGGCGGCTACGTCCTTTGTTGGATTGTGGACGCTAGGAGTGGATGCGACAAACAAGAGCGTAAAGGTTAGCCTTGAGTTTATCAAGACGGCTTATGACAATGTGGTGAAGGCTACGCAGGATGCTATTGCAGCGACAAAGAACGCTATCACCGCCACTAACAACGCTAATACGGCTAAGTTGAATGCGGAGGCGGCCACGGCTAAGGCTAATACAGCTACGGCGAATGCTATCACTGCGACAGGGAACGCCAATACCGCAACCGGTAAGGCTAATACCGCAGCTGATCTAGCCAATAAAGCTGCAGCTAACGCTAATACCGCCCACGATGGGTTAGAGAAGATCAAGGAAGATACCGAGATCGCAACTAAAAACGCAAATGATGCGGCGAAATTAGCGAATGAGAAAGCTTCTTACGCCAATACGCAAGGAAATTTTGCCAAGACTCAAGGGAACCGTGCTAAAGAGTATGGAGATAATCCCCCTAAGATGGGCGATAACGGTAATTGGTGGCAGTGGGACGAGGGCACGAAGAAATATATTGACACGGGAGTCTTGGCGAAGGGTGGTGTTTTGTATCCCACGTTCTCTATCGACGAGATCGACATGGGGCTATATATGAGTTTCGACGACGAGGTGAGTCCAAACTTGATCAAGTTCGATCAAATCTCTGGTGAGCTTTATTTGAATGTTGGATTATAAATCATATAGTTTATGACAAAGATTTTTCTAGGAAAGGTCGCTTTCACTGATGCCGGTGCCTACGCTTCCGGTACTTCATATGATCGCTTTGATTTTATCACTACGGACGATAGTTGCTATTTGTCCGTGAAGGATGAGAATAAAGGCCATGCCTTGACCGATACGGCTTGGTGGAAATGTATAGCCCGTGGTACGCAAGCCACGGAGGCGGCAAAGACCGCCCTGCAGGAAGCAAATAAGGCCATCGAGGCCACGAGGAATGCCATATCAGCGGCGGGCTTAGCAAATATCAATGCTCAAGAGGCCAAAAAACAGGCAGGCTTGGCCGGTCAAGCGTCCGATGATGCTCTTGCCGCCGCTGTGGAGGCCGAGGCTATGATCTCCGAGGGTAATGCGCAGATTGCGTCGATGAGAGCCGCCGAGCAATCGTTGATGAGTCAAGCGTTATTGGCTCCCACTAGAATGGAATTGAGATACGTTAAAAGGGTGACATTGGGGAATACTGTCTCCCAGAGGATTGCCGTGAGTCTGTTCCCGGCCTATGTCCTTCCTAACGTGATATTTCAGCAAGCGTTTTATTCCGGTGACGCATTGTATGTGGACCCACGTGGGAACTTGACTGTCCGTAAGACCGGCACAGCCACGATCCACGTTATCCCGTCGCATAACACCTCGTTGGCCCAAACGATAGTCATCGAGGTCACTGCCCCGGTTATTCGTAAGGCTGGTAGTGTAATGAGGTTGTTATCCGGTAGCCGGATACGAAAGGTATAATTGTTTAACATTTTAATAATAGAATTATGTCATTAACAACAGCAGAGGAAGATAAGGTGCGTGCGATCATCACGGCCTTTGATAATGGCAAGACGATCGGTCAGTTGCCCTTGGCTGATACGAATCAGCCCTCCAAGTACTTGATCGAGGGAGTGTCCAAAGAAACTGGAGAGTCGGTGCAGATCCCGTTCGCCGATGCGGTCTCTATCGTAAACAAGCATATAGCGATCCGTCGCTGGAAGCGTGGGTTTTCTACCCCTATAGGCGAGGCTTACGGTAATCTCGATTTCTTACGTGAGCTACCCAGTATTTTAGGTTTGGGTTGCTACCTTGTATCCCTGGACCGTAGTCGGCGTAAACTGGACCCGACGAATCACCATCGCTTTGCGGATGGTTCCCCGGCGGCTCTTGATGGATCTATGGGCGATTACTTGTGGTGCTGGAACGCCCACTACTACTCATGGTGGGTAGACTCTACGTATTACTATGAGGCTGTCAGTCTAACGCCTATTCCCGGTCGTTTGAATTATTATATCCCTGCTGGCGGTACGTCCGCCTTGGGTGCTGGAGTGATCGACCGTACTACCAATACGTTAGTCTCTGTCGTGAGTAACGACGTTAGGTATCGTGGCGGAAATAATGACTCAAACAAGGATGCGGCTTATAATACGTTGTTGGGTAGGGTTGCGACCTATTTGCCAGCGGCTACTTTTGGGGCTTACGCCCGTAAGAAAGGTGAGGGTTGGGAAGCCGGTTGGTTTGTCTCGAATACCGTCGTAGGTTATATCTATCGTATCATCATGGGAACCCGTCACCCTCAGTCTGCGTTGAACACGAGCAAGGACGCAAACGGTCTGTATCAAGGTGGTACCGGTATCGGTGTTACAGACGCCGGTGGATGGTGGAACACTGATTTTGGTTACTATCCGTTTTTGCCGACTTCTGTCGGTGTCGAGTTGGGTGACTCTGTCGGCGTGAGTGATTACGATGTGATAGGAAAGGATGGCACAAAGAAACAAACGATGCATATACCTTGCTTTTTCGGCTTGAAAAATCTGTACGGTCATATAGGCTTGATTGAGCGTGGCGCTCTGATGAATAAGCTAGCGGATGGAAGCGCTGATTATTATGTTGCCCCTTCCCTTTATTCCGAGTTCAATATCAACTCGATCGAAGGGTTGATAAAAGCGGCTAAAGTCCCTGCAAACTCTCCTGCCGGCTGGAAGTATATAACCGAGTTGAGTATGCAGAATCTTTGTAGCGCTCCTACTGTCGCGAGCGGAAGCTCTGAGACGTATTACGCAGACGGTTGGTATAACGACAACGCTACATCCGGCCTTCGCTGTCCGTTCTGTCGTGGTAATGCGAACAACGGTGCTAATGCTGGCTTAGCGTACCTCAATGGTAACAATGGGGTCTCGAATGCTAACGTGAACTGGTCGTCGCCCCTAAGATATGCCGCTGATTTTTCAGCAATAAGAAGTGGAAAAGAGACCCTGTCACTTGACAAAAAATCAAGGCTAAAGGGCGTAGTACTGGTAGGCTTTACAGCCGACGGCTCATGGCTCGATGGCAATTGCAGACACTGGACACTTTAAGACACTAGAGACACGAAATGAGGAGAAAAGGTAACTTTTCCGGGAATATAGCCCGGAAAGATAATTATTGCAAGGCTTTTGATTATGCTAGCAAAAACAAGCATAGTAAAAAGCCCGTGCTAAAGTTCGAGGAAGATCTGGAAAAGAACCTTTCCACTCTCATGGATTCTTTCAATGACGGGACTTTCACTACTTCCCCGTATCGATTCATGACCGTTTATGAGCCTAAAGAGCGCTTGATCGGCATGCTCCCATTTTCGGATCACGTTCAGCATTGGGCGATGCTTAACGAGGTTGAGGATTTCTTCACTAGATCATTTACCGCATACACATACGGCGGGGTTAAGAATCGTGGACCGCATGGTTACATGAGAATCATTAGGAAGGTTTTAAAGGATCATCCGGGGAGTACCATGGACTATCTCTTGTGCGATATCCATCATTTCTATCCGACAATCAATCATTCAATGCTGAAAGGGCTATTGAGGACCCGTATAAAGGATAAACACCTATTGGATAGGCTTGATGAGATCATAGATAGCGTCGATGGGGATATTGGCATGTTTCCCGGCACGAAGCTGGCGCAGTTCTTCTCGCTTGTTTATCTGTATTTTTTCGATCATGACTTGAAGCGATGTTTTTATGTTAAGGACTGCCCGGCCTTGGTCGGGTATTACACGAGAAGGTATATCGAGGAAAGGATCGCAACGGCCAAGACGGATAAAGATCTGGAGGAGTTATCCAAGGGAGTTCAATATCTTTCTGATAAATTCAAGGGATATATAAACCGGTTGGATTTCTGTTATCGTCTCGCCGATGATGTCCTTATACTACATGAGGATACGGTGTTCTTGCACTTTGTCATTGAGTGGATCGGTCTTTATTATGCGAATGAGTTAAGGATCAGTCTTAATCCGAAATGGAAAGTAGGTCATGTTGTCGATGGAGTTGATACAGGAGGATATGTACACTTCCCAGATCATTTTTTAGCGAGAAAACGGAATAAGGTTGCCCTTTGTCGGCAGGTTGCTAAATTGAGAAAAAGGGGTTTGTCGAACGAGGAGATACGAAGGAAGGCGTCGTCCCGTATGGGCTTCATTCAACATGCGAATACTGAAAATCTATTAAATAAATTAGGGATGGAAACACCAAGGAAAAGATTAGGACAGGTGATAAGGAATAAAAAAAGTCCGTGGGATGATCTACCGGCAGATCGTAAGATAAAATTTGAGGATATTCTTTATGATACCCGTTTATCGGAGGATAAGCGGGGACCGGAGGATGATAAACTTATTGAGTTGATTGATTATAAGATCGAGGATAGCAAGATCGAGAAAAACGAGGATGGGACTCCCAAAAAATGTTTGGCGATCCGCTTCCGATGGAAAGAGGAGGAGCATTACGCTTTCACCGGTTCCGCCGTCTTGATCGATCAAGCTCTTACGGACTTCTCTCATGAGGACTTGCCGGTGGATACCGTGATCAAGGTCCTTACGAACAAGTATAGTAAGAAGTTTTTTAGATTCACATGATCATGTTTAGACAAATTTATACAGAGAGAAAAAAATATAGCCAGTTTGATGATAATCATTTCATTCTTTATCTAAATGAGGAGGTGATTGAGGACTATGTACCGGAGGTCCATGATGGCGAGTTAGCCCCAGCGCCCTGTACGGCTTATGCTTATTCCGGTACCGAAAGGGATGGCGGTACGCTTATAGAGGCGGATTCCTCGAGTTATGACAGCTTCGTGTCCGGATTGGTTCGGAGAGAGTATTCCGCCGATCGGGTAGAGGCGATAACGCTGAATAAATTGAGCTCGGATAATGAGAGAAAGGCCGAGTTTGACGCAGAGTTCTCGGAATTAGAGGACTATCGTAATTCTTGTAAGGCGCAGGCTAGAGTTATATTGGGGTAATATCTTGATATTCAATTAAAGGGGAAGCGGATTTTTATCTGTTTCCCCTTTGTTATTCTTATAAAGTGTGTTTATTAGAAACACTTTTGTTATTTTTGATGCGTGATGAATATGAGAGGTTGATTATGGTTATTTTTGATAAGTCTGGAACGAAGCTGTTGGAGTTAACGCCTGATGATGGTAGTTATCGGTATCGGGCGATAAAGAACGGAACGAAGGTCATTTTGTACTATTCGTTAACGTCCCATGTCGAGATACCGATTGATTCGTATATCGAGTATCAAGGGCAAAGGTATTACCTGTGGCTATCCTCTAATTTCAAGAAAAAGGGGACAAGGAATTTTGAGTATACGGTTGAGTTTGGGGGCGATGAGGGAGCACTAAGGAAATATAAGCTGAAAGATACGACCGTCACCCCCAATAGGTTGAAATTCTCGATCGTATGTACGCCGAAACAATTGTTACAATTGTTCGTCGATAATCTTAATTTGCGGGATAGTGGTTGGAAGGTCGGTAAGTGCATAGAGCTTGCGGAACGTCTATTTTCTTTTAATAACGAGTATATCATTGATGCCTTGAACCGTGTCTCGGGAGATTTGGATACGGAATATGACATAGCGAACAAGACATTGAACCTGTGGAAGATCGAGTATAATAAGGATACCCCGCTCGCTTTGTCTTATGGAAAGGGCAACGGCTTTCTTCCCGGGACTGGACGTACAAACATCGGTGATAAACAGCCTGTAAGCATCTTGTTCGTGGAGGGAGGCGAACGTAATATTGATGCCTCTAAGTATGGTAGCACCACATTGTTATTGCCAAGAAACCAAGAACTGGAATATGAGGGAAGGAAGTACCGGACCTCCGAGGATGGGACGTTCATCTATCGTGTGGACAAGGTTGTTTCCGGGGGACAGGAGGATAGCTATGACGGCTCAGCGAATTATCCTTCACGTATCGGTACGGTTAGTGAGGCCATTGTTGTGGACGAGAAAAAAAACTTCTATGACATAAAGGACTCGTCTATTCCTGCGGCACTGGATTATAGTCAATGCCGGATCGCCGGTCAAAAGGCGACGATAAAGTTCGAGAGCGGGCGATTGGCCGGACGTGAATTTGATATAGAGCAAACTGACGACGACCTTACCGGGTATATCCATGCCGAGCGTCGTTTCAAGATAGTGCCGGCGGAGATAGAAGGACAGGTTCTTCCTAATTCTGCTTCCCGTCCGTCCGCTGGAGATAAATACGCCATTTTTGGGATAGCGTTGCCAACCGCTTATATCTGCGATAATGCCACGAAGACGGGGGCGAGTTGGGACATGTTCCGTGAGGCGGTACGTGTCTTATATGAAAAAGGGGATAACCAATTTTCCTTTACTGGGGAGCTTGACTCCAACTGGTCTAAAAAAAGGTGGTTGGAAATCGGTGGGAAGATATTGCCAGGCTCATACATCTTGTTCTCCGATACCCAATACCAGCCAGAGGGAATATCGATAAGGATAACGGGGGTCAAGGATTATATCAACAAACCCCACTCCCCGAAAATAGAGCTGTCGAATGTCCCGGTGGCTTCCGGTAAATCCTCGCAGATAGATAAGATTTACGCTAACGAAGTTATAAATGAGGATCGGCATAAAGATGCTTTGTCGTTTACGATGCGTCGTTGGCGGGACGCTATCGCCATGCAGGGGATGCTGGAGAAGGTGTTCAAGGATTACGGCAAGGGACAGGCGATGTCATGGCTGCGTACCATGTCGGTATTGGTGGGGCATGAGTCGCTGCAATACCGTTTCGTGGATCGTATCCCCACGGAGGCCAACCTTACGGTCAATGAGATCGACCATACTTTCAATTATGATCAAGCGAAGAAGGTGCTTTCCACACCTGCTGGTATCATCCAGCACATGACGATAGGCATAGACTCGCTAGCCCCGTCCCACAAGTCTACGGAGTACAAGTTTTGGAATGTGGCGGCGTATACGTCTCCCTATCTTGATGATACGGAGGCCATGTATCTATATATCCGGTGTAGCAAGTCCGATCGTACCGGTTCGTTCCTGTTGAGCAAGGAACCTCACGAGTTGGAGGAGGGTGACTACTATTATTTCTTATGCGGTGCCTTGACGGACGAGATCGACGGCCAGCGCAGTTTCTCCACGCTTTACGGCTTCAGCGAGATAGGCCCGGGCTGGATGCGGCTGAACAAGATCATCAACACGGACGGCACGCAATATTGGGACATGCTCTCCAAGGCGTTCCGTATCGGCGATGACAACTCTTTCCTCTCATATGACCAGCGAGACGGGCTTGTGTTGAAAGGCAGTGTCTACCAATCGCCCTCCGGCGATATCGACTATCCGGAGGTGGATCGGGGGGCGTATTCCCCTTTCGTCAAGTATTATCCCGGCGACAAGGTCTCCTTCGATGGCAACGTCTATAAATGTGTCTCAGAGACCGCTCCCGGCACCGATCCCACGAACACTAGATTCTGGAAGGAGCTGGTCGTGAAGGGCGAGGACGGCAAGCCTGGAGCGGATGGATCGGACGGAAGGGACGGGATCGATGGGGCGGACGGCAAGGACGGCACTCAAGGTCCCCGTGGCGATCGTGGCCCCCGCTGCACCTACCGTGGCGATTACAGTGACGGTATAACCTACAACGGTAGCTCCTTGATAACGGATATTGTATCTATAAAGCAAAGCGATGGCACCCGCAAGTACTACGTGGCGAAGGTGAATGATAACGAGCCTACCTTCATCGATGTCAGCCCTAAGGCGTGGAACGGCTCCGCCTACTGGGACACCTTCGGGGCGAACTTCTCCAGCGTGGCGACCGATTTGCTGATGGCACGGAAGATAGCGGCCTCGGAGATTGACGTGGAAAGCATCACCTCCAATATTGTCAAGATCGGGAATTTCGTATGGGGAGGGAACGCGTTGGTCGGCATCAACGACGCCATTCTTGTTGTCAGTGGGGCGGCGTCGATAGGCTACACGGATGGATGGGCCGCCCGATTCTCAGACAAGGTATATATCGAGGGGATGTTGTCTTGTGACTCTGTCAATGCGTCCAGTTTGGATGTCCCCAAAATATTATATAAAGAAGGCAACGGGGTCGTGTTTAACGCCCCGGACGGGAGGTATCCGTTTCTGGGGGTACGGATCGATAACGGCAACGGTATCTATGGCTGGAACAGTCCCGGGAATATAGCCAACCTGTATATCAACAAGGACGCGGCGAGCACAGCCCATGTGTATATCACCAATTACCAAGGTTTGACCTCGTCCGATATCCGCCTGAAGAGCGTCTTCTTCGATATCCCGGACGTGCTGGATAAGCTGGAGGGTATCTCCGCATTCTACTACACGATGAAGGAGGACGAGGACAAGATCCTTCGCATCGGCGTGTCGGCGCAAGCCGTGCGTGAGGTGCTTCCCGAAGCCGTCCATCTTATCACACCGGACGATGATGATTCTTATTACGGAGTCGATTATATCCAGATGCTGACCGCCTTCGGGATCAACGGTATCAAGGAGCTTCACGCCAAGGTCAAGGCACTTGAGAAGAGGGTGGAAGAGTTGGAGAACAGATAGAAAATATTATAGGCCTTATCGGGGGCGGGCAAATAAAAGCCCCCGTATATATTAAAAGAAAACGAGTCATGGGAGTTGATTTGAATACAGTATTAGCCGTAATAGGTGCTATGGGAGGGGTCGAGGGGATAAAATGGGGTATCCGTGCGTGGGTGAATCGAAAAACAGACGCTCGTAAAGAAGATGCGGCAGCCGATGCGTTAGAGATTACCAATGAAAAAAATCAAGTCGGCTGGTTGGAGGATCGTATTACCCAACGTGATTTGAAAATTGATGCTTTGTATGTCGAACTCCGACAGGAACAGTCGGCCAAACTTGATGAGATACATAAAAGGCATGAGGCTGAACTTGCTCTAAAAGATGCGGAACATAATCGCTGTGATCGTCCGGATAGTGAGTGTGGCAGGAGGATACCCCCCCGGAGAAAATTAGAATTAAAGGATAAGGAGGAAAAAGAATGACAGTTAAAGAATTTGTAGCTTGGGTATATCCCGAAGCATGTAAAGGTGAAATCAGTCCAGTATTCGTGACGGCACAGGCCGCATTGGAGTCCGGTTGGGGAAAATCCGGGATAGGGAATAACCTGTTTGGCATCACCAAGGGGAGTAGTTGGACGGGGCCGATCGAGCTGGTCACCACAACCGAGTATTTTAATCGTGATAACGTTTCGTTCAAGTTGCCCGAACGTGTCCTGTCTGTAACCGAGCTGGGTAATGGCCGTTATAAGTATAGGGTAAAACGGTTGTTCCGGCAGTATGGTACGCTCGCCGATTGCTTGACCGATCATCTGGCAATATTGAAGAAGCCCGGGTATGCAGATGCCTGGCCGTTTCGGGATAATCCGGATCTGTTTGTAGAAAAGATACAGGATTGTATAGGTTCCCGGTATGCCACGTCTCCGGATTATGTTCAGACGATGAAGAAGTTGTTCCGCATGGTTGAACGTTCGGTAAAGGTACAAGGATTATGAAAAGGTTCTTGATTATACTGGGTATCTCACTTGTCTTGGTTGGGGTAATAGCGTCCCTTTCCTATTTGTTGAGGCAGGAGAGGAAGGAGGTTAGGCGTCTGTCCGGGAACCAGCGTAGCCTAATGGAAGAGGTAGAACTATACCGGACGAAAGATAGTTTATCGGCCGCAAGTGTCGAACGGCTCCTGTTAACAAAAAAGGAATATGAGAAGTATTTTTCCGATCAAGTTAAAATCATTGATAATCTCAACATAAAGATCAGCCGGTTACAATCGGTATCGGAGACTGGGACGGAAACGATGTATCCTATTAATATACCGGTGAAGGATAGCGTGGCGATACGGGACAGTATGGTCATGTTGAAGTGTCTTGAACTGCATACGCCATATCTTGATGTCTCCGGGTGTATAGATATGGGTAGGTTCTCCGGAAAGATAATATCTCGTGATACACTCGACCAGGCTGTACACAGGGTTCCGCATCGGTTCTGGTTTATCAAGTGGGGGACAAAGGCAATCCGGCAAGATATTGTCTGCCGGAACCCCTATAGCCAGATAACATATAGTGAGTATATAGAATTGAAATAGGTTTTGTCATACATTTAATGTTGAAAGTAGAGTTCACGGCCGTCTTGTCTGGGAAGATAAGGCGGCTTTTTTTGTAGCTAATGGCTATTAGTGAAAAAATGAGCTATTAGTTATTGTGGTTTCAAATTCTTAAATAACTTTGACGAATACTTTAAATACAAATAATTTATGTATAGTTCTAAACGTATAAGTCAATTCTATCAAATAAGAGGGCAATGGGACTCTGTAGATAAATCTTTTGTTGACTATGTTAATTCTGGTATGGCGTTGGTTCAATCAGAAAAGCGTTTTTTCGACGCAAAAAGTGAAGATGAATTGTGTGGAGATAAAGCGATTGATGTGATGTTTTTAGAAAAAGCATTTTTGAATGGTGGTCTTATATACTTGTTTTCACAGTTGGAATATTATTTGCATTTTGCTAAAAGAGAAATCTCTAGGTTATTGGGAAAAGAAGATAATACAAAATTTACTCGTAATATTATAAAGAATGAGGTTGAGCGTATTTTTTCATTTAGAAGAGAGACCATAGATTCTATCCCATCTCTTAACGAGAAGTGGAAGGTAATACTTTTATACAAAGATATAAGAAATGTTTTTGTACATGATAATGGAATCACAGACAAACCAGAGGTTTTTTACAATATTATTTTTAATAATAGAATATCTTCACTTGTAACATGTATCCTCTCTTATTATCAAAGAACCGAAATATGTATAACTAAAGACTTTGTTTTGCAAGTATGTAAGG
>ENA-UEPS01000669-UEPS01000669.1-human-gut-metagenome-genome-assembly--contig:-NODE-669-length-25637-cov-6.176174_pt1 | contig 25637 bp, 31 predicted proteins | sample MGYA00242904_ERZ507924 | MGnify/ENA primary metagenome ERZ507924 (study PRJEB26167, sample SAMN06115422) | human gut metagenome | host: Homo sapiens | place: China:Sichuan | collected 2014-10-16...
CTGAATGCCCGCTTCTCCGTTTTGAGCAACAAACGACTCACTATGGTAATATTCATAATCAGATAATGTTTGGCATATACTATTGATTGAATCAGTAATAGGCATATCGTTCCTCCATTGTGTCATGAAAAAAAACGGTTCTTCTGGCTCCCTAACCCCAATTTCTGCTCTATCTCCGCATATGATGTAGAATTATTTCTCAGATACGAACAACCAATTCCCTCCCAAAATGTCTCCTCATGTTGTTGAATCGCTCCCTGAAATTTCTCTTTCCTTTCTCTTGACGCTTCTGCTACCTTTTGGCAAGTTCCTCCATAAGTGCTACAAAGATCTTTACTCACCAGCGGTGACCACGTTCCGTTCATAATGTGGTGTTTTTGCCTGACATCCATCTGGATCACATAACAATGGATGAGAAGGGGCTATCGGAGAATTCAACTCCGGGTGTTGGCTAATATATACCCCGTAAGGGGGACTACCCCCCCATAATCTGGTGAGCACCCGGTACGCCTATTCCCTTTCTTTAACACAGACGCCGCCGTAGAAGTGGCGGCATAGATAATATAAGCCCCCCGGAATTCCGGAGGGCTTTCGTTTACTGTATGTTCAGTCCGCCGCTTATTGTAATGCAGCCTCAATTTCTCTGCGAAGTTCGTTTGCATCAGCCTTACGGCCTTTCGCATAATCTTTTCCCATTTGCCACATATCGCCAAAAGCGAGCTTAAGGCGTGGCGGAACATCCAGTTGGGGTGTCAACTGCTTATTGATGGCACGTCTTTTGGCATCCCAAGCTGCAGCGGGATTCTCGGAGCCGCAACCGTAGGTGCATCTTGCGAATACAGCAGAGTCTTTGAATCCATCAAATTCATCGAGAAGTTCCTGAGCAGCAGCTTTCAATTTTTCAGTAGTCAGTTCTTCTGATTGAGCTGTCGCTGAAAAAAATCCAAAACCTAGCATTCCACATAGCAGAACAACAACGAATCGTTTCATCCTTTTCTCCTCTATTTTATGATAGATAGATTTCCGTCTAGTGTAGAGTGAAATAACTGTCAATAGATTTTTCTATTTTTTGAGTTTTCCCTCTCCCTTCTTGACTCTCCCCCCAAACATCAGCTATTCTGATCTCGGTGCTAGTAACACCATCGGCAGACGGTACCGCGTCCGTTCTCTAAACGTGGTTTTTTTGTGCCCGACATCCAGCTTGTTTTCACGATAGCGGTGGATGAAAAGGGTCTATCGGAGATTCAACTCCGGGTGTAGGCTAATAAAATACCCGCAAGGGGAATACGCCTGCTGTCTGCCGACAGTTACTAGCACCCGGAGTTTTTTGTTTTTTAAGCTCCGAATATAGTAACTCTCGGCAGGAGTTCCCCATGTCGGCTATCGTGAGCCTTTCCCGTCCCGGTCGTTGCGCCGGGTGTGTCCCGTTGCACCTGCTTATTTCTAAGCTCCTCCGTTCTGGCGAACACCTCGCCGCCCGCGCCCTGCAATCCCTCCCCGAATGCCGCGTCCGCTGGACGCTCTACGGCACTTCCCTGACCGTGGAGGTGGCGTGATGAATGCCTCCGCCACCGCCGTTGTCGTCGCCATGACGCTTTCTCCCGCAGGGCGGAGCGTCCGCATCCAGTTCCGGCGTGCGGGTTCCACCACGCTGGAAGCCTGCTCCCTCTCGCCGGATGAAGTCCGAAACCGCGACATCTGCCTTGATGATGTTGTGATACTCGGCACCGCGCCGAACGGACGCCCCGTAATCTTCCGTACTGTGCTGGAAGAACGCCGCCCGGAGCAGGAACCCTACAAGGCCCCCTCCGCCAATACCGCTACCATCGTCGCCATGACCGCCTCTTCCTCTGGCCAGCGCGTCCGCGTTCAGTTCCGCCGGACGGGTTCAAGCCGTGTGGAGATATGCTCCATGTCGTCGGATGAAGTCCGAAACCGTGATGTCCGGGTGGGCGATGCCGTCATCCTCGCACGAGCGGAGAGGAGCGGGCTGCCGGAAGTCCGTCGGGTGAAGCTTGATATGCGCCGCCCATTCTCGGAAAATCTTCCTCTGGAGGTGGGACGCAATGGCTAACCTCTTCCACTCCCCAGAATGGCGCAGCGACCTGTGCGCCCGTGTGGACGACGCGCTTTCCGTGGTCATCCTTGCTACCGAACATCTGCGCTTGTTGGACGAACAGGGCGAGGAACCCGTCGCGCTCGGCGGCCTTGCCCGCGTCCTTGATGGGGCTTGCCATGACCTGATGGACATTCGGGATGCTCTCAATCCAAACACGGAGGACGCGTGATGGCCCTCCGCTCGATTGACCAGCGGTACTGGACGGACCCGTATGTGGAGTCCCTGAGCGCGACCGAAAAGCTCGTCTACATCCACCTGTTTTCCAGCGCCCACACCAACCTCGTGGGCGTGTTTCAGGCGTCCCGGCGCATGATCGCCTTCCAGACCGCCTGCCCCGGCCCGGACGTGGACGCCGCGCTGGAACGCTTCCGGCGGGACGGCAAGGCCATCGTCGACGGCGGCGAGGTGTGGCTGGCCAGCTACATCCGGCACCAGTGCACGTCCTCCCCGAAGATGGTGGCGGCCATGCGCGGCCAGCTCGCCAAGGTCGAATCCGACGCCATCCGCATAGCCATCATCGAACGCTACCCGCACATCATGGAGGCTCCCGGCCCCCGGCCGCCCGTCCAGCGTTGCCTGTTGGATACGGTATCGGTACTCTCCCGATACAAGAGAGAAGAAAAAGAAAAGATATCAGCGGGCGCTGCGCCTGTGGAAGGCGCGCCCGCGAAGGCCCCGGAGAGCAGCCCCGCCCCGCTGGTCGTCTCCGACGAGGTGGCCCGCATCCTTCAGCGGGATTTCCCGGAAGTGGACTATGGCAAGCAGATCGCCAGAGCCCGGAACTGGTGCGTGCTGCGCGGGCAGGCCATCCGAAACGTCCTGCTCTTTCTCCGAAAGTGGTTCGCCAACGCCGCCAAGCCCCCAAAAAACGACAGGCCCCAAACGAGCACCCCGAAACCGGCGCTCCCGGCGCAGCGCCCCTGCCCGCCCGATACGGCGTTCAAGGTGCCCACGGAAGCCGAGCTTGAGGAAAACCGCCTCCGCGGGCTGGCGGTGATGGCCAAATATTGGGGAAAACAGCAAGCGGCCCTCGCCTGATGCGTTTCTATGCCTAGAAAAAACGGCACGCTGAGGGTGTGTCAGCGTGCCGTAGCGATTACTCTGTGTAAGGCTCTTGAGCTCGTTGTTGAAGCTGTTCAACGTCCTCTTTCCGGGCAAGGACATGCATCTTTCGATGACAATTCGGACAGAGGGCAACGGTATTGGACAAACTATCCTCTCCCCCTGCGGAGAGCCATATCACGTGGTGTACTTCCAAATACGGGGAGTGATCTTTCCGTGAAAACGGCGCCGGCTGCTGACACAGTTGGCACACGCCGTTGGCTCTACGCTGGGCGAGCTCACAAACATACGGGTTCCGCTGAAAGGCAACCGTCTTTGTTCTTTGAGAACCCGGTATCTTGGGGGCCGACTGCACACGTTTGCGCAGCTCCGCAACAGACAACTTTTTCGCCTGCTTCGCTTTATGCTGGGCAAGCTGCTCTAAAATAGCTGCCTTGACCGGTGGTGCTGCATTCAGGAGCTTGAGAGGAAAAATCCAGACCTTACGTTCTCTTCCCTCAACATCTTCTTGGATTTCTTGGTAAGGCTGCGCGCTGAGGTGCACTCTTCCTGTGTAGGTGTAGCGCTTTTCTTGGAATACTTCGAAAAGGTAAACGGCAACGCCGTTTTCGTTGGACAGATACAATGTTTTGTTTTGCATAAACGCTAGGCTTTGGTCCCCTATGGTTCCCATGCCTGTATAATGCAATACGTTTCCAATCCATCTATCGTCATAGAGGGATTTTACATGGTTGGAGACCAATACAAGGGATTCCGTCCTCTTTGAGTATCGCATTCCCCCTTGCGGCGAGCACATGAACTTCGCACACAATTGGTCGTTATCAAGCTCATCACCGGGGGTTAATCCTTCAAGAACCATGTCTCCTCCCTCTTACCGAGGCCGGGGTGCCCCGAACGCTCGACAGATTTGTTCTGAACGCATAGAGCCCTTGCCCCATGAACGATTTGGGCAGCAAATCGCGTGAATCCGTTTCATGGCGCCCTCTTTGTGTCCTATATTGGGTACACGTTACCGCTTGAGTCAATCTTTTTTCGCATTTTATTCCCCATATTCCCCACATTCCCCATATTCCCCATATTCGGCACGACACCGCAATTGGAAACGGCTAGATTGCGAGGCTATGAATGCCCGCACCTACCGGGGGTACACCCTCTCCGAAGCGCAGTCCGAGCTGCAAGTCTGGAAGGCCGCCAAGCGTTACGCCGCGGTCGGCAAGAGCTATACCGTCGGCACGCGAAGCCTCACCCGCTATGACCTTGGCGAGATCAACCGCGAGATCGCGTTTTTCTCGGACATCGTCGATACGCTGGGCGGGGCCTCGCGCGGCCCGGTCCGTGTGCAGGGGGTGGTCATCCGATGAGGACGATACGCACCCCCCGCAAGTTTGCCCGCTCCGCGCCCACGGGACAGGCCGAGGCGCGGATGGCTTCCCCCGTGGGCACCGCCAGCCCGATGCCCCGCCCTTCGCGGAACGCCGGGTCGTTCCGGGGCGGCATGTCCGGCTACCGCGTGCCCGGCGTCGCCACCACGGAGAACGCCGCGCAGGAGCGTGCGCTCATCCAGAGCCGTTCCGCCGACCTCACGGCGAACGACTGGGCGGCCTCCAGCGCCGTCAACGCCATCACGACCAACGCCGTGGGGCAGGGATTGCAGCCGCAATCCGATCTCGACTGGGAACGCCTCGGCATCTCAGAACAGGAAGCCTTGGAGCTGCAAGACGCCATCGAACGCGTCTGGGAAGACTGGGTGCCGACGGCTGACGTGCGCGGCATGATGCACTTCGGCGATCTGCAATACCTCGGCCTCCGGTCCATGCTCCGGCAGGGCGAGCTGCTGCATGTCCCGGTCATGGCCTGCGACCCGTTGCGCCCGCTCTCCCTCGCCATCCAGGCCGTCCACCCGACGCGGCTCATGACGCCCTCTGACAAACGCTTTTCCCCCTCCATCCGGGACGGGATTGAGTACGATGCGGCAGGCTCCCCCTCGGCCTACTGGCTCGCCACCCCGCCCCCGGCTTCTCTGGGGAGCTTCGTCTCCCCTTCCAGCCTGACCTCGCGGGACTTCACCCGCATCCCCGCGAGGATCGGGCACCGACCCGGCGTGTTCCATCTGTTCCGCCACCTTGATGAGGAGCAGGAGCGCGGCGTGCCAGTGCTCTCCCCGGGCATGAACCTGTTCCGGCACCTCTCCGACTCCCTCGACAACGAGCTGCTCTCGCAGGTCATCACCTCGAGCCTCACCATGTTCATCGAGCTGGACGAAGGCAACAACATCCTCCCCGACTACGTCCACGCCCGCAGGAAAAGCGCCTCCGAGCCGCCCCGCTACTACCAGAGCGTCGAGTCGGGCACCATCATGTACGGCAACCCCAACGAAAGGCCGCACATGCTCGAAACCTCGAGCCCGTCCCCGAACTTCGAGCAGTTCTGCCGCTTCGTCCTGCGCAGCATGGCCGCCTCCGTGGACATGCCCTACGAGGTCATCGCCAAGGACTTCTCCCAGACCAACTACTCTTCCGCCCGCGCCGCCATGCTTGAGGCGTGGAAGGTCTTCACGCTCTACCGCCAGTGGCTCGTGTCGCACTACTGCCAGCCCATTTTCCAGATGGTCATCGAGGAAGCGTGGCTGCGCGGCAAGCTGCAATTCCCGGCCAAGGCCCCGGACTTTTACGACGCCCCGCGCCTCTATTCCTCCGCGCTGTGGATCGGCCCCGCCCGCGGCTATGTCGACCCCGTCAAAGAAGTCAACGCCGTGTGCAAGGAAATCGACTACGGCCTCAAGACCCGCCGGGAAGCCCTCGCCGAACGCGGGCGCGATCTGGACAGCGTCGTGAAGCAGCGCAAGCGCGAAAGCTCGCTGTTCGCAGACCCCGCCACGGAAAAGGTGCAGTGACATGCATGAATCCCATCCCCTTTTTGCCGAGCTGATGACTGAGCGCCTCTGGGCCATCACGCCCGACGCCCTGTCGTCCCTCGACGCCATGCTTGCCTCCTCCAACGGCAAGGACACCGCACCCGCGCCCCGGGCCGCCGCCACCGCCTCTCATGGCGGCGGCCCCCTCCTCTACGCCGTGCGGGAAGGCGTGGCGATCATCGATATTTCCGGCACCATCCACCGTTACGGCGATCCCGAATGGGACGCCGTCGGCCACGACACCATCAAGGCCGCCGTCTCGCTGGCCATGCAGGACAGGTCCGCCTCCGCGCTGCTGCTCCGCTTCAACTCGCCGGGCGGCGTGGCCTCCGGCGTCCCTGAGCTGGCCGCATGGCTGGCCACGCAAACTGCGAAGCCCGTGTACGCCTACGCCGACGGCCTGTGCGCCTCCGCCGCCTATTACCTCGCGGCGGCCACCGGGCGCGTCTATGCCCCGGCCACGGCCACCGTCGGCAGCATCGGCGTCATCTGTCGGCATATGGACTGGTCCGGCTTCCTCGAGAAATGCGGCGTCCGCGTCACCCACCTTACCGGCGGCGCATGGAAGGCCGCGGGCAACGACGCCGAGCCGCTGACCGATGAGGTCAAAGCCTACCTGCAGCAGCCCATCAACGAACTACACACGATGTTCCGGGCCGACGTCGCCGCGCACATGCCGGTCGATGCGTCCGCCCCGGAGACATGGGGCGACGGGCAGGTCTTTCTGGCATCCCGCGCCCACGAGCTGGGCCTCGTCACGGGCATCGTGCCCGGCATGGACGCGCTCATCGCGCTCATCAACACCACCAAGGAGAAACCTATGGATCGCATAGAACTCGCGTCCAGCCATCCCGAACTGCTGGCGCAGATCGAAGCGGACGCCAAGAAACAGGGGGCCGCCGAAGCCAACGCCGCAATGGAAACGCAACAGCAACAGGCTGTGCAGGCCGCCCTCGACAACCGCATGGCCCTGTTCGCGGCGGTTGCCGGAGCCGAAGCCGCCCAGCGCGTGGAAACGCTGGCCGCCGCCGGCATCACCTCCGGGCAGCTTCAGGCGCTCGGGGCGTTGATCCCGTCCCCCGCGCCCGCTTCCGGGCAGACTGCCGGAACCCCGGCGCAACAGGCCATCCTCGCCCACCTGACCGCCCAGACGCCCGGCCCCCTCGACACCACCGCCGGGCTCAAGAGCGACGGCATGGCCTCAACCATCGACCGCATCGCGTCCCTGTAAGGAGCCGACCATGCAGGAAATCGCATCGTACAAGCGCCGGGTCTTCCTGAAGGACCACCCCGTGGTCACGCAGCGCATCGTGCTTTCGAGCGCCGGAGCCGCCCAGACCCTGCTCGCCGGAACCGTCATCGCCGCAAAGACCGTCACGGCCACCTCCGCCACGACCGTGGGGGCCTACGCCAAGCCCGGGGAAGGTGAAACCGCCGCCCTGCTCGGCGTGCTGGCCGAAGACGTCGCCATCCCCGCCGAGGGCGACGCCTACGCGCTCGTCTATGTCCACGCCGCCGTCATCGCCTCCGAGCTTATCTGGGACGACGGCGTTTCCGCCGCCGATCAGCAGGCGGCCCTCACCGAACTTCGCAAGGTCGGCGTCTTCGCCGGAGATGCATAAGGAGAAACCAATGGCCGACATCGACTACTTCGATTCCCGCGTCCTCACCGGCGTCATCAACAGGCGTCCGGTCAAATACGATATTTTCGGCAACATGTTCCGCCGTCAGGCTCCGAAGGCCACCGAGCTGTTCGAGCTGCACGTCGTTTCCCGCGGCGTCTCCATGCTCCCCTCCATCACCAACGCCGCCGGGGGCACCATGCGCAGCGGGCGCGAGGGTGCAGCGTTCGCGGTCAAGGCCCCGCGCTTCCGCCCGAAACGCCTGTTCAAAGCCGCCGACCTGCTCAAGCACGCCGGAGGCCAGACGCCCTACGACCTCAACGTGAACCCCGTGGAACGCGCCATCGCCGAAGACATGGACGATCACCGCGCCGACATCGACACTATGGTCGAGATCATGTGCGCGCAGGCCATCGTCCACGGCAAGATCGACCTCTTCGACGCCGTGGAAGGCAAGGTGGTCAAGACGTTCACCGTCGACTTCCGGCGTCCGCAGGCCCACACCGTCGTGCTCGAAGGCGCGGCCCAATGGACCGGCGCGTCGTCCGACCTGCAGGACTCCCTCCAGACCTACGACGAAATGATTCAGGAGGAGGCCAACCTCGGCGCGACCGACCTCTACCTTGGCCGCAAGGCGTGGGCCGCCTTCAGGAAGCACCCCGACGTCCGCGACGACCTTGACCGCAACAACATCAACATCGGCCAGCTCTCCCCGAGCATCCAGAGCAAGTTCAAGGGCATCTGGAACGGCCTGCGCATCTGGCTGGTGACCGGCACCTACAAGGACATCGAAGGCAAGGTCCAATACTACCTCGCGCCCGAATATGCCCTGCTTGCCGCATCCGACGCCGAGAACGTCATGGAGTTCGGCCAGCCGATGGACGTGGACTGCTCCGGCCCCGTGGAAATCTTCTCCAAGCAGTTCAAGCAGGACGACCCCTCCGGCATCTTCACCATCGCCGAGTCCCGCCCCCTGCCGTGGCCCAAACAGCCCGGCGCGACCGTGCTCATCAAGGCGGTGGCGTGATGGACGAGACGGCCAAGGACGTGCGCCTGCACGTCACCCTTGATGACGGCGAGCATCTCTTCCTTCCCGGAGAAGCGGTCACGCTGGACGCGAGGAAAGCCGACGCGCTCATCCGCGAGGGCTACGCCACGCCGCTGCATGCCGCTGCCCCCGTGCCCGCGCAGGCCCCAAAGAAAGGCTCTAAAAAAGAAAACCATATGGCCGACGGCAGTCGCACCGCGTGCGGCTCTTCGAATGAGGAAAGCGCGCAAGCGGAACGTGATTCCGCTTGCATGGATGCGCCCCAAGGAGACGAACAATGAGCGCCGACTTCAACATCGCCTACAACCCTGTCCGCACGTTCGAGGGCGACTGGTGCAACGTCCCCGGCGACAAGGGCGGGGAGACGTATGCGGGCATCGCCCGGGCATTCTTCCCGGATTGGCCGGGCTGGCATTTCATCGACGCGGCCAAGGCGCACCCCTCTTTCCAGCAGGGCAGCCTCGCCTTCTCGCGCCACCTGACCACCCTTCCCAATCTGGAGGACCTCGTCACGGCGTTCTACCGGGTCCAGTGGTGGGACAAGATGGGCCTTGCCCGCTGGCCCCAGCTGGTAGCCAACGAACTGTTCGAACAGGCCGTCAATCTGGGCCGGGGCGGTTCCGGCAAGCTCCTCCAGCGCGTGTGCAACGCCATGAACTACGTCCGGCGCAACGGCAAGGAACAGCGGCTCTTTGACGACCTCGACGAAGACGGGGCCGTGGGGCCGAAGACCGTCAAGGCCCTCGCGCTGGTGCTTGAATACCGCGCCGAAAGGGACGTGGTCCACGCGCTGAATGCCGCGCAGGGCAAGAAATACCTCGACATCGCCGCGGGCAGCTTCTCGCAGCGCAAATTCCTCGCGGGCTGGATGACCCGCGCCGTGTAGGGGGCCATCATGGATTTTTCGGCATTGCTGGATACCCAATCCGGCGTCTTCGCGCAGGGGCTGGCCGCCCTGTCCGGCGTATGCGCGTTTATCTGCGTGTTCCTGCCAGCGCCCACGGAACGGTCCGGCGCGCTCTACCGCCTCGTGTACGGCCTGCTCAACTGGATCGGCTGCAACAAGGGCAAGGCCAAGAACGCCGACGACACGGCCAATGGCGGCAAGTGATGTCTGGGCCGCGCTTGTCCGCATCCTTCAACTGTTCCTTGAAGGTTTTCGGGACTACCGCCGCCAAGCTCGCACTCGCGCTGTGCGCTCTGGCCCTGCTGACCAGTGGCTGCAACGCCGTGGCGGGACGGACAAGCGCCCTGCCCCCGGCTCCGGCGACGCCGGGAGCCCTCGTGACTGACGGATGGGCGTACAGGGAGGCCGGACAATGGAAAACCGTGACCGGGGAATGGGTTCACCTCCCGGATCAGGAGGCCGGGGAGCTGCAACTGTGGATCGAACAGGCAGAGAGCATCTGATCATGAAGTATATCCAGTCGGTTATCATCCCGCTGCTTGTCGCCATCCTTGTCGGCATCGGTTCCTCCGCCGTCACCAGCGCGATCTACATCGGACGGATGGACGAGCGCCTGTCGAGCCTCGAAAACACGCAGGCCCGGCACGAGGGCATGTTCACGACCCTGCGCGACCGCACGGACGACCACGAGCGCCGTCTGGCCAAAACCGAAGCGACGATGGACGCCGTGTCGCTGGACCTGCGTGAAATCAAGGCCGACGTAAAGTCGCTTGTCAGGGGGACTCCATGAACCGGAATTTCTTTGAAGAAGCCCTCGCCTTCGACGTGCGGCATGCCTTCCTGAACCCCGCCGAGTTCGGCACTCCCATGAACGTGGACGGCCTCGACACCGTCGGCATCTGGGATGACGCCGTGGCCCCCGCGGAAGGCCGCTATGAAAGCGCCGTGGAGACGTGGGGCGTGCACCAGCTGCGCCGCACGCTGCAGGTGCCGTCCGCCGGGGAAGGGGCTGTCCCGCTCCCCCGGCCCCGGCAGGACATGCGGATCGACGGCACCCTCTGGACCGTCGGCGATGCCGTGGACCTGCACGGGCTCATCAGGATCAACCTGTACCGCAACGGGAGCTGACATGATTGAAATCAGCATCAGCGATGAAGATTTTTCGCGGGCGTTGCGCCAGCTCAAGAGCGTGCCCTACGGCATCCAGAAGGCCATGTATCCGGCTGTTGCCGAGACGATGCAGCATATCCGAGAGGAGCTTATCCAGTATTTGGCATCAAGTGTTCCTCTGCCGAAAAATGAGTTGAAGAAAGCGGTTAGACGCACTTCAGTTACCAACTCTAGGGATTCTGTCTCCGGCAGTATTTCCGTTCTGAGTAGCGATGGCATTCCACTCATTCACTATGATGTTGAAGAAAAAACACCTACGGCCCACCCCGGGATGCGTCCGTACCAGTGGCCAGATTTTACCTTTGCCTTACGCAAGGGGGAACGACGCACGGGGAGAAGCATCATTAAAGGTATTGGGCTTCCGTTCGTTGCCGTAATGCCTAAAAGCGACCACATGGGTGTGTTTTTTCGAGTTATTTCTAACTCAAATAAAAATGCTGGGGATGTTGTACTCGGTCAATTGTTTGGCCCTTCAGTTCAGTACCATGTAGCAACTCCTGAAGCGGAATCTATGGTCGAGCGTGAATCCGAAGAACGTCTTCCAGTTATTCTGGCTCGTTACGTTCAGCAAACGCTGGCTCTGGAGGCCGCGAAATGAACACGCGCATCCTGCCCGCCCTGAAAGCCTGCCTGACGGACGGCCTCGCCGACCTGCACCTGCTCGGCCAGACCGCCGAGGACGACGCCGTGCAGCCCGTACAAGTCTTTATCGGAGACCTGCCTCCGCCCGAGAATGGCCGGAAACCCTTTCCCTGCGTCATCCTCGTGCCTGTGAGCGGCCACCATGAAGAGAGGGGAGAAACCGCCGTCATCGCGCTCATCTGCTGCGTCTACAACCCGGAACCGGGCGACGCCGAGGGCGCGGAACAGGACTTGGCAATCCTTATGTCCGGCATCACCCGCGTACTCGGGGCCTGCCGGGAAACGCCGCTGGAACGGCGCTTCCAGCTCGTGCCCGATCACCGGGGACGGCTGCTGGCATGGGAAAAGGCCGAAACAAACCCGAAGCCCTTCCTTCAGGCGGCCATGCTGTCGCACTGGACCATGAAGGGCTGGGAATAAAAGGAAAAACTATGGATACGGAAAAGAAGGCGAAAACGACTCCTCCACTCCCTGAAACGCTCATCTACCTCGGACCGACATTCCGCCAGCCTGTACTGCTCATGTACGGCAGTGTGTTCCGGGGAGGCATTCCCAGCCACCTTGGAAAGCTGTTTGCCGATCCTGACGTGAAAGCCTGCTTCCTCCCGCTGGACAAGGCGGGCGAGGCCCTGCGCGGCATGCGGGAAAAGCAAGGCTTCTTCACAACCCACGAGCGCGTCAGGCGCAACCACATCAAGGGGTAACCATGTACAATCACGGCGTCTACTGGGAAGAGACCGCCACCGGCATCGTCGCGCCGGTGCGCGTGGACGTCTCCCTCCCGGTTATCATCGGCACGGCCCCGGTCCACAACCTGCCCGAAGGCACGGAACGGCCCGTCAACAAACCGCTGCTCATCTTCTCGATGGCGGAATTCACGGCCCAGCTCGGCGCGCCCGGCGAGGACGAAACCGGCTTCACCCTGCACGAGGCCGCCAGCGTCTACCTGTCGCGCTACGGGGTGGCCCCCATCGTCTGCATCAACGTCTTTGATCCGGCGAAGCACGCCGCGCCCGCACAGGGGGAAACCCCGACCAAGCCCGACGTCTCCAAGGTCACGAAGGCCGACGTCATCGGCGGCATCGACGCTTCCACCGGAAGCCGCACCGGGCTGGAACTCGTGGAGGAAGTCTTCCCCCGCTTCGGGCTGGTCCCCGGCCAGCTTCTGGCCCCCGGCTTCTCCGACGACCCGGCGGTAGCCGTGGTCCTCGGCGCGAAGGCCGCGAACATCAACGGCCACTTCAAGGCGACCGGCCTTGTCGATGTCCCGGCCAGCGTGGCCCAATATACGGACGTCCCGGCATGGGTGAAGGACAACAACCTTACTGACCCGGCCCTGCAGATCTTCTTCGGCTCGCCGGTCTTCGGCAACGCCGTCGAGCACGGCTCCGTGCATCTGGCCGCCACGGTCGCCAGCCGCGACACCGACAACGAGGGCGTGCCCTACTGGTCGCCGTCCAACCGCCGGATGCTCTGCAACGGCCTGACCCACGCGGGCAGGGAACTGGCCCTCACCCCCTCCGAGGCCGCCTACCTCAACGGACAGGGCATCGTCACCGGGCTCAACTTCACCGGCCAGATGACCGTCTGGGGCAACCGCACCGCCGCCTACCCCGCCGTCACCGACGTGAAGGACACCTTCATCCCCGTGCGCCGCATGTTCAACTACATCGGCAACACGCTGGTGCTGACCGCGTGGCAGTTCACCGACTCGCCCCTGCGCCGCCGGTTCATCGAGCAGATCTGCGACTCGTTCAACCTCTGGCTCAACGGCCTCGCGGCCCGGGAATACATCCTCGGCGGCAAGGTGGCCTTCCTCGCCGGGGAAAACCCGAGCACCGACCTCATCGACGGCACCGCCCGGTTCCACGTCTTCATCGCGCCCCCGCCCCCGGCCCGGGAAATCCGCTTCACGCTGGAATACGACCCGTCCTACCTGACCAACCTCTTCGCCGAGTAAGGAGACGCCATGAACCTTCCCTCCGCAAACGTCATCCCCGACAAGCTCATCAACGCCAAAGTCTATATGGAAGGCAGCTCCGCCCTGCTCGGCGTGGCCGACATCGAGCTGCCGAGCCTCGAATACGTCACCGAGTCCATGAGCGGGCTCGGCATCGCCGGGGAACTGGACACGCCCGTCATCGGGCACTTCAAGGCCATCAGCCTGAAATTGAAATGGAATACGGTGAACGAGAACGCCGTCACCCTGCTCGCGCCGAAAACGCACCAGCTCGACGTCCGGGCCAGCGTGCAGAAGTTCGACGCCGGGAACGGCGAGTTCGGCACCGACGCCGTGAAGCTGGTGGCCCGCACCGTCCCCAAGAAATTCGGCGTCGGCAAGGCCGAACCGGGCAAGAAGATGGATTCGGAAACCGAGCTTGAAGTCAACTACCTCAAGCTCTCGCAGGGCGGCAAGGAACTGGTGGAGATCGACAAGCTGAACTTCATCTGCACCATCGCCGGAACCGACTACCTCGCCCAAGTCCGCGGCGACCTCGGCATGGAGTAACCCAATGGAAAAGACCGCGAAAATCGCGCTCCGGTATCCGGCGCAGCTTTCCGACCGCACCCTGTCCTCCATCACCATGCGCCGCCCCACCGTGGGCGACATGCTGGACTACCCCATCAAAAACGGCGGGCTCGACGAGGAGGCCGCGCTCGTCGCCGCCCTCACCGGGCTGCGCCCTGAAGACCTGCGCGAACTGGACATGGAGGATTATGAGCGGCTGCAGGACCAGCTCCTCACGTTTCGGGGCCAGAAAAGACCCGGACGGGACACTGGAGAAAGGGCTGCGGATGCTGGCGGTGAGCCTGTCCCGGCTGACCCGGTGGCCCCTGCGGGACGTGCTGACGCTGACGCCTGACGAAGCCGAGGCTTGGCTGGACACGGCCTGCGAGCTGGAAAAACGGCTCTCCGCCTAGCGTGCCCCTTTCATCAGATGTAGGACGACCAGCAGCACAAAGGCCGTGACCAGCCCGGCGTCCAGCGCCGCCGTCCATGTCGGGGCGTCGAAGAACCACTTTCGGGCGCAGGTCACGGCGGCGGCCACGGGAATCACCCACGGGAAGGGCCGCACGGCCTTTCCCGCGTACACAAGGGCCATGAAGCAGAGCCCGGCAAAAACGCCGTGCCCCGCCGCCTCCGGCCAGCTCGCGGTGTCGAGGAACCACTTGTCGATACAGGCGGCTATGGCCGCAACGGGAACAAACAGCGGCCACCAGCTCGCATACTGTTTGGCCATCAACTCTTGGTAGGTTTTCATGAGCACTTCTTTTGGCGTGACGTTTGCTGTGGGGGCTGCGGTAGGGGCCTCCGTCGCTTCCGCCTTTACCACGGTTTCCTCCCGCGTCAAAGGGCTCAAGTCTGATCTCAAGGACCTACAGACCGTTTCCCAAAAATCAGGGGCACTGGTTAAAGCCAGCGCGGAACTTGAAGCGGCTCGTGCCCGTCTCAATGCTGGACCGCTCCTCCCCGAGACCAGAACCAAGCTGACCGGACAAGTGCAAGCCTCCGAGCGGGCTTTCAAAAGCGCGGAGCGGGCGGCAAAAAAATACGGCGTCACCGTCGAGAACATGGCGAAGGCACAATCCGAAACGGCAGCGGCCATCGGGCGTACCGAAGCCGCTCTCGGACGCCAACAGAAAATGCTGGCCAACCAAGCCAAACGGCAAGAGTACCACGGACAGATCATGGGGACGGTGGCCACAGCCGCCGCGGTGGTCGCCCCGGTCAAGCTCGCCATCGACTACGAAAGCAACTGGGCCGACCTCAAAAAGGTGGCCAATTTTGCCAAGGATGACGACGAAAAACGGATTAAGCAGGACATCTTCTCCGTTTCGGAACGGACGGGGCTCGGCCCGAACGAAGTCACCAAGATAGCCGCCGCCGCTGCCGAGGCTGGTGTGGCCAACGATGCGGACGGTAATCTTGATCCCGAAAAAATAAAGAGATTCCTCAACGACGCCGCCGAAATGTCCGTAGCTTACGGCATCACCGCCGAGGAAGCCGGGGAGCGCCTCGCTACCTACCAGTCGCGCATGGAACTCACGGCGGAGCAGACCCGCGGCATGGGCGATGCCATGAACTATGTGGCCTCAAAAATGAACGCCACAGCTGCGGACACATCCTCCGTCGTCGCCCGGATGGGCGCGGTGGGAAAAATGGCGGGGTTTTCCGAAAAGTCCATCGTAGGCTTGGCCGCCGCAATGGTTTCAACCTCGGAAAACAAGGAAACCGCCGGGACGGCCATGAAGAACTTCCTGCTGACCTTGAGCCAAGGCAACGCCATGACCAAGGCTCAGAAAGAGACCATGAAGCAGTTGGGGTTTCGCAATGTCGGAGCCATCGCGGAAGGCATGAAAAAAGGCGGCAAGGAAGCGGAAAACACCCTGCTCACGGTACTCGGAGCCATCAAGAAAATGCCCGAAGCGGAACAGGCTGGCATCGCCAAGGAACTGTTCGGTACGGAATCGCTCGCCTCATTGGCCCCGCTCATCAACAATCCCAACAAACTGCGTGAGATTTTCGCGCTGGCCAACTCCGAAGAAGCCAAAGGCTCCCAGCTCGCCGAGTTCAAAACCCGCTCGGAGACGACGCAGGGCGCTCTGGATCGGCTGGCGGCCTCCGGGCAAATCCTCGCCATCACCATCGGCAGCGTGCTCCTGCCGCCCCTTGCCTCAGCCGCAGAGTTTGCCACCTCCGTCATCAAGCCTGTCCGGGCCTTGGCGGAAGCGTTTCCCGGCGTCACACGGGGGGTCATGTTCGTCGGCATCGCGCTGGTTGGGCTCAAGGTATCCGCGCTGGCGGGCGGCTACGCGGCGACCATCCTCTCGGACGGCTGGCAGATCGCCAAGGGCATCTTCGCCGCACTGCGCCCGTCCGTCATCGCGGCAACCGTGGCGCAAAAGGCCCACGCGGCGGTCGCTCTGGCCAGCGCCGCCAAAATCAAGATCATCACCGCCGCGCAGTGGCTCTGGAACGCGGCGCTCACGGCCAATCCCATCGGGCTGATCATCGTGGGCATCGCTGCGCTCGGAGCGGGGCTCGTCTGGGCCTACAACAAATTCGAAGGATTCCGGGCCGTCGTGGACACCGTCTGGACCGGTTTGAAAACCGTGTGCCCCATCCTTGAACTGGTTGAAGCCGCGTTTACCGGCACACTGACGTTCATCTCTGACCTCTGGAACGGTATGTCGCTGTACGATGCCGGAGCCAAGCTCATCGACACGCTGGTGGAGGGCGTCAAGGCGATGGCCATGAAGCCCGTTGAGACAGTCAAGGGCATCTACAAGGATATCAAGGGCGCATTCGGATTCGGAGACGACGAAGAGCCGCAATCCGCCAAGGCCGCTGTGGAAGGGGCCAAGGCGGCCTATCCCGGCAAGGACACCGCCTCCAAGCAAGAAAACGGGTTCTGGGAAGGCGTGGGAGATTTCTTCACGTTCGGCTCCAATCCCGAACAGGCCGCGCTCCAGCCCGCAGCCGCAGGGAAACCCTTCATCGGGCCGACGAAACCCGCCCTCTCCGAAGCCGCCGCCAAACCGGCACAAGCCAAACTCCCCGGGCAGACCCGGACAGCCCCCGCCTCTTCCCGCATCCCGGAATATGCCGCGTCTGGGGAGGCACGAAGGACGCCTCCCGCCGGGAACACGGCGTCCCCGTCCGCCCGCCAGCCCGTCAGCCTGAACTTTTCCATGCCCGTCACCCTCAACGGCATCCCCGCCGCGGACATGGGCGACGCGCTGCTGCGCAGCATCGACAGCCGCGCTGCCGCCATTGAGGAACGGATTGCCCGCATGCTCGGCAACATCGTCGGAGATCAGAGGAGACTCGCCTATGGCAACTGAGTACATAACGCAACAAGGCGACTGCTGGGACGCCATCGCTCTCCGGCTGTGGGGCGACGAGCACCTCATGGACAGGCTCATCGCCGCCAACATCGAACACATGGATATGCTTGAGTTCCCCGCCGGGGTCCGGCTGAACATACCCGACGGCGTCAAAAAACCGGAAATCAACATGGAGCTTCCGCCGTGGATGTAAACAACGGGAAACAAGAGCAGGAGCACGCCCGGCGCGTGAGGCTCGCCGTCACCATCGGCGGCCATGACGCCACGGACGCGCTCGCCCCCTCGCTCCTGTCCGCAACCTACACCGACAACGCCGCGGGCAAGGCCGACGAAGTACGCCTCGATCTGCACGACCGGGACGGCAAGTGGCTCGGGGAATGGGCTCCCAAGAAAGGGACCGAGGTGTCCATGCGTATCCTGTGCACGGACTGGTTCGGCCCCGGTCAGGACGCCTCCCTGAACTGCGGCTCGTTCAAGGTCGATGAGGTGGAATATTCCGGCCCGCCGACCAAGGTCAGCATCAAGGCCGTGTCCGCCGCGCTCACGGACGGGCTGCGGGAAACGAAAAAAACGCAGGCATGGGAAGGCTATTCCCTGCAGGCCGTGGCCGGGGAAATCGCCCAGCGCAACGGGCTTGAGCTGCTCTACAACGCCGATGCCTTCCCGTTCAACCGGCAGGACCAGCGCGAGGAATCCGACCTGCCCTTCCTGCAGCGGCTGGCCTCCGCCCGGGGGGTGAACGTCAAGGTCCATGACGGCAGGCTCGTCTGCGAGGCCGCGAAACGCGGTGACGCCCGCGCAGCCGCCGTCGCCATCTCCAGAACCGGAGGGCAGTTTTCGCCGTCGCGGTGGTCGTTCAAGGAAAAATCGGAAGGGACGGCCTACAGCGGCTGCGACGTCCAGTACATGGACCCGGAATCAGGGGAAATGCACTCCTATTCCTTCGGCGAGCCCGGCGCTGACGGGCAACGGGAAAAAATAACGCTCATCAACCAGAAGGTCGAGTCGAAGGCCGAAGCGGAAACCTTCGCCCAAAGCGCCCTGCGGAACAAAAACGAAGCCGAAAACACCGGCTCGCTCGACATCATGGGGCACCCCGGCGTGGTGGCCGGGTGCACGCTGACGCTGGACGGTTTCGGGACATTCGACGGCAAGTATTTCGTCACCACGGCAACCCACAGAATCGAAGGCCAATACACGACCGGCGTGGAACTGCGCCGGACGCTGGACTATTGAGGGCAACATGAGCGGATTCGACTACGCGCAACAGGAACGGCGGATCGCGTCGCTGGAAAGCAACCGGGGCGCATCCCTGCGTTTCGGCACCGTGACCGGGGTGGATACGGCGACGGGGACGGCCCGCGTCCAGCTCCCGGACGGGGACGGCATGGTGACCATGCCCCTGCGCGTCCTTGGGCGACGCACGCTGAAGGACAAGGCGCAGGCCCTGCCCGACATCGGGGAACCCGTGGCCTGCCTGTTCTCCGGGCAAGGGCTGGAACAGGGCGTCATCCTCGGCGCGCATTACACGGCGAAGACGCCTTCCCCCAACCAAGAGGCGCAGGTCGACTACGTCCGCTACGAGGACGGCACGGAACTCTGGTACGACCGCAAGGGCCACAAGCTGACCGCCAAGGTCATGGGCGACGCGGACATCGAAACCGAAGGCGGCATCACGGCCACGGCCAAAAAAGCCATCGTCACCGAATCCAAGACCGGCATCACCCTGCGCGCCCCCCATATCCGGCTGGAAGGCAACCTCTCCCAGCAAGGCTACGCGGGCGGGGCGGCCTCAAGCATCCTGTGCGGCAACCAGACCATCTGCAACGGCTCCCTGTCCGTTCCGGGCGGGGACGTGAGCGCCGGGGACGTTTCCCTGCGCGGGCACCAGCACGAGGGCGTGGAGAGCGGCCCGGACACCAGCGGAAAGCCCGAGGGTGGAGGAAGTTCCGGCACAACCGACGATAACGGAAGCGGCTTCTGGGAACTCATGTTCGATATCGTGCAAAACAGTTTACCTGAGCCGCTTACCCCTATGGAAAAACTTCTACTCTGCCTACCGGAAATCGCAGAGGCCGAGGCGGAAGATTGTTGGACGGAAGATAATAAAAAAGGCTGGCTGTATCTGCGGGATATGTTCCATAAATGGTTCGGTGGTAGAGCGAATGATGATGCATATAAAAGCACAGAGCCGTTCTTAGTTGATATGAACTGGATACTTTCATATCAACGGGCCCAAACAGCTTACGACGCACTCATTATGAGCGATCAACTTTTCAGTCCCAAGGCGCTGGATACCCTAGCTCATGTTCTTCATAAAGATGGTTTGCTTACCAACATACCCACGTCTTTTGATTACACCATAACCCAGTGGGATAAATGGAAAGCTAGTTATTTTCAGCAAGTAACCGTTTATGGGTTTGCTGACCTTTCCTCTGACGGACTCATGGCCGCAATGGGCAATTTTACATTCCGCACCCTCGCAGCAGGAGATGTAAAACCCTTGCCGGAAGGCGGGCATAGGATAACTATACGTAAAGTAGCCATTATCGTATGGGACTCTTTTAATTTCGATGGTGAATACGATCTTAAGTATTGGAGCTGCAAAGAAAAGGCTTTTTCTGTAACAGGTGGCGATGCCACTAGTTCTTATTTTCATGTAACAAATGGTTCCTTTCAGGAGTTCCGCAAAAAATATGGACTGGGAGAAGATTTCCTTGTCCTTTCTCAACCAAAGATTGTTGATAACATCGGGATCATGATTTATGATACGCAACTATGACAGGAACAACACGTCTCCCATATCACTGGCGGCCCTTGGCCATCATTGCCTGTTGCTTGCTTGCCGCAAGCTACGTCATCCCAGCGGCAATAGAGAGCCCCAAAATGCTTTTGTACCCGTGGAAATGGCCTCTGCTACTCCAAACGTACGCAGAACTCTGGTTTTTCCACTGGGAAACGGCCATTGCTTGGCTTATCCTGCATGCGGGACTCGCGGCATGCGTAATAGGCTGGATACGGACGCGGGAAGCACGTTTCGTTTTTTTGTTGCCATGCTTCGCCTTTTTGTGTGGTCCCTTAGTGGCAATCGGGATACACGCGGTTCTGTACTCCCCCATCCCTGTATAATCTCACCCCCCAAAACAGTACTTCCCGGCGTAGACTGCCCCACCCCTCTTCCCATCCTCTCTTCTCAACCCTGCCTCTCCGATAGAGCTTCCTCCTCCCACGCCTTCCGCGCCGGGGGCCTCCGCTTGCATCCTGTATCCTTCCCGGAGGCTTTATGCGCGTAGGCACCCTCGGCAACGTCGTCTTTGAAGTGTCCGACACGCGGGTGTTCACCCCGTCGCAGGTCACCCGGGAACGCAAGGCCCGCATCGAGGAGCATCAGGTGCAGGGCGCGCTCCCCTGCGTCGAATTCATCGCCCCTGAGCTGGGGACCTTCTCCATTTCCATGACCCTCAGCGCCGCCCTCGGCGTCAATCCCATGCGGGAAGCAGACAGCCTCGGGGCCATGTGCAAGCGCGGCGAGGTCAACCGGCTCATCCTCGGGGGGCTCAACTGGGGCAAGGTCATCATCGAAAGCGTGACGCAGGACTGGCGCAACAGCGGCCCCGGCGGCGTCCACACCATCGGCCTGACGCTGGCCCTGAAGGAGTACCACTGATGCCCGTCGTCGACATGCGCGAGGCGGCCCCGCTCGTCATCGGGGCCACGGGGCTGGACGCCGTTGTCCAGAACATCCGGATGATCCTGACCACGTTCGCCTACTCCGTCCCGCTGGACCGGCGTTTCGCCTCGCACGGCGGCGCTATCGACGCCCCGGCCCCGGTGATGGCCGCGCTCCGGATCGCGGAACTGACGGACGCCATCGAAGAAAAGGAACCCCGCGCCGAGGTGGTGAGCATCCGGCTTTTGCGGGCCGAAACCCTCGACGGGCAACTCCGGCCCGTCGTGACCTTCAAGCTCAGGGAAGGGGTGACATTGTGAGCCTGCTTGACGACTTCACCGCCGTGGATTTTTCGGAACTGACGCCCTCCGGCATCGAGGAGATGGTCATCACCGCCTACGAGGAAGCCTCGGGCCAGACCGTCTATCCCGGCGACCCGGTGCGGCTGTTCCTCCAGTCCAACGCCTACATCATCAGCCTGCTGGCGGCCTTCATCAACGAAACCGGGAACCAGCAGTATCTGGCCCACGCCCGGGGGCCGCATCAGGACCTCATCGGCGCGCTGGTGGACACGGCCCGGCTGCCCGCCAGCCCGTCCCGCACCGTGCTGCGGTTCAGCACGGCGGAAACGCTGGGCTGGCCCGTGCTCATCCCGCAAGGCACCCGGGCCAACGCCGGGGACGGCGACACGGGGCTGACCTTCGCCACGGACGAGACGGCAACCATCCCCGCCGGGGAACGCTCCGTGGACGTGGCGGCAACCTGCCTGCGGGCCGGGGCACACGCCAACGGGCTGGTCCCCGGCCAGATCAACAGGCTGGTCGACCCGCTGGCCTATGTGGACGCCGTACGCAACACCGAAACCACCCGCCTCGGGGCCGACGTCGAGGACGACGCCAGCTACCGCGCCCGCATCCGGCTTGCCCCGGAACGCTTTTCCGTGGCCGGGCCTTCCGGCTCCTACCGCTACCACGCCCTGTCCGCCCATCAGGGCATCGCCGACGTTGCCGTATACGCGCCCGTGCCCGGAACCGTGGACGTGCGCCCGGTCATGGACGGCGGCGAACTGCCCCCGGAAAGCGTATTGGAGCTGGTGCGGGAACGCCTGAGCGCCGACGGCGTGCGCCCGCTTACCGACACGGTCATCGTGGCCGCGCCTGAGCCCGTCGAGTACGCCGTCTCCGGCGGCTGGTGGCTACACCGCGACAACGGCCCGCTGGCCGCCAGCGTGACGAAAAAAGTTGAAGCGGCACTTGAAGAATACCGGGTGTGGCAGCGCAGCGCCCCGGGCCGCGACATCAACCCCACCCGGCTCGTCAGCCTGCTCGAACGCGCCGGGGCCAAGCGCGTGGAACTGGAAAGCCCACGCTACCAAAAACTGGAACAGCGCCAGATCGCCCGCGAAACGTCCCTCGACCTGCAATTCATGGGGATTGAAGATGACTAAGCGCACCCTTTCTTGCCGGGCAGACACCGTAAAGCCCACGGCAGCCGCGAGCCGTGGCGGGCGGCCCCATGATTAGGCTCGGAGACCCGCAGGTCCGGGGCCTGCTCACGCCCGCCCTCGCGGACGACCCCGCGTTCGGCGCGGCGGGATCGGCCTTGGAAACGCTCCTGCGCCGCGTCGTCCGCAGCGTGCCCAACCTGCTCCTGTGGCACCGGCTGGCGCTCACCGCGGGGCGTCCCGTCCCCGATATGCTCGCCCCCATCGGGCGGGTAGCCGAGGCGTCCGGCGGGCTGACGCCCCTGAGCACGGCGGAACTGGAACTGCTCGCGTGGCAACTGCACGTCGACTTCCGCGAAACGGCCCGGACGGACGCGGAACTGGCGGGCCTCATCCTCGACGCCATCGCATGGCACCGCATCAAGGGCACGCCCGCGAGCCTCTACGCGGCGCTGCGCCGGTTCGGGTATGCCGCCTCCATCGAGGAGAACGGCCCCGGGGCCTACTGGGCGACGTACCAGCTTGGCCTGCCGCAGATTGCGGACATGGACGACGTGCGCCGCATCGTCACCATCTGCACCGAGATGGCCCCGGCGCGCTGCCGCCTGTGGCGCCTGTACACCGACGCCTACGACCGGCGGCCCATCGTGCTCTCGGAAGGCCCGGCCCTTGGCGACGGCTGGCTGTCCTTCCACTCCGGCGTCTCCGTCGAAGGCCCGGACGGCGACATCGTCGTCTCGTTCGGGACAAAGAGGAGCTTTCAGGCGGAAGCCTACCTGCCGTCGCTCCATGCGGCCTCGTTCGGGACGGAATGCGTGTCCGGCCACACCGCGCCGTACCTCGACCGCTTCATCGTCGGACGTTCGCGGCTCTCCGAGCCCCTGCCCCGCAACCACCCGTTCGTCATGGGCGCGCTGTTCAGCATCCTGTGGGCCGACCGCCAGACGCTGGGCCGCTCGTGGCGCGGGGAATGGGACGCCCGGAGCTGGCTCGACTATACCGGCTTCGACCGCAAGCTCCCGCGCTGGCGCATGGGCCGCCGCAGCCTTTCCCGCGCGCAGCTCGTGCCCACGGAATCCGCGCTGGCCGACACCAACTCGCGGCTCGGCGCGACGTTCGCGGTGGTCATCGACAGCCCGCCCCGGCTCGGCTCCTTCGCCCTGTCCGGGCACGACTGCAAACGTCAGGAACGGCGGCTGCACGAAATGGCCATCGTGACCCAAGGCACGGAAACGCCCCGGCTCGACCCGCCCGCCCCGCAAGCGGCGGGCACGGCATGGCTGGCCTCGGCCGGAGGCATCCCGGACCCGGAACGGGGACAGCAAGCCTCCCGATGCGATCTGGCCATGAAACTGGCCGAAAACGCATGGACGCCCCCGGAGGCGGCCTTGCCGTCCTCGCTCGCCCTGCCCGCTGAAGCCCTTGACCCGGCCCCGCCGTTCGCCGCCGGGACCGGCCTGCTTTCCGCATCCGGCAGCCCCCTGCCCGAAGTGGAGCCGGAACACGGCATCCTGAGCGCGCAGGCCCTGAGCATGAAGCCCAACGCATGGGCCGCGCCCGAAAGCGCCGGGCTGTCCGCCCTCGGCACAGGCACGCCAGCCCTTGCCCCCGCCCCGCCCGCATCCGGCCTGCTCACGCTGTTCGCGCCGCAGTGGGCCGGGGCATGGACCCAAACGGGGCAAGACTGGAAAACCCCCTCGCACATCACCATCCAATAAGGAGAACCACATGGCACTCGCAACACTGACCAAAACCGGACGCGCCGCCATCGCGCTGGCGATTTCGTCCCGCCCCCTGCATCTGGCTTGGGGCTCCGGCGACCCCGCATGGGACGCCGACGGCGCAACCCTGCCCTCCCTCGTGGACAGCACCGCGCTGCTCAACGAACTGGGCCGCCGGACCCCCTCGCACATCGGTTTCGTGGAGCCCGACGAGGCGGGCGGCATCGTCATCCCCGTGGCCACCGGCTCCGAGGGCGCGGTGCAGGAGGCCCGCTACCGGCTCGTGACGGAACCGACCCCCTACCTCTACGTCCAGACGGCCTACGCCTACAGTGACGCCTCCAACGCGATCATCAGGGAAATGGGGCTGTTCATGGACACCGAGTTCGTCGAGGGCCTGCCCGAGGGCCAGCGCTACTTCACGCCCGCCGACCTCAAAAGCCCCGGCCTGCTGCTGGCGGCGCAGATCATCCTGCCGCGCATCAACCGCAGCCCTTCCGTCCGCCAGACCGTCGAGTTCGTCCTCCCGATCTAGGGCCATTCCCGCCCCCGCGACACCGTTTCGGTCCCCCCTTTACGCCATCAGCCAGCCGCCGCCCGCGCCGCGTTCCGAGCCCCTTTCCGGGGGCCGGGTCTCGGCACCGTACCCTGCGGCCCCTAGGAGGCTTTCATGCCCAACATGCCCGACAGCTATTACGACAACTTCAACGCATCGAAAAATTACGAGAAAATCCTCTACCGCGACGGCTACACGCTGCAAGGCGCGGAGCTGAACGAGGCGCAGTCCGCCGCCATGCACCGCCTGCAGGGTGTGGCCGACGCGCTGTTCAAGGACGGCGACATCATCCGCGACGCCGGGATCATCGTGAACAAGGAGACCGGCGAAGTCCGGGCCCAGTCCGGGGCCGTCTATCTCCGGGGCGCGGTACGCGGCGTGCCCGAGGCCACCTTCACCATCCCCGTGGTCGGCACCGTGGCTGTGGGCATCCGGCTCACGCAGCGCGTGGTGTCCGAGCTTGACGATCCCACGCTGTACAACCCCGCCATCGGCTCGCGCGGCGAAGGCGAACCGGGCGCGTGGCGGCTTCAGGCCAATGCCGCGTGGGGCTTTGACGGCGACAACGGCGACGGGGAATTCTACGTCGTCTATACCGTGGACGACGGTGAACTGCGGGCCAAGGAAGCCCCGCCCACGCTGGACACGTTCACCCAGAGCATCGCCAAGTACGACCGCGATTCCACGGCGGGCGGCTCGTACATCGTGGACGGCCTGACCGTGCTTATGGCCGGGGACGACGCCGACGGGCATCAGGTCTACACGGTTTCGGAAGGCCGCGCCCGCGTCAACGGCTACGGCGTGGACATGCCCACCTCCCGCCGCCTGACCTACACCGCCGTGCCCGACCTGCGCCGCATCGATACGGAAGTGCATACCGCCGACGCCGCATCCACGCAGTCCGGCGGGCAG
>ENA-UEPS01000729-UEPS01000729.1-human-gut-metagenome-genome-assembly--contig:-NODE-729-length-23928-cov-11.081422_pt1 | contig 23928 bp, 22 predicted proteins | sample MGYA00242904_ERZ507924 | MGnify/ENA primary metagenome ERZ507924 (study PRJEB26167, sample SAMN06115422) | human gut metagenome | host: Homo sapiens | place: China:Sichuan | collected 2014-10-16...
TCGGCAAAGGCGGTGCCCAGCAGGGCGTTTGCGCTGCGCAGCACAAAGTTTGCGTACTTGAAGTAGAACAGCATCCCAAGGCTGCCAATGAGGGCTATCAGCAGAAATGTCCTGCGCAGGGCCGGCTTTTGGTCGAAGTGCTCGATGCACAGGCCGCTGATGTAGTTGATGAGGATGAGGGCCACCATGACCGGGAAAAACCGTACCTCGCCCCAGCAGTAGAACACCAGACTGCAGAGGAACAGCACGGTGTTCTTGAGCTTTGCGGGCGCAAGGTAATACAGCGCCAGCGTGATGGGCAGAAACCGGAACAGAAAGATGATGGTGCTGAAAACCAAAGCGTCAGCCTCCTTTTAGCCGAAAAAAGCCGATGCCGCAAATGGCACCGGCCTTGGGTGGATCCAGATTCAGTCTGCCAGTGCGCTGTCCACGGCGCTGTCCAGATCGGCAGTGCACTCGTTGGATGCGATCATCATGACAACGGTGTTGCCCTTGAAGGCGATGACAGCGTTCTCCACGTTATCCTGCGCCTGAGCAAACTCGGCGTAGTTGCCGTAGAAGGCCACCTGATCCTGCTGGTAGGAAGCCAGCTGGTTGGCTACGTCCTCGGCCTTGCCGTCGGCAGCTTCGAGCACCAGCACCAGACCGGCATCGCCGTTGTCGTTGCTCTTCACGCCCTTGTAGCTTACCACGTCCTCAGCCTTCAGGCCGAAATCGTACTCAATGTTCATGGCTGCGATCTCGAACTGGTTGGAGATGGGGTCGGCTTCCAGCAGAGCATTGAAAACACCGTCCAGTGCATCAGAGCCGTTCTCGGCAGCATTGTCCACAACAGCGGATGCAGCGGCGCTGGAAGCGGGAGATTCCGCAGCAGCGGTGGAAACGGAGGAGGGAGCGGCCGAAGAGCTGCTGCCGCCGCAGCCTGTCAGTGCAGCTGCAGCCAGCGCGCCGGTGAGAGCAATTGTAAAGATTTTTTTGCGATTTATCATAAAATATTCCTTCTTTTGTTCAAAACATTCTTGCAGCTGCCCAAAGCGGTCCTGCATCAGGGCAGACTATTGTTATCTTACCATAACTGTGTGCAAAATGCAACGAAAAGCCCCTCGGTTTTACGGATTTTTAACCGGTGATCTTCTCCCCTGCAGCAAGCTTCTGCAGCACGGCAACGGCATCCTCAAAGCACAGGCCGCTCTGCTGGATCAGGGCCGCATTTTCCGGCCCCACATAGCGCCAGTGCCACGGCTCGTAGGTGATCTCGGTAACGGCTTCTGCGTTTTTGGGGTACCGCAGGATAAAGCCGTATTCCACGGCATGGGCGCTCAGCCAGCGGAAGGCCTCGGTGTTTTCAAAGCCCTCGGTCAGGTCGGTGTGCTCCGGGCTGTTCAGGTCGGCGGCAAGGCCGCAGTTGTGCTCCGAGTAGCCCGGCGGGTTCACGATATTTGCCGCCTGCTTTTTCGCTTCGGCTTCGCTCAGGCCATTATTGCGGAAATACTGGGTCTTTTTGTCGTAGAGGTTCTTCTGGTAGTCCACGCTGCGGTAGCCGCTCTGCATCCAGATGGTCACGCCGTCCTTTGCGGCGGCGGCCTGCATGGCGAGGAACGCATCGGCGGCTTCGGTCTGCAGGGTCTTGTTCACAGCGGTGGCCGAGCCGCACGCCTTGGTGGTAAAGGTATGATCGTCCGGCATTTTGTTCGTGTGGTTCACCAGCACCATGCGGGGATCATCCAGAATGGCCTGCGCCTGCCGGGCGGTCAGCAGACTGCTTTCTGCCTCTGATGCTGCCGAGGCGCTGGACGTGGAAGTTGCCGAGGCGGCAGGCACAGCGGAACGGCTGTGCAGCACGAACGAGGCCCCGCCCACGGCAATGCAGGCCACGACGGTAACGGTGAGCACGCGCCGCACGGCGGGCCGCAGATGGCGGCGGTGATGAGGATGGACAGACGGGTTCATCTGGAATACCTTCTTTCCGGTGGATGTGCATAGAGTTTGCTTCCTATGGGAAAGCTATGCCCGGAGGGGAAACAATATGAAAATGACAGCACAGGAATATGCGCGCCGGGTGCGGCGCATCGGGCCGCACTCGCCCTTGGGGCTGGACTGCCTGTGGGCTTTTGGCGTGGGCGGCGGCATCTGCCTGCTGGGCGAAGTGCTGCGCCAGAGCTATCTTGCCATGGGCGTGGAAGCCGACCTTGCCGGCACCCTGACCAGCTGCAGCCTGATCGTGCTCTCAGCGGTGCTTACCACGCTGGGCTGGTACCAGAAGCTGGCCGCAAAGGCCGGGGCCGGGTCGCTGGTGCCCATCACAGGCTTTGCCAATGCGGTGGTCAGCGCGGCCATCGAGTTCAAGGCCGAGGGCCGGGTGCTGGGTACCGGGGCCAAGATGTTCACCATTGCCGGGCCGGTGATCGTGTACGGCACGCTGGCGGCGGTGGTGTACGGCGCGGTGCTGTGGGTGCTGGGCATGGCGGGTGTGCCTGTGCTGTCATAAACACGGGCAAGTGTGCCGTAAGATTGCAGCATGATGTTATTATACAACATTTTATGGAACGGTTTCCATCTATTTTCCACGAAGGAGAAATTTTGCCTATGACGGTCCGGTGCGGGGATACCCTGCTGTTCCAGACACTGCCGGTGATCGCTGCGGGTGCAGCGGTGGGCGGCAAAAAAGAGAGCGAAGGCCCGCTGGCGGCAGAGTTCGACGAGCTGAGCGCAGACAACTGCTTTGGCCAGTCCAGCTGGGAAGCTGCGGAAAAATACCTGCAGCTGCGCGCCGTGCGGCTGTGCCTGCAAAAGGCGGCGCTTCCGCAGGAAAAGGTGCAGCTGGCCCTTGCCGGGGATCTGCAGGCCCAGTGCACGGCATCCAGCTATGCCATGCGGGAGCTGGGCGTGCCCTTTGCCGGATTGTTCGGGGCCTGCAGCACCATGGCCGAGGGCCTTGCGCTGGGCGCTGCTCTGTGCGAGGGCGGTGCTGCGCGCAATCTGCTGGCCATGGCTTCCAGCCACTTCTGCGCGGCAGAGCGGCAGTTCCGCACGCCGCTGAGCTACGGCGCGGTGCGCACGCCCACGGCCCAGTGGACTGCCACCGCTGCCGGATGCTGCCTTTTGCAGCCGCAGGGCGAAGGCGTTGGCATTGCCGCTGCCACCTTTGGCCGTGTGCAGGATTATCAGGTAAAGGACATCAACAATATGGGGGCTGCCATGGCCCCGGCAGCGGCTTCCACCCTGCTGCACTATTTTAAGGATACCGGCACCGAACCGCAGGAGTTCGACTGCATCTATACCGGCGACCTTGGGCAGGTGGGCAGTCAGCTGCTGCGGGAGCTGCTGGCCGCAGAAGGCTTGCTGATCAAAAACCATGTGGACTGCGGGTGCATCCTGTTCGACGCAAACGAGCAGAGCGTAAAGAGCGGCGGCTCCGGCCCGGGCTGCTGCGCGGCGGTGCTGTGCGGGCACATCCTGCCGCGCCTGCGCCGGGGCAGCCAGAAGCGGGTGCTGTTCACAGCCACCGGGGCCCTGATGAGCCAGACTACCTTTTTGCAGAAGGAGACCATCCCGGCGGTGGCGCATCTGGTGGAGCTGCGTGCGCCGGAAAAGGAGAAGTAAGATGAACTATTTCTGGGCTTTCTGTGTGGGCGGGGCCATCTGCGTGGCGGGACAGCTGCTCATCGACCTGACCGGCCTGACCCCGGCCCGCATCCTGACTGGATATGTGGTGGCGGGCGTGGTGCTTTCGGCCATTGGGTGGTATGCCCCGCTGGCCGAGTTTGCCGGGTGCGGGGCCACGGTTCCCCTGCTGGGCTTTGGCCATCTGCTGGCAAAGGGCGTGCGCACCGCGCTGCAGGAAGAAGGTGCTGTGGGCATCCTCACCGGCGGGCTGACCGCCGCTGCGGCCGGTGTTACCACCAGCCTTGTGTGCGGCGTGGTGTGCAGCTGGGTGGGCAAAAGTCACGACCAGAACTGAAGAAGAAATACACCAGAACATTGTCACTTTGTCCGCCACCCTTCGCCCTGTTTTTCCACCGCACTGCGGTAAACTGTGCAAAACAGGAGGTGATGCGGATGAAGCACCGCTGGACGACCCTTTTGTGGGAGCTTTGGGCTGCACAGGCCTTGTGCGCGGTGGCAGCCCTGCCGCCGGGCAGTGCGTTCCATACATGCCCGGCACTGGCGCTGCCGGGGCTGGCCCTTGCGGCGGCGGTGCCCACGGCATGGGCTGCGTGGGCGCTGCTGGCCGAGCCGCCCGACGGCCTGCCGCCGGAGCAGCTTCTGGAGCAGGCACCGGGGTTTGATTTTGCCACCCTGTGTGATTTTGAGCGGCCTGCTGCCGTGCCCTGAAAAGCGGGCAAAACAAAAACCCCTGTGCCGGGAACCCGGTACAGAGGTTTTGTTCGTCAATCAGAAAGCGATCAAGCGTTCTTGTTAGCACGCTTTGCCATACGGCTGATCTTGCGGCTGGCGGTGTTCTTTTTGATGACACCCTTAGCGCGAGCCTTGTCGATCGCGGAAACAGCAGCCAGGACGGTTGCGTCCTTGTCAGCGGCATTCGCATCGATGGCAGCGTCTGCCTTCTTGACGACTGTTTTCAGGTTGGTCTTAATGGCCTTGTTGTGAGCCTGCTCTGCAGCAGCCTGCACGACGCGGTCCTTCTGAGATTTGATGTTAGGCATTCGTTCCACCTCCTTGGCTACCTATAACAGCGCACCCTATGATACCATATTTCGCGTACCAGCGCAAGCGTTTTTTTGATTTTTGTTTGGAAAAGTTTTGTTTTTCCCATACTTTCCGGCAAGAAAGCGGGCTTTTGCCCCAAAAAAGGAACGGAGAGTGTGGAAAATGCGTACTACGGATATGGCTGACGAGCTGTTCAGCGGCGCGGCGCAGCCGCTGCCCGCAGGGGTGCGGCTGGCTACCGCCCGCCACGGCGGAGTCACGGTGACAAGGGTGGAGATCGCCCGCGAGGGGCTCAGCCGCCCCCGGGGCAGGTATGTGACGCTGGAAATGCCCAGCGTCAGCGTGCTGGACGAGCGGGACGCCGCCGTCATCGAGGTGTGCGCCCGGGAGCTGCGCGCCCTTTTGCCGCCGGAAGGGCCGGTACTGGTGCTGGGTGTGGGCAACCGCCGCATCACCGCCGATGCCCTTGGCCCGCGCACGGTGCAGCGCATCCTTGTCACCATGGGCGCGGGCGCTGCCCCGCCGGTGCGGGGCCTGCGCCCGGTGGCAGCCGTTGCGCCCGGGGTGGCGGCAGCCACCGGGCTTTCGCTTCAGCAGCTGGCGGCGGCGCTGGTTGGCCAGCTGCACCCGGCGGCGGTGGTCTGCGTAGACAGTCTCTGCTCCGCCGAGGGGCAGCGGCTGGGGCGCACGGTGCAGTTTTCGGACACGGGGCTCTACCCGGCGCAGGCCGACCACACCCGCCACCTGACCCGGGACACCCTTGGCGTGCCGGTGGTGGCGGCGGGCATCCCCACCCTGATGCAGGCGCAGGAGGGCGCAGACCTTGTGGTCACGCCCCGCGCACTGGACAGCGTTATCGCCCACGGCGCGGCGCTGCTGGCGTGTGCGGTCAACCGCGCCTTGCAGCCCCGCCTTACCGTGCAGCAGCTCTGCTGGCTGACGGGGTGAACGATTTGAAATGCCCTCCGCTTGCGCCAATACCCCCTCAGTCTGCTCACTACGTTCGCAGCCAGCTCCCCCAAGGGGACGCCTTTGGGCTGTGCCGGAAACCTTGCCACTACCTCTGAAGCCGTCCCCTTGGGGAAGGTGGCATCGCCGCAGGCGATGACGGAAGGGGTGTCCGCAGCGGAAGCCATTCTGAATCGTCCTACGGGTCGGAAAGGAGGTCTTGCCATGCGCAGCAGAGAGCCTTGGCGTCTGCCTGCGGGGCAGAGCAGGGCAGTGCCCTTTTTGCAGGCTGCGGTGCTGTTTGCAGCGCTGTGCATCTTTGCCCGCAGCGCCGCGCTGGTGCTGGCGGCCTTTCTGGCAGCGCCGGTGCCTGCCGCGCAGACTTTGCTGCATCTGGGACAGCAGGCCGTGGAGAGCCGCGCTGCGGCATCTGCGGAAAGCGTGCCGGAGGACGTGTCCGCGCCCTCTCCGGCGCAGGAAGCTGACGTCCCGGTGCAGACCGGGGTGGAGCAGTATTTTGTGGCGCTGCAGCCGGACGAAGCCCGCCCTGCCGATGCCGGCACGGTGACAGAGCAGCAGTTTGGGCACGGCAGCGGCGAAAAGTACATTCCCTGCGGTGCGGGCAGCATCAAGAATAACACCCGGCAGACGGCGGCAGACATTGCCGCCGAGGCGGCGCAGCCCCTGCCCTTTGCCATTGAAAAGGACAGCGCCGCGCCGCAGGTGCTCATCATGCACACCCACGCCACCGAGGACTACCGCCTTTCTGCCGGGCTGTGGTTCACCCCCGGGGACGGGGCGCGCAGCACCGACCGCAGCATCAATATGTGCGCGGTGGGGCGGGTGATGGCCGATACCCTCAACGCGGCGGGCATCTGCACCCTGCACGACGAGACCCTGAACGACTACCCCAGCTACACCGGCAGCTACGCCAACAGCCGGGCGGTGGTGCAGCAGTATCTGGCGCAGTACCCCAGCATCAAGGTGGTGCTGGACGTCCACCGCGACGCCATCGAGCGGGAAAACGGCACCCGCTGCGCCCCGGTATGCACCATAGACGGACGGCAGGCGGCGCAGGTGATGATCATCTGCGGGTGCGATAACGGCACCAGCGTGCAGCTGCCCGCATGGCGGCAGAACCTGCGCTTTGCCGCTGCGTGGGAGCGCAGCATGGAAGCAAAATACCCCGGCTTTACCCGCCCGGTGCTGTTCAGCTACCGGTTCTATAATCAGGACCTGACCACCGGCAGTCTGCTGATCGAGATCGGCGGGCACGGCAACAACTTAAATGAGGCCCTGTACGCCGGATATCTGGCAGCACAGGGCCTCGCGGATGCACTATTAAGTTGAGGGTCAGCCGCCAAGGCTGGAGATCATGCTGCTCTTGGCAGACTGATAGTAGCTCCATGCCTGATCGGCCACGGTTTCGGGCTGGTTATACTCCCGCAGGACGCTGCGCATCTCGCTGACCACCGAGGAGACGGCGCTGTCGTAGGTGCTTTCCACAGAGGAAAGATGGCTGTAGGCGATGCTGACCTTGTTGCCGAGGGTGCGCTGAGAAGCCGGCAGGGCGTGGTATTCATCCTTTGCGCTCTGGATGGCACTGCTGACATCCGACCGTGCCGAGGACTCCAGCGAGTACAGCTGGCTCATCAGCGATGCGATCTTGGCATCGCACTCGGGGTTTGGCTCGGCATAGACATGATCGGGGTCACTGGCGGTGCTGCTGCCCGGTGCAGCCGACTGGGAGGTGCTTCCGTAGGCAGGGAGCCAGTCGCCGAACATGAATTCGTTATACCCGGCAAGGAACTCCTCTTTGGTGCAGCCGCTCAGCATAGCAGCCAGTGTGCAGCTGACCATGGCGAGGGTCAGCGGACGGATGATGCGGTGTGTGTGCTTCATGATCTCCTCCAGAAATGCGTTTTTGCGGAAATACCGCTTTTTTCCAGTTTACCAGAGAAAAGGCGTTCTGACAAGGAAAAACGCAGATTTTTACCCGATTCCGCACGGTAAGGTTGACAAAATGCCGCCAACGTGCTATCTTAAAACAACAAATGCAAGGAACGGGAAAAGTAGCGCGGGCCGTCCGGCCCAGAGAGTGCGGCACAGCTGAGAGCCGCGCCCGTGCGCCGCGTGAACGAACACCCGGGAGCAGCAAACTGAACACGGCAGCGCGTCTGCCGCTAAGTAGGTGCGCCGCAGGTCCAGCGTTATAGGGACAGCGCTTAAACAAAGAGCGCGTGAGCGACCGGGCACTTCCGGTAATTCAGGTGGCACCGCGGACATTACAAGACAGCTTGTTCGCCCTGAACTTTCAGGGCAAAAGCTGTCTTTTTTCTTTGTAAAGGAGAACTATTATGGAACGTACCGAGATCCTTTCGCTGTTCAAGAACACCCCGGCGGACGGCACCAAGATCACTGTCTGCGGCTGGGCAAAGAACATCCGCGACTCCAAGAACATCGGCTTCATCGCCCTGTCGGACGGCGGCTGCTTCAAGACTTTGCAGGTGGTGCTGGAAGCCGGCAAGCTGGCAAACTATGATGAAGTCATCCACACTGGTCTGTACAGCAGCCTGCGCATCAAGGGCAAGCTGGTGCTCACCCCGCAGGCAAAGCAGCCCTTTGAGCTGAACGCCGAGAGCGTGGAGATCTTGGGCGACTGCCCCGCCGACGAGTACCCCCTGCAGAAAAAGAAGATGAGCATGGAGTATCTGCGCACCATGCCCACCCTGCGCCCCCGCACCAACACCTTCAACGCCGCTTTCCGCGTGCGCAGCGTGGCTGCCTACGCCATCCACAAGTTCTTTCAGGAGAACGGCTTTGTCTACGCCCACTCTCCGCTGATCACCGCCTCCGACTGCGAGGGTGCAGGCGAGATGTTCCGCGTGACCACGCTGGATCTGGACAATGTGCCCAAGACCGAGGACGGCGCTGTGGATTACAGCCAGGACTTCTTTGAAAAGCCGGTCAACCTGACCGTTTCCGGTCAGTTGGAAGCCGAGGCCATGGCCATGGCATTCGGCAAGGTGTACACCTTTGGCCCCACTTTCCGTGCCGAGAAGAGCTTTACCACCCGCCATGCTGCGGAGTTCTGGATGATCGAGCCGGAGATGGCCTTCTGCGACCTGAACGGCTATATGGACAATGCCGAGGCTATGATCAAGTACGTCATCCGCTATGTGCTGGACAACTGCCCGGACGAGATGGCTTTCTTCAACCAGTTCATTGATAAGGGTCTTGTCGAGCGTCTGGAGCTGGTGGCAAACAGCGAGTTCGGCCGCATCAGCTACACCGAAGCCATTGAGATCTTGGAAAAGAACAACAAGAAGTTCCAGTACCCCGTGGAGTGGGGGGTGGATATCCAGACCGAGCACGAGCGCTACCTGACCGAGGTTGTGTACAAAAAGCCGGTCTTTGTCACCGACTACCCCAAGGAGATCAAGAGCTTCTACATGAAGCAGAATGCCGACGGCAAGACCGTGGCCGCAGCAGATATGCTGGTGCCCGGCATCGGCGAGCTGATCGGCGGCAGCCAGCGTGAAGAGGACTACGGCAAGCTGGTGGCTCGCATGGACGAGCTGGGCATGGACAAGACCAACTACGAGTGGTACCTGAATCTGCGCAAGTTCGGCGGCGTGGAGCACGCAGGCTACGGCTTGGGCTTTGAGCGCATGATCATGTACCTCACCGGCATCCAGAACATCCGTGACGTGCTGCCCTTCCCCCGCACCGCATACGGCTTCTGAGAAGCACGCATACTGTAATCAAGAAAGCCGCCGCCTTTGCGGCGGCTTTTTTGGTTGAATGAGAGACGACCCCCTCAGGCACGGCTTCGCCGTGCCAGCTCCCCCAAGGGGACGCCTTATGGCAATGCCGGAAACTTTATCGCCACCGCCAAAAGCCGTCCCCTTGGGGAAGGTGGATTGCCGCACAGCGGCAAGACGGAAGGGGTACTCACGGGTAAGCCGCTTTGCACTTTAGCTGCAAAGTTTGCGGGTGCGCCAGAGGCTCCCTCCCAGAGGGAGCTGGCAAAACCGTCAGGTTTTGACTGAGGGAGTTCACTACATCATCTTTTCAACAAGGAGCACAAAACAAGTGGAAAACATTTCGCCTGCCCTCTTGGAGTGGTTTTACAAGAACCGCCGCAGCCTGCCCTTCCGGGAGGACCCCACCCCCTACCATGTGTGGCTCAGTGAGGTGATGCTGCAGCAGACCCGGGTGTCGGCGGTGCTGCCGTATTACTACCGCTTTTTGGAAGCGCTGCCGGATATCCCCGCGCTTGCCGCCTGCGAGGAAGAAAAGCTGCATAAGCTGTGGGAGGGGCTGGGCTATTACAGCCGGGTGCGCAACCTGCAAAAGGCCGCGAAGCTCGTCTGTGCGCAGTACGGCGGGCAGCTGCCCGCCGACTATGCCGCCCTGCTTGCTTTGCCCGGCATCGGGGAGTACACCGCCGGAGCCATCGCGTCCATCAGCTTCGGGCTTCCCGTGCCCGCCGTGGACGGCAATGTGCTGCGGGTGTTTTCCCGTCTGTACAATGACCCGGGCGTGATTACAGAACCGGCGGTAAAAAAGGCCTTTACCGCCCGGGTCATGGAGCATCAGCCGCCGGAAAAGGCCGGGGACTACAATCAGGCGCTGATGGAGCTGGGCGCGCTGGTCTGCGTGCCCAACGGCGCGCCCCTGTGCGGGCAGTGCCCGCTGGCGGAAAGCTGCCTTGCCCGGGCGGCGGGCACCACCGCCCAGCTGCCCCAGAAGGCAAAGCCGAAGCCCCGCAAGCTTGTGCCGGTAACGCTGGCACTGGTGGAAAGCCCGGCGGGCTTTCTGGTACAGCAGCGACCGCAAAAAGGGCTGCTGGCCGGGCTGTGGCAGCCGGTATTGTGGGAGGACGAGCATCTTTTGCAGGCCGAGGTGCTGGCGCGGCTTGCGGCACTGGGGCTGGACACCGGCACGGCAGCTCCCGCCGCCCTGCCCGCCGCAAAGCACATCTTTACCCATATCGAGTGGCTCATGTCTGGCGTGCAGCTGCGCGTTGCGGCACAGCCCGCCCCGGCGGGCTATGTCTGGGCAAGCCGGGAGCAGCTGCGCACCACCTACGCCCTGCCCGGGGCGTTCCGGGCGTATAAGCCGCTGCTGCTGTGACTTTGGCAATTTGCTGTAATGAACCGCGCCAAAACCGGCACACTGAACAAAGTGCATCCTATAACACTTTTGGACAGTGAAAATTGGGGCGCAACGGTTGTAATTTTGGACGCGAACGGGTATAATAAAAGCTACAAAGCGGCGCAGTGCCGCCGCTTGGCTCAAGATCCTTTTGCGGGACGCCCGCTGGAAAAATCAAGCTGAAACAACGTTTCAACTGCAAAAAGGAGTGTACTGAATCTATGAAAAAATCTTGCTTGGTCGCTGTGATCGCTGTTCTGGCTGCTGTGGCTGGTGCGCTGGCTGCTGTGGCACTTTACCTGAACCGCCGCGAGAAGGAGCTGGACGAATACGAGCGTCTGCTGTTCGGCGAGGATGACGCAACTACCGTAGAGCCGGAGGAAGCTGCTGCTGAGGACGAGGCAGAATAATTCCCCTAAAATACCGGAAACTGCCGGGAAGATAAGCGCATCGGGGCGCACGGAGCAGTCTGTCTGAACGGACTTGTCCCGGTGCGCCCTTTTTGTACATAAGGAGAAGGAACATGAAGCGTTTTTTGCTCTGGATCATCAGTGTGGCGCTGGGTGTGGTGGTGCTGCTGGCGGCTGTGATGGGGGTAAGCTATGCCTTTACCACCGAGGGCGGCTGCCCGGACGGGGCGGCGCAGTGCGGCGGGCAGGCGCTGGAGCCGAACGGCTCCTGCTGGCAGGTGCCGCTGCTGGGCGGGCAGCTGGATAAGGTGTTTGCCAGCCCCGCCACCCTGACCGTGCAGAAGCTGGGTGTGCTGTACACTGCCCACCCGGAGCTGACGTTGCCGGACTGGACGTGCTACACCGCCCTGACCATCCAGAATGCGGCGGGGGATGTGCTGTTTGCGGGCAGCGCAGGGGAGTACCAGAGCTTCCTCTTCCCCGCGAACGGCGAGTATAAGGCGGAACTGACCGCATGGCGTGTGCCCAAGGGCGGGGCCATCACCCAGTTTGAGGGCGGCAGCACCGGGCAGCTGCGCAAAAACTTAGGTCTGGAGCGCCCCGCCAAGCCCACGGGTTGGTACCGGTATAGCTTCCGGTTCACCTTGCAGGCCAGTGCGGAGGTGGAGCTTTCCGCCGAGCGGGTGGAGCAGGGCGGCACGGTGGGCGTGCGCATCTCTGGCATGACCGGGGACGCCGTGCCCACCATCGAGACTGACCTTGGCAGCGTGCAGTGCGTACGCGCCGCCGAGGGCTGGCGCGCCTATATCCCGGCGGCGTATAACGCCTCTTCCGGCGGACACGAGGTGAACATCACGGTGAACGGCGAGACCATCACCCGCACCCTGACCGTGCTGCCGAAGGACTTCGGCACGGTGGAGGTGGAAGCCGAAGAGCCGGCTGCGGAGAGCGCCAACGCCCAGTTCCGCAGCGCCATCTGGCCGCTGTACGAAGCTGCCGCCACCGCCAAGCAGTGGCAGGGCGGCTTTGTGCCCCCGGCTGAGGACTCCATGACCCTGGTGGACTACGGGCAGATCAAAGTAACGGACGGCCAGCAGGGCAGCCGCTCCAACTCCACAAAGCTGTACACCATCCCCGGTGCGCCCTGCCGCGCAGCGGCCAACGGCACGGTGGTGTTTGCGGGCAATCTGGAACTTACCGGCAATACGGTGGTCATCGACCACGGCTGCGGGCTGCGCAGCTATCTGTACGGTTTGCAGGAGCTTTCGGTCAGCAAGGGACAGACCGTGGAAAAGGGACAGGCCGTGGGCGCACTGGGCGAGGAGCTGACCATGGACTTCAAGCTGGGCAGCAGGAGCGTGAACCCCCGGCTGCTGTTCCAGACCTCCGGCGGCTTGTTCTGGAAGGAAAACTGAACAAACTCCCTCAGCCTTCACTTCTGCATGGCTGGGGGAATTTTTTGAAAAAACTTGTAACGTTTTTCCTCTTCGTGCGTTATTGGGGTGAAAGGGCGCACGAAAGCCCGCAAAGGAGGAAATGACCATGAAGCTGGAATGTGACGTGATCCGCGATCTACTGCCCCTGTACGCCGAAAAGCTTGCCAGCCCCGCCAGCAGTGCGCTGGTGGAGCAGCACCTTGCAGCGTGTCCCGCCTGCCGTGCAGAGCTGGAACGGATGGAAAAACCGGTGCCTGTGCAGCCGGAACCCCAGCTGGATGCACCGCTGAAAAACATCCGCAGCAGCCTGAACCGCCGCCGTCTGCGCACCATGCTGTGCAGCTTTGCGGCAGCGCTGGCGCTGGCTGCGGTGTGCGGCTTTGGCTGGTACGGCTACACCGCCTGCGACCGGGTATCCTTTTTTGATGCACGATTGCAGGCTTACTACCAGCAGGCTGAAAACAGTGCAAACGGCTGGGTGCTGGAGACCTGCGCCGAGGACGTATACCTGAAGCCGACCCATGCCGATGGGCACTACGAGGTCATCCGCTACCGCATTCCGTGGGTGCACGATGCCCTTGACAAGCTGCTGCAAAAGGACACAGACCTTCTCCGCTGCACCGGATGGATGCGCACTGACCGTTCGGTGGTGGTGGATGCAGCGGACATGACGGTGGCGTTCAACGGTCAGGACGGCACATGGTATGCGGTGGGCAGCGAGCCTGTGGCATGGGATGAGGTCGAATGGCCGGAGTGATGCCTATGGACATTGAAACCATCTACCGGCTCTACTTCCGGGACGTCTGCCTGTTTTTGCAGGGGCTTACCCGCAGCGAGACGCTGGCGGAGGAGCTGACGCAGGAGACCTTTTTCCGGGCGCTGGACGGCCTTGAGGACTATGACGGCAGGCAGGATGTGCGGGCGTGGCTGTTTACGGTGGCGCGCAACGCCTACTACGACCACTGCCGCCGCGCAAAGCACGCCGCCCCGCTGGAAGATGCCGAAACAAAAGCCGCCGACAGCCCGGACATCGCGCAGCTGTTGGTGGACAAGGACGCCGCCTTTACGGTGCACCAGTGTCTGCACGCGCTGGAAGAACCCTACAAGGAGGTTTTCAGCCTGCGGGTGTTCGGCGAGCTGCCCTTTGAGCGCATCGGGGCGATCTTTGGTCACAATGCCGCATGGGCGCGGGTGACCTATTACCGCGCCAAGACCCGTATCCAGACCATGCTGGAACAGCGTAAAAGATAAAAAACAACACCGGAGCGTCCGAAGATGCTCCGGTGTTGTTCTGTTTATCCTCAGGAGATCGCGTCCACGTCCCACTTCATGCGGACGGCATCGGCGCCGTCCAGCTTGATGTGCATGGCACCGGCGTTATCCAGTACCTGCTCCGGCTTGCGGGCACCGCACAGAACGTGCAGCCCCGGGATCATGCGGGCGGTCAGGGCGATGACCAGCTGCGCCATGGTGCAGTTGTACTTTTCGGTCAGGTCGCTCCACTTTGCCAGCAGTTCCAGCGCCTGTGCCCGGCGGGTGGGCTGGAAGCAGGGGTTCGTGTTGCGGGTGCTGCCCTCCGGGTAGGTGGTGTCCATGGTCACCTTGCCGGTCAAAAGACCCTGCTCCAGCGGGGAGTACGCCTGCACCGAGACGCCCAGCTCCTTGCAGGTGGGCAGCAGCTGCTTTTCAATGCGGCGGGTCAGCAGGCTGTACTTTTCCTGAATGACGTCCAGCTGGCCGTACTTGCAGTAGCCCCGGATGATGTCGGAGGTGACGTTGGAAGCGCCGATGGCGCGGATCTTGCCCTGCTCCTTCAGCTTCATCATGGCTTCCATGGTCTCTTCCAGCGGATATACGCCGAAGTCCGGGCTCTGCCAGTGGGTGTACAGCACGTCCAGATGGTCGGTGTGCAGACGGCGCAGGCTGTCCTCCACGTCCTCGATGATGCCCTTGGCGGAGAGGTCGCGGTACACCTGCACGCCGTCCACCACCTTGTGCAGGATGGGGGACTCGTGCCGCCACTCCAAGCCACACTTGGTGGAAAGCACCACTTTGTCGCGGTCGATGTGCTTCATGGCTTCGCCCACCACTTCCTCGCTGTGGTACAGCCCGTAGATGGGCGCAGTGTCGATCCACTGGATGCCCTGCTCCACGGCGGTCTGAATGGCCTTTACCGACAGTGCATCGTCGTTATCGCCCCACCATGCACCGCCGCCGATGGCCCATGTACCCATGCCCAGAAACGGCACGGAAATGCCGCTTTTGCCAATGTTGATGTTCTGCATACACTTTACCCTCCATGCCAGCAGTGTTCCCCGCAATGGGAACCCTCATTCCAATGTCTGGCATACTTTGTTGTGTTTTTTATTCTATAAAAAAGAACTGCGGAGCGCAGATGCACTCCGCAGCGCTCTTTTATCAGATGTTGCCGAACTCGCTCAGCTGCAAGCTCTCGTTGTGAGTCTCTGCCCAGCGCACCGCCCAGTCGGAGGTGAACAGCAGCAGACGGTTGCCCTTCATGTCCTCCACAGCCTTGGTGTCGCTGGTCAGGTCCAGATCCCGCAGGTTGTAGGTGTCGGGATCGTTCTGCACCCAGCGCAGCTGCTCAAAGGGCAGCTGCTGCATACGGATCTCCACGTTGTACTCGGTGTTCAGGCGGTACTCCAGCACTTCCAGCTGCAATACGCCGACCACGCCGACCACCACTTCTTCCATGCCGCCGCCGACCTCGCGGAAGATCTGGATGGCGCCTTCCTGCGCGATCTGCTCCATACCCTTCACGAACTGCTTGCGCTTCATGGTGTCCTTCTGCTCAATGCGGGCAAAGTGCTCCGGGGAGAAGGTGGGGATGCCCGCGAACTGGACCTTCTTTTTGCCGGTGCACAGGGTATCGCCGATGGAGAAGATGCCCGGGTCGAACAGGCCGATGATGTCGCCGGCGTAGGCCTCGTCCACGATGGCGCGGTCCTGCGCCATCAGCTGGGTGCCGGTGGCAAGCTTGATGTTCTTGCCCTCCTGCACATGGTAGGCTTCCATGCCGCGCTCGAACTTGCCGGAGCAGATGCGCATAAAGGCAATGCGGTCGCGGTGGGCCTTGTTCATGTTGGCCTGAATCTTAAAGATAAAGGCGGAGAACTCGTCCCGGCAGGGATCCACCGGCTCGCCGGTCAGGCTGTCCACGCGGGCCAGCGGGGCAGAGGTGAGCCGCAGGAAGTTTTCAAGGAAGGGCTCCACGCCGAAGTTGGTCAGGGCAGAGCCGAAGAACACGGGGCTCAATTCGCCGCGCAGCACCTTGTCCAGATCAAACTCCTCGGCAGCGCCGTCCAGCAGCTCGATCTCGTCCACCAGCTGCTGGTGCAGATAGGGGGTCAGCAGCTCGTCCAGTGCGGGGTCGCCCAGCTCGGCCTCGGTCTCGCTGACCTTCTTCACGCCGTTGGCGCGGCCATCGCTGGAGAAAGCCAGCACCTTGCGTGCGTTGCGGTCGAACACGCCCTTGAACTCCTTGCCGCAGCCGATGGGCCAGTTCATGGGATAGGTCTTGATGCCCAGAATTTCTTCGATGTTCTCCATCAGTTCAAAGGGGTCGCGGGCTTCGCGGTCCATCTTGTTGATGAAGGTAAAAATGGGGATATGGCGCAGGGTGCAAACCTTGAACAGCTTGATGGTCTGCGCCTCAACGCCCTTTGCGGCGTCGATGACCATGACGGCAGAGTCTGCCGCCATCAGGGTGCGGTAGGTGTCCTCCGAGAAGTCCTGATGGCCAGGGGTGTCCAGAATGTTCACGCACTTGCCCGCGTAGTTGAACTGCAGGACAGAAGAGGTGACGGAAATACCGCGCTGCTTCTCAATGTCCATCCAGTCGGACACGGCGTGCTTTGCGCTCTGCTTGCCCTTGACGGAGCCTGCCTGATTGATGGCTCCGCCGTACAGCAGCAGCTTTTCGGTCAGAGTGGTCTTACCGGCGTCGGGATGGCTGATGATCGCAAACGTCCGGCGGCGCTCGATTTCTTCACGATTTGTCATAAACTAGTATTTCTCCTATACGGATAAAACTCCTTCCGCCATCGCTCCGCGATGCCACTGCTCCCCTTTTTGTCACTTGCGTGACATCTTCCCCCGGCCGGGGGAAGTCTTTCTCAAGGAGGGAGGCTTTTGCCTTCCCGCAGCGTCAAAGGCTCCCTCCCAGAGGGAGCTGTCGAGCGAATGCGAGACTGAAGGAGTTCGTTTTTACACATACGTACCCTATTTTATCCGAAAACGCTCCATAATGCAAGTGTTTTCGTTATTTTTTCAGGATGATGCAGGGCAGAGGGGCGGTTTCGGCCCAGTTGGCAAAATCACACACCAGAACGGTAAAACTTTTGAGCGGAAGTGCCCGGAGATATTCCAGCACCGTCTGCTTTTCATCCGTGCCGATGACCTGCCCGCTGTAGAGGATGGCGCTCACCACGCCGCCGGGGCGCACGGCTTCCAAAGCCGCCTGCAGGGCGGGGATGCTGCTCTGCGCGGTGGAGAACACTGCGTGGTCGGCCCCGGGCAGCCAGCCAAAGTTGAACATCACCGCATCTGCCGTGCCGGGCTGCACAATCTGTAAAAGGTCTGCGTGGCTTTGGCAGTGCAGCTCATACCGGGCGGCAGGCACGCCCAGCTGCTCCAGATGCTTCCGGGTGGATGCAATGGCAGCTTCCTGCACGTCAAAGCCGACTACCTTTCCTTCCGGCGCGGTGATGCCGCACAGGAAGGCCGTGTCGCCGCCGTTGCCGCAGGTAGCATCGATGCAAAGGCGCGGCTGTGCCAGCCGCGCGGCCAGAAAGTCCTGCACGAACTTGACGGCGGTCAGGTCCGGCGTGCGGCGGCGCACCAGCTGCCTGCCTTCTGCCGCAAAGCCGAACTTTGCCCAGAACGCAAGCTCTGCGGCATCGGCGGGCAGCGGGGAGGTAAATACGGTAGCCTTTTCGCGGTCGTATCCGGCGTAGGCGCGCAAGGCTTCTTTTAATAGATAGGAGCCGTAGCCTTTGCGCCGCCACTGCGGTTCGATGCCAAACGCGGTGATGGCAGCCCCCTTTGCGGCGGGCGTGAGCGCGCAGAAGCCGATCTGTGTTTTTTCCTTATAGAGGGCAAAGCCCTCGTCTGTGCGGTGCAGTTCCATGGTGTGTTCCTCCTGAATTTACGCTTTTACAATAGCAAGCGCAAAGGCCGCTGTCAAGGGCGGAAAGCGCGTCTTTATTTCACAGTTTCTTCACGGCGCGCGCGATTGATTTTCACAATTGACGGTTACAATAGGAGCAGTTCAAAGGAACAGGGCTCCTGTGGACGTATCCCTTACGGAAAGGAAGTATCAGCATGGACAATGAGAACAAATGGGAATATGATTATTCCTCTCAGGATAAAAACGAAAGCGGAGATACCGGTTACCCCAATGTGGGCAGCAGCGGCATGAACACCGCCAACCAGTACAACGACCCGCAGCCGGAACCGGAGACCGCTTACACCGCCCCGCAGACAGACAACGGCGCAGGCGGCGCAACGCCGCCGGTACATCCGGTACAGCCGCAGGACGCGCAGCCCCCTAAAAAGAAGAAAAAGTTCAACGGCAAGCGCGTTGCACGCAGCGCCGTGGCGCTGGTGCTGGCCGCAGCCATGGGCTTTGCGGGCGGCTTTGTGGGGGCAAAGTTCAGCGGCAGCGGCAAGGTGGTCATTCAGCAGGTGGCACCTTCCTCCACGGCCGACAGTGCATCCGGTTCGGATAGTTCTATCACCGCAGCATCCAGCAGCGGCAGCAGCCTGACCACGGAACAGGTGGCTGATCTGGTCAGCCCCAGCGTGGTGGTCATCACTACGGAGCAGGTGGTCTACTCTCAGTGGTCGTGGTACGGCCAGAATCAGGTGGAGAGCGGTGCCGGCAGCGGCGTGATCATCAGCTCGGACGGCTACATCCTCACCTGTGCACATGTGGTGGACGGCGCTTCCACCATCACCGTTACCATTGGCGACAAGGACTACACCGCCACCCTTGTGGGCGAAGATACCACCAGCGATATCGCGGTCATTAAGATCGATGCTGACGGCCTGACCCCCGCCACCGTGGGCAACAGCGACAGCCTGAAGGTGGGCCAGAGCGTGATGGCTGTGGGCAACCCGCTGGGTGAGCTGGGCGGCACCGTCACCGGCGGCATGATCAGCGCTTTGAACCGCAGCGTCACCATTCAGGGCAGCAGCTCTGTGAACACCATGTCCCTGATTCAGATGGATGCTTCGGTCAGCCCCGGCAACTCCGGCGGCGGCCTGTTCAATATGAACGGTGAGCTGGTCGGCATTGTGAATGCAAAATCCTCTTCCAGCGATGCAGAGGGTCTGGGCTTTGCCATCCCCATCAACGATGCCATCAAGGTGGCACAGGAACTGCTGGAGAACGGCTATGTGACCGGACGGCCTTATTTGGGCATCACCTATCTGGCCGTGACCGACGCACAGACTGCTTCTCAATTGGGCGTGAATGCCTACGGCGTTTACGTTGTGGAGGTGGTCAAGGGCGGCCCTGCCGAAAAGGCAGGCCTGCAGGCCGGTGACCGCATCGTGAGCGTGGACGGCACCGAGATCGCCTCCAAGGACGACCTTGGTACCCTGATGCAGAAGCACGCAGCAGGCGATACGCTTTCCATCACCATTGCACGCGACGGCCAGATGCAGACGGTCAATGTGACACTGGGCGAAAAGACGGCTTCCAACAGCTGAGCAAAATAGAAAACAGGAGCGGATGAGAGTTTTCCATCCGCTCCTGTTTTTATATCTGTCCAAAGATGGTGGCACTGTAAGGCATCAGCACGGCCTCGTGCTCATACACTCTTGCCGGGCCACGCCACAGGCTGGACGAGATGCCGTCGCTCAGCATCTGCCAGCGCCCAACCGGCAGCGGCACGGTCCTGCCGGCATCGGTAGGGTTGTAGAACACGCACAGCGCCTGCCATGCTGCGCCGTCGCCCCACTGGGCGGGCAGCTGCCAGCCCACCAGCGGCTGCTCCAGTGAGAAAAAGTACAGGGCATCCGGCGCGTGGGGGTCGGTGCTGGAAAGCCGCGGAAACCTTGCCCGCAGAGCCAGCAGGCCGCGGTAGTAGTCCACCAGTGCATGATATTTTTCGGCCCGCTCCCAGTCCAGCCGGTTCAGTGCAGGCGAGGAGCGGTAGCTGTTGCCCTTCCCTTTTTTGGTGCGGGCAAACTCCTCGCCCGCCTGCAGGAAAGGCAGGCCGAAGCTGGTCAGGTAAATGCCCGCCGCCAGCCGGTTCTGGGCAAGGGCTGTGCTGTCTGCCGCCGTGAACTCCGGCTTTTCGTACCGCACCAGCAGCAGCTTGTCCCACAGGGTGAAGTTGTCGTGGGCGGAAACATAGCTCACGATCTGGCTGGGCGCGTGGGGCGGCAGACGGTCGCTGCGGCACCATGCCGCCACCGCGCCGCCGATGTCCCAGAAGCTGCCGGGCCTGCCCTCCACATAGCCCGGCTCCCGGGCGTTGAAGCAGCCGCCCTTGATGGCGTCGCGGGTGTCGTCGCAGAAGATGCCGATGCGCTCGTTCAGCATGGCCAGGTTCGCCTTGTTGGCTTCGTACCGGTGCAGCTGGCTGCCGCCGCCCTGCCACGGCTCGCCGTACATCAGGATATCCCGTCCGCCGGGCAGCGTATCCAGCGCGGCGCGCACCGCGTTGATGGTCTCCACGTCGTACAGACCCATCAGGTCAAACCGGAAGCCGTCGATGTGGTATTCCTGCGCCCAGTAGAGGATGGAATCGATCATATACCGCCGGGCCATGGGCCGCTCGCTGGCAAACTCGTTGCCGCAGCCGCTGCCGTTGGAAAAGCTGCCGTCCTCGTTCTGGCGGAAAAAGTAGCAGGGCACGGTGTCGTTCAGCGGGTTCTCGCTGCGGTACATGTGGTTATACACCACATCCATCACCACACCGATGCCCGCCGCGTGCAGGGCTGCGATCATTTTCCTGCACTCCCGGATGCGCACCTCGCCACGGGTGGGGTCGGTGGAATAGCTGCCTTCGGGCACATTGTAGTTGGTGGGGTCATAGCCCCAGTTGTACTGCCGCAGCAGCGGCTTTGCCTCGTCCACGCTGCCAAAGTCGAAAATGGGCATCAGCTGCACATACTTCACGCCCAGACGCTTTAAATAATTCAGGCAGGTGGGGTGGATGCCGTCCCCGTGCAGGGTGGTGCCCTGCTGGGTAAAGGCCATGAACTTGCCCCGCCATGCCGGGCGCACGCCGCTGGCAGCGTCCTGCGAGAAGTCGCGCACGCTCACCTCCCACACTGCGCGCTGCTCCGGAGGGATGACCGGACGCACATCATGCTCCCACCCGGAGGGGGCGGTGCGGGCAAGATCTACGATCATGCTGCGGGTGCCGTTCACACCGGCAGCGCGGGCGTAGGGGTCGCCGGTCTCGCGGCTCACGCCGTCCACCGTCACTGTAAAGGTGTAATAACGGCCGTGCTGGTCGCCGGGCAGATAGATGCTCCACACGCCCTGCGGCCCACGCTCCAACGGCAGGGTGCCTATGCGCACGCCGCCACGGCCCTTGCGGTAAAGGTTCACACACACGCTCTGAGCTGTAGGCGCCCACAGACGCAGCCGCGTGCCGGAGAGGGTATACTCCGGCCCCAGCGGCCCGGTGCAGGTGGTGTCCCGGGCAAAGGTGTCGCTCTCGAACAGTTCTTTCAGTTCAGCGGGGGTTCTGGCACTCATGGTTTCCTTCGTTCCTTCTTCTTGTTTTCCATACAGTAAGTGTAAACAACCGGTGTGGATTTTTCAAGAGGGAATTGCAAAACCTGTCCGGGTACACTATACTGGAAGAAAACGACAAAAACGGAGGGCAAACCATGGCATATACCGACGATTGGGAAAACCTTATGAACGGTGTGTTCGGCGCAGGGGGAAAGCCGCGCTTTGGCGGCACCGCTCAGCCGGAAAGCAAAACGCCAAAGGCCAAAGCGCCCGCAGTGCCGGACCTGAATGCTGCCCTGCTGGAAAACCAGAAGCAGCTGGATGCCCTGCTCAAAAAACAGAACGCCCAGCTGAAAACGCAGGACACTGCGGTGCAGTCTGCTCTGGAGGACAGCCGCCAGATGCTGCGGGACATGGAAGCGGACGGCCTGCTTGCCAAGGGCACTGCCGATGTGACCGCAGAGCACCTTGGCAGCTTTGAGGGCCTTGCCGCCGAGGTGAAAAAGACCGTGCTCGGACAGGACGCCTTTGTGGACAGCGTGGTGCGCGCCATGCGCCGGCCCTTTGTGCTGGGCACCGAGCGCCCGGCAGCACGCAACGTGATCCTGCTCTGCGGAGGTGCAGGCACCGGGCGGCATTTTGCGCTGGCAGAGACCGCCCGCATCATGGCGGCGCGGGGCCTTTTGCAGAGCGACAAAACCGCGGTGGTGGACCTTGCCCTCTACCCCAATTCCGGTGCGGAAAAGCTGTTTTTGCAGGATCTGTATGCGGCCCTGCACGCCCCCGGGGAGATCGTGATCTTTGAGCATTACGAGAGCTGCCATGCGGCCTTCCTCAAGACCCTTGCAGACCTTGCTGTGAAGGGCAGCGCACCGCTTTCCAGCCGGTATCTTGTGAACAAGGAGGGCATCCTTGTGGATGCAGGCACGGCGCTGGCTCCGGGCGCTGTGAGCAGTATCACGCCCTGCGGCAAGTACCTCATCTTCTTTTCCCGCAAGGGCCGGGACGCGCTGGCAGATAAGTTCGGTGCGCCCTTTGTGGCGGCGGTGGGCGATGTGTGCGAGACCAGCACCTTTGCCCGCGAGGACCTTGCAGCGCTGGCGGCGCAGCAGCTGAATGCGCTGGCCCAGAAGGTGAGCGCCCGCCTTGGTCTGACCCTCTGTGCAGGGGCCGATGTGCGGGACTATGTTGCAGCCCGGTGCACCAAGGAAAAGGGCGCAGCGGGCCTTGCGGAAGCCTGTGATGAGATCTTCCGTGCCCTGAGTGAATACTGCCTGCAGACCGATGCAAAGCTTACCGGCACCGTCACCCTGACCGCAAAGCCGGAGGGTGTGTGGTTCAGCCTGAACGACCAGCCCGAGCAGGAGCTGTCTGCCCTGCTGCCTGCCGAGTACACGGGGGCCGCAGAAGCGGTCCGCGCAGAGCTTGACGGTCTTGTGGGCCTTGGGGCGGTCAAGGAGTATGTGTTCGGTCTGGCGGATAACCTGCAGGTGCAGCAGCGCCGCGCGGCGGCAGGCTTCAAGACTGCCAGCCTTTCCATGCACATGATCTTCACCGGCAACCCGGGCACCGGCAAGACCACCATTGCCCGGCTGGTGGCAAAGTACCTCAAGGCCATCGGCGCGCTGAAGGGCGGTCAGCTGGTGGAAGTGACCCGTGCCGACCTTGTGGGCCGCTACACCGGCCACACCGCCCCCCTGACCAACAGCGTCATCGAGAGTGCCCTCGGCGGTGTGCTGTTCATCGACGAAGCCTACAGCCTCTACCGCGGTGAGCAGGACAGCTTTGGGCTCGAAGCCATCGACACCCTTGTAAAGGGCATGGAGGATCACCGGGACGAGCTGGTGGTCGTTCTGGCGGGCTACACCCGGGAGATGGAGGTGTTCCTTACCGCCAACAGTGGTCTTGCCAGCCGCTTCCCCAACAAGATCGAGTTCCCGGACTACACGGCAGACGAGCTGCTGGACATCACCAACGTGCTGGCAAAGGGCAAGGGCTATCGCCTTGCCGAGGGCTGTACCTTCCCGCTTTTGGGCTACTACAAGCGCCGTCAGGCGCTGGACAGCCGCACCGCCGGCAACGGCCGTCTTGCCCGCAACACGCTGGAAAAGGCCATCTTCCACCAGAGCCGCCGCCTTGTGGCAGAACCTGCCGCTGAGCTGGATCTGATTTTGCCCAGCGATCTGGAATTTGAGGAGTGAGAGATCCAGAATGGCCTCCGCTTCGCTCTGGCCATGCTCAGCGGAAGAATTATTTATAGGAACAGCAAACCCCGGCAGGCTGCGGCCTGCCGGGGTTTGCATTTTTCACGGATGGAGTCGTACCGGAAAGCAGCATCTGGCGCTCTGGCTCCACAGGGCAGGACGGTGCCGTGAAATTATTTCCTGCCGGAAACGCTGCATCTCCCGGTCCGGGCCTTCCCTGTGAAAAAAGGTTCCGGAAAAATCCGCAGATTTTTCCGGAACCTGATTATAAATATCATTTCATCTAATGATGGCCAGAGCGAAGCGGAGGCCATTTTAATCGTGCTGCTTCGCAAGGGCCTGCACCATATCGTGCATCCCCTTGCGCACCTCGGCGGGAG
>ENA-UEPS01000750-UEPS01000750.1-human-gut-metagenome-genome-assembly--contig:-NODE-750-length-23449-cov-17.016901_pt1 | contig 23449 bp, 20 predicted proteins | sample MGYA00242904_ERZ507924 | MGnify/ENA primary metagenome ERZ507924 (study PRJEB26167, sample SAMN06115422) | human gut metagenome | host: Homo sapiens | place: China:Sichuan | collected 2014-10-16...
GCATATTTGCAGATGCGGCGCAGCATGGAGAGGCATTCCCGGGCAGAGGAGTTCCCCAGCGGCTTGTGTGCGGCATCTATCGGCGCAATGATCTGCTGCATAGCCTGTTCCAGAAAACTTTCCTCAAGAGATGCAACTGGCACTTTACTCAAAACCGGAAGAAGATATTTGTGCAGCGTGTACGAATAATGTGCATGGGTGGATTCTTTTACGGCATTCCGCTGGGAGTGCAGCCATACCTCAGCCAATGCTTCAAAGGTCAGGTCGGTTCTTTTCAGGTTGTAGAACCCCGCCTCAGCTTTCTTTTGGACCAGCACACGTTTGACCTCAGCATAGACCGTGCCATAGACGTAGCCCCACTGGATTTTTCCCTCCGGTGTACGCGCTTTGATGTAGCGGCCTTCCCACCGGCCATCCTTGCGTTTGTGAATGTTTTCTCCCCGTCGTGCCATTTCTGTTTCCTCCTGCGGCTTGGACACCCACCTGACCACTTATTCTGTCCACCTTCGTTTTTTGCTGGATTTTTCATGCAGAACTGGGCAATGTGCAAAAAACTTTTAGCTTCTGCGAGGTTTTTTCTAAGGTCAGGTGGGATGCATTTGTAAGGATTTCTATTGATTCCCAGATATAACCATGATAAAATAATAGAAGAATTCAAACAACGATGTCGAAAGATCGGTATCCTCCATTATCACTATGGAGGATACTTTTTTTTAATATATTCTTTGCAATTACGCGGCTGCACATTCTCTGTATCATAAAATACTTTTGCATCATACGCAGATGCGTATGCATAGCTGCACGGATTTCTGTAACATTATAGTGAGGTGAACTTCATCACGACTGTAAAAGATGCCGTTGCCAAATGCTTTGAACAACTCTACGACCAGCAGGGGATATTCCCAACTAGTTAGCGGCCCACGCCGGTGCATATTCCAAAATCGATTTATTGTTTAACACATAAATATAAATATATTTTTATTCTACAAACTGCACCTCTTGCGAACATAAAAAACGCGTGTTATACTGAAGCCATCAAAAAACATTGGAGGTGTCCCATATGCCCCGTCCCAAAGGAAGCAAGAACAAGACCAAGACCGTAAAAGCAACCGTTGACTTTGCTGCACAGATTGCCGAAAAGCAGTCCGCAAAGGAAGCCGCTGCCGCTGAAATCGCATCCATCACCGCTAACATTGATGCGCTGAAAGCTGACCTGAAAACCAAGAAGGCAGAGCTGAAATCTATCGACAAGGAAATCGCCAGAATCGAAGCTAAAAAGGTCAAAGCTGAAACCAAAGCAGCGGAATCTGCAAAGAAAGCCGAAGCAGAGGACGTGCTGAAAAAGCTGCTGGCAAGCGGCGTGAGCGCAGACGATATCCTCGCAAAGTTGAAGTGATTTGAAATTTCTGACGCAGTAGTTGACAGAAACATCTACGTCGCAAGCAGTGCAACTTGGTACCAACTTGCGATTTTTGAATCGGATTTTTCAAAATCCAAATTCAAAATGCTTGTTGGGCTGTGCCCAATCCCCTATCGTTCTGCATCGTGCGATGCAGGCTGCGCATTTTTGCAAAATGCTTTTTTGATCTGAGTGCCGATGCCTGTGGTATCGGCACTTTTTGCACAGATAGATTCCCGGAAGCAGAAATAGTGCTATGCAGCACATCCGGGATTGTGCTATACTTGATTTACATAAACCTGTTTGTCCTAAAAAGTTGGAGGTGTTCATGGCAACACGAACCATTTGTTTTCCCATATCCGGCTACCCCTATTGCAAAGAACAGTCGGTGACATTCACATGGATAAACGGCAGCAAGCGGCAGAATATCCGTGCCGTCCATGATGCCGTCCATACAACAGACCCGGATGTTTCAATTCTGGAAGTCAGCTCTGCATCCGTTCAGCCGGAGGGTGAGGCTGTTTCTTCTCTGCGGCTTCTGCTGCATCTGGATTCTGTTGCGCAGGATGTGCCCATCAGCACGGTTTTTGAAGCTGCCAAGGTATTTGAACATGGTGGTCCATTCGCTGACCTTCTGACCTGTGCGCCATCCAAAGTCCATAAGGACACTCGGCTGCGAACCAATGGAAAGTTGCTACGCTACTCTTTGGAAGGAAGTGAGTATCCGATAGAGCCGCACCCGGATTCATTTTTTGAGTGGCTCTACTGCCGTGCGTTGAAGCAGTTCCCGGAAAAGGCTGCGCAGCTGAGCAGATATAATGCCTTTTCTGATATTGCTGCCGCAGCGGATTCTAAAAAGTATTATGGCGATTCCTCGCGGGCGGCTGCAATCTATGTAGGACTTGCAGCGGCTGGAAAACTTCCGTGCATCGATTCCTATGAATCATTCATTGCGGAAGTTTACACGGAGCCAAAGCCCTTGCCCAAGTCTGGAAAATCTGAAACTGCTTCAAAAAAGACACCCGAGGTTTCTGCACCAACAAAGGAGATTCCGGCAGACGAATCGTCGCAGTCCGATAATGCAAATATTCCGGACGGTGCGCAGATGGAACATATCCTTGAGCTGCCCAAAGCGACCTGTCTGCTCCTCTCTTTGGCAAAAAATGCTGGTCTTTCCGCAAATAATTCCAGTGAGCTGGCGTATAAGGGAAAGGAATTTTTTCTTGACGCTTATCAGAAAGCACTGAAAAACAAAACGCTCCAAATCAATGTTCATAAGAACAAGATCACTTTTCCGATGGAGGAGCATGACAGCGGATTTCATGCGGTCGGAGTACTGACCCGTTCGCCTGCTTGGGAATACGGATGGAAGTTCAACTATCTGGCCGAGAATACACCCGGAGCAGAAAAGCCCGAAGTCAAAGCAAAGATCCAGAAGCCTTTGACCGCATTGGAGCATCTGGAACGCTGTGGGTATAAAATAGTTCAGCAGGTCGTTCCGGAAAAACTCCCACCGATTGCTGTTCAGCGGATGGCATGGAAAACAGGCGAGGCTCTTTGCGATCCGGTGGTGGTGGATTTCTTGCAGTTTATCCGAACACATATGCAGAGCGATGGCTCTTTTTCGTTCCGTATCCCAAAGGGTGCGTCTAAAAAATCGTTTACCACACTTTCGGAGATTGCTCAGACGTGGGACAAAATGGGACTTTTTGCAGCCATTGTGATCTATCCGCAGAATATCGTCTATGAACTTGCGCAAAATGAAACCGTCCGGCATTTTTTGAGCGGAAAGTGGCTGGAGCTTTTTGTAGAGCATCAGGTTCAGCAGATCCTGAACCGCTATCGGGAGGAGCATGGCGCAGAAGTTTCGGTTTGCTCCAATGTGATCCTTTCAGAAACGGCATCCGTAGGGAGCACGCATGAACTGGATGTCGTGTTCTCCATCAATGGGAAATTTTTCTGGGTAGAAGCCAAATCATCCAGCCGGAGCATTGATTATGGAAAATATGCTTCTCTGTGCGAAAAGCTGAACGTGACACCAGAAAGCTTGCTTTTGGTCAACAGCGATTTGTCCGTGGAAGAGTGCGAAGGTGTTTCTTATTTCTGGAATTACCGTGTCGCAAATTGTGCAACGATCACGCAGGAACTGGAAAGCATGATTGCCAAACAACTTGAAAGCACCGGAAATGCTGCTCTGAGTACAGACTGAGCAATAAGCAAAAAAGGCCCTGAGAACCCTGCCGGATAAGCGGCAAAGTTCTCAGGGTCGTATTGTTTATCTATGAGATATTCTTTGGGGATCATAAAATTTCTGCCGACCTTCAGGTACCGGATACGGTTCTGATGGATGCGCCGTATCACGCCGGTCTGGCTTTTGAAGCCCAAGAGATTTGTTGCATCCTCCACGGTAAGAACATCGGGATAGTTTGCAAATATTTTCCTGTAAAATTTTCTGGCTTGAAATTTGTTCATCATCCTTGACTTTCCTTTCGTTTTGTGCCTAAGCAGAGGAGCGTTTTGCCCTGCATCCCTCCTAAATATCCCTCCAATTTCCTTTTTTGCATTCCAAATCGAAAAATCGGAGCTGAGGGAAAACGTAACGAAAAATCGTAGATTTATCAAAAATTCATTCGATGTGCTGTTGTTTTTACGCTTTAAAGTCGAGCACCAGATGACCTTAAAGATCACCAGATGACACCAAATGGAAAACCCTCCTCAAAACTCAAAATCCCTTGTGCTAATAACACGTGTGGGTTCGACCCCCACCACCGGCATAAAAAAGAAGCGTCCCGATTTTGTCGGGACGTTTCTTTTTTATATGCGGTACCTCCTGCGTGCGCCGGCAGTTCTGTTCCGCCTTATTCCGCCCTTGCAGGGAGTGTTTTTTGCCGCCCGTATTTATAGCCGCAGTGCTGCCCGGCATTTCCGGAAACGACCGCCTGTTTTGCCGAAAGGTCGTACTATACCCGAGAAAAAAGCATCAAAACCCTGCTCCGACCATTTATTCCACCGTTTCTTACCGATTTTACAATGTTTTTTATGAAAAAGGCTTTACAAATGAATTTCAAAAACATATTATATAATTATAAACTCAGCTTCTTTATGCAAACGTTTTCATATCGGTTCGTATGGGGCAGACAGGCGTGCGCTTTCCGCACCGCTTCTGCCTTACGATAGATCCATTGGAGCCCGCCGGTGCAGCCCTGCTGCACCATGATCAAATACAGAAGGAAGGTTATGCATCATGCCTGAAAAGAAAGTTTCTGCTCCCGCAGCCGATGCTCCGGCTGCCGAGGGCAAGACCCGCAAATCCGCCAAGGCTCCCGCCCGCCGCGGCCGCCCGCCGCTGGCACCCGAGCTGTACGTGGAGATGGGCGGTGAGCAGTACAACATCACCGACATCATCGACCGTGCCAAGGCAGACTACCGCACCACCCACAAGGTCGGCGTGCAGTCCTGCAAGGTGTACGTCAAGCCCGAGGAGGGCGCAGCCTACTACGTTATCAACAAATTCTCCGGCAAACTGGAACTGTAATTTTTTCCACAGGGCCGCAGGCTGCACCGCACTGCTGCCGCGCCCGCCATTCCCACAATAAGGCTCCATCAACAAAAAAGACACCGCACAGTTGTGCGGTGTCTTTTTTTGCATAAGCAGCAATCACTTAGAACCCCAGCATCCGCCAGAGGGTCTTACGCTCTTCTGCCGGGTCCGGATCCGGGATCTCAAACACATAGCGCTCGGTGGCGTTGATGACGGTGGTGTTGCCGCGGGTGCATACCCGGGGCAGCTTTGCATCATAATTCAGGTGTATGTGCCCGTGGATGAACCACTTCGGCTGGTACTCATCCAAAATCTCGTTGAAGCACTCAAAGCCCCTGTGGGCACAGTCGTCCCCATCGTTCAGCCCTTTTGCCGGGGCGTGGGTCAGCAGCAGGTCGATGCCGCCCTTTTTGTGCACCTGATGCTCCAGCTTGTGCGCACGGCGGCGCATGGCTTTCTCGGTGTACTGGTAGGTGTCCTCTTTATTATAGCGCTGACAGCCCCCCAGCCCCATGATGCGCAGCCCCTTCCATGTGTACACCTGATCGTCCACGCAGATGCAGCCGCCGGGCTCGCCCTCGGTCTGGTAGCTGCCGTCGTGGTTGCCGTGCACATACAGGATGGGGGCAGCGGTAAAGTTTGTGAGATATTCCAGATACTTCTTGGGCAGATCCCCGCAGGAGAGGATCAGGTCGATGCCTTCCAGCCGGGCACGGGTGTCATAGTCCCACAGCGCCTTGGATGGGACATCTGAGATGGCAAGAATTTTCACGTTCGTATGCTCCATTCTGTTTCCGGTCAGGCCGGCTCATTTCTCCAGACCCTTTACGTTGTCCAGTCCGTTGATCGCCAGCACGGTGCGGGTCTTGACGTCCAGCTCATCGTAATGGGGCAGCTTGCCGTGTACACAGGCATCCAGCCAGTCCATCTCCATCAGCTCTTTGGGGCTGTAAATTTTGTTTTCCGGGGAGTGCAGGTTGTCCTCGTTATCATACAGCTTTTCCGGGAAGATGTGCACATTGTCCGACCCTTGCAGCGTTTCCATCAGATCCAGCAGCTGCCGCGTACCGCTGGGCAGTGATTCCTGATACTCCAGATCCTCTGCGCCGCTGCGCAGCCCCCACCAGTAGTTCACCGCACGGGTGGTGGCTGCGTTGTCCCAGCTGCCGTCAAAGATGGAGCGCACGATCTCCACATAGAAGGTATCCCACCGCCAGATTGGCAGCCCCAGCGGCTGCAAACTGCCGTCCGGCAGCTTGCGGCACAGGCCATAGTCCCGGTTGGTATCGGCGGGCTCCCGGCTGTCCCGGGCGTAGACCATGTCGATCTCCGGGCAGTCGGCAAAATCCAGCGGGTGGGCTGCATCAGTCTGGCAGGCCCAGCGCAGCCAGATACGGCCTGCCGGGCGCACGCTCTTCAGCCCCTGTGCAAAGGCGTTGATCGCAGCGGGCACGCCATACACGGGGTTTGCCGCCACATAGCCGATATGCCCGGTCTTGGTCATGATGCCGGCCAGCATCCCCAGCAGATAGGTCACCTCATAGGTGCGGGGATAGTAGGTGCGCACCAGCGGGTGCGGCGCGTTCAGCGAGCAGTTCAGGATGCGGGTCTTGGGGTGCTGCGCCGCCACCTTCAGGCAGGCGTTGTACATCCGTACGCTGGTGGTGAACACCACGTCTGCATTGTTGTGGGCTACCTCCTCCAGCACCTGCTCCGCGTCCACCTCCGGGTTCACGTCCTCGTAGCTGCTGATATACACCTTGTCCGGGAAAACCTTAGCCAGCGCTTCGCGCCCCTCGTCATGCGCACGCACCCATGCGCTGATCTTGGCGTTGTACTCGTGAAGAAACACCACCCGCAGCTCGCTGGGCTGTTTGCTGGGGCTGAAGATATTCAGCTTGGACAAAAGCGGCTCTGCGGGGCTCTTAGGCGGGTCCAGCGAAAGTTCCACACCGTGGGGCTCGGTAAGCACCTTTACCTCGTTCCACAGCTTTTCCAGGTTCTGCCGCACCTGCGCAGGGGTGGCGTCGTAGGTGTCGGAGTAGCGGTACACCGACAGGTACACCAGCAGCGCATCGCCGGTAGTCAGCCCCATGGACGTGCCGCCCAAGGCTTCGAATTGCTGATGGAACATGGTGTAAAAAGCTGCAAAGTTCAGCCGGTCATCCTCCGACCATGCCTCGCCGCTGGCCTTGCACACCAGCGTCTGCAGCTTGCTATAGCCGCCCAGCTTGGAGAAATGCACATAGTTCACCTTGGACAGCTTATAGAAATCCAGAAACTCGTAGTAGATCTTATTCTCCAGCTCGTCGGTGCGGGCAGGGATGAGCCGGGTGACCGTGCCCGGGATCTTGACGGCGCCGTAATACTTGAGCACCGAGACCCGCTTGTTGCCCTCCTGCACATAGAACTGGTTCATATACTCAAAGGCGATGATGGGGGTATGGATGCCCTCTTCCAAATGCGCGTCGCACAGGTTCGACCACTTGGCGGCGAACTCGGTATCCGGCTCCAGCAAGGGCATAAAGTCATACGAAAAGGCAGTGTGCCGTCCGCTGGTCTTGGTGCCCACAAGACTGTCCGACGGGATCTCCACCAGCCCCAGCGGCTCCTGCGCCACGATATCCACGCCCTTGAGCACATCGTCCAGAACAGCCAGATAGGGCGACTGGCCGCGGGCTATGCGGGCACGATAGGCGCGCTGCCCTGCGCGCAGTGCACTTTTATAATCTTCCAGCATAAGAACTCCTTTTTTCTATAAACACGGTGCCGCAGTCCCCCTGCCGCACCGGAACACCCCCAGTATACCACAAAAACAGAAATAAGGCAGTATTTTAGGGCTAAAACTGTTGATTTTCCCGGTAGATTCAGGTACGATAATAACGACATTCAAAACCGACAGGAGTTTACTATCATGCAGACCGTTTCTCTGCCCGTGCTTGAGGCGGGCGAATACGCCGACGGCGTATGGTATTACGAGCCCCACACCTACCAAAACTACCGTTATGTTCTGGGGCGTGTGGGCAAGCACCCGCTGGTGTGCATCGGCATCAACCCCAGCACCGCCCAGCCCGGCGCGCTGGACCCCACCTTAAAAAGTGTGGAGCGTCTGGCCGCCGCCAACGGCTTTGACAGCTGGATCATGTTCAACGTTTACCCCCAGCGCGCCACCGACCCCAACGATATGGATAAGACCCCCGACCGCGCCCTGTGCGATGAAAACCTGCGCTGGCTGCAGGCCGTGCTGGCGCAGACCGAGCCTACCATGTGGGCGGCATGGGGCACCCTGATCGAAAAGCGGGACTACCTGCCCGGTCTGATGCGGGAGATGGTAGCCCTGACGCGGGAGCGGGAGATCCCGTGGGTCACCTTTGGCAAGCGCAGCAAAAAGGGACACCCGCACCACCCGCTGTACCTGCGCAAGGATTCCACCCCGGAGCCCTTTGATGTGGAAAACTATCTGGACACCTGCTTCTGATGTCCGACCCGACAGGAGGAGAGCTGCTTTGACCGCCGAACAGTATAAGCCCATCTATCACTGGTTCAACACCCACCCGGCTGTAAAGCGGCTGGTCGTTTTTCTGGATCGGTGGCTGCCGCTGGTACCCTTTGTGTGCTATCCGGTGCTGCTGTGCCTGCTGAACGTCCGGCTTTCGCGGCTGTTCCTCACCCAGAAGCAGGCCGCGCTGGACTTTATGGTGCTCATCGCCCGTTCCGTCTTTGTGCCGGGGCTGGTGTTCTGGGGCGGCACGCTGCTGCGCAGCCGGCTGCACTTCCCCCGCCCCTACGAGCAGCCCGGCTTTACCCCGCTGGTGGCAAAGGAGAGCCGTGGGCACTCCATGCCCTCCCGCCACGCGCTGAGCGCCGCCGTGCTGGCGGCGGTGTGGCTGTATTTCTACCCCGCTGCGGGCTGCGTGATGGTGGGCATTGCCCTGCTCATCTGCTGTCTGCGGGTGCTCACCGGGGTACATCATGTACGGGACGTGGTGTGCGGCTTTGTGCTGGGCTTTGCGCTGGGCTTTGCCGGAATGTGGCTGCTGTAAGGCCGTTTTGTGCACGCCGGAGCGTCTGTTTTTGCCCACAGGGCAAAAAAGTTGAAACTTTTTTCAGATTTTCCTTGACAGAATGCGATGGGTATGGTATTATTTTTCTCGCAGCCTGTGCCGACACAGAACTGCCGCCATAATGGAACCCATTGGGATAACAACGTGCGCCCGTAGCTCAGGTGGATAGAGCAACTGCCTTCTAAGCAGTGGGCCGGGGGTTCGAGTCCCTTCGGGCGCATCTATGTGGTGCCCATAGCGTAGTCGGTTAACGCGCCAGATTGTGGATCTGGAGACCGTGGGTTCGAGTCCCACTGGGCACCCCACCAAAAAATCCGCTGTTGCATTGCAACGGCGGATTTTTTTATTTGGTGGGGTGTCCAGTGAGCTCGAACAGGGCGGCGGCGCAAAGCGACGCAATCAAAGCCCCAGTGGGGCTTTGATTAGCCCGCGGGTCCCAATCTTCAGGAATGTCTACCGTCCGCTGTTCAAAACAGCGGACTTTTTCTTTTGGTGGGGTGTCCAGTGGGCTCAAAATATACCATAAAGGTAAATCTCCCCGGCAAAGTAGCTGCTTTGCCGGGGAGATTTTTATTTTATTGATTCATCTCCTGCAGAATCTTTGCGATCTGGGCGGGGGTGTAGCCCTCCTGCCGCAGGGCAGAGGTGATGGCTACCTCGCTCTTGCCCTGACTGCGCAGCAGCGCTGCCGTGTAGGGCACCCCGGCGCTGACGGTGCTGCGGCTGCCGCCGGAAGCAGAGCCGCTGCTGCCGGTGGCCTTTCCGCCGCTGCCGGAGCTGCCGGACTTTGTGCTCACCGCCGCCTTACCGGCAGCCTGTGCGGCCTTCTGCTGGGCATTGGACTGCTTCAGCGCCCACTCGCCCTTGGCGATGTTCAGCTTCTGGCTGGTCACGTTATTGTTGAAGGCCTGCTGCTTCAGCGCGTCCTGATAGGCACGCTCGCTGGCGGTGTTGTCGTACTGCTGCTGGGTCAGTGCGTCCTGACGCTGCTTCTCCTGCATCTGCTGGCTCCACTGGGTGTCGGCGCGCTCGGCCTCGTAGGCGCGGTTGCCGGAGTAGATGTTGTACCCGGTGTTCAGCAGACTGCCCGCTAAGCTGCCCAGACCGGTGGTGCCGCTGATGGCCAGTTGCACCACATCCCCGATGACGCCCAGCACGGTCATAACATTATTAAAAGCCTGCTGACGCTGGCTGATCTGCGCCTGCTCCTGCGCGGTGTAGTAGCCGTGCAGGGTGTCCAGCCGGTTCAGGTGCTCCTGATACTGACCGTAGTCCTTGGCGTAGGCGTCGTTGTAGGCATCGCCCTTCTGCTGCAATTGGGTGTAGTAGTCCTGCAGCTGCCGGTCATATAAGCTCTGGGCGTTCTGTTCCTGTCCATTCAGCTGCTCCAGCCGGGTCACCAGTTCCTCGCCGCCGCTCTGGTAGGTATCCAGCGCCAGACTGTACAAGGTGGGGATGGCGCTTGCCAGCCCGCCGATCTGCTGCTGATAAGCCTGCTGCGCCGCACTGGTGGCATAGCTGGAACCATAGCCGCCGGTCAGAGCAGCCGCCTGCGCCGCCGCGTCCGCGCTGGCATTGTGGGCGTTCAGGGTATACAGCTGCTCGTACTGGCGATAGAGCGGGTCGCGGGTGTAGCTGTACTGAAAATTCTCCCGTTCCAGCAGCTGCCCCAGCAGCTCGTTGATCCCGTCCTGATAGCTGCTCTGGTAGTCTGCGGGGCGGTTCTGCTGCCACTGCTTCAGGGCGTTGGCTGCATCGGTCACCTGCTGGCTGGGGCGGTAGCTGGCGTTTGCCATAGCCTTTTCCACTTCGGCGCGGCTGTCCAGCCCCTCGGTGCTGTAAGTGGACTGCGCAGCAGGCTGTGCCTGCGTTTGCACGTCCGGCTGCAGCAGTTCCTCCTTCTTTTTGGATGCCATAAAATTCTCCTTTCGTACTTATAATCCCTGCAGCTTGCTGCGCAGGGTGTCGGACATATTTTCCGTATCCAGATTGGTCAGTACATACTGCAGCTGCTCCTGCATCTGGTACAGATAGCTGCGCAGTGCCCGGGCATCCTCCGGGTCCATGTAATCGCTGAGCTTGGGCAGACCCAGCTTGCTCAGGCCGTTCATGCTTGCCATGAGGTATCCTCCTCCCATAATTTTCCCTTTGCCGGGGCGATGGTGCGCACAAGACTGCGCAGGGTGATCTGTCCTTTGCCACGAAGCCGCAGCCGCAGCGACCCGCACCGCCGGGGCACAAAAGGCAGGTCATAGCTGCGGCGGCGGCCTTGGGCGGCAAGGGTGGCCACCGTCTCCCACGCGCCGCCGTCATAGCTTACTGCCACCTCCACCGTGCTGGTGCGTTCGGCGTCCAGACGCAAGGTCAGCCGGGAGAGGTACCGCTGCTCGGTGCCGTCCAGTCCCACATCGCCTGTGACCAGTTCAAAGGGGATGTCCGTCTCCACGCTATCGGTGCTCTGCCAGTCCGGCTCGCGGGTGGGGTCTGCTGCCCACAGCGCCTGCCCGTCCCACAGATAAAGCTGCCCGCCGGTGCTGGTCATATCGCAGGAGCAGACGTCCTCCTCGCTCCACAGCCCTTTCTCGGTATCGTAGACCAGCAGACGCGCGCTCTCCCGGGAGATGTGCAGATAGTACCGGCCATCCAGCGCACCGCCCACGGCGCTTTGCACGTTGGCAAGCTTTGCGGCGTCCAGCGCACCGGACACCTTGGTGGGTAGACTGCCGTCCCACGCCATGACCCCGTCCGGCGAGAGATAATACAGCGTCTCGTTCAGCACGCACAGGCTGCGGGCGGCGTTTTTTGCCACGCCCCGGCAGCGCAGGCTGGAAAGCTGAAAATCCGAAGGCTTGGAGCCGTACAGCTTGTGCAGGGTGTTCTCCTTGAAGAACAGCGCATAGCCCATGCAGGAAGCCGCCCCGGTAAAGGCGCCGTCGCTGCCCACAGTGACAGCGTAGCTGTCTGCAGCGATGCCCCGGTAGCTGAACCAGTTGGTGGGGTCGCCCAGCTTGCAGCCGTAGATAACGTTCTCCCTGCTGTTGCAGCCCCACACCCGGTTGTCGCACTCGGTCACAAAATCCAGTTCCGGCACCCGGCGCTCCATGGATACCGTCTGTGCGGCATCCACACTGCGGTGCTGCTTGCCGTCCATGCTCTGCCACTGCGCGGCGGCGGCGTTCTGCACCAGTGTGCCGTAAAAATACTCGCCCTGCGGGGTGCAGCGCACCCGCAGCCAGTCCTCGCCCATGTCATACACGATCTGATCTCCGTTCAGCTCCGGGCTCTGCCCCGCAGTCTCGGCGGCTGCGCCCTGCACGGTCACGGTGTCCCACTGCCGGAACAGCTTGCCCAGCCCTGCCGCCGTGATGCGGCAGTATTCCAGCGGGATGGCCGCCCAGCTGCCGGAGTTTTTGCTGTACATTTCCAGCGTGCTGTCGTACCGCCACGGATGGTCGGCATCCTCCACCCTTAAAAACAGCTGTCCGTCTGCCGGATCGGCGGGCTCGTCCCTGCCAAAGGCTTCCACCTGATAGGTCTTGCCTGCGGCATCGCAGGGGGCAAAGGTCACGCTTTTGTCCGCCGCCGTCCACAGCGCCCCCAGTGCGGTCACGCTGCCGTCTGCCGTATCAAAGGCCAGCTTATCCGGAAAGATCAAAATTTTTGTGCCGACGCCCACCAGCGCCTTGCGGCCATCGGTCACGGCGTCCGCCTTCGTCACCGCCGGGGCTGCGGCATCGTCCGGGGTATAGGTGATATCCCGCCCGCAGACCGTCAGCAGACCGTTCAGGTGGTACATCCCGTTCAGCCCGGTCAGCGCCCGCAGTTTGCGGCGCGGGGTGCGGGTGCTCAGGGCTGGGAAATCCCGGGCAGAAAAGTTTACTCCGGCGCTGTACTCTGCTTCCGAGCAGCCGTAGGTCTCGTTCAGGCCGCCAAAGGCCCGCAGCAGCTGCCGGGTGTTGCCAAGCCGCATTCTGTCTGCCAGTACCATGTTCCCACCTCCTTACCAGCGCCACTGCGCCCGGCTGCGGGGCGGGTAGTTCTGCCGCAGCCAGACCGCCAGTTCCGCATACAGGGCGTTGTACTGCGCCTGCTCTCCGGCGTAGCGGTCGGTCTCGCCCAAGGCGGCGTCCATCTGCGCACACAACAGGTGCGGGTACAGCGCATCAAAGGGCGGCGGCACCAGCAGCGGCTGGTCGTCCTGCACCGGCTGCTCCCACGGACGGTCTGCGCCCACCGCGTCAAACGCCCCGGCGGCGCTGCGGTCAAACAGCTTTGTGCGCAGCAGGGCGTCCGTCTCCCGCAGCCATTGCAGCCGGGTCTCGGTTTCAATGCGGCAGTTCGGGCGCAGCTGCTCGGCACGCTCCAAAGCTTCTCCTACTGTCATCTTCATCACATCCTTTTTATAAAAAGCCCGGCCGGGGGCATTTCTCCCAGCCGGGCAGCGTTGATTTTACAGATTTTACTGTGCCGCGTTCTCCGCAGCGGCAATTCGGGCAGCGGTCAGCTCGTCCTGACGCTGGCTGTGTTCCAGCACCTCGGCCACAGCGGGCGGCACCTCCACCTCCACGCCCCGGCGGATCTTGTAATTCACACCGTTGACGCTGACGAACAGATCGCCCTTGTAGCGGCTGTTGTCCTTGAACAGCCGGATGCGCACGTTCTTTTCAGCCATGGGCACCTCCTTAGTTGGCGGCAGCGGTGGCAGAGTAGCTGGACACGCTCTCGATGCGCACCATGTACTGCTCCACCAGACGCTCGGCGGCACGCATCCCCTTCCAGCCCACAGAGGCGCGCTGGTTCAGCGGGTCGTCGCCGTAGCCCAGCTGCTTGACGATGTGCTCCAGGCCGCCGCCCTCCAGCTCGGTCACGCCGTAGGCATGGGCGCCCAGCACCAGCGTGCCGAACACTGCCAGACCCGCCGGACAGGTATCATCCTTCCAGATCTTGGCCTCGCTGGTCTCGATAAAGCGGATGTTGCCCAGCTTGCCGATCTCGCCGCGGAACATGGTGTCGGGGTCGGCGTACTTGTGCACCTCCATGAACTCCTTGCAGGTCTTGAGGTCGTAGGCCGCATAGGGGTGGATGATGGCAACGTAGCTGTCGCCGATGGGGTCAGCGTTCATCGCGCCCAGCTGCGCTGCTGCCTGAAAGAACAGCTTCGGGGTCAGGGTGCAGCTCTTGTCCAGTGCCTTGCGGCTGGTAACAGCGGTCTCGGTGCCGTCTGCGCCCAGCTTCGGGGCGTAGATGACATTGGTGCCGCCCGCCAGCACATCGCGGGTGATGCTGTCCATGGTGCGGCCTGCCTGACTTGCCAGTACACGGGTAGCCTGCACCACGTTGTTGTCGATGGCGGTCATCTGCAGCACATCGGTCAGCGGGGTCCAGCCGCCGTACTGGTGCAGGTCGCTGGTGATGCTGGTCACGTTCAGCGCCTGACCGTTGGGGGTAACGCCCTCGGTCAGCGGGGTGCTGGCCTTGGGCAGGCTGTCGTACTTGCGGAACTCGATGGTCTTGCCGCCGTTCTGGGGCACGGGGTAGTAATCCGCAAACTGGTCGTGCACAAGGCGCGGCTCTGCCTGATCGATCAGGCGCTTCTCGTAAAAGGTCTTCATCTCCACCGACATGGTGCCGGTGGTGTTGGTCTGCGCGTCCGCAAACAGCTGGATGTTAAAATTCATCATGTTTTTTCCTTTCTCCTGTCAGGTTAAAGTTCAATCTGTGCACCGTGCAGCACACGGCGCTCCAGGGCTTCCCGCTGGGCGCGGGTCATAGCGGCTACGTCCGGCCGTACCGAAGCCGCAGCGCCGGGGCGCAGGCCGTTTTCCAGTGGACGTGTGGCGCGCTGCTGCACCCGCTCCACCACACCCTGCTCCACGGTCTGTGCCGTGGTACGCATGGCATCCTCGTAGTGGGCAAGGCGGTAGGCGTCCTGCACCCGCATCCCGGGCAGCTGCATCAGACGGCGCATCTCCGGGTTCTTCAGCTCTGCTTTCAGGTCAAAGCCCGGCTGGCTGCGGCGCATGGCCGCTTCCTCTGCCGCCCAGCGGGCGTGCAGGCCGCGCACCGTGTTCTGCACCGGCAGCGGCAGGGAAGGCAGTGCCGGACGCTCCGGCTGTGCAGGCTTTTCCGGCTGCGGCTCCGGCTCTGCCGGGGTCTGCTGCGGTGCTTCCGGCTGCGCGGCGGTAGCTTCCGGCTTCAGGGTGCCCGCAGCCACTGCCTGCCGGGTCTGCTCCGGGCTCAACGCGGGGGCGGCTTCACCTTCCGCAAACAGCTGCAGGTCCATCATGCTCTGCTGTCCGCTGCGGCTCACATCCGCAAAGCGCAGGTTGTCCGGGTAGCGCTCTGCCAGCAGGGTAAAGCCCGCCTTGGCCAGTTCAAACGCGCCCTGCACCCACGGCGCTACCGGTGCCTGCGCTGCCACAGCAAGGCGCGGGCCTTCCGGCTCGTCCCATGCATCGCTGCGGGCGTTTTCCTCCCCTGCCAGCAGGTACACCAGTGCCTGCATCAGGGTGCTTGCGCCAGCGCATACGATGTCCTGCCCGGCGGGCGCATAGCCCGCGTGACCGGCGGCTTCCAGCCGCAGGCTCAGCCCCTCGGGGCCGTCCAGCTCGCTGTAACATACCTTGATCATCTCACTTCACCTCCTTTCCGTTCCAATTCATGGCGCGGGCAGCCGCCGCCACCGGCAGCTGTGCCGTCAGGCCGGCGGTGTCCTGCGCCGCTTGGGTGCCGCCGGGCTGCTGCGCAAGAGCGGCGGTCAGTCTTGCCATCTGCCCTTGCAGCTGTACCAGCTGCTGCGCCAGCGTGCCGTTCTGCCGCACCCGGGCGCGCACCTTTTCCACCCCTTCAAAGTCCATCATTTCCAGCGCCGCAAGGGCAGCGTCCGCGTTGGCGGGGTCAAAGAAGCCCAGCTTATAGCACTCCTTGGCGGTCTCGTTCTGGGACAGGCGGCTGAAGGTGCTCTTTTTGGCGGCGCTGACCACAATGTCAAAGACAGGCTCCCGGCTGCCCAGCTCCACCCCGCCCACGGCGGGCACAGGCTTTGCGCGCAGCCCCTGCGCCGAGAAGGGCACAAACTCGCTCTCGCCGCGCTGGCCGGTGATGCGGAACACCCGCTGCTCGTCGTAGAACTGCCGCATCAGCTCAATGATGAGGTAGCACTGCCTTGCAAAGGCGCGGTAGGCGCTCTTGAGCATATCCCGACTCAGCTTGCTGCCCGCTTCCTGCAAGGCGGCGATGGCGCTGGCGGCGGTCACGCCGCCAGTGGTGCCGCCCTGCGTCAGGTCGCGGTTGCCGCTGATCTCCTTCAGCTCCTCAATGCGGCTGTTGCGATAGCTCAGGCTGTTGCCCTGCAGGCCCGCCGTCTGCAGCGGACGGAAGGAATCTTCGTTCAGGCGTCCCACAACGTGCACGATGTCCCGGCTCAGGTCGGCCAGCTCTTCCTCGTTCACTCCGGCGGTATCGCTGAGCACATACCGCTGGCGGGACGCCAGCAGCACATTCTCGTCCATGGCGTGGTTCATCCGGTCAATGGCGTTCTGGCAGTCCTTCATCACGTCGATGTAGCCGAACCCGGCGGGAGAATCCTCCTCCACGAACAGCGGGTCGAACACAAAGGGGTACTTGCCGTGGTCGTACAGCCCGCGCGCCGCCAGCGCCGGGTCGTTCTGGCTGGCATACAGCACCACGCCGTTGCACAGCTTGCAGTAATGCAGCCGCAATTTGCCGCTCTCGTCCGGGCGCTTATAGTACCAGTCCACCACCACGCTCTTGTTGGCGGTGGTCTGGCCGTCCTCGTGGATGTACCGGGGCACGTCCACCACCCCGGCGGCGTGCCCCGCCAGCTGCGGATACTGCGCGGTCAGCCGGGCGGTGTCCTCTAAACTGAGGTGGAACAAGTCCGGCGAGTCCTGAATATCCTGCACGCCCGGCTCCCAGTAGAGCATGAGCAGGTTGACGCTGCGCACCGCAATGTCGCCCAGCCCGCCGCGCGCCGCCGGGTCCCAGAAGATGCCGGTAACGCCAGTGCCCTGCTTGAGCTTGCGCCACCAGACATCGCTGTACACCTGCTCGTAATCTGCCTGTTCCAGCACCACCGGCAGCACGCTGGAAAGCGCCTGCGCCGTGGCCTGATCGTCTGCCGCCCGGGGCAGCACCATGGGCTCGGGGTAGTTGTCCATGGCATCGGCGTGCTTGTTGGCGATGCTGTTGAACAGCCATCCGCTGGAGGGCTGCGCCTTGCCGGGCATCAGCGGGTCGCGGTAGTTTTTCCAGTGTCCCATGCGGAACCACAGCTCGTTGTCGATCAGGCGCTTGTCCAGCGCCGCCTTGCCCGCCTTGTAGCGTTGCAGCGTCTGCAGCGCAGCCGCCGCCTCTGCCGCGCCGATGGGCAGGGCTTCTGCTCTTGTATCTTCCATAATCTTTCCTTTCTGTCCTGTTTTTTCAGATGCGGTAGAACCGCGCCTGTCGGTGCAGCTCCAGCGGGTCGTCCGGCCTTGGCGGCGCGGCAGAAGCTTCGGGCGGGCTGATGGGATGCTCCATCAGCACATAGCGGCACTCATCGTAGATGTGATCCTCCTGCCGGGTGTCGATATCCTCCACATTGCTCTCGTCGTACACAAGGTTCGGCAGAGTACGGATGAAGTGCTTGCAGCTGCTGAACACCTGCAGCATCGGCCGTCCGTCCGGCGCGAACCGCAGCCGGTAGTGGAACTGCATCTTGCCCGCCAGCCGGGTATGGTCCCCGGGCTGCCAGCGCAGAAAATGCGGGCTGCGCTCCATCATGGCCGCAATGCTCTCGCCCTGACTCTCGTTGAAGATGGCGGGGTCTGCCACCCCGTGGATCACCCTGCCCCGCAGCAGCGGGTCGTTCTGCTCGGCTTCCCGGATGCGCTTTGCCTGCTCCACCGGGTCGATGCGCAGCCCCTCGTTGGGGCGTCCGGTGCAGCCGTACAGCTCCTTGATGCGGTACAGCCGCCCTTCCTCGTCCACTGCATACCACCCCACCGAAAAGGGCTTGGAAAAGCCGAAGTCGTACCCGCGCCAGATGGGCCAGTGCTTGGGGATGGCAAAGGGCGCGATGACATGAGTCCAGCGCTGATCCTGATAATGCGCCGGGTCGTTGCGCCATTCGGTGAACACCTGCCCGGAAAAGCTGTCCCAGCTGCCGTAGAGCAGCGCCTGCTTTTCGGCTTCCGGCAGGCTGGCAAGACTTGCCAGATACCCGGGGTCGTTGGCCAGCAGGGCAGGGTTATCGAACACGCTGGACGGGATGAACACCCGCGCCCGCTCCATCTGCTGGTCGGTGCCGTCCGGCAGGCGCACCGTGACCGTTTCCACAATGGGCGTGCCGGGCGGGGCGGGGGTGATGAACCGCGCCTTCACCCAGCCGTGGCCGATGCCTCCGGGGTTGGTGGTGGCACGCATATACACCCGGGTGCCCGGCCCGGTGGGACGGTTGCGGCTCATCATATAGCTGTACTCGTCCCACTCAAAGTGGGTCAGCTCGTCAAAGCCGATAAAATCGTAGGCTTTGCCCTGATAGTTGGTGCGGTCCTTGGTGTACTGCATAGAGCCGAACCAGATCTTTGCCCCGCTGGGAAACACCCATACATGGGAGGTGGCATTGTACTGCGCCTCCGGGAAAGCCCGGCGGTAATACATTTGGCTCTTATCCACAAGGTCGGAAAGCTGCGGGTAGGTCTTGCGCAGGATCAGCGCCCGGTAATGCGGGATGTGCACCTGCCGCAGCGCTTCGATCAGCAGTGCATCGCTCTTGCCGCCGCCCGCCGCGCCGCCGTACAGCGCCTCCGGCTCCGGTCTGCGCATAAATTCCAGCTGCCGGGGCTGCGGCTTCCACACGATGACTGCACGCTCAGTCCTGCTCATGCCTTTTCCTCCTGTTCCACCGGCGGCAGCAGCACCACGCCGCACTCTGTCCCTTCCAGTTCTGTGCCCTGATCGTTCAGGGTCTTTACCACGCCCGCCAGATCCTTGAGCACAGCGGTGGCTTCCTTCAGCCCCTTCATCATCCCGGGGTCGGGGGTGTTTTCCCGCCGGGCGGCCTTCTGACGCTCGTTCAGCTCCTTTACCTCCTGCGCCAGCAGGGTGCTCAGGGTATCGGCGGCGCGGTTCAGGCTCTTCAGCCCGGCGGCGGGCTTTGTCTGCCCCATGATGTTCTTCCTCCTTTCGTCCGGTGTCCCGGGCTCTGTACACAGGATATCACCCGCCCGCCGCACCCGACAGTGTGCACTTTTGCGGGGTCATCGGGTATTTTCATGCAAGTATTATCCAGATAGTATATTTTATATTTTCAAGGCACAACGCAGCTGCGTCAGATTTATTTTCCCGGCTGGTGCGGCACGCAAAAAACGTCCGCTTGTATTTCGGGCACCTCCCACAAAAACGTTCGCTGCGTCCCGCACGCCCTATCACTATAAAGGTACAGCGGCGCCGTACCACAAGGTCGCAGCACCACCCCCACCCGGGGAGCAGAGCTTTTCTCGACCTGTGTTGTTTTTCTCGCTAGGCAAGGCTGTATAAAAGGCATTTTCTTTCCGCTGCGTAGTATCCCTGAAAATATCTTTCAAGAAATGTATCGCCCCTTTTCGCGGTTTTTTAGCAACCATGCAACATTCAGTCATGTTCGCGGGCGTTTTTTTACATACCTTCATCATATTTGTATGTTGGTTGCATCGGCATGAAAAATTGTGATAATTCGCGAAAAGATTTTGTAACCTTTGGTCCGCTTTTGTAGAAACGTAACAAAACATTTGCACCAATATTGTGAACTTATTCTCTTGCGGAACACCCCCATACAAGGGTATAATACTGTCAGGGATTACGGACGTATGCGACAAATGCGTCTGTGAATATGCTGTGACACACAAATGAAGGAGATTACTATTATGAAAATGATTTCTCGTCGCGACTTCCTGAAGGCTTCCGCTGTTGTGGGCGCTACCGCTGCTATGACCGCTTGCGGCGGCTCTTCCTCCACCAGCACCGCTGCTTCCAGCGTTGCTTCTTCCACCGCTGCTTCTGCCGCTGCTACCAACGGCTCCGCCAACATCGGCGTCTGCATCTATCAGTTTGCTGATAACTTCATGACCTTGTACCGCGCTGATCTGGAAGGCTACCTGAAGGATATGGGCTACTCCGTCACCATCATGGACGGCAAGAACGACCAGAACACCCAGACCGAGCAGATCAACACCTTCCTGCAGCAGGGTGTGGACGTGCTGGTCATCAACCCTGTCCAGACCACTTCCGCTCAGACCATCGTTGATACCGTTTCTCCCTCCGGCACCCCCATCGTGTTCATCAACCGTGAGCCCGAGGAGAGCGTTCTGGATTCCTACAAGGGCAAGTGCTGCTACGTTGGCGCTGACGCTCGTCAGTCCGGTACTTATCAGGGCGAGCTGATTCTGGAGACCGAGACTCAGGGCGATATCAACGGCGACGGCAAGATCACCTACATCATGTGCAAGGGCGACCCCGAGAACATCGACGCTCAGTACCGCACCGAGTACTCCATCAAGGCTCTGACCGATGCCGACAAGGAAGTTGAGTGCCTGTACGAGTACCTGGACAACTGGGATCAGACCACCGCTCAGCAGGACGTTGCAAACGCTCTGTCTCAGTACGGCGAAAAGATCGAAGTCGTCTTCTGCAACAACGACGCAATGGCACTGGGCGCTCTGCAGTCCATCCAGCAGGCTGGCCGCACCGTTGGTAAGGACGTCTACCTGGTCGGCGTCGATGCTCTGGTAGAGGCTGTGCAGAACGTTGTCGATGGCAACATGACCGGTACCGTTCTGAACGACGACGTTGGTCAGGCTACCAAGGCTGCCGAGGCTACCAAGCTGTTCGTCGAGGGCAAGGATGTTGAGAAGTACTACTGGGTCGACTACGTCAAGGTCACCAAGGACAACGCTTCTCAGTACCTGAAGTAAGACCAAAGTTTCCCGGAACCAATGCAAGGTGCGCAGCAGGCCTTAACGGCTTGAACGAAAGCTAAAAAGCGCGTGCGTGCGAGAAAGTTTCTCCGCGCACGCGCCTTATTTTAGCCTACCTGCCGCCTGTCAACAAACAAAAAGGAGGCTTTTGCGGAATGTCAGAATACCGTCTGGTAATGAAAGGCGTGGTCAAGACCTTCCCCGGTGTCAAAGCCCTTGATCATGCTCAGCTGGAGCTCCGTCCCGGCAAAGTCATGGCTCTGATGGGCGAAAACGGCGCCGGTAAGTCCACTCTGATGAAATGTATGTTCGGCATTTACAAGATGGACGAGGGCGAGATCGAATACGAGGGGCAGAAGGTAACCATCCCCACCCCGCTGGATGCACTGGACCGCGGCATCGCCATGGTGCATCAGGAGCTGCAGCCCATTCCGGCCCGTACCGTGGCTGAGAATATCTGGCTGGGGCGCTACCCCACCAAGAAATACGGCATCGTCACCGTTGTGGATCATGCCAAAATGTACAAGGATACCGATGAACTGCTGAAGAAACTGAAGCTGGACATCAATCCCCATGCAAAGCTGGGTTCCCTGAGCATCGCCCAGATGCAGATGGTGGAAATTGCTAAAGCTGTTTCCGCCAACTGCAAGGTGCTGATCCTGGACGAGCCCACCTCCTCTCTGACCGCAAACGAGGTCGAGAGCCTGTTCCGCATCATGCGGGAGCTGAAGGAGCAGGGCGTTGCTCTGGTCTACATCAGCCACAAGATGGACGAGATCAAGGTCATCGCAGACGAAGTTACCATCATGCGCGATGGCCAGTACATTGGCAAGTGGGACGTTGCCAACATGACCAAGGAAGAGATCATTGCAAAGATGGTCGGCCGTGAGCTGTCTAACCTGTTCCCCCCGCTGGAGAACGTGCCCTCGGACGAGGTCATGATGAAGGTGGAGGACTTTACCTCCATCCATCCCCGCTCCTTCCGCCATTGCAGCTTTGAGCTGAAAAAGGGCGAGATCCTTGGCGTCGCCGGTCTGGTGGGCGCTCAGCGTACCGAGCTGATGGAAGGCATCTTCGGCCTGCGTGCCCATACCTCCGGTAAGGTGTGGATCAAGGGTGAAGAGGTCAACATCAAGCAGCCCCGCGACGCCATCCAGAAGAGCGTTGCTCTGCTGACCGAGGACCGCCGTGCTACCGGCATTCTGGGCGTGCTGAGCGTTGCCGATAACATCTCCATCGCTTCTCTGGACGCCCTGCGCAAGGGGCCCATCATGCTGGACAACAAAAAGATCCTCGATCTGGTGGCTACCAACAAGGAAAAGATGGCCATCAAGGTGCCCAGCCCCAAGACCCAGATCAAGAGCCTTTCCGGCGGCAACCAGCAGAAGGTGCTGATCGCCCGCTGGCTGGCCAACAACCCCGATGTGCTCATTCTGGACGAGCCTACCCGCGGCATCGACGTCGGTGCAAAGTATGAAATTTACTGCATCATCGCCGATCTGGCCAAGCAGGGCAAGAGCATTATCATGATCTCCTCTGAAATGAGCGAGATCATTGGTATGTCCAACCGTGTCATGGTCATGTGCGATGGCCGTATCACCGGCTTTATCAACGGTAAGGATGCCACGCAGGAGAACATCATGGCGCTGGCTACCCAGTTCGAGACCGCACCTGACGCAGCTGCGGCAAATCAGTAATTAAGGAGGCTGTCTATCGTGGAAGCTACCAAAAAATTGAATGGCAAGGCTGTGGGCAAGTGGCTCAGCAACAACGCCATTATCATAATGATGCTGGCCGTCACTCTGATCGTTGGCATCATTCATCCCAACTTCTTCTCCGGCACCAACATGATCAACCTGTTCAAGAACGTGTCCATCCGCTACATCATCGCGCTGGGCATTTCCGGCTGCCTGATCACCACCGGTAACGACCTGTCCGCTGGCCGTCTGGCTGGCTTTGCCGCCTGCCTTGCCTGCATTTTTGCGCAGACCGAAGGCGCTTCCGGCAAGTTCTACCCCAATATGCCCACCCTGTCCACCCCCGTGGTGTTCATTCTGGTCATTGCCATCTGCGCCATCGTGGGTCTGTGCAACGGTCTGGTGGTCAGCTACCTGAAGGTGCAGCCCTTCATTGCTACCTTGGGTATGCAGCAGGTGGTCTACGGTATCTGCCTGGTGTACACCGGCGGTACCCCCATCGGCTCCCTGAACTCCAACTTCACCGCACTGGCAAAGGACACCTTCCTTGCCATCCCCGTGCTGATCTGGTTCGCCCTGATCGTGGCTGTCTGCTTCTGGTTCCTGTATAACAAGACTCGCCACGGCAAGTATATGTACGCCATCGGCGGCAACGAAGCTGCTGCCGAGGTGGCTGGTGTCAACGTCAACGCCACCAAGATCCGCATCTACATTCTGGCCTCCTGCATGTTCGGTCTGGCAGGCTGCCTGCTGGCTGCAAAGTCCGGCGGCGCATCCGTCAACACTGCAAT
>ENA-UEPS01000801-UEPS01000801.1-human-gut-metagenome-genome-assembly--contig:-NODE-801-length-21946-cov-6.769445_pt1 | contig 21946 bp, 22 predicted proteins | sample MGYA00242904_ERZ507924 | MGnify/ENA primary metagenome ERZ507924 (study PRJEB26167, sample SAMN06115422) | human gut metagenome | host: Homo sapiens | place: China:Sichuan | collected 2014-10-16...
CGTGTATTTCACGGACTTTTCTATCAAAACGTCATTTTCACTTGAGTATCGTGACCGTTTTGAACGACTTTTAGGTTGGATCATCTCGGAAGTCCGTGGAACGCGGCCTTGACTTTTAAGAAAAAGTCTGGTCGGCTCCCTCCAAGAAAAAAAGTAGCGCTCACTCCAAATTTCAGGCAGATTCAAATTACAAGCGAAGAACCGCGAAAAAGGATGAGCGCTATGACCAATATTGTAGAGCAACTGTTCAAATCTCTCGATCCATGGCCCGGCTTCCAGATCACTTCCTTCAAGATTCAAGTCTCGCCCGTAGATGGCAGGAAGACTCTAATTCTTGATTTGCGACCTGTCGAAGGATCAATGCCGATATGTTCGCGCTGCCGCCATGAGGCACCGCTCGTTCACGGCTATGTTTCCAGAAGAATCAAGGAGCGCTCCCTTTTAGGGTATTTTGTTGAGCTCAACGTGACATTGCGACGAGTGGACTGCCTTCATTGCAAAGGGCATCCAATGGAAGCCGTAGAATGGCTTGCGCCGTTCAAGCGGTATACCGAGCTATTGCGCGAGCACGTTGAGCACAGAACGCTTGAAGAAACGGTGGCTTACGCTGCTCAAGAAACGAATCTTTCCTGGGATACAGTGAAAGAGATCGACAAGGCCCGGTTGCGGCGATTGTACGAACATTTCCATTGGGATAACTCTCGCCGCTTGGCCGTGGATGAATTCGCCATTCATCGCGGGCATCGTTACGCCACAGTTGTGTACTCCATTGATACAAAGAAAGTCCTTTGGCTTGATCGTGGCCGCTCCAGAGCTACGCTTCGAAAGTTCTTTAACTTACTTACGCCAGAGCAAAAAGCTGGGATAAGAGCTGTTGCCATGGATCAAAACTCTGCCTTCGACCTTGAGGTGAAAGAGAACTGTCCCAACGGCGTGGTTGTCTACGACTTGTTCCATGTCCTGTCCAACTTCGGCAGGAAGGTGATCGACAGAGTCAGGGTGGACGCGGCCAATTCCCTCAGGCATGCGCCTTGGTTAAGAAAAGTCGTGAAGAGCTCCCGGTACCTCTTGTACAAGCGCCCTGAAAACCTCACGGAGAAGGAGCATACAAAACTGGCGGAGCTTTCGAAACTTAATACGCCGTTGCTCAAATGCTATCTCATGGGAGACGAACTTCGACATCTCTGGAGTTTGGGAACGCGCGGACAAGCAATTGCTTTGGTTATGGACTGGATTCACCGAGCCACTCACAGCAGGATCACGCCCTTGGTAGATTTCGGCAAGAACCTCAGGGGCTATGTGCAGGGCATCATTGCAGCCGCGGACTTTAAGATCAACACCTCTGTGCTTGAAGGTGTCAACAATAAAATCAAGCAAATTAAGCGACGAGCTTATGGCTTCCGAGACGATCAGTACTTTTTCTTAAAAGTCAAGGCCGCGTTCCACGGAGTTCCGAGATGAACCATAAAAAAGGGTTCGAACCCGTGGTCGGTGTCGGCTGTCTCATGGCGTCATACTCCTACGCTTCAGGGACTGTCTCGCGGCGGCTGTGGTGAGATCGTCCAGCATCCCGAGGCTGTAGTCGTGGAGCTGGTCATTGGGGTGGCGTCTAAAAGGGCTTGTAAACGGCTGAATCCGTTCTGTGCCAACGGTTTGAGGATGGCGCCTATATGGCGTTGAACCTGTGGTCGGTGTCGGCCATTCGTTGGCGTCATCTCCTACGTTTCGAGACCGTGCTCAGGTCGGCGGGAAAGCGGCGGGAAAGCGGCGTAGACGATAGAGTTTTGCACTCAGTCCGCGCGCGCGCGCGAGGGAGGGGCGGGTCAAAAGTGACGGGCTTAATGGCCCTAGACCGCGCCCCTAGCTCAATTTTTGCGCGTGCAATTCGTGGAGGTTTTGGCGATTGCACCGAAGGGCGCGGGCGTTGTGGCGCAATGGATTTGCACGTCGTGAAGGTGGTGCCGTTGTTGAGGAAAGGGCGCATTGCTTCGCGCGCGCACGCGCGAGACGTACGGAAAACCTCCCTCACGGCATGAGGCCCAAGGGGTTGAGACTGATTGTGCAGCCGATGGAAAGATAAAAAATGATAAGGCCCGAGGGCGTTTCGCAGGCCATTAGACCGCGCCGGTAGAGGATGAACCCCGAGCGAACTCCGAGTGCTGCTATGGCCTTTCCATGCTGAGGATGATGCGAATGCACTGACGGCTAGTTGAGAAGTCCGGCATCGTGCTGGTGCGCAGGATGTAGAAAAATGTTGAGCCCTTGATGCCTTCCGGTTCGCTAGAGGCGTTATCTCTAACGCTTCCGGCTGGTAGGTACTTCGGCACCGTTGACTGCGGCGTGAGGCGCAAAGCCCGAGCGACGGCTAGTTGCTGGTTTTTTTCCGAGATCGTTTCGTTTCCTGAAGTGCGCTGCCTGCGGCCTCTCGGCGGGGTTTGCAACGGCCCAAGGTACTGGGAAGCCAAATCCCCAAGGAGCGGGTCTAGCGAGGCCCAGAGGCCGTCTAGATGCAGGGCGTGAGATTGTGGTCTGACCAGTGGGGTGCCCGACTTTTGCCTGCAGTCCGCGCGCGCGAGGGTAGTGCGAATTGATCTGCATGGAACGCCCTCGGAATGTCTTTGCTATGCTGTAGGGATGAGTGACGCTCTGCCGGGAGTAGCTATCCGGCAGGCCGCTAAACAATCGTCCCGCTTGGCGGCGGCGTCACTCTCCTACACATTGAAAGCGGGCGAAGGGACGAAGCAATGAAAAATCGGGTGTGCGTCTCCGTCAAACCAATGGCGGATTTGGAGCGCACAGATATTCCGTTCGGCGTCTATGAGTCCGATATGGCCGAGACGGTAGAGCCGCTTAAGGCTGCTGACGGCAAGAAGGAATCGTTATTCACTGTGCAAGGTGCCGTTGTACGGATGCTTGATCTAAATGAAGACGAGTTATGGCGTGATGAATGGCAAGGGAAAACCTTTTTTCGGTTCGAAGGCCTCTCCGGTGCCCTTGAGGCCGAGTTGATGCGATTCGTAGACTCTGGGTATTACTGCTACACATTTATGGGCGAGGAGTCTCCTAATCCGTTTAACTACGGTGATGCTGAGGATGCGAGGTTTTCTCGTTCGGCCTTCTATCGTTGGTGGAAGGAAAACCCGAATGGTTTGCCGTGCCCAAAATGGTTTGATGATTTAAGACGCGCTGACGAGTTAAAACAAATAGGCGCTATTCAACCACCGGTTGAATGTGTGTTCGAATTGCTCGAAGAGTTTGAGGAGCCCGAAGATGTTCCGCCGTGGGGGTGGTGTGAGCCGCCTCTTTCATATGAGCCGCCGGATGATTGCGAGGAGGTTGAGGCACCGAAGGCACCGGCCGCAGCGCCTTCCGTGGTTTCCGACATTGATGCTCCCGGTGCCGAGCTCTTGACCGATGAGCATGAGATTGTTCCCGGCATTACGGTTGGCGACGTTCGGGCAATGATTGATGCAAATAGCCCTGCATACTGTCCCCGGCTGTTGGCGGCGATTCAAACCAAAAAGGATCTAATGCCGAATGAGGCGTTAATGGAAAACGAGTCGGCCTATAACCGTATGGCTAAGAGGAAAGCGATTCCTATTCTTATGCAATTAGGGGTGGAAAACCCAAAGGAGAAGGGCAAGCCTGCTGATCTTGATGTAAACGCGGTCGGCCGTGTTTTGTGTCGGACTCGTAAGAAGCTGGAGGGGCGCCCGAAAAACTCTTGATTCCCTTGTGCGAGTAGTAAATAACCCTTGAGAGTTTTTGAAGTCTTGAGGGTTTTTCTTTGTCTGAAAGGCTGAAAACTCTTAAGAGGAAAATGATGCCGGGGGCTTTCGTCTCAATAGTTTTCAATGCTTAGATGTGCCTTGTGAACGGCGCAGGGTTGCGCGGTTCGTAACGCTCTAAGGAGTCAAAACAATGGCACAGAAAAAGCCTACTGCAGAAAAGAAAAACGAGGTTAACGGCCTTGACCAAGGTCAACCGGCGCGGCATTCGGAGAAGGCGGGATTCCCCTTCTTTTACCTCCGGCTTCGCATGGTCTGCGAAATCACCGGCCTTTCCAAAACGACGGTCTACGAATACTCCCGCAATGATCCGGACTTTCCTAAGCCCGTGAAGCTGGGTGCGACTTGCACGGCATGGCGCTCCGATGAGCTGGCCGCGTGGATGGATTCCCGTCCGCGTGCTCTGATGGAGGGCATGGCATGAGTGAATGCAAATACCCGGTCTCCCTCTCCGATGTGGCGCACGCTCATAAGCTGCCGCCGTCGGCGCTGCGCAAATCCTTCTCTCGCTTCCTTGAGGTCATGCCTGATGCTGAGGATCATGCCGAACTGGTTGAGGAGACTACCCGAGGCGGCTTCGGCGGGCGCTGCCTGACCTATCGCGTGGACTCTGTGGCGCTGGCCGCGTTCATGTATTGGCGTGAACATCGTGGCCGCCTGCCCCGTTTCTTCGGCGTCGTGAGGCGCGTTGTGGAGGGCGGGCAATGCTGAGGAAAGCAAAAGGTCAGGCCGCTGTGAGTGTCATCGTTCCGAAGGGTGATAGCAGAGGAAACGACGGCGCTCCGGTAGACGGCCTGATGGGGGGTGAGTCTATCGCGTCAAGGTCGGCTTGTGCAATCGCTAAATGCCGTGCTATGCTTTGCCTGCCCAGTCGCCTGACTGGGTGCAGGCTTGGCGGCTTGCGTTTCTCTAGGCGATTAATCGCCACGTCACGCTATGCACGTGGCTTTTCTTTTGGCGTTAATCGTGCCCATGGCCTCATTGCGCCCGTACCTTATTGCGGGTTGATGCCGTGCGGGAAGCCTTCGGGCTTGTCGTTTCCTAGAGAACGATCCGCCAACCCGCACGGCGTCTCCCACCCTCTTGGCGGTCGGTGGGGGATTTCCTACAAACTGTCTCTAGGAATCCTCGCAATGATGCGCACCCTAAGCCGTAATGTATCCACGGCATTCCCCTCCATTCCTGAACCTACCTTCCTGCCCGTCCAGTCGTGCCACAAGCGCGTTGAGGAGCGTCCGCAGGTCAACACCTTTACGGACGTGGCCGATGGCGCCGAGGGCCTGCTACAGCGCGCTCAGGTCGCCTACCGTGAAGCCGCCTTTCTGCCGTCCGCTGTTGCTCGTGCCGAGCTTCGCGCCCGTGTCTCCGACTATCTGGCCGAGCTGATCGCTTTCTGCCGTGAGGTCGAAAGCCTTCCTGCTGGTCAAAACTTGAAGGAGGCGCATCATGGCTGAACTCAATCAACATGATGAGATCGCCGGGGGCGTGGATCGTGGCGCATTCTATGCCGTGATGAACGCAATGGCTTCTCGTGATCCCAAGCGTGTGGCCCTCGCCGAGTGTGATGCGTTTACCGCCCTCCAGTCGATCGGCTCGATGCTTAATGTCGTGGCGGATTATCTCTATCTTCGTGCACAGAATCCGAATGGCGTTTTGTATGCCACTGAGGCAGAGATTGCCGATGCGGTGTATTCGCTTTCGGATTTGACCTCATGCGTGCATTCGTCACTGAATGAAGCTGAGAACGCCCGGTACATGCTTCGGCACCCGCGCAAGAGCGAAGGCAAAACCCCTGTGAATACGTCTAAGGAGGGCTGATATGAGTCCTATCAAAGACCGAAGTGTATCCACTGAAAACGAACGTTGTGCGCTGGTGACTGAGTACCAACGGTATGAGGAAAGCGTTCTACGCGAAAAGTCCTACGCGATGAACATGGCCGACCGTGAACTCCTTCGGCTGGCTGTGTTTGATCCTCATGGCGTCCATGACGCGCGAGAACTCATTGCCACGATCATGGCGGCCATTGATGAGGTGGTCGAGGTCAAGACGATCGAACGCTTGAGCCGCTGGGAAGAATCCGAACGCCAAAAGGAGGGGAACCATGATTAACCATTCCGGACATTTTGACCGGGTAGGCGGGCCGGGATTTTTCTTCCCGTCATTGGCTGAAGCGGCGCAGGCCGTGGAGGTCGACGCCTCCCGCCTTCCGAACGCGAAAGGCGGTAGCCATTACATCCCGGCAAGCGTGCTAGGAGGCGGTCGCAATGATGCTGGTCGTGTGAGTTTTCACAGTGACGGGCGCGGCGGTCGGGTGTTCAATTTCAAAACATCCATGATGGCCGTATGGCGTGAAGACGCCGGGCAGCGCCTTTCGGCTGTTGAGCGTCGTCGGCTCCAGTACCAACGAGAGATTGCCGAGGCGGCTGAAGCTGAGGCCGAGAAGGCGCGGGCCATTGAAGGCCATTACACGGCGGAATTGATCCTTAAGGCTTGTGCCCGTGTTGACGATCATCCCTACCTGACGCGAAAGCGTGTGAGGCCCGTCGGGCCCATGTATGAGGCTGATGTAGCTGTAGCTAATGCCGTTCTAGCCGATAGGGGGTATCGCACTGCCTTCGGCTTCCAGCGCATTGGATACCGCTCCCCTGAATGGCACCCGATGACGGGCCGTGTGCTGGTGGTGCCTATGTGGAATGAAGGCCAATTAGGCACGCTTGAATTTATAGACGCAGCCGGGCACAAGTCCTTTCTTCCGAAGGCTCCGACGGCCGGGGCGTGGTGGTCTACCCGCCTCATTGGGGAGTCCATGACTATCGGCATTGCTGAGGGCGTGGCCACGGCGTTAAGCATTGACCTTGTGAGGGGCATTCCATGCGTAGCTGCTATGAGCTGCGGGAACATGCCGCGCGTTGCAGGATGGTTTGCCCGGCATTGGCCCGGACGACAATTCGTCGTTTTCTCTGATGTGGGCGATGGTGAGAAGGATGCCCGGAAGGCAGCCGAAGTGTGCGGCGGCAGGCTTGAGCTTCCGGCCTTCTCCGGCGAATTGCTTAAGGCATTCAAGGGAAGGACGGGGACGGATAAGGCTCCAAGCGATTGGAATGATTACTACGTAGCTACGGGAGAATTGCCGTGAAGCTGATCGAAAAAAATCAGGCCGACACTCAAACGAATGCGGCCTGCGAAGCGGAAAAATTTCCAAACCCTGTTGATGACATTGTACCCGGCTGGAGCATTGATCCTGTGACGGGGGAGCGTTTTTTTACGTCTCCGAAGGGAACTACGTTTTTCGCCGGCTCCGGCGGCCTGAGGGCGGCCATTGGCGATAAGGCCCCGGTCTGCGGGTGGATTGAAGTCGTGTCCGAGGGGTGCAATCGTGACGGGAAGGGCTTCAAGCGTCTAGTACGATTCAAGGATAGGCGCGGCCGTATGCACTCCTTGATGCTTGACCTCTCGGACATTGGCGGCAATCCCGGAGCGGTCTGCAAGCGCCTTCTAGATGACGGCTTGCCGCTCTATAGCGTGACTCAACAGGGCGGCAATGCGCAGCTGGTTGACTTCCTGTTGAACGCGCCTGTGAGGGAGCAATTCACGGCCGCCGATTCTTACGGATGGTTCGAGCGTGGAGGCGTGTTTGTTCTGCCTGCCGGGGCCGTCGGCATTCCTTCTGACGGCGTGAAGGTGGAGCCGCCGGGCGACGATACCGGAGCGCCCATGTATTCGCAGGCGGGGACGCTTGAGGAGTGGAAAGCAACCATTGGCATGGATGCCCGGCATTCGTCCCGTATTGCCTTCGCTATCTGCATAGCGTTTGCGGCCCCGTTGCTGGCCTTCACGGATGAGGGCAGCGGCGGCTTTCACTTCGTGGGGAAATCCTCTCAAGGCAAATCAACGGCAATGAAGGCGCTGTGTTCCGTGTGGGCGCAGGCCGTGGAGGGCTGCGGGGAGCTGGCCTCGTGGAGGTCTACCGATAACGGCTTGGAAGCTGTGGCGGCCGCTCATACCGATTTGCCGTTGATTCTTGATGAGCTGAAACAGGCCGAGAGAAGCGTCGAGCAGGCGTTGTACATGCTTGCCAACGGCGCAGGAAAGCGCAGACAAACGCGCGGCTTGAAGGCTCAAAAGCCGCTGACGTGGCGCACGCTTTACGCGAGTACCGGGGAGCTGACGGCCGATGAGCTTGCGGCTCAATACGGCAAAGAGGTGGCCACTGGGGCTAATGTCAGAATGGCGAACATTCCGGCGGTGCCGGAGGGAGGCGCCTTCGGCGTGTTTGAGACTGTTCCGCAGGGCATGACGCCGGAGGCGTTGGCGGAGTCGTTCGCACACAATGCGGCCCGCGTCTATGGCACGGCGGGCCCGGCTTTCCTAGCTAGGTTGGTGGAGCGCGTCCAGTCTCTCGGCGGGGCCGAGCGCATGTCCGAGGAGTTGCGTCGAATGATGAAAGAATGGATTGAGTCCAGCGGTGCGGATGTCCTTTCCTCTCAAACCCGGCGAGTAGCAAAACGCTTCGCGCTTGTGGCGGCAGCCGGGGAGCTGGCTGCGGCTTTCGGCGTCCTTCCGTGGAATCAGGGCGAGGCGTCACAGTATGCGGCCGCATGCTTCCGGTCATTCCTTGCGGACTTTGAAACGAGCGAGGATCGGGCCTTGCGTCTTTGTGAAATACCCTTCCAGCTCATTGACTCCTATCCGGAGAACTTCTCCTACCACCTGCCGGACGGCGGCAGGACTGAGGCCAAATACACAACGCCATTCTATGGGGATGTGGTCTCAGATATGCCGGTAGATGGCGGGGAGGGGCGCGGGGCTCCCGCGCTGGTGCTCATGACGGGCGAAGGATGGAAAAAGGCGTGTGGCCGGAATGCTGCGGAAATCGGGCGGGCAATGATGACTATGGGCTATTTGCTTTCCAACAATGGCCGAAAATTCCAGCATAACGGCAGTGATGATACCTTTCTTGGTATTCCTATCCACGGAAGGTACATTTTTATTCGTGAGGGTTCATACTCGGCGAAGGTGGCGGATTTCCTAGCCGAAACCTATTTTTCAAAGGGTGCGGTTTATGAAATGCGCAAAAAAGCTATGAGGAGGGGCGTAGAAACGCCTGCGGCACAGTCTGAAAACCCGATAAACCGGGCGAAAAACAGAGGGTGTCCCCGAAACGCCTGTGGCACAGGCTCCTAAACCGATAAACCGGATAAACCGAAAAAATGACAAAGACCTAGGGTGTAAGGGGTAAAAAGTGGCGCCTCTCGGCTTGATAGCTTAGAGGCATTTTTTATGTATCGGCAAGAGGGTGGGGCCGGAGCATGATGCGGGTGCCGGGTGCAAAGCAACTCACAATGAAGGGGTGCCTGTAGGAGACGGTGGCCTATCGTGGTTGCCTTCTCTTGGCAATGCCGCCTCTCCAAGACCTTGATACGGCCCTAGAGGAAAACCCTAGTTTCGTGCCGTTTTCGGAGGGTGACGCGCGCCGTACCGTATCAAATACCGTACCAAAATAGCCTGTTTCTCTTAAAACCGTTGCGGTGCAACGATCTTATATGCAGTTAAGGCACCAAATTTCAGTCCCGAGCCGTTTTTAGCGGTTCGGGATTTTTTATATTTCATATGGTTATCTAAAATCTGACGCCTGAGTGGTTCGCCGGAGTACGGGAGCGTGCTCCCTGTGCAGGCAACGTCCAGACTTGATTTGCCAAGATCATTTTGGATATGGAAATCCCCAGAAAGTCATCTCACTCTCTGGGGGCAAGGTTTGGAACTTGCAATTGAGGCATACGCTGCAAGCTTGACGAAAAAGGCGGCTACTTTGCCCGTCTTCCCATCGTTACGCGATCATTGCCGCCATAGTCTTTTTTAGTGCGGACCGCAGCGAATCCAGCCTGTTCGAGCATTGCTCGAACTTCAGCACCCTGGTCATAGCCATGCTCAAGAAGAAGCCATCCGCCCGGAGTCAGATGGGCAATGGCACCGTCTGCAATTGCCTGCAGACATTCGAGTCCATTAATACCGTCGGTCAAGGCCTGAAGCGGTTCATACTCGAGATTGCGCAGATGATCGTCATCTGGGCGAATGTATGGCGGATTGCTGACGATAAGGTCAAACTGACTGTTCGGTACAAGTGCATCCCACCAAAATCCTTCGCGAAACTCTACCTTGGCAGCAAGTTCGGCGGCATTGCCGCGCGCAATTTCAAGCGCAGCCTCTGATGCATCTGTGGCAGTCACTTGGGCGCCTGGAATTTCCAAAGCCAACGTAATGCCAATGCAGCCGCTTCCAGTACCTAGGTCAAGCACTTTTGGATTTCCGGCCACAACAAGAAGCGCCTGTTCGACGAGAACCTCCGTGTCCGGGCGCGGTATGAGCACGGCATCTGTGACATGGAAGTGACGACCAAAAAACTCCTGACTCCCTGTGAGATACGGTACGGGTGTTCCCGCGGCACGCATGTCTACGAGCATGTCGAATTGAAGAATTTGGTCCTCAGTGAGTTCTGCTTCGTCATGGGCTATCAGATATTCGCGAGGTTTGCCAATGACAAAGCCAAGCAGAATCATTGCCTCGAATCGACCAATGACGGGGGAAGCTTTACCGAGTTGGGCGCGGATGCTGGGGCCGATTTGCACGTCAGCCATGGTCTATGCGTCTCCTCGAATAGTGATTAAGTCAGTTTAGGCAAGCTCGGCGAGTGCTGCAGCCTGATGTTCGGTGGTGAGCGCTGTAATGATTTCTTCGAGATCGCCGTTCATGATCGCTTCGAGTCGATAGAGGGTGAGGTTAATGCGATGATCGGTAACGCGGCCTTGCGGATAGTTGTAGGTTCGAATCCGCTCTGATCGGTCTCCCGAACCGATGAGATTTTTGCGTTCACTTGCTTCTCTTTCGTGTTGTTCAGCTACTTGCTGTGCATAGAGGCGGCTTGCCAGCACTGCCATTGCGCGTGCTTTATTTTGCGTTTGACTGCGTTCGTCCTGACACTCCACTACCATGCCGGTAGGAAGGTGTGTAATACGAACAGCTGAGTCGGTTTTTTGAATATGCTGACCGCCTGCGCCGGAAGCACGGAAGACATCAATGCGAAGATCAGCGGGGTTGAGCTTAACTTCTTCGATTTCATCGAGTTCAGGAAGTACCGCTACTGTGCAGGCTGAAGTGTGAATACGCCCTTGCGACTCAGTAGCCGGGACGCGCTGCACGCGATGGCCGCCAGACTCGAATTTGAGTTTTGAATAAGCGCCTCGGCCGATAATGCGCACGATAACTTCTTTGTATCCGCCTAGCTCGCTTTCGTTCTTGGAGACGATTTCCGTTTGCCAACCGTGCCCTTCGGCATAGCGCAGATACATGCGCAGCAGGTCACCCGCAAAGAGTGCTGATTCGTCTCCGCCCGTGCCGGCGCGAATTTCCAAAAATATGTTGCGGTCATCGTTGGGATCTTTGGGCAGAAGCGCTATACGAAGTTCCTGCTCAATTCGTTCCAATTCATGAGTTGCCGCAGCACTTTCCTCCGCAGCAAATGCCTTCATCTCCGGATCAGCAGCAAGTTCCTGTGCGGCTGCAAGATCGCTTTCAGCACGTTCATAAGCATGGAGACGGCCGACAATAGGTTCAATTTCGCCGCGTTCACGCGAAAGATCACGAAAGAGATTCATGTCGGCGGCCGTTTCCGGCGCGGCAAGCATGCGGTCGATTTCTTCAAGTCTGCGCGAGAGCGCAGAGAGTTTCGAGCGGACGTTGTCGGTAAGCATTTGAGTGTTGTTTTTGCAAAAGGCAGCAGGAATACATGACTGCTTGGATAAGCATTAGAGGATAGCGGGTTTTGTGCAGTCCGTCCGTGCCGGAAGGTATTCATAAGCAAACGGGATCCTTGCGTTGTGCATGGATCCCGTTTGCGTTAGGAATTAGTAATTTTTATCGATCGTGACGTCGATAGAAGCGGTCGAGCATGCGGCCTACCAGATCACGGTCATCGTTTGAAAGACCTTCTCCGTTGCGCAGCAGAATGGTTGGATCATGGAGAAGTTTATTGGTAAGCCCATGGGCGAGCATTTCAAGCACTTCTTCAGGTTTGTCGCCATGATGCAGGTGACGCAGTGCCCTCGAGAGTTCATCATCGCGGATGAAATTTGCTCTATCACGCAGTGACTGAATAGTCGGTACAGCTGCACGTAGGCGTAGCCAGTCGACGAAGTCGCCTACGCGCAGGCTGATAATGGTTTCAGCCTGACTGATGGCAGCTTGACGTGACTGTTTGCCTTCGCTCACAACTTTGCCGAGGTCGTCGACGGTATAGACATAAACGTCGTCCAAACGATCAACTTCAGGTTCAACGTCACGGGGCACTGCAAGGTCAACGATGAACATCGGACGGTGACGGCGTTCTGCAATGGCTCGTTCGATCATGCCCAAACCAATGATCGGTAGCGCCGAGGCCGTACAGGAAATGACAATATCGTAGCGGCCGATAGTTTCCGGGAGGTCCGCCAAACGAATGGCTTCAGCATGGACGGTCCGCGCCAGCGTCTGCCCTTTTTCCATTGTGCGGTTGGCAATAGTAATGCTCTTAGGAGACTGGGCAGCAAAATGCGCCGCACAGAGTTCAATCATTTCGCCGGCACCGACAAAGAGAACGTTTTCATCTTTGAGATTGCCATAAAGACGGAGCGCTAAACGAACGGCTGCCGCGGCAAGACTAACGGAGTTGGCGCCAATGGCAGTTGCCGTGCGAACCTCTTTAGCGACGGTGAACGTCGACTGAAAAAGGTGGTTGAGCATCACGCCGAGTCCGCGGCAGTCGTGTGCGAGCTTCTCGGCCTTCTTCATTTGGCCGACGATCTGAGTTTCGCCAAGCACCATCGAATCAAGGCCCGAGGCGACGCGGAAAGTGTGGCGGGCAGCTTCTTCCTGTTGGAAAGCGTAGATATGCGGTTCGAGTTCCGAGAGCGGAACCCCTTTTTTGTTAGCGATGTATGAGAGCACTGAGGCACGAGCTGCGGCGGGATCCTCACAGGCCGTGTAGAGTTCAGTTCGGTTGCAGGTCGAGAGCACCGCAGCCTCATGGATGCCGCCCTGGGACGCTGCGCCGCATCGCTCAAGCAGATGCGCGATGGTATCGGTGATTTCATCCGGACTGAAGGCGACGCGTTCGCGCACGGCAAGCGGAGCGGTCGTGTGGTTGAGACCTAAGGCGAGAAGCTGCATTGCAAATGGGGCATCCGTCACGGGCGGGACTGAGCAGACTAAAAGGTGAGAGCCCGAGTCCGGGGGGCACCGGGACGGAAAAAGGTTATTCTTTATAGGCTTGCGAATTATAGGTTGCGGATTGTTTCCTAAGCCTTAAGAGCGGCAGGTCTCTGATCTGCCAAGAGTTTTTGCGATTGATTCCTTTTCCCAGCATGAATAAGCCAGCTGCTTCCGGTGATATTGCCGCTGAAACTGCATTGAGTCTTGCTCGACGAGCTCGTGAAGCTCGACGTCTGGTTCGCCGGCGAGCGGCGCTTTCTGCGGCCGCGGCGGTGTTGCCAATACCGGGACTTGATATTGCTGTGGATTTGGCCGCATTTGCCGATATGCTCAATCAAATCAACCGCAGCTTTGCGCTTTCTCCGGGGCAGATCGAGCGTCTGCATACTGATGAGCGGATCGCTATGCTCTCGGCGCTTTCTCAAGTGGGTGCAGTTTTTGCCGGCCGCTATGTGACCAATGCAGTGGTGCTTACAGCCGTCAAACAGCTTGGGGCTCGCTGGGCGGCGGGGCGTGCAGCAAAGTGGGTGCCTATTGCCGGTCAGGGCGCTGCTGCAGCGCTTTCCTTCTGGGCAGTAGTACGCTTGGGAGATGCTCACATCGCGGAATGTCTGCGTGTTCGGGAGCAGGTGCGTGCATTGCTGACGGCACCATCATCATCTGAAATACCATGACGCAATTTACTGAATATGCATCAGTTGGCCGAGAAATGGCCGCCCTTGTCCTTTTTTCGGGAGGACAAGATTCGACTACCTGCCTCGGCTGGGCGCTTGAGCGTTTTGGACGAGTGGAAACGATTGGTGTTGACTATGGACAGCGGCATCAGGCGGAATTGGAGTGTCGCGTACGCGTGCGCGAAAAAATGGCGCAGCTTAAGCCGCAATGGGGAGAACGACTCGGAGATGATCATCTCCTCAAGCTTCCGGTGTTGGGGGAAATTGCTGACTGTGCGCTCACAGATGAGCGCCGCATTGCTTTTGAAGCGTCAGGTTTGCCTAATACGTTCGTCCCAGGGCGAAATCTCCTCTTTTTTACGCTTGCCGCTTCGCTCGCATATCGACGGGGGCTTCGGGTGCTCGTGGGAGGCATGTGTGAGACGGATTATTCGGGGTATCCGGACTGCCGCGACAATACGCTCAAAAGTCTTCAGGTTACGCTCGATCTTGGACTTGATATGCCGTTTATTATTGAAACGCCTCTGATGCGGCTCAGCAAGGCTGAGACGTGGGCTCTTGCCGAGCATGTCGGCGGGGATCCGTTTGTCGAACTAGTGCGAAACGATACTCATACCTGCTACATGGGTGACCACCAGCATCGTCATGTTTGGGGATACGGTTGCGGAGAATGTCCGGCGTGTAAATTGCGGGCTCAGGGCTGGGCGTCCTGGAGTGAGCATGCTCGTTTCGCCGACGCATCAACAGTTGTTTGACGCAATGGGTGGTTGCGCAAACCCCAAATTCGCAACGCTTGGAAAACAAAAGAGATCCCGAAGAAAATCCGAGATCTCTTTACCCTCTTAGGTTTGCCCTTGCCCCCGCTGGTGTTCCGGGACTAGGTGCATCCCCGGGAGTTTGGGGAATGAACATAAAAAATGCCCGCAAGCTGTTTAATGAGGCTGGCGGGCATTAATGCCTGGCTTTGTGTGAGTACAAACCCAGAAAAATCTGTGGTGGCTAGGGACGGAATCGAACCGCCGACACGCGGATTTTCAATCCGCTGCTCTACCAACTGAGCTACCTAGCCATTCGTCTAATCAGTACTTCAGAACAACGCATAGGGGAAACGGCGTCAAATTTCCGCTATCAATTTTTCCCGGCGGATCTGAATGGTGGCTAGGGACGGAATCGAACCGCCGACACGCGGATTTTCAATCCGCTGCTCTACCAACTGAGCTACCTAGCCGCCCTGAAAGGTCGAAGCACGGATTGTATAGAGCCATTCGTTGGTTTGCAAGAAACCGTTGACCTCTCGTGCTTTGTTCAATATTAAAATACCGTGTATGCGGTATTGGATGGTGAAGGAATTCATCTATCCGCAAGCTGAAGCCGCGATAATCGATCTTCCCAACTTCTTTAAAAGAGGCTCCGCCACACCATGGCCGCAATTTCTAGTCTGCGCGCACTTGCCGCCACCGCGCTTCCGCTTTTAACTATCGCTGCCGCACAGGTACAGGCGGCCGCCATTGATGCTGAAGCTGTGCGCGAAGCGCTCATGAAAAACACAGGACTTAAAGCTGAAAGCGTACAGCCGTCGCCGATTCCTGGACTCTGGGAGGTCTTTATTCAGGATCGGCTTTTCTATGTCGATGACAAAGTGGGTTATGTCTTCTCGGGATCGATTATTGATACCAAGACAAAAACGAACCAAACACAGGAACGTCTGCGCGAATTTGCTCGTGAGAATTGGTCAAAGTGGCCTCGCCAAGATGCGGTTAAGCAAGTGTTTGGAAAAGGTCAGCGCGAGGTGATTGTTTTCTCAGATGCTAACTGCACGTACTGTCGTTCAATGGAGCGGGTGTTTGAAACCGTTGGGAATTTGACGGTGTGGACGTTTATTACGCCGCTCATCCGCGGCGAGCAAAACAACTATGAGATCGTTTGTGCCAAGGATCCCTCTAAGGCTTGGGCCGACTGGATGCGGCGCGGCATTACGCCGCCAGCTGCACCGCAGAATTGCGACAGTTCCGTTTTGACGCGAAATCTCAAGCTTGCCGGGCGCTACAGCATCGGCGGCGCACCGACATTTTTTTTCCCAACCGGCGACCGCATGACGGGAGCTGTTTCGGCTGAACAATTTGAAGGCATCCTAGCCGAACAACCGACGAACGGAAGTTGATCGATCTAAATCTCTCAAAAAGCGCCGCCAGGGAATAATTCTGAGCGGCGCATTGTTTACGGAGAGTTTAACGTGGTGCATGGGCGCCGTTGGGGAGCACTTCCTCGGGAGCCAGACCATTGGGCACCAGAAGCCAGGCAGCAACAGCGCTCTTTTGCCGTCCAGCTGCAGCGCCGGCGTCATCGCCGAATCCCCAGAAGTAGTCAAAGCGAAGAGCGCCTTGGATGGCACCACCAGTGTCCTGAGCAATCACCGGTTGGGTAAACGCCAATGCAGGCCGCTCTTGAGAGATGGAAACAATGAAAGGTGTACCGAGTTTCCAGTATTTTTGATCAACGGCGACGGAGGCTTCAGGAGTAAGCGGCACACCGGCGGCACCGATGGGGCCGAGTTCGGTGTCGCTTTTGCGTTCCTCAAAAAAGATGTAGCTTGGGTTTTGCGCGAGGGCAGCCTTCACCTTAGACGGATTGGCCTTTGCCCAGGAGCGAATGCGCTGCATCGAAAGCTCATGCGCGGACAGGTGTCCATGCGTTATCAGCCACTGACCGATGGAGTGGTATCGCCAGCCATTTTGATCCGCAAAGCCCACTCGCATGAAGCTTCCGTCGGGAAGCACAATTCGACCTGAACCTTGTACATGCAGGAAAAATGCGTCTACGGGGTCGCTCACCCATGCGATGGCCCATCGAGCCATCTCCGCTTCTTTCTCCTGAATGGCGCCGCGTTTGTCGTAAGGGACGACGCGGCGACCGTCAAGCTTTCCGCGCAGGCGACGCCCCTTCAAGTCGGGATAGAGCTCTCCGAGATCAATCGTAAGTAGATTGTCAGGGATGCCGTAGATAGGGTGAACATAGGGCGGCTGTCGAACACGGCTTCCGTAGAGCAGCGGTTCATAGTAGCCGGTCATGAGTCCCGTCGAAGTGCGCCCTTTTTTCGCAGGAATTTCCACTCCCCATGGGGTGAAATTCGAGCGAAAGAAACTCTCGGCGGCAGGAGCGCTGTTAGGCAGAGATAGCGCCGTGCTGCATAAACCGCTCCAAACTGCGTCAATACGTATTCTTGAGCAGCTTTGTCGAAAAGCTGTCAGCGCAGCCTCCCACCGATGGCCATCAACAGCAGGCAGGTTGGCATAATCCGAGCGAGTAAACGTAATTCCTTTCTTTGCGGGAGGCGGTATTGGTTCACTTGGAGGCGGCGTTGTCGTACAGGCTGTAAGCAGAGCTACGACAGTCGCAAGTGCGGCGCCGGCGATCTTGCGAGCAAAGAGGTACTGTGCGGGGATCATAGAAGTGTCGCTGAAGAGAAAATTGACTTCAAGTCTAGACGTCTCAATGCAGTAGCGTGGTTTCCTCAGGCTAGGTCGATATACTGAGGCTCAATATTCAACTTGTTCACGGTTTCTTGAAGAGATCTACCATGCGAACCTGCCGCATAGCACCATCCATTCTTTCCGCCGATTTTGCTCGCTTGGGCGAGGAGGTGCGGGACGTTGCCGCTGCCGGCGCTGATTGGATTCATTTTGATGTAATGGACAATCATTACGTCTCCAATCTAACGGTTGGGCCGTTGGTATTGAAAGCTATTCGTCCGTATGTGTCGATTCCGATCGACGTGCATTTGATGATTGAGCCGGTTGATGCACTGGTGCCTAGTTTTATTGAAGCCGGCGCCGATATCATTACTTTTCATTGTGAAGCGACGAAGCACGTTGATCGCACGTTGCAGCTGATCCGTAAAGGCGGCGTCAAAGCCGGGTTGGTATTTAATCCTGCAACGCCGCTCGACTATCTCGATTACGAACTTGATCAGATTGATGTGGTGCTTCTGATGAGTGTCAATCCTGGGTTCGGCGGGCAGAGTTTTATTGAGTCAACGATAGAAAAACTCGCGCGTGTTCGCGAAAAACTTGATGCGTATAAAGCTCAGACCGGACGCGAAATCGCTCTGGAGGTTGACGGTGGTGTGAAACCAGCAAATATTGCACGTATCGCAGCAGCCGGAGCTGATACCTTCGTCGCAGGGTCGGCTGTCTTTGGAGCGGGATCTGCTCAGGGTTATGCTGAAGTCATTCGCAGCATGAAGTCAGCCGTGGCGGTACTTGCATGATCCGCGCCGCGCTATTTGATTTGGACGGTACGCTAGTTAGCTCTCTCCCAGAGCTTGCCAAAGGTGTCGAGATGCTGTCGCGAGAGCTCGGAGCTCCAGTGCCGCCCGAGGCGGTTGTCGGCGACATGATCGGCGGCGGAGTTCGAGTGTTGATTGACCGTCTCTTTCTCTGGTGGCAAGGAGCGGGTGCGAAGGAGTTGCCGGATTTTGAATCAACGCTTCAGCGTTTGGTCGCGATCTGGTCTGGTATGCCTGGCGACTTGATTCGAGAAATCCCAGGTGCTTTTGCTGGTGTTCAGAGTCTGAAGGAAGCTGGTATTTCAGTCTGGCTTGTGACGAACAAAGAGCGCGGACTGACGGAAGCGTTCTTGCGCGAGCGAGGCATTGATGCACTCTTTAATGGATTGGTTGCCGCCGGCGATTGCGCGCATCCCAAACCTGCGCCTGACATGCTGATTAAGGCCATAACCAGTGCTGGTGCAGAGGCATCGGAAGCAGTGATGGTCGGCGACAGTCGTAATGATGCACTTGCAGCTCGTGCGGCCGGCATTCGTGCGATGCTGGTTGAGTCTGGCTATAACGAAGGTGTTCCGCTGAAGGAATGGGCTCGGACTGCTGGCTTCAATGAAGTCTTTCCGTCCGTAAAAGAAGTTTGCGAGGAGCTCCTCGCTCAACAAGGAAGCCGCAAATGCGGAGATTGACATACTCATACTTACTGACGGCAGTCGTTTTTTCCTTTGTCGCGTCCGGAGCTTATGCTGCAGCAGCGAAATCAGAGCCACCGACAGCAGCAGATGTTGAGGCCTGTTGGGCGAAAGCGGATGGAGATCCTTCGAAGGAGAACAGCTGCCTCAAGCTCGATCTTGCGTATGCCCAGAGTGAGTACAAGACCGTTACTGAGCAGGTCGCTTCGCTTGCAAAAGCGTGGGACAAGCCGTCTGGAGGGCGTACTCGTTGGAATAAGTTCATCGTATCTGGTCAGAGCTTTGATACATTCGTAAAGCGTGAATGTGACTTCGTGAGCACGGTGACGAAAGGCAGTCGGCTGGTTGAAGATAATGCCGAGCTTGCTTGTCAAATCAATTGGTATCGACTCAGAACGAGCATTCTTACGAATCGTCATTTGACGGAAGCGCGCCATTGATGAAACCTGATTTTTCAACGGAATCTCTTACAGGCGTTTGGCGGACTACGGTGGAGCATTTCATGGCTTCGCCGGAAGGACAAAATCTTGTTGACCGCATCTCCAGCTGTACTGCTGACGTTTTCCCTCCTCATCCGTTCCGAGCGCTTGAAGAGACGCCTTTTGAACAAGTTCGTGCGGTCATTTTCGGTCAGGATCCGTATCACACGCCCGGTAAGGCTTGTGGGTTAGCTTTTTCTGTGCCGGCAGGAGAAAAACTGCCGCCTTCCTTGAAAAATATTTTCAAAGTAATGGCTGCGTCGAATGAAATACGTCGCACGCGAGGCGATCTTTCCGATTGGGCTGCGGCGGGCGTATTGCTCCTCAATACGATTTTGACGGTGGAAGCGGGAAAACCTCTGGCTCATGCTGGATGGGGGTGGGAGACTTTGACCGACCGGCTCGTTACTCAACTTTCTTCAGGACGAAATGGACTTGTTTTTTTCCTGTGGGGCAAACCAGCACAGCGTCTTCGGCCGATGATCGATGAACGCCGCCACTTGGTGCTTGCATCGAGTCACCCATCCCCCTTATCGGCGACTCGAGGCGATGATGCCTTTATGAAGTCCGACTGTTTCCATAAAGCCAATGCATGGCTTGAGGCTCGCGGTGAGGCGCCCATTGACTGGATGGGCGCCGCGCAGCAACCGGTTCTCTTTTAACTGAGGTCAATCACGCGCTGCGGAAGCAGCATTAAGAATGCATTTGATCGAGGGGATGCAAGATCTAATTGACGAATGGTAAGTCGGTCTCCGCGAAAGAATGCGATTTCGACAATTCGGCCAGCACAAGCTTCCACCATGCGGTCAAACCGTTCAAAAGTTATTCGCATGCCGTCAAGGGCAATCGGCACATCTCCGGCAAAAAGACCGGCTTCAAACGCCGGAGATGCGGGCGGTACGTAGTCGAGCTCAAGGTCTGCACCGGAACGGCGAAGCTTCAGTCCAGAGAGTGCGTAAGCCTGATTTTGGTTTGCGTCAAGGGTGAGTTTTTTCCCGCGGTGCTCTAAAGCAGTGCTGAAGGCGGCAATCCATTCGCAGCGGTCAACATTGTGCTTGCTCACCCAGTGCTCAATGACGTCAGCAATAGAAAGGCCAGTAAGTTCAAATACCAATTCGGCAAAGCCACCATCAGGCAGACCGGACCAGGTACGGTCAGTAATCTTGCTTCGAACGGTGCGGAACCAACTTTGCAGAACATGCTCGAGAGTCCATTCTCCATTGGAGCGCTGTTCGAGCGCATCACTGATTAAAAACGCAGCCAGAGCCCCTTTGGCGTAGTAAGAAGTTTGTGAGTAAGGGGAGTCCTTTGTCTGTCGATAGAGCTTTATCCAGGCATTGAAACTGGATTCGGCGAGCGTCATTTGATCGAATCCTTCCCGACTGAGTGCATTGTTGAATCGTCGACCAAATTGTTCCCAATAGGCGGCTTCATCAATCAGGCCCGCCCGCAGCGGAATGATTGACTCGTAAAGTGAAGTGAAGCCTTCGAAGATCCAAAGGTCGTGAGAATAAACTTCCTTAGATAAATCGTAAGGGAGAAAACAAGAGGGTTTCAGGCGTTTGACGAGCCAGGCATGGAAATATTCATGCGCCGCCAGGGTGAGGAACTCGATGTAATCCTTTGGAGGCGTTGCTTCACCTTCAGCGGGAAGCACTTTGGGATCCTCAAGAAGCATAGTGCCGGCAGCATGTTCCAGGCCGCCGTAGAGACCGGCACCAAGGTGCATTTGCAGCAGATAACGCTCGAAAGGAGGCTTCTTCTCGTCTGGGTCCCAAAAGGCAATCGTTGTTTCAAAAATCTTCCGTAAATCGGAACTCACACGGTCGCGATTTAATGAGTTTGACCCGGTGATGACGATTTGATGCGAAACGCCGCAGGCCTCTACGGTCCAGATATGAGCCCTATGGCCATCTTTAGGCGTCAGCGTGTAGGGACTGTCAAGGAGCTCATCAAGGTTGCGAGCCTGCCAAGCATTGGCTCTGAGCGGAAGTGCACATTGAACATTCCAGCCGGGAGCATCAAAAAACACCTCGGCAGGTTCGTTTGTATTGAAGGGATGCAGAAACAGAGTGCTGGGATTGATGAAGCCTCGGTCATCGTCCAGGTACGCATCATGAATTCCAACAGAGTAGGCAAAGACTTCCCACTCGATTCGCAATGTGGCGGAGACGGGAGCTTCAGCGGCGTCTACAACCCATTGAGCTTTGCTGACTTGGCGTACGGGAAGTTCATTTTCTTCCCAGTATGCGCGGAGATTTGTGAGGCGTCCGGCATATTCCCTTAATACATAGCTTCCTGGCGTCCACGTTGGCAATTCAAGCTTGAGCAAGTTGTCGTAAGGAACAGGAAGAACGAGCTGAACGCTGTAGCGGTGGCGGTTAACATGAGGTGTGATGAGATAGTGAAGCATGGAACTTCCTGCTAATGAATGAGGCGAATAGGAGTCTAGAACGATTTTTCGTGATGCTTGACAAACAAGAGTGAACTCTGCATAATTCGCATCCTGCTCCGAAAACGGGGCGGGAAACATGTCATAGCTGACAATAAACGAACGACAAAAAGTTTAAGATTGTCCTTGACAAGAAGAAAAAGTTCGGATAAACTTCTTTTTCTGCGCTGAATGAAATTCTTCAGCGAAGTTCTTTAAAAATCAGATTCAACGAACCGATAAGTGTGAACGTCGGAAACTTGAGGAGTCTCGAAAGAGGCGCCGGATTTCACGATCCGGAGACTCAAAAATTTTACGAAGTTTGCACTTCTCGAAAGCCGAAAGAAGAGATCAAATCA
>ENA-UEPS01000810-UEPS01000810.1-human-gut-metagenome-genome-assembly--contig:-NODE-810-length-21799-cov-87.670979_pt1 | contig 21799 bp, 21 predicted proteins | sample MGYA00242904_ERZ507924 | MGnify/ENA primary metagenome ERZ507924 (study PRJEB26167, sample SAMN06115422) | human gut metagenome | host: Homo sapiens | place: China:Sichuan | collected 2014-10-16...
ACTTTTTCTCCTTGGGAATCATAATTAGAAAAATGAGTGGTTTTATTCTTCTAATTTACTGATTTTCAAGGAGATTGCAAAATAAAACAATGAGATAATTAACTGAATTACAAACTTTTAAATCAAGAATCAGAAGATGTTTTCAACTGCTGATTCGCATTATTTACATATTTTAATATACCAACACATCAAATAGGTTAATATAAAAGCCTAAAAATTAAAAATCATCAATACTTTTTAATCTCCTTCACACCACCAAATGCGCTGAGACGCACTTTAAAAGCTTCGTGGCAGTCCAAACAACAATACTGATGCCATGTGTTACCATATCCTATGTTTGCTCCGATGATTCCGAGAGCACCACCAGTAGCCATATTGATAAGTGCGCCACCAACAATGGCTCCAGTTTTTGCAAGGACATCACTTACCTTGCCATTTGTAGTTTTTGATGTGTGATAGCTGCCACAATGAGGGCATTTTACGATAGTTGCCATAATACTTTGTTTTAATGTTTATATTAAATGATACCAAAGAGCCCCAAAGGTAAACGTCATTTCAGTTTTTCTTCAATTTCAGATTTCAGGGCAACGAGTGCTGCATAGTTGTGTTTATTTTTGGTGATGCGTTGCATCAAATCTTGAGCGATGTCTTGTTTTGAGGAATGTTTATCAGGATGAGCCACCATGCATAGCTCTTTATAGAGTTTTCGCGCCTTAACTATGCCATCAACTACATTCGAACTCTCGTCACTTGTTATAAATCTGCGAAAGCGGACTCTGGTAATCAACCGTTTAAGAATATTCATTATCACTTTATAAAATATTGATTCAGATTAGCAAACTTCTTCAATGCAAAACTTTTGGCAATACCGGTTGTCTTTCCTTTGATGACAAGAGTATCAAATCCCATAGCCATCAATTGGCGGACAAAAGCGGCATTGTCCGTAACGTATGTAGCCAGTTCATTAATCTCCGACTCTTTGAGTGCGGAGTCATTTTCTATTGAAATTTTAAAGCCGCTGCGAATCCATAGAGAACTCATTTCGTGGGCAAACGCGCTGTTGCCTTGTGAGATAGACACTTTGCACATACGGTTGAACTCTCCGGTAGTGAAATATTCCTTGAAAGCAGTATTCATCTGAGCTATAATCCTTACTCGCTCAAACGAGCCATCAAGAAGCGAGTTGATAAGATTACTAAGTAGAGTCTTGATATTCATAATTGAAAATGTTTTTAATTGATTTTTTCTGCGAGATATGCCTTATTGTCAATTATGACGATATACCCCGTTAATTTGGTGAACAAATCCTTTTCAACAGTTATTGAAGTTGTTGATACGCAGAACATGCCATTTTCTCCACTTCCATAAGCATAACTGTTAAACGTCAGGCCGGAATTGGTGATTGTACCCATTCTACGGAGGTTGTATGCACTTGATCCAATAGTCAAACGATTCGATTCAACTTTTACAATGAATGAAGATTTTCGTTGATTATTGACATCATACTTCACACGGTAAGTAGCTGCATTTGCTACAATGGTACAGATTAAAAGCACCATAAAGATGAGTGTTTTTTTCATTTTACATTTTTTTATTTGTTACACTATGTAATACCATTTACATGAAAAAGTAAATGTAACAGATGTGAATTTCTGCCGCATTTATCAAAGAAATTTATATTGGGCTAATAATCAAACAAATCCCGTGCTCTTTATATGTATGATCGATACACTTCTTTCATTGTCATCACAAGCACTCATAAGCACAAGACTTTCTTCGCTATACCACACAGATTATCCGTTCTATAAAAAGGTAGCATTGATTAGCATCATCGTACAAGCCTAATCGGTAATTTGTAACCAGAAAACTCGTATCTAATATTTGAAGATGAGTTCCAAATATCCAACGCCTTTTTAGATGATGTTTCAGCTTCATCTTTTAACCACATATATACGTCATAAAAGTTTGAACGACTATCAGAAGTAATCCTTCCTGTAGATCTAAAAAATATCATATTCCCATTAGGACCTATACATTTTACTTTTTCCAAATTCCCATTAGTATTTAGAAGCGTAGAACAACCAAAAATAACCAGAAACATCCAAGCGTAAATCTTTATCTATCAGTATATTCTAAAAATTAACACTTTTCGGCTGCTTTTTGATGCTTCCCAAATTTCCACATATTTTTGAGACGTATTTCTGACGTGGAGAATTTGCGGAGCTTGTTTTTTGTCACATCGTGCAGACAGTTTACAAGGGTTTACAACCGTTTACGACAAGCGACAGCAACCGCTCCTACTTGCAGCGATGGTAACACCGTGTAGAAAGGCGACAACGATTGACTACTGTTTACCTCCGTTCTCCGTTTCAGAGATACACGATTGAAGGAATGAACCAGTAAACGATAAAGCAGCATGAAAACAACCAGAAAATGCAGTTTTTGCGGCAAGTCATTTGTAACCCGGAGCGGGGTACAGAAATATTGCAGCGAGGCTTGTCAGGCAGAAGCCAAACGAGCCAGAACGGAACAGAAGAACAACCTCTTCAAAACCGCCCGGCCAATCATGGAGATACAGCATCAGGAGTATCTCACCTTTTCCAAAGCAGCCATACTCATGGGTTGTTCCCGACAGTATGTTTACAAACTCGTAGCCCTCGGCAAGCTGAAAGCCTCACGTATCAGCAACCGCATGGCATTCATCCGCAAGGCGGACATCGAGCGGATGCTGGAAGGCAACCCCTACCACCGCATCCTGCCCGGCAGCACTTCCGCACAGAAAAAGTTCACTCCATCGTCTCCACTAGCCAAAAAAGAAAAAAGGGAAAAGGAAACAGACGAAGTGATGGACTTCTATTCGGGCGAGGAGGTAATGTTGCTCTTCAAGGTCAAGCAGTCGTGGCTATACACCACCGCCAAGCGCAACCGCATACCTATCTGCCGCATCGCAGGGAAGAACTATTACAGCAAAAAACACATTGACGAGTTTTTCGGTGTGGCAGTTGATACCAGCAATATCACCGACTGGCTCCTGATTGAAGAAGCGGAAGAACTGTTCGGCATGAAGCCGACCGCACTCCGGGCATACACCCATCGCCACAAGATACCGACCAAAAGAGAATACGGGCGTACCTACTACTCCAAATCCCATCTGAACGAACTCCGCAGGACAGACCTCGTGAACGATGAACGCTACTACACCGTGGAGCAAGTCCGGCAGATTTACGGACTTTCCTCCGCCAACATCTGCCATATCGTCAAGGTGAAACACATCGAAAAGATAAAGGTAGGTGTGAAAAACCTGCTTTTACGCTCTGATGTTGAGCGTGTTATGGCTGAGAGGGAGAAACAACCGTGAGCAACCGACATTGCCGGAAAATTATTTCAAAATGATTGCCGTGGAGGTATTCACGGTTGTTTCACGTTGTTCCTTTGCCACCGTAAACACGGGGAACACCTCCGAAAACGTACAACTTAAAAACATCATCAATATGAGCAAATGCAAGACAGTAACCTTGCGCAAGCGCAAGATTAAGAACGGGACACAGTATTCGCTGTGTCTGGACTATTATCCCGGCTATCGTGACAACGCCACCATGAAAGTGATAACACGTGAAGCACTGGGAATTTACATTTTCGCCAAACCTGCCAACCAGCAGGAGCGTGACTTCAACGCACGCATGATGAAAAAGGCGGAGATACTCCGTAACCGACGTTACGAAGCCATCTTCAACGAGAACAACGGCTTCTTTGACAAAGCCAAGATGAAAGGGGATTTCCTCGCCTACTTCAAGGAACTGGCAGATAGGAAGAATATCAAGTGGCAACACGTCTATAAGCACTTTGAGCGTTTTGTAAACGGCAAATGCACCTTTGAGGAGGTGGACGTGGACTTGTGCCGCAAGTTCATGGAATACCTGCTAAACGCCCCGCAGTCCATACACACCAACCAAAAGCTGCATATCAATTCTGCGGCAGGCTACTGGTCGGCTTTCCGTGCGGTACTTCACACCGCCTACCGGGACAAGAAGATAAAGGAGAACCCTAACGGATTCTTAGACCGCATCGAGTGCATCCCCACCATGAGGGAGCATCTGAGCCAGGAGGAACTGATACGGCTTGCCGAAACGCCATGCGAAGAAGATGTCTTGAAAAGGGCGTTCCTTTTCGCCTGCCTGACCGGACTGCGGAAGAGCGACATTAGGCAGCTCACTTGGCAGCAGATACAACCGTACACCAACGGCAAGATGTTCGTGACCACCCGTATGCAGAAGACGAAGCAGATTGTACACAATCCCATCAGTGATGAAGCCTACGGACTGCTCGGGGAACGGCATGAAGGGCTTATCTTCGAAGGATTCAAGGATAAGATGCTGCAGGGTCCCCTAAAACGTTGGCTGTTGGCGGCAGGCATAACCAAGAAAATAACCTTCCATTGTACCCGGCATTCATTCGGAAGCCTGCACGTGGAAATGGGTACGGACATGGCTGTCATACAAGCCTATATGGGACACAAGAACATTACCACCACACAGATTTATTCCAAGATGGCGGCACAGCAGATGTGCGAGGTCGTGGACAAGATAACCCTGAAACGCAAGGAGGCATAAGGCATCCTCAAAGTCCGGGATATTCAGAGGGAGCGGTTATTGCGTGGAGCTTTAACCGCTCCCTCTGTTTTTTGCCCACCATTCCTTAAAAAGTCCTTAAAGTACGATAATCGGGTGCGATTCCGGACATTTGGTGAAAAACATTGAAAAAGAAACCGCTAACCAAGGATAATGAGTAATAATTGGAAGAAGACTATTAAATTTGCAAAAACAGCAACAAGTAACAACCGAATAAGACAAAGAATATGGAACCGTCCGTAAAAGACAAACATATCATTTTAGGATTTGTCGGCTTTGCCATCCTCCTAATATCTTCCATAGCGACACTGATTGTCGCAGAGAAATTTAATCAGGACAACTTTGTACGCCTGATAGTTTTTGTATGCAGCAACCTCCTTGGCTGGCTGCTCTATCTATCTTTCCAGACAGTCATCTTCGACACATACGAAATCTACAGAATCAAGTTCGGCAAGAAAAAGACACCTGCCGAAATTACAGAAATTCGGGAAGACCAGCCCCAAGATGCACACAAGCCTGTAACCCCGGCATCAATGGCGACAGGTGGGGAAGCAACCCCGGATATAAGACCGACAGAGATTGCCATATCCCCGGAGCTTCACGAGAAAAACCGTGCCGATTACGAGGACAGGGAGCAACGGGAAAATGAAGAGCGCATCGCTATGGTCATGGAATACATCCATTTCATCATGCCCCGTATCGCAGACAAGGAGACAGTGAACCACATCTGTGGCGAGGTCAACAACTGGATGCGGCTTCACAGTTACAAGCCCAAGCCGATAAAAGGACGGCTGACCAAAGACATTTCAAATATTCCGCTCCGCCATTTCGTGTGGAATATCTCCGAGCGTTTCATGTACAAGAAATACTATACGGGGGACAACCGTGCCCGCTTCATCAGCACCCTTTTTCCACGGGAGTTTGCCGATACGGACATAGCGACCATCAAGAACTTCAAGGTAGAGCCGTTAAAGACACTGATTCCCATTGACGAGCCTGAAAACGGCAGACTGGATTTCCATTATCCTGCGGATTATGTGCAGGAGAAGCGGATTTAAGCCTGTTTTAGAGTAATCACGATAATAACGACAAACAGCCAAAACTCATAATCCTCTGTTATACAATAATTCCCGAATAACTTTACCCGTCATTTGCGGTTGGGCATCGTTATTCGGGAATTATTTTGCAATGACCTTTCGTGGAGATATTCACGGCTGTATCATTCCGGTCCTTTGCGCCATGCCTTACAAAAGAGGCGAGTACGCAAATGGAAAAAACAATGATTACATTCAACGACCTCCCGGAGGTTGTGGCTCAGCTTCGGGACGAGGTGATGAGCCTGAGAAATCTGCTTACGGAGCAGCGCAGTGAGAACAATGCAAAGGCGGTGGACACCCATGTGCCAATGTCAGTGGAAGAGGCGGCGGAATATCTGGGCATTCCCAAGGGAACACTCTACATGAAGCTGTCGGAGGGAAGCATTCCTGCCACTAAGCCCGGCAAACGCTATTGTCTTTATAGAGACGAGCTGGACAAATGGCTGGAATCCTCCCGTAAGAATCCCGTACCCCTGTCCGATGAGGAACTCTGCGAATCCATATCCTCCTCCCACCGCCGCAAGCCCGGTCAACGTAATTGGTAAACGTCATGGAAGAGGACAAGAATTATATCAGTCTGATACATGGCGACCTGACGAGGGCGCCCCAAGTGCAGCACGGGATGCCGGACAGCATCGGTGCAATGAGTATCAAGACCGCAAACCGGACGATACTTGAAGCATCGCTGCTGCCCATGCCCCGTGCGCTGTGGGACAGTTTCTGGTATGAGGGGGAACTGTCCTGCCTCTTTGCGGATTCCAATGTGGGCAAGTCCATCCTTGCCGTGCAGATAGCCGACCGTATCGCCCGGACGGACAATGTGCTGTATCTGGACTTTGAACTGTCCGAAAAGCAGTTCCAGCTCCGCTATACCAACGAGCATGGAAAGCCCTACACTTTTCCCGAAAAGCTGTACCGGGTTTCGCTTGACTGCAATTCGTTGCTGGAAGCCGATTTCGAGGAAGCCATCATGGGAGGCATTGAGCAGATGGCTCTGCAAACAGGGTGCAAGATTTTCATCGTTGACAATCTTACCTATTTGTGCTGTGCTATGGAGAAAGGCGATGCGGCAGGACGGCTGATGATACAGCTCAACAACCTCAAAAAGAAATACGGGTTGTCCGTCCTTGTGCTGGCGCATACTCCAAAACGCTCTTTGGACTGCCCCATCACGTCCAACGACCTTGCTGGCAGCAAACGGCTTTACAATTTCTTTGACAGCGTGTTTGCCATCGGAAAGAGTGCGCAGGACGGAGGGCTTCGCTATGTAAAACAGCTCAAAGTCCGATATGGGACATTCTCCCACGATGCGGACAATGTAATCATCTACGAGATTGAAAAGATGGATGCTTTTCTGCAATTTGTGTTCAGGGGCTATTCAACGGAAAAGGAACACTTGAAAAAACTTGGCGACAATGAATCCAGCCAGAGGGATTACCAAATATTACAACTGTCCCAGTCGGGGAAGTCCGTCAGGGAAATAGCCTCACAGGTAAATTGCGGAAAATCCACCGTCAGCCGGATAATCCAGCGCAACAGGAAAGTGGAGGAATCAGCCGCCCCAAGTGTCCCGCTGTCCCAACCCGTAGGAAACGGGACGGTGGGACAATATGGGACAGGTGGGACAACGGAGGAAACAAGGCAGACGGGGCTGTTTATCGGTCAGGAAAGAGAGGAGGACAAGCAATGAAACAGCCTGTACATATCTGTATGAAGGATAACCGCCTTGTTTATCGGAGCGGTAACTTCCAGAGTGTCCCAAGGTGTCCCACTGTCCCGACCCACAGGACGTGGGACAATGGGACAGGACGGGACGGTAATAATTTCATTGAAAAATAGAGGAGGCAAGCAATGGGTAATTATACATTACAGAAATATAAAGGAACGGCAACACGGCATACCTGTCCGAACTGCGGGGACAGGCGTTCTTTCACATACTATGTGGATGAAAGCAGTACGCCCCTGCACCCGTCTGTCGGCAGGTGCAACCACGAAAGCAGTTGCGGGTATCATTACACTCCAAAGGAGTATTTCCATGACCACCCCGAATGCCGTACTGCCAACGGTTTCTCTTTTGACAGGCAAAAGTCGGAACAGAAGTCCGTACAGAAACCACGGCAAGCAGCCATAGGCTACATACCGCCAAAGTATGTGGAGAGGTCGCAAAGCGTGCATAGCAATTTTTTCCGCTTCATTTCATCGCTCCTTGATTCTTATTACGGCAGCAAGGCAAAGGAAGTGTTGAAGAGGTTGCTGGAAGAGTACCGTTTGGGGGCTACCCGTGACGGGGCAGTCATCTTCTGGCAGATAGACCGCACAGGCAGGGTACGCACGGGCAAGGTGATGCAGTACAATCCCAATGACGGACACCGTGTCAAGGACGGACAGGCATCGGCAGTGGACTGGATACACAGCCTGCTTAAAAGGCGGCATGAGCTGGCAGAGGAATGGCAACTGTCCCAATGCCTGTTCGGTGAACACCTGCTGGGCACTTATCCCGATAAGGTCGTGGTCTTGGTGGAATCCGAAAAGAGTGCCGTTATCAGCTCTGCCATCTTCCCCGGTTATGTATGGCTGGCGACAGGCGGCAAGAGCCAGCTGAGAGAGGAAAAGCTCCGTGTGCTGACCGGGCGCACCGTGCTCCTCTTTCCCGATGCGGACGGCTATGCGGAATGGAAACAGCGTGCCGGGAGCATGACCTATTGCAAGACGGTCGTGTCTGACATCATTGAGAAGAATGCCACCCCGGAGCAGAAAGCGGCACATATTGACATAGCCGACTGGATTGTCTTCCAGATACGGGAAAGCAAAATAAATTGTACAGCCGACCACTTGGTCGAGGCGGAAAGAATCCTCTGCCGGATGATAGAAAAGAATCCCGTCCTGCAAAAGCTAATAGATGATTTTGACCTTGTACTGGTCGGTGCATCCCCAATCGGCAACAGCGGTGAAAACCCTCCTTAACGGAGGAGAACGGAAGCCGTAGGCTGTGGGTAACAGACAATGGCTTGCCATTGATATAGCCCACTATAACTACACGCTCCGCTTCCGTAGTTGTGGGCTCTCCCGAGGGGATTAAGGCTTTGCCCTAATAACCCACTCAGGGCGTTTCACCCCTGAGAACCCAGAGCAAAGAGTGACCCTCTCTTTGCAATCTCCGCTTATGGGTGGTTGTACCCCTAAGAACCCCGTGCGGTTATGAGCGGACAGCAATAAGTTTAATCAACAACCCAAATCATATTTTGAAAATATGGCTACAAAAAGCAGTATACACATCAAGCCTTGCAAGACCTCGTCAAGCGAGGCTCATAATCGAAGGAGTGCCGAGTACATGCGTAATATCGGCAAGTCCCAAATTTACATTGTGCCCGAACTCACTGCCAATAATGAGCAGTGGATAAATCCCGGCTTCGGCAATCCCGACCTGCAGGCGCACTATGACTACATTAAGCGGATGGTCAAAGAAAAGACAGGTCGTGCCATGCAGGAAAAGGAGCGTGAACGCAAGGGAAAGAACGGAAAGATAATCAAGGTGGCGGGATGCTCACCAATCCGTGAGGGTGTGTTGCTCATCCGACCGGACACGACACTGGCAGACGTACAAAAATTTGGCGAGGAATGCCAAAGACGCTGGGGCATCACACCGCTCCAAATCTTCCTGCACAAGGACGAGGGGCATTGGCTGGGCGGACAACCCACCCAAGAAGACAAAGAAAGTTTCAAGGTGGGCGAAAAATGGTTCAAGCCAAATTACCATGCGCATATCGTGTTCGACTGGATGAACCATGACACAGGCAAGAGCCGCAAGCTCAATGACGAGGATATGACCGAAATGCAGAGCTTGGCATCCGATATTCTCATGATGGAACGTGGACAGTCAAAGGCTGTTACAGCTAGGGAACATTTGGAACGTAACGACTTTATCATTGAGAAACAGAAGGAGGAAATGAAGCGGCTTGATGCCACAAGGCAATACCGGGAATATCAGTTGGAAATGGCTAATCAAAAGATGCAAGAAACTGAAAGCATTACCAACGCCCTTATCGAAAAAGCAAATGAGAAAGAACGACAGAGCGAAGACCTTGACCGGGCTATCAGCGAAAAACGCTCCAAGCTAAACAGGGAAAAAGGGAGCGAACTTCTGAATGCCGCTGTCGGCTGGGCTACCGGGAAATCGAAAGCCCTGAGAAATGAAATAGAGGATTTGCGCAATGAGATTTCCACGCACGAGGAAACCATTGAGCGGTTACAGGATAAAATCCAAACCATACAGAGTGACCACCATCGGGAACTGATGAAACTGGAAAGTAGGCATCAATCAGAGTTGAGCCGCAAGGAAGCGGAACATACGCAGGAGACCACAAGGTTGAAAAACCGGATTGCATGGCAAAGCCATATCATCGACTGCCTCAGTTTCCTGCTGCTCAAAACAAACGACATCTTCCGCAAGGCTGTTTACTGTGTCGTCCGTTTTGCCCGTGATTATTACAAGTCCCGTTTTGATACGGAACAGGTGTCGGACATCAAGAGTGCCCTTAACCTGTTCGGGGAGGACAGACAATCACTCCGGGCTGCCAGAGATTTCCTGTATTTCACCGCCAAGCAAAAGGGCGGGTTTGACAATCGGGAACAAATCAAAGCCAGACGGGAAGTTGACAATGTGGTGGAAGGGAATTATGACCAACAGCCGAAAAGAGGTTTTTCGATGAGAAAATAAAAGCCATAATGTAAAATAGTCAACTAAACAATTAAAAGGGATAGTGTCTATCCTCTCCCCTTTAATTACTTGAATAAAGACTGATATTCATCATCGTCTTGCATCTTTTTAACTAAAAACTCAACCCATTTTTCTGTATATAGATAACTATTATTAGGTTCATCATATAAACAGTATTCTGGCTTTGTTTTTTCAGGGTTATCTGAATTCCTTTCTGGACGAACTTCATATTTTTTCCAACACCTCGTATGAGTATCGGAATTAAATTTATTAACTTGTTTTTTCCCTCTTATAATCTTAGGGTTACCTAACCGTTCCTGAACTTGTTGTATTACGGTGGCAGGTTTTAATGTCCCTTTATTTACAACTGGAATATGCTTTTCCTTGATTAGTCCTGCGATTCTTTCAACTTTCTTTTTTTCATCATCTGTCAGTTTATCATATGGGAAGAACTGAACAGGAAGAGCATCTACTGACTTATGGTTAGCAACTTGAATCAAGAATGCTTTAAAAGAATACTCTCCGCTCTGCATAATATCTGTACTTATTGACGCTCTATATTTATCAATAAATCGAGTAATTTTTTGAGCATCTTTGCTCATTTTTATCCCCATTGCAAGAGTTCTCGAAGAGGGAAATAGTTGCAATGCAAAGGACAAAGACTCTCTTAGGCAATAATCTTCACCAAACTCTTTCTCTACAATCTTATCAAAATTTAGCAATAGAGCTTGGCACTCTGCGAAAATATTAGCATCTAATTCTGGTAAGAATTTATGCTCCAATTTATTTCTTAATGGAATAAAGAGTTCGATGTTTTTCCTTATTGCACAATCTTCTCCTTTGAAGTATTCTTTTACACATGTGGCTAACTCCCAAAATTGAATTTCTCCATCAACTCTTTTAAATCGTACTTTATTTTTTTCTCGATAAAATGGTTTTATCCCCCTTTTGAAAAATATTGCATGAAACAATGATGTCCATGCGATACACATTAAAACAATGTACCCACCTGATTTAAATTTCACAGCAGGTTTATTATATGTTTCAACTGACAACAAAGCAGAATCCAATGCTTTATCCAAACATAATTTAACATTTAAAGGTAATCCTCTACTCATAATATATTTTTGCGTACAAATAAATATAATCAAAAAATGATAACCAGATAGGATATGAAACTTTATAGCTAACTTTCGTTATCCGAATCCGCATAAAGTTCACATTGCCGGATAACGGTTTCGAGAGCAGCCTCTTGTTCCTCTGGTGGGTATTTGTACTTTTTCAACAATCGCTTCACCATAGAGCGCATCTTGGCACGGGCTGATTCTTTCTGTCGCCAATCAATGGTCTTGCTACTACGCAGGGCTTCAGTCAGTTCTTTTGCCATAGCAACAAGTTGGCTGTTTTCATAGAAATCTCTTACGGCTTGCGGCTTTGTCAAAGCATCATAGAAAGCCTGTTCTTCCTCGGTCAGTCCCAATTCAGATGCTTGTCCCGCATTGGCTTTCAGTTCTTGCGCCATTTTGAGAAGCTCCTTAATCACTTCCTCGTTGGAGATAAGCCCACGGAGGTATTCAGCAAGCCGGGCATCAAGCATTTCACTGAATTTCTCGGCTTCAACCATTCTTTTTTTAGCATATTTCTTGATGTGTTCTTCAAGCAGCCGTTTGAGCAATTCGAGAGCAAAATTCTTCTCTTTCATCTCGGCTATCTCTTTCAGGAAATTCTCATCAAAGAGTGAAAATTCCGAGCCTTTTGTATTGAGAATTTCCACAATTCCCTCTGCCTTGATTGCAACTTTCAACAGTTGTGTGATGCGTTCGTCTATAATTTTACGGGTAATTTTATTGTTTCCCGAAAGGCGCAAGAGCAATGTCCGTACAGCTTCAAAATATGCTTCTTCAAAACGTTCTGCAGGGGTGAGCAAACTGCGGCAAAGCGAAGCAGCCTGTGACAAGCGTTTGCTTTCTTCCATAAAGACTTTTCTCGCCTCGGCAGGAACGGCATCCACAAGAATAATGTTACCATTTTCATCAGTTTGAGTGGTAGGTTCGGACGAGACAAGGTTATCCTTATCAAGCAACACGTTCACACCACCTCTAATGAGGTTAGCACGCTGCAGATTGGAACAATCGGAAAAAGAGGAATAATCGTAATCGTTCATACATTCCCGGCAACGCTTGAGTGCGGCGACGAACTGTTGATAGGCGGTTGTCTTGATGTTCGGGTCGCCGTAGTTTTTCTTGTCACGTCCTGTATAGTCGTGCATGGCCTTTTTGAGAGCCTTGGCAATGCCGATGTAGTCCACTACTAAACCGCCGCTCTTTTCGGGAAACACACGGTTTACACGGGCGATAGCCTGCATAAGATTATGTCCTTTCATCGGCTTGTAAACATACATTGTGGCAAGCGATGGAACATCAAAGCCTGTGAGCCACATATCGACTACGATAGCGATTTTTAGCGGTGAATTGTTATCTTTGAACTGGCGAGCCAGTTCTTCTTTACGTGCGGCAGAGCCAATGATGTCGTTCCATTCTACAGGGTCTTGGTTTCCTTGCGTCATAACTACGCAGATAATATCTTTCCATTGAGGACGAAGCTCCATCAACTTTTTATATATGTCTATACCAGTAGCACGGTCAATCGCTACTATCATGGCTTTTCCGGTGAGCAAGTCGGCACGGTTGTTTTCATAGTGATTTATGATGTCCTTGCAAAGTGTGTCGATGGTTTGTGGGGCTGAAAGCAAGGCGCGTAGCCGTGCATTTTCACTCTTTGAACGTTTGATGTCCTGTTCGTCAGCACCTTCTTCCGCCAGTTTATCATACTCGTCATCCAACAATTTGAGCGTGTCCTCGTCCAAATCCAATTTTACCAAACGACTCTCGTAATAGACAGGCACGGTAGCACCATCTTCCACGGCTTGGGTCATGTCGTAGATGTCAATGTAGTTGCCAAACACCTCTCTCGTGTCGTTGTCGTCTTGTTCAATAGGCGTACCGGTGAAGCCAATAAAAGCCGCATTGGGCAGGAGTTTGCGCACGATAGCCGCAAAGCCGAGTTTCAGTTCTCCAGTTTGTGTATCAATCTTTGTCTTGGTGTTTGATTGTGTGCGGTGGGCTTCGTCGCTAATCACAATCACATCCGAACGGCTGGTGATGAGCTTATCACGGTCTTTGAACTTTTGGATATTGGCAAAGATTATCCCGTGGCTCTTGCGCTTTTCGAGCAATTCATAGAGGTTTTCGCCATCAGTAGCTTTGATTGGTTTTTGGCGCAAATAGTCGCTGCACGATGCAAAAGTGCTGTGCAGTTGGTCGTTCAAGTCAAGACGGTCGGTTAGCACAAGCAAGGTCGCACTAAGCAGATTTTTCAAGAGTTGGTGGGCATAGAACACCATCGAAAGGCTCTTGCCCGAACCTTGTGTGTGCCAGAATACGCCGATTTTTCCATCATTGCGTTGCAGGGCTTGTTTGGTACATTCAAGGGCTTTCTTCACGGCAAAATACTGGTGATAGCCAGCGAGTATGCGTATCTTCTTATCGCCACCCATTGTAAGGGTAAAGTTAGCAATTATATCAATGACCCGATGCTTCTCAAATATGCCGTTGAAGAATGTTTCAAAGTCGGCAAACGCCGTGCTTTCATAGCTTCCATCCGTGGTTTTCCATTCCATATATCGGTCAAGCGGTGCGGTAATCGTGCCTACTCGTGTGTCTGCCATATCACTTATCACGAGCATTTGGCAAGCAGTGAAAAGTTGCGGAACAATGCGCATATAGTTCTGCAACTGTTGGTGGGCTTCCTCCGAGTTCGTCACTTCACGGGAAGGGGATTTCAACTCAACAACGGAGATTGGCAGTCCGTTGATGAATACCACTATGTCGGCACGTTTGGTGGATTTGCCATTTGTAACCGTCCATTGGTTGGCAACCACAAAAGAATTGTTGTTGATATTGTCTGTGTCGATTATCTTGATATGGTCGCTACGCAATGAGCCTTGAGCGGTTTTGAAGGTCACATCCAGCCCATTTTGCAGCCAATCGGTGAGGGTTATGTTTGCACTTACCAAAGGTTGGCTGAATTGTTCTCTGATTTTGCGGATGGCTTCATCCACGGCGGCGACTTTGTCCGCTCCGTTTATAGCCAACATTGCCTTACGCAATGCTCCCGGTATGGTGGAATCGGTAAGTTCCCTGCTGGTATCTGCGTCAAGTTCCGGGCTATAATGGTATTCATAGCCCATATCCTTGAACAATGAGATTATCGTTTGTTCGTATGAATCTTCTGTGAAATGAAACGTCTTAGGCATAATAGGTTGGCATTAAATTATCATTTATCCGGCGGTTCAGCTCGATTTTATAATCAATAGAGGAAAGAATCTCCGTAATACGTTTCTGTTCTTCAAGAGGAGGTAGTTTTAATGACAATCTCTTTAAATCATCAATAGTAATTTGAGATTGAGCTGAACCAGTATCTAAATACCTTAGATTTGATAATTTGTATTTATAGTAAAAATATAGTGGCTCGCATATCTTATTATCCAATTCAACTGCTATCGATAAATTCGTTAGGAAACAATCCTCGCTGGAAATTTTAACATCGCCTGTTCCACCTACGCCACGAGCAACCACAATGATAGTTCCTTTGCGACAATTATAAGTTGTTGCAAATCCTACATTTCTATATCCAGACCAAATTGGATATGAACCGTTATTTTGCTTTGGAGGTAGTTTCCCATATTTCATATTGGAAATATCTCCTAATTTATATTCTTTCCACTGTTCCATAAATGAGAATTTAGCGGTTAAAATTATTGATTTTTAGTTCACCTGACATCAGCTTTGGGAGAAGTGAATCTCGCAAAGTGGTCAATTTGTTATTTTGAATGTCATTCCGCGTTATAACCTCCTTCATTTTCAGATAGAGGTTATTAAATTCGGCTACAACATCAGGTGTTGGATATATTGTTTTAATCAAAGAGAAATCGTCATATCCCAATGATTGTCTAACACCGCCAATAGCTCTTAATGCGACCTCATCTTTAAATACCGCAGTCCTTTTATAAAAGTCAAAGAAATAGTGGTAATTCGGTTCACACTTAAAGACAACATAAACCGGGCTAACGCAGCCGACAAAATCATATTCGTTTAATCCAATAGAACCGATGTTGATACGAGCTGGATTATAGGCAAACGACAACGGATTAACTATCAAATATTTCGACAAGTTTTTGCTAAACACTTGCTTTGTGAAATATTCCTCTGATAGAACCAATTCACCTGAATTTACAGGAGAAAGAACGGTTACATCTTCTCGATTACCAACTTTCTCAGTAACTTGTTTCGTAACTTCGCCCAAGCAAACAACCCTCCAACCTTTTGGTATCATTCCAAGTTCCGAATCCACAAATTCGCCGTCCTTGAATGGCTCGAAATCCACAAACCACGACTTGAACAACGCCTGTGCCTGCTGCTCTAAATTATCATTTATACGGCGGTTCAACTCGATTTTGTCATCAAAAGATGACAGAATAGACGAAATGCGTTTTTGTTCATTTATACTTGGTGCCATAAATGAATAATTCCTCATTGTTTCCAATGATACATTCTTAATTGTTGTGCCTGTAGCTAAATGTGTTATTGTATCTTTAAATTGTTGCGAGGCAATAACATAATATATAAAATTCAGGTCGAAATTATCTGCCACATTAAAGTAACAAGCACTTTTACCCAAAATGCATGCTTCTCCCTTATATTTTGCAACATTGCCGATTGTACCATTAATAGAAACCAATATAGTTCGCGGGGTTAGATTTTTTCTATACTTATTAGCTTCATATTCTGAAACACGCTTTGTTGAATCCTTTATCTCAATTTTTCCATCAACAAGATTATTCCCATTGATAAAAAACACAGTTCCATTTTCGTCATATTTTGGAGTTCCATGTAAACCATCACCCAAAATGGTAGTTACATCCTTTAATTGGTATTCTTTCCACTCTTCCATAAATGAGAATTTAGCTATTGGTTTGACCATCTAATTTAGCTTCTATCTCCTTGATGGACGGCATTGTGCCTTCCACCTTTTCGGGATATAGCTTTTCAAGCTCATATTCGGATATTCCGAGGGGCTGACTGCTTGATTCAAGCGCATATTGAGCCAGAGTGTTGCTCTTTTGTTTGCAAATAAGCAATCCTATCGTAGGATTGTCACGCCCTTCTTTGCGGAGAAGGTGATTGCAAGCCACAACATAACCGCCTAACTGCCCGACATCGGCAAAGTCAAACTCGCCTATCTTAACCTCTACCACCACATAACAGGACAGTTTTAGGTTATAAAAGAGCAAATCGATAAATTTTTCTTTTTCAGCAATTTGCAAGCGATACTCTTTGCCTACATAAGCAAAGCCTGTACCAAGCTCCAGCAAAAAGTTTGTGATGTTGGTAAGCAATGCGTCTTTAAGGGCACGCTCGTTGTATTTTCCTCGTAATTTAGTAAAAGAGAAGTTATAAGGGTCACGTGTTATTTCCTGCGCTAAATCACTGTCTGTATTAAGAAGTGTACTCTTGAAATTGGTCTGCGCTTTGCCGCTGCGTTCATACAGGTCTGTTCCCAGCATATTGAGCAACATATCCCTGCTCCAACCATTTTCCAAAGTCTGGCGGACATAGAACAGAGCCTTGTCGGACTCGTCCGAGCATTTGTCGATTATATAGCGATGATGCCCCCAAGGTACAGAGAATAAATCCGATTGCAATCTTTCCACAAGCTGTGGAAGATTTGCCTTTTTAGATTCTTCCACAAGTTGTGGCAGAATTGTAATCTGTTGGTTATAAAGCGAGTAAAAGCGTTTTGCGTAGCGGATTGAGGTTTCAGATAGTCCTTCAACATTGGGTAACTCATGGCGCAAGTCACGGCTCAATGTGGCGTAAAACTTACTGCCATACTTGTTGTCCGCTTGCTTTTCCTCAATGTCTTTGCCAAGCTCCCAATAAAAACGGAGCATTTCATTGTTTACCTTTACAGCCGCCTTGATTTGGCTACTGCGATAACGCTTTACGAGTTCCTTGACCCATAGCGTGTAATCTTTATCTAATATGCCGATTGATTTATCCATAACCTTATTATATTTCGTTTATTGTCAGTTCGCCAGACATCAGCTTCGGGAGAAGCGCATCGCGAATATTCTCTAATTTAGTAATTTCCAATCGTCTATCAATGATAGATTGAAACAACGGATTTATTCGAGCGTTAATTTCCAACATATTCAGATTTGTAGGAATAGCAACTTCTGCATTTTCAAGGTCACCACGCCTTATATGCCCCATTGTTACAGCTTTATCTTTTGCAATGAGTTTGAATTTCTTTAAATGACGGTTTGTCCAATAATAAACAAACCACCGTGGATAGTTTTTCAACGGAGTAACTTTAAATAAATGTTGGTTTAATCCACATTTACCTCCACACCAAACATCAACCATAAGAGTTCCAGACCATGAGAATATAATATCCTCATTGTCTATAATGTAATCTGCATCTATGGAATCCGAACAGCGGTCGCTACAATCATCGCATTTACGTTGTCCCAATTCTTTTATTTTAAGTACTGGTAAACTTCGTTCAATATCAGTTGCCGGAAATTTCTGCATTGCCAACCCGTTTAGATAGACGGCTATATCAGTCAAACATCCCATAATAGAATCTTCAAGATATATGCTTCCACTGTCAAAGTAGTGGTCGAACAATGCCTGCGCCTGCTGCTCTAAATTATCATTTCCACGCTTATTTTTGGGAAATGATGTTCTTCTGCCGTATGTCGAACAACACCACATGCTAATTTATGAATTTACGGTGTGAGAGTTTTACGTTGCTTTGATTAACCATAGCATAGTGCATGGTCGTGTCAATCTTGACATGACCAAGCAACCGTTGCACTTGTTCGACAGGCATACCTTTGTCGATAGCCATTGTAGCCAATGTGCGCCGGAACTTATGAGGATGAACACGTACAATCTTAGCCGAGCGGCCAAGTTTGCGCAGACGTGTTTCCACGCCCGAAATACCCAAACGCTTGTGCGGCTTAGCCAATGAAACAAAGAGTGCCTTATTTCGGTCTTTGCGAGAAGCCAAGTATTGTTGCAGATGTATCTTTGCCCGGGCATTAAAGTAAACGATACGTTCCTTGTTCCCTTTGCCGAAAACAATACATTCACGCTCGTTGAAGTTGATGTCCTCACGGTTAAGTTTCACCAACTCGCCCACACGCATACCAGTGGAAGCCAATATGTCAATGATGGCAAGGTCGCGGATTTCGGTGCAACTGTCACGGAGCTGTTCGATATTCTCATCGCTCAATACCTCTTTTACTTGTGTTCCGGTCTTAACCTTGTGTATTCTGCGGACGGGGCTTTTGATGATGTAATCTTCTTCTTCAAGCCAAGCAAAGAATGAAGAAAATATCCGGCGGATGTTGTCGATAGTTACACGGCTTGACTTGTTCTTCCGCTGGAACACGGCAAGATAGGCCCTGATGTCCTCGGTGGTGTAATCTGTTACCTTTTTAGGCATCTTTTTGAACAACTGCCGAATGGTAGAGCCATAGTATTTGATAGTCGGAGTGGTGCAGCCCTCCACTTGTTTTGCAGACAAGAAGATGTCAAGCAGACGGTCATTCGACACTGCATTTTCATGCAATGTCTCGCCGTCCTCGGTAATAGTGTACTGGCTTACAACCTGAAGCAATACGCTATTAAGGTGAGCTACTTGTTCAAAACTTAACACTTCTGCCATTGCGGTGCTGATTTCTTGGATTAATTTCTCTTTCATATCTTCGTTATTTTTGGGTGAACATAACGAAGAGTAGAAGTTTTTTACTTAACGGTAAAGCCAATTCTTGCCAACTGCTTGCGGATTTCATTTTCAAGTGTATGCGATTGGGCGAACAAATCCGACAGTTCGGAAGTAAGCCTCTCCATCTTCTCTTGGAACGGTTCACCGTCATCCTCCACTTCCGCAATGCCAACGTAACGACCGGGAGTAAGGATAAAGTCTTGCTTTTCTATATCCTCAATGGTTGCAATTGCAGAGAAGCCTTTTTCAGTTTCCAGCGTTCCGGCACGGAACTGTTCAAAGGTTTCTGCAATCCGTCCGATGTCATTACCGTGGTCTTCGGTTTCTTCACCACACGACAGTTCACGGTGTGTACGGTCTTTCATATAGCCCATGTTGCGAGCGTCAATGAAAAGCGTCTTGCCCGGTTGAGCCTTTTTCTTCGTCAAGAACCAAAGGCAGCAAGGTATCTGCACATTATAAAACAACTGCGACGGCATAGCTACAATGCCCTCTACCAAATCTGCATTGACAATGTTTTTGCGGATTTCGCCCTCTGTGCCTTGCTGTGAGGAAAGCGAGCCGTTGGCAAGCACTAATCCGATGCGTCCGTTGTCCGCCAAGTGATAAAGCATATGCTGCATCCAAGCAAAGTTGGCGTTGCCCTCCGGCGGTATGCCATATTGCCAGCGAGGGTCGTCACGCAGTTGGTCGCCGCCCCATTTGGAAATGTTGAACGGTGGATTAGCCATGACGAAATCCGCTTTGAGGAACGGATGTTTGTCATCGTGGAATGAATCGCCGAAGCTGTCGCCAAAGTTAGCCTCAATGCCACAAATGGCAAGATTCATTTGTGCCAATTTCCATGTGTTGCTGTTGAGTTCCTGCCCGTAAACAGAAATTTGGTTGATATTACCTCGGTGACGTTCGATAAACTTACTACTCTGTACAAACATACCTCCCGAACCACAAGCCGGGTCAAAGATTTTTCCTTTGTAGGGTTGGATAACCTCAACAATGGTGCGGACAACACATGATGGAGTGTAGAACTCACCGCCTTTCTTACCTTCTTCACGAGCGAACTCTCCAAGGAAGTATTCATATACACGCCCGAGCACATCACGGGCTTCTGTTCCTGTGAAATGCAGGTTGTTTTCAAAAATATCAATTACATTGCCCAAGCGGCGTTTGTCGAGTTCTGGACGGGCATAGTTTTTCGGGAGAATGCTTTTAAGCTGCCTGTTCTCCTGCTCCAACGCTTCCATTGCTGTATCAATGACAACTCCTATTTCAGCAGTAAGCGAAGCCTTGACGATTTTATCCCAACGGGCATCTGTAGGAACAAAAAAGATGTTGTCACCGATATATTCATCAGGGTCTTCCTCAAAGCCGGCACCCTCTGCTACAAGTTCATCGTGCTTAACTTTGAAGCAGTCGTTGATGTATTTTAAGAATACAAGTCCGAGCACTACACTTTTGTATTCGGCAGCATCAAGGTTGCCGCGTAATTCGTTTGCTGAATCCCACAAAGTTTGCTCGATGGTCTTCTTTGCTACATCTTTTGTTTTTGCCTTTTTTGCCATGGTCGTATATAAAAGTAAAACTCCATCACTATCCCTGCGAGGCAGACCAAAGCCTATAAGACAGCGAAGGAGTTTCGTATGTTATTTATTCTTATTCTTCAGGTCATTAGCGCAGTTGCTTTTTCAGTCACAAAGGTAATGCCTTTTCGTGGATTTTCTTGTATAATTCAAAAAAAGTGTATGTATGCACAAAATATAAACACTTTGCGATGTAGGTTTGGTGTCTGCTTATTTCAAGATTGCTCATTAGTATTTTGGTAAGATTACTTCAGAAAACCACACTAAATTCTATAAATATACTATATTTGCGAAGGCTTGTATAATGAGCCCCAATTAATGTGGAACATAGAGCGCAGATAGCACTGGAATGTGAAAGAACAGCCTATATTGAAGTTCCAAGAGAGTTAAGAATTAATAAAAGCGTTAAATATTCGCCCTTCAGAATGTACCATTAAAGATTAAGGCCATATTTCTGATTTATTACATACAAGATATTGAGTAACAATCGGTTGTAAATACCTTTTTAGTATCAGTCGTTTTTTCAAACCTACATTCCCTTTCCAATTCCTTCCATTGCTCTTCAGTTGGAATTTTATACTTATCAGCCCTCCCATAAGGCAGATACATTATATTACCATTTTCTCTTTCATAATCAGCCGACCACAATGTGCCACTTGACAATCCCAAATCGACATATTCAGTTTTATTATCACGCAAATCAACCGGTATTTCTTGCTGACGCTCACAATACCCGTCACGATAACCATCTGCATATGCTTGCGCAATAGCCTTGGCCATCAATTCATTCATTTTTTCAGCAGCATAATTTTCTGCTTTTAGAGATAATTCATTCATAATACTTTAACAATACTTCGGTAAATTTTTACCGAAAAATTAAAAGTTAAACAATAGAACCGGCAAAAGCTGGTTCGGAAACAC
>ENA-UEPS01000820-UEPS01000820.1-human-gut-metagenome-genome-assembly--contig:-NODE-820-length-21529-cov-4.747390_pt1 | contig 21529 bp, 24 predicted proteins | sample MGYA00242904_ERZ507924 | MGnify/ENA primary metagenome ERZ507924 (study PRJEB26167, sample SAMN06115422) | human gut metagenome | host: Homo sapiens | place: China:Sichuan | collected 2014-10-16...
TTGTTGTACTCATCCGCAAACTCATTGTGCAGAGTCGTCGTGTTGAGCACAATGCCGGGGTTCAGAACGACATCGAGTCCTTCTTTTTCCAAATCGTTTGCAGTTGTGATGGTGAAAGGCGCAGTCATCTGCCCTAAGAAATTGATCGTCAGGTTTGTTGCGTTTTCAAATGCATTCGCAATTTTGTCGGTGACGCTAACAATCAAAGAAGCGCTGAAATAATCGTCGTCAAGAGCAAGATTGCCGCTTTCGACATTCAGCCCGGATTTGATCTCATCTTTAACTGCGCCAACGGTAGTAGCAGAAAGCACGGTGGTCGGAAGCTGTACGGTGCCTGTTTCGGCATCTGCCGCGTCGATTCGAATGGCCTCAGTCGTGACTGAACCGAAGATCTGATCCGCGCTCGTCTGAAGGACACCGCCCTTCAGATTGATGCTATCGGCTTTTCCGTCAAGTTCGATCTTGGCAACATCGAGGACGCCGCCCGCCATAATGTTGACCGTTGTGTCGCTGTTGACTACGCCCGCAATAACCTGCGTTAAATTATCTTTGTAGTGGGACTTAACTTCCGCAGAATCCTCGTTATCAATCACCGGAGTCTTATTGCCGCCGGAGATGTTAACGGTGTTATTGCCGAGGAGACCGGTAACGTTACCTTCGGAATCGCGAACTTCGGAAGCATCAAAAATACCGCCCTTTATGTTGAGCGTGGAATCTGCAAAGAATCCTTTATCAGCCTTGAAGTGTCCGCCCAACTGGTTATAGACGGAGTTCTTTGCATCGAGCTCGGCAATATTGAGATTGCCCTTGTTAAGGTTAATCGTTCCCTCGTTGGACACAACCTTCTGAAGGTTGCTGTCTCCATCGGAAGTGAACTGACCGCCGGTCGCGATTTGCGTCAGAGCGATATCCGAGGTGTTTCCACCGGCATTGACAAATTCTCCGCCGTTAAGAACCAGCTGATCGGCCTTGACTGAACCGGCTGCTTGGTTAAGGAAGCGGTCGTTTTCAGCCAGAACAAGGTTTCCGGCCTCGACGGTGCCTGTATTTTCAGTCTTGGCTGCGGCAAATTCAGTGACTTTTACCGTACCGGCATTGTTCAGTTCTTTTAATTGAACCGTTTCAGCGTCAATCGAGGCATCCTGCCGGACATCTGCCAGAGTCACATCCTTAGAACCGACGGAACCGCCCTGAATCATGCCCTTCAGTAACATGAGGTTTGAAAGCTCAAGGTGCCCTTCATTGGCAATACCGACGTCGGAGGCGTCAGCCATTTCAATCTGAGTTGTCCCTGAGTCTTTGAACTGATCGGCTTGGGCAGAATTTTGTACCTGACCGCCGGTGATATTCAAACCGTTCAAAGCTAAGGAGCCGTTGTTGCCAACCGTGCCGCCTGTGACATTCAGCGCATTGGTATTTTCCATTGTGCCGTTGTTGTTGAGTTCACCGGAAGCAACCGTCACGCTCGCAGTTCCGTCAACTTTGAGAGTTCCGTCATTGGTAACGGTTCCGTTAAGTTCGGAGGCTCCTTTAAGACCTGCAATTGTCAGGACAGCATCCGCAGCATTCGTGACAAAAGATCCTGCTTCTGTCAGCATTGAATCCACTTTGGCAAGTGCGTTATTAATGAAGCTGCCCGCCGTTGCATCCTGAACGGGTGTTGCGGCTTGAACGGTAAGTTTTGCAATGTCCACTTCGCCGCTGTTGGTCATATCACCGGCAACAGTTAGCTCATCCGTAACGGACAGTTTGCCCTGATTTTCCAGCGATCCACGAATGCCGTAAGTTCCCGAAGCACCGGCAAGAGCGTTACCGGAAACAGTCAGTTTTCCGGCTGTCAGTTCAGCACCTTGCTTATTAACAGAACCGTATTCGCGTAGTGTCAGCTCATTAAAGGCTGCTTGACCGTTGTTTTCCACGTAGCCGCTGATGTCGGCAGTACCGATCTCAAAGGTTCCGTAGTTAACAAACGAATTATTGGTGTTGCGGGATGCAATATTTTGAGCTTTGAAAATACCGTGATTGCTCATCGCGCTGCCGTCAACAGCCGTATAGGTGCCGACAATCAGCAGAGTGGCTGTGTCATCGGCATTGCCGATAACCAATCCCTCTTTATCATTGCCGTAACCGGCAGAGCCGTTGTTCAGCACGTCAACAGTGAACTCGCCATTTTTGACAATCACCTGACCACCGGCACCTCCGAGAGCGGGATTCGCAGGGGATACTCCAATGTTTAACTCACCAAGATGGCCTTTTGTTTCAGAAGCAGAACCGTAAGAACCAAGTGTTAGTTTGGAAGGAGTGACGGAACCGTCAATGTTTTTGTTGCCGCCAACCCAAACGGCACCGTCTGCTAATTCCACCGGAGCGAGATTGGGATTGGGCTGGGCCTGACCAACCAAAACGAAGTGGCTGCCATTATTAATATAGAGGCCGTCGGTGACGCCGGTAACATTCATAAAGCCCATGTTTTGGTTCAAAACATTCGGCGTGCCGGATGTCGGAATAATGACTGCGCTGCGGTCATTAACGCCGACAACTAAAGAAGTTGCGCCCGGATTGGCAGCGCTTTCGTTGGAAAGCGTTTCATTGGCAAATGTTGCATAAGCCTGTCCGCCGTTCGCTGTGGCCTTAATGGAATTAGCCAAATCAACATTGAATCTCTCGGCTGCTTTGCCGTTAAACGCAACTTCAAGCTCTCCGTGACGATCCGCAGGAACGTCTCCGATGGCTACAAGTTTGTTTACTGCATCCCCGGCCAGTGCTGCGCTGTAGGAGGCGTCGTCAAACGCGACTGTGCCCCACTTAAAAGCAATGCCTTCGGCTACTGAATCAATAACGTTTCCTATTCCGGTCACAATCTGAGGATTGCTCGAGACTTCCACTTTGTCGTCCGGGTTTGCCGCATCAAGATTCAGCGTGCGGTAATCAAGATCGGCAAAGACCTGATTGAGAGTGGTAGAAAGACGTCCGCCCTGCAAGTTAGAGGTCTTATGACCGGTCATTGCAATTTTTTCGGTTCTCAGCGTTGCGCCCCGGTTGATATTCACGACAGAAGAACTGTCCAGTGTGCCGACCGTAAACGTTGCTGCATCATTGGAACCCGAGCCGGAACCCAAATTGTAGGTGTTGCCCGAACCAAGAACTGCGTGTTCAATCGTACCGCCCGTAAGTTCCACCGTTGAATTGGAGAACCATCCTGAAGGACTGGAAAGGCTTCCTGCCGTCTGGACATACTTAATGTTGTCAGCTTCGAGGCTTCCGACATTAATTTGTCCGGCGTTTGTGAATGTGTCATTTCCCAGACCGGCGCGTTTGAAAACAATCAGCCCGTCACCGGTTATGGAGCCGGAGTTGTTCAAAGAACCGCCGAAAGTAAATGTTCCGGCATTCTTAATGGAACCGGTATTGGTAATGCCTAAGCCGCTGCCGTCAGCAAAAATATCCGACACACCGCCGTAGGCTTCTGCTCCCGCAGTATTGATAAATTCACCCGCAATCGAGCCTGTTCCGTAATACGCCAATCCGTTATTCGTCTTGGTGCCGCCTTCGGAAACTGTCAGATTCTTTAATTGTTCCGTGGCTTTAGCAACGGCTCTTGCTACGGCTCTGAGACGCAGCGGGGAAGCGGTGAATGTTTTCTGAGCTTTGTCTCCATTAATGAAATAACCGCCCTCATTGACGACAAGTGAGTCGGCTATCAAGGTTCCGTTATTGGAAACGGAACCCCCGGATAAAATCACCAGCTCGGAGTCATTACCGCTAAATTCGGCAATTGCACCGGGTGCATTGGCGAGAAGGCCGGAAACCTGAGTCTTTCCGGTTGCTTTCAGCGTATAAGTATTGCCGATGGTTCCGATGTCTCCCGAGCCTCTGGAACCGATATGCGTATTGAAGAGACGAATTTCACCCGGATTTTCAAGCGTACCGAATACTGTCGAATTATCTAACGCCTCCATGTAACCAAAATTACGGAGTGTTCCGTTGACATTAACGGTATTGGCAATTAACCGGGCGCCTTGGCTGTTCTGCAAGGTTCCGTCTATATCCGCAGTGCCGACTAATTTGGCGTTGGCATTATTAATAAATCTGCCGCCGAATTGGGTATTGCCGTTGACTGTTAATTTGCCGTTGTTGTGAACCTCTGCACTGTTCCAGCCGTTTAAAGCTCCGAGGATAGTTTCACCGTTATTTTCAAGAACGGCTTTATCAGTGAATGTCGCGTTATCGCTGCGGAATATAGAGTTTTTATCTACTGTCGTCGTACCTCCGGCGGAGGAGTGATTCTTGACAAGATAATCACCGGCAGCGATCTTCAATTCTCCGCCGTTGGACAGATTGACCTCTGCGGCCTGACCCTGATAAAGGGAAGAATCCTTAATGCCGAGACTGCCCAGAATCAGTTTTGCACCGTCTCCTACAGCAGAAATAACTTTTTCGGCAAGATTGAATCGGTTTCCTGATCCGTCGGATTTACCGCCGATCAACGTCAGTTCTTTTCCGTCCTGAATTGTAGTGCCGGTTGCTTCATTGATACCGGTAAAGCCGGTGTTGTTCCGCAGCCCGGAATTACCAACAACCACAGCTCCGTTTTCAGCCTCGAGCTTGCGGTCTACGAAAATGACATCGCGAAGGTGTTCAACATTGTCATAAAGTTCGTTGGTTTTTGCGACCGTGAGCTTATCATCATGTGAAACGCCCGCTATCGTGCCTTGGAACTCAAGGGTCGTTGCACTTCCAAACTTAGTTTTGAATGCCTTTGCCAAGTCGTCGGCTTGAGTCTGGGTAAGGTTCACGCCGGTAATGACGACTTTTCCGCCGGTAAACGAAGCGTGATCGGCAAGCGTTTGAGCGACTGATCCGGGCAAATATTTCTGGAAGAAATCTGTCAGGCTGGTGCTCACTTCTTGAGGAGTCGCCGAACTTAGGGCGACATAATGAAGATCCTGCTGGCCCGTGGTTCCGAGACTGTCGAAAACGTCCAAGGCGTTATTCGTCTGGATTGTCCCGGAAGAGGTCAGGCGTCCGTTTCCGAATTGGAAGCCGTTCTGGAAATTTACGCTGCCGGTATTGTTTAAATTCCCGGCAATTGTGAAGCGGTTCGTTTCCGTCCAGTTGCCGCGATTGTTCAAAGTACCGCTGCTCGAAAGGTTTCCTCGGCTGGTGAGTTTGCCGGTCATGGTCAGCGTCCCGGTATTGTTCAGGGAGCCGTACAAATTGGCATTACCGATTGTTAGGTTTCCGCTGTTGGTGGAGGAACCGTTGGACTGGTTGAAGTTGGTAACTGTCAGTGCTCCTTTATTTGTCAACGAGCCGTTAGACTTGTTCAGTGTTCCGATTCCATATGAACCGGCTGAAACTAAGACTGATCCTCCGACATGAGTAAGGACGGATAGGTTTCCGACCGAACCACCCGCCAAATTCAAACTTTGACCTACGGAAAACTTGCCTGAATCAGCACCTACGACAATTGTGTCATTATTGCCAAGAGTTCCTCCGCTGACCGTCAAGGTGCCGTTAATGTGGAAATCATTAGTCCCGCCCTGTTGAAAATATCCTCCGGCTTGAGTTACGTTGTTGAAAGTACCGTTTAAAGCATTAGGTGAGTCAAAAATGAATGTGCCTGTGTTTACGAGATTGTTGATTGAAAACGATCCGTACGTTCTTCCAGCTTGAGGACCGCCGTAGGAGACAAGGCGTCCGGAGTTGTAAACAGTCCCTCCGACATTGAGGCTTGCGTGAATTGTCGGGTCGTTACCGCTTCCTCCGTTACTGATAAGAGAAAGCTCGGAATCACTGGAAATGTTTAAGTCTTTAGAAATATTCAGAGCACTATAGATATTTCCGCCTTCGTCGCCATTGTGAGCGATGTGTACCCAAGAATTGTTGTTGATATTGAAGTTTCCGTTGACAGTCAACGTGTTACTAAGGGAGCTGAAGTATCCTGCTCCAATGGAAACACAAAGGAAAGAACCTCTGAAATTTCCGTCTCGGCCCAAGTTCCAAGTCAAATTTCCATTGATGGTATGACTATCGGCGAGTGCCGGGCCTCGGCCTTGAAAATGGAATCGGGAGTCTTTTCCCACTACATCTCCGTTGATCGTCACGAGGGCGTAAGCGGGAATCTGAGCTGCCATTAAAAGCGAAGCTGCAAGAACAGCCTTCGTTTTACCTTGACAAACAGAAGACATCGCCTCGGATACGGCAACAAAACATCCCCGTTTCCGATTCCAAACTTTTTTAAAGATTTTGTTCATAGATCCTCCTCGGGATTTATTCTTTATTCGGCTTTGGCCGTTTCTTTCGGCGTCGGGGTCAGAACCAGAGAAAGCACTCCAAAAGCAGCTCTTTCTTCAATGCGGGCATGAACTTCGCGCTGTCCTTTGAATTCAATGAAATCTTTCTTCGACTCAAGAGCTTTATCTTTGGGTTCTTCAGCCGGTTCTTCGGATTCACGCTTATCAAGGGCTTTTTTCAGGTCTTCAATTTGCTGGCAGTTGGTTCCCGGATCATCGACTTTGAAATCAATGACGAGATTGGTTCCGCTCTTCAGGTAAAGAGCAAGACGCTGAATAAAGATTTTTTCTGACATTGTTTTTCCTCCTTAAGGAAATGAAGTTGATTTGGGAAAGGGTTTTCGGAAACCGAAAGCCTTTTCCTAAGGAAACTGAGGAGGAAAAAGGGCGCAAAAAGCCGAACCGTCCTTAAAGAAGGAAAGTCCGCAACTTGAGATTTGTCTGTTGTTCATAACTTCGTTTTCAAAAAATCTGGCAGGACTTTTGTGCAATCTGTTACGAACAATCAAGGGAAAGTTGAGCTTTCACCGCACTTTCCTTGCGGGGCAGGACTTAAAATTGGGGTGTCCGGGACGGTTAACGTGTCCTGCCAAGAACATTAACCAACTTCTTTTTAGAAGCAGATTGCTGTCCCGGACATAAACTTTGCGACTACATATCTATGCGGTCTCTAATTGAGAGAGCAGCCAGGCCTGAAGGATTCCCAAATCTTCAGACTGTTTCTTATACGTCCGACCTTTTTTCTTTACCCGGGCCTCGTATGTAAAAATTGCTTTGAGCCCTTTGAGTCCTTGGACTTTCCGTTCGGATACCACAGAAATTTCCGCGTTTTTGATTTCTTGATTGTTGATTCTCATTGTCTGTTCTCCTTGTCTGGATGCTCTGAAAGTTACGACTTCAGGCAGATCCTAGGTTGACCTAACAATATCGGCTCCTTTTTTGGCCTCTTCTTTTTCTGAAAGCTGCTCTTTCAGTTGTCTTATCGCATATTTGAGGCCTCCTAAATACCCATTCAGGTCATCGATAATCTCCAAATTTTTCGGGTCTTCTAGCTGAAACGGTTTGGCTTCTTGTCCGAGGCCTGATAAACCACGATTAATTCGTTTGATTTTTGAACCGCATTCTCTAAGCCCGTTAGCCAGTCTCACGCTGTTGGACTCTGCTGCCGGGGCGCCTTTTTGCAAGAATCGGAAGTTCTTTTTATCTCTATAGAAGCTCCCGCTGTTCCCGATACACTGTTGGAACCAGTTGAGAAAACCAGTCAAGCGTCTGCATTCTGTTTCCAGCTCATCGATGACAGAGGACAAAATATCCAACGAACTGTATAGATTTTCACTTCTGACAAAAGAACCGATTCGGACAAGGTTGGAACCTATTTGTCCTAGCTGATCGAAATTTGAGGAATATGAGTATGGATCACTGGTTATACGATAATACTCAGAGCGGTTAACGATTGGTATTTCCTTATGTGAGATCAGCCCGAGATATTTACCGATAATCTGAAGAGCGGTTAAGAATAGCTCCCTCTCTTCCCATTCCATCACAATGCGCGGAAGCCAAAAGTCATACTCTTCTGTTTCTTCAATGACCTCAAGAACGCCTATTAAAAAGTCTTTTGGTCCGCAGGTGCAAAGAATAAAGCAGCTGTAATACTCCTTTTCTTCCGGAGGATTTTTCTCCAGTTCTTCAATTGTTTTTTTGCACAACTCAACCAAAAAATGCATCTGGCCCCAAGAAGGAGCTTGATGATCTGCAATAGTGCTGCGCAACTCTTTAAAACCGGGATTCAAGTAACGGTTGCTGAGATTGCAGCTCATCGTTCTAACGCGATCTTCCATTTTGCCTATCTCTTTTTATTGTTATTTCTCTAACTCTTTGATATACATGGTGTTTTTGGTGCTCCTAAGGAGGGGTAGAATGATTGGTGAGCAGTGCAATATTTTTGCCAAAATCAACACTGCTCACTGATAAATTACTTAACCTTAACCTCTTTAGGAGCATAAAAATGAACGAAACGACATTTACGTACAACGAACTGAAAATCTTGGCCCTCATGGCTGCATTGATGGTTTCTGGTAAGGTAAAAGTTACAGTTCCAGAACTCATGCAAGGGTATGAAAAGGATCGCGAAAACGTTGCAGTGCTTGATCGAGAACTTTCCGGAGCAGTCCAAGTCTTAAAGTTGTACATGTCTTCTCTCAAACTAGATCAAAACGCATAAAGCCGAGCAATTGATTGTTCATATGGGCGACAATTCCTGTCTTGGTGGCCTCCGAATTACTCAGAAAACGCTGGATAATCTTCGAAAATTGTTGCCCTTCATCGCTTTGGCTGAATTGCTCTAACTTATTGCTAAATTTTTGGATGTCCCGGGTCATTGCCAGAAGGTTGTAAAACTCCTTAACCGGATTGCTGCTTCCGCAGTCTTGAGCTAAAAGCATTAGAAGTGTCTCAAATAAATCTTTGGCTGAAAGGCTCCAGAATTCTTCTTCCGGGCTCTTGTTGACAAAGAGCTTTTCAGAAATATCATTCGCAAGGGCCACTCTGCTAGCTTCACTCATGTCTTCTCCGCAGCCGCAGCAAGCAAAGTAGTTAAGGAGCATGCCGGAAGCCGCAAGCTTGTTTTTGCAGCCTGCAATAATTTGTTTTTGCTTCAAAAGCTCTGACTCACGAGAATCGTCCGTAATGACCTTATTTACAGCTTGTCTAAAAGCTTTTTCAAATTTCTGTTGTTTCATTTTTTCTCCTTCTACTGCTTCAAGCTCTTTGTTTTATTAGTTTTTTCTATTTTTGGGGTGCTCCTAAAGAGGGGTAAAATAATCGGTGGGCGGTGCTTCATTTTTTCCAGAACGGTTCAGCTTTTCACTCTTACCCTGACTCATTCTCATAGCAGCTCCCAGCAGGCTCGAGAATACTGTTTGAATGCTTCAACCAGCTTATTAGAAGGATGGCATTGTTCCGGATATTCTTTGCGTAAAGGAAGAAGTCCTGCCTGGTAAGCCCTAACTTCCGCAGACTCATGGATGCAGGAGTCGTTAATCAGCTCATAGGCGCAGGCCCTATCGGCCTCCTGCATCTTAGGCGAGGTGCTTTTAAGCATGATTTCAGCCTCGATGCTTCGGATCTTATTTAGTTGAACCAATAATTTCGATTCAATTTCAATTACTTCACCCATCAATCCGTCGGCTTCAGCCATGCAGCGGAGACGTTCCTGATTAAGGGATGCAAGTTTTTTGAACTCTTCGGAGGGCAAAACGTCCTTCAGGATTTCAATCGGTTCTTTGGGAAATTCTTCTTTAGTGGGAAACATTATTACTTCTCCTTTGTCTTGTCCTCATTTTGATGAGAGGGGCTGAGTCTTAAAAGGTCAAAATCATCAATGTGTTTAACCCGTCCCGAGCGATAAGCTTCCAGAAGCGGCTTCATTAAAATCGCTTGCGCTTCGGGCGTAAAAACCGGATGCATCGTGTCGCAGATGTAAGAATTAGATTTAAACCGATTAATAAACAAATCCCATTTTCCTTTGAACGTCCTTCTCATTGCAGACGGGATCGTCGCATCGTCTAATATGCTGAAAAAACAAACTTCTCCGTTTTTCCAGTACCAAAAATGCTTATTTTGTAAGTCATTGAGGGCATTTTGCATATCCGAGTAAGGCACATAACAGTAAGAGAAGCCAGTGAAGCAACTTTCATTGGAGACCCAGCAGTTATTAACGTAATAACCATCATTGCCGGAGCCGTTATCAACACAGCAGCGGATAACCGACATGAGGATGCCTTTTTCCGTATCTGTTAAACAAGAACAAAGCTTTGAAGCATGAAGGCCGACTGTAAAACCATTCTTACGGTCTTTTTTAAAATCATCTTGAAACCAGACTTGATTGTCTTTCCTGACCTCTTGCGCCTGAATCTCTCCCTCCTTGGCTCGTCCCCTCTTAGATCTGAGTCTTAGATCTGCCAGTTTGTCGTTTAATGCTCGGATTGACTTTGTATGGCAAGACTGGGTGAAACTATTCATCAGGATTGCGGCTGATAATACGATTATGCAAAAACTGTTTAAAATCATGCCCCCTCCCTAGCGGCAGTGAGATCCGAAAGGGCAAGCGTGAAAGTGACACCCCATCGCCTTGTGCCACCAATCATCTTCTGAGAGTTCATCGGAATAAATCTCAGGAAGGGCGCCTGTCAGTGCCTTGACTTGCTGTAAAACAGTACAAATGTCCATTGCAGCTCCTCGGTTCCCTTACCAATGCACGCGAGTCCAATTTTTGCCGTTGATGAAAACGTCAATCGCTCGTCTGGACTGGTATTTCTGCCAAACAACTTCCTCGTAAACTTTCACCGGCCGGTAACATGTTGTGCTGTATGAACTGTCTCCGGAACTGTCATAGCAGCTGTAAGCTTCATAGGCCGTGCCTTGGTATCCTCTTACGCACGCCTTAGTCCCACCCCAATGACCGGCTGAGTCTTCGGTGGCCTTGAACCAATGTTCTCCGCCCCAGTTGTAGTCAGCATTGTTTTTCCTCAGCAGTTTGTTTTGACGCCGGTCGGTCTTGAACTGATTGCTGTCATTAATGTTGCCTTCGACAATCCATCCTTGAGGAGCATCCTCCATGCCTTGCAAAGAGCATGGATCAAAGCCGTCACTAAGCTGCTTGGCATAGTTGCCGTCTCCGGCCATCGGGCAGGACGGAAACTTGCATGGGTGACGCCAAGAAAGACAATCAAAAAGTTTGTCAATCGGAGGACGGCATTCAGAAACAGCGCGGGGGCCGTTTGGATTAGCCAAACAGAGGAGAACTTCACATCCCCAGCGATCATTGCCGGTCATGATGTCGATTTTGGGCATCCCGGGGATTTTCGAGTAATCCGTGTCTTCTGCTAAGGCATGAAAACCGATTGCAAAAAGGCCGCTGCTGACAATGGCAGCCGTCAAAAGTTTTTTAAGTTTTGGGATTTGATGGATTGTTTTCATTATTGAGCCCTCAAAACATGATAGACAGAGGTCTCCGAAGGGAAGAATAGAATTTAGTTTGCGTAAATAAATATCTAATCAACCCTCGGAGGAAAAAAATGGGTGAACTCTCAACCGTTATTTCTGTCGGTGGTATTGCTGCATTGGTTACACTATTTTTTAATAGTTTTAAAGGCGGATATGAAATTCGCAGAAATATGTTTAGAGTCTCTGCAATGGCTGATAAAAATATCGGAAAATGGCACCGAAAAGTTCTTTTATCCATGTCAGCCAAAGACGAACAGGTCATTGTGCTGTCCATTACAAGTATCTCAGGAAGGTTCCTTTCAAACACCGGTGAAATTGTCAAGCGGATAGAACTGAATAAAACTCTCATAGCTCATTCTCCTGCTTGGCAATTTGTAGTGGATTACCTACCCGATAGGTGGGAAACCCAAAAAGTGGGCCGGATAGATGTTTTTGTTCAAGCTGAAACCAGCATGAACTTTCGCTGTTATTTTTCTTTGCAGGAGTTTCAGTTGTCAGAGGTTCACAAGGTTCTTTCAGAGCTAAAACAACAAGAGCAATAAAGCAGATAAGAGCCCATGCTTTTAAAAATGATTCGATTAGATAGTCTCTTCCTATCGACCATAAGAAGAAAGCTATGGCTAGTGGCGCAAAAGCTCCGAGCAAGTAATAAAGCCAATCCATATCTAGCCTCCTATACCTATCGCAGTAAGGAAGCCGCGAACACAGAAATAGAAAGTGCAGATGAGCCCAGTAACGAACGATATGGAAAAAAAGAATTTGCAGGTTATTACGAAATTATCTAAAAACGAATCGGAAGAATTGACCGAATTAATCACCACCAGTAATAGAAAAAATGATGAAAAGCCGGCACCCATCAAATAAAAGAACGCTAACATTTAGTTCCTCCATTTTCTCCAATCATTTTTTGGCAGTCCGCGGCCCTTAGGAATAAGAAACAGCGCCGCTGGCCGATCCGGCCAGACCGTGTTCTGAACAAATGGGAAGAGAATTCTATGCACAAATACTGAGACCAAGCAATAAACCTCGAAGTAAATGCTTGCAGCAGCATAGTTTTCAGACACGCACGCGGCGCTAAAAGGACTTTAGCTTTCCCTAAAGCCCCGAGGAAAAGGGGGCTCCGAGGATAAGAATAAAATTTAGTTTGCAAAGATAAATATCTATTCCACCCTCGGAGAAAATCTAAATGAAAACAACATTGGTAAAAAGGTTGCTGATAGGCGCAGGTCTTGTCTTCTTTTGTCTGTTTTTCGTCTGGACAGAATTCCCAGCTGCGGTAAATTTTCTCTGTACTGCAATGTCTGCTTTGTGTGCTTTGTTTTCTGCCTTTGTCGTAGCTGAAATGGGAGACGAAAGAAATCAGACGGAGCAAAACAGATTTAATCCTGAGTCGAAAACCTTTAAAAGTAGGGAAAGAAGAATAAAAGTCAGGGTCATCAGGACAAAAAAGAGATTCCATCTTCTTGAAGACCAGTCCCGCGCAAGACTGAGATCGAGACAAAAGTAAATACTTGCCAAAGAGATGCTTCCGTAGAGAAAAATAATGAACTCGGCAGCGTAGTGAGCTTTCAGTGTTTCGTAAAACCCGCAGGGGATCGCCCCTTCCAGCAAGGAAAGAAGTCGGTCTTGATTTTTCAACATCAAGCAAAATGAGGCTGACGGGAAGAGAAAGATTCCCAATAAGGTTTTCCTTATGGACGATTTTTCTGTTCCGGAAGAGGTGAATAAAACAAACAGAGAGCATCCTATAGTCGATAGCAGAAGCCAGTTCATTTCTCATTTTTCCTTCAATGCTTTCAAAGAAGGTTCTCATAGCGATACTCCCTTCAGCCCTGCCAGTCCGATAATTAGGATCGAGAGTCCGAGCAATAACAAGAGAGGAGCTGCACAAAAAACTGGCTCATGCTTTTGGAACAAAAACAAAGGCGCAGCGGCTATACAGGCTAAGCCGAGTATCGTTAAATAGAATGCGCTGGTGACGTGCTCCATGGTTCTCTCTTGGGTTTTTAGTTAGTTATGCGGGGGAAGATTTTTGAAAAATAATTACACGAGAGTGCTTGTTTTCTTTTTTTCTTCCCAACGCAGCAATTCTTCAAAGTCCAGCACTGTTGTTCCGGCAGAGAGTTTGATCGGCTGCGGAAAACCTTCTGCTTTCTTTTGATTGGTCCATCGCCAAATGGTTCGGATGGATTTGTTCAGTCTCTTAGCCGTGGTTGCAATGGAAATATAAGAAGGATTAGGCGACACAATTTCCTCCTTCCGGATGTGTTTCTTTGGTCTTAGGCAAATTTCTAAAAATGGACCAATCGATACCCGGCAACAAGTCCTCGCACTTAACCTGACCTTTGGTCTCCAGCTCAATAACAGGACACCAAGATTTGGGGACGGGCATACGACCACAGACTGCGTTACTAACCGCTGCTCTACTAACTCCTAAACAACGTGCAAGATCTGCTCCAGAGCCACCGATAATTTTGATAGCTAATAGTAGATGTTGATTCTTAGTCATAATTAAAAATATGCTTTAGATTACATCATTAGTTTACATTATTATACATAAACTTTTAGTTTATGAACGACAATGAACGATTGAGAAAAATTTGGCAGGAAAGCCATAAATATTCCCAAAGAGAATTCGGTGAGAAATTCGGAATAGGCACTGGTGCAGCGGTTTCCAACTATCTGCTCGGGCGTATTCCGTTAAATCTCAATGTTGTTATTAAGTTTGCTAAGGGGCTCGGCTGCAAGATAGAGGATATTTCACCGTCCATGGCGTTGTTAGTTCAATCGGCAGAAAAGCTTACTACACGAGTTGAACGTACAGAAAGCAGCCAGTCACGCATACCAATTCTTTCCGATGATTATTTGCTGGCCCACGCAACGATTCCAAAGTATCAACGTTCAGATTCAAATTCTATTATTTCCTCTCTGACATTAAGCGATGATCAATTTGCTTGGATAGTTTCAGATCAATCAATGGCGCCAGACTTCTTTCCTGGTGATTTGCTGTTGTTTATATCTGGGTCCTCAGCAAATCCTGGATCTTTTGTTCTTTCGAAAGTGGACGGAGGGATAGTTTTTCGAAAATATACTGAGCAATCTGTTGAAAATAAACTAATCGTTAATCTTAAGCCGTTGAATCCGGATTACCCAACGATTTCTAATCGATCAAAAGAGATTGAAATTCTTGGGGTGTTAAAAGAACTAAGAAGGAATTTCACAATACGAAAAACCCATAGGGGGGGGGGTATTTGATAATTAAACTCCTCCTAGCTACTTTGTCGCTTTTTATCCTTTGGTTAACCCTGAGTGTCCATTTTTAGAATCTACCAAAGCTTCTTCGCTACGCATCTTTTGCGATAATCTCCTACCTTTTTTATGATAAAAACCTGCTCTGGGTCAGAGAGTTGCTTTTTATACTGAACTCTCTTCAAAAATAACTTTCTTTCTATCCCATGACGTACGTCGCAATTTTCTTTATTAGTTTCAACGTTATCTAGCTGGCGGACGTACTCCATTAATTGATCTTTATTAAATTTTTCAATGTCTTCGGGCGTTGTAGCTGAAGCATTTCCGAAAGATAACGACAAAGAGAAAAGCATTAATGTAAAAGCAAAATATTTGTACATAAAGAACCCCTAATTAAGTTTTATTTCTTCTTACTCTCATAGCAGCTTAGCCAGAAGTTTTCGCATCTTTCACGGTAACTACCGACCCTCTCTATGATTAGACGCTGTCAAACTAAAAAATTTGTATATTTCGTAGCTTCTTATTTTTAATTCTTCCGTTGAGTTTCCCTGAATCGATTGCATCGATCGCGAAAATTTCTTATTTTTTCTGAAGCCAGCCGCCTCTCCGTGCCAGAGAGCTGTTTGTGAATGCTAAGTTGTGTTCTTTTGTGCATCAGTTCTTTTTCTAATCGCCAAAGGTGACAGTATTCTTGGTTGGCTTCGACATTGTCCAGTAGGCGAACATAATCCATAAATTGATCTTTATTAAATTTTTCAATGTCTTCGAGCGTTGTAGCTAAAGCATTTCCAGTTGTTAGAGACAGAGAGAAGAACGTCAAGACAATAGCAAGACATTGGCGCATAAGAAATCACTCGCAAAAGTTTGAACCTAATCTCATTATAAAGATTATTTTCCAAAAATGTATATTTTTAATTTACAATAAACGTAAACTAATAATGTTTAATTAGGTTTTGAAATGATTAGACCTTACATAATTGATCCCTTGGAGAGTTCTTCAATTCATCTGGATCTCACGCTGGTCCAAAGCGGAATTCTCTCTCGATTAGTGAATTTGTATTTTCTGTTTGGCGGTCCGTTTTCGTTTGGGCAAGCCCTGTCTCAGATAAGCGTGGACGAAAACTTAAGTACAACAGAAGAACTGGAACGTGTTCTCGGATGGTACTTCAATGAGGATGGGAATGGTTTGTATCAACCTTCCGCCATGTTAAGAAATTGCGCAAAAGAGACTTTTCCCGGAAAGGAGAACCAATAATGTCCGCAGCTAAAAAGAATTCTCCTGAACGGGGAATTAGTCCTATTAGTCAAGAAGAATTCATTAGAGATTTTCTACCTCTTCCGATCCTTCACAGAGGTATTTTGTTTGTTCTGCGCACAGGCTACCTCATCAAACAGTCTCCTCTGGAAGACTTAGATGTTTTGGGTTTGTGTCCTACTCACACAGATGAAGAAGAAGGCGCTCTTCACATCGTGTTGAGGAGATTCTTTAACCGAGATGCTAGTTTCTGGAGGAGTGCCGCCTACGATGCGATTATCCAGGAAGAATTGGAAACCAAGGCCCACCACAAACTTTTATCAGAGCAGCGGTCAATTAAAAGTAAACGTGCGGCTGAGGCTCGTTGGAAAGAAAATGGTGCTCCAAGCAATGCTCCAAGCATCAATAACGATGCTACAAGCAATGCTCCGAGCATAAAAAACAATGCTCCAAGCAATGCCCCGGGCATAAAAAACAATGCTCCAAGCAATGCTCCGAGCATGAAAAACGATGCTCCAAGCAATGCTCCGGGCATAAAAAGCGATGCCACAAGCAATGCTCCAAGCATAAATAACGATGCTCCAAGCAATGCCCCGGGCATAAATAACGATGCTCCAAGCAATGCTCCGAGCATAAATAACGATGCTCCAAGCAATGCTCCGAGCATAAAAAACGATGCTACAAGCAATGCCCCAAGCATGACTAACTATGCTCAAAAAACCTTAGATCCCTTGGGCCACAGGGTTTTTCAGGGAAAAGCAGACATGATTGAAAATCCGGGAAATGTTCAGCAGGAAGAGTCGCGCGCACACGCACGCGTATGTACGCGCGCGCACCGATCGGATCGGATATCGGATATTAATTTAATTAATAAAAATATTAATAAATCGGAATCGGTATCGGAATCGGATAGAAGTTTAAAAATTAAAAACCTATTCGCGCGCGAAAAATCGGCTTGGATGATCGGCGAAGTTTTAGAAGTTTTGGTCTTTTTCGGTTTGGACGAAAAGGCGCTTGCCCGCTGGAGATCCAGAAATCCGGAAAATCAAAATTTCATTTTGGAGCTGGCCGCCGGCGGTATGTCCCGCTTCGACTATGACACGATTGCTCAGGTGTTTGCACGCTGTCAGGCCGCAAAAGACAAGGAAGGCAAGCCGTTAAGCTCGGCAGTGGCCTTTGTTCTCAAGTCCCTTCAGCACGAATTGACTGCGGTTTTAAACCGCAAAAATACAAGACAATCCGCTTCCGAATCGGCCCAACCCAAGCGATTCCGGGATATCGACTACATGGAGGGCATCGAAAAGCTCAACCCGGACGGGACATTTGTTCTCAAACGCAAATAGGGGGACGGTTATGAACGAAAACATCGTTGTTCGAATTCGGAAAATTCATTTCGGAGAAATCATAGAAGAAGCGCTCCAGACGGAAGAAGCAGCACGCAGAGATGGGTGGCTTAACCGCGTTTTGTGGCAAAGAACCCAATGGCCTAGAGCCTCACGGCGAAGCGACGACATCGGGTTTATCTTCCGTAGGATTTTGGAAAGCAATCGCAAAGCAAAAATCGGCAAGAACACACCTGCACTTTTGCACTACACCGTTATGGTGCCTACAACGCTCAAAAACGAGCTATCCGAAGCTATCTCCTGCTCAATCGATACATTTATCGTCGAGATTTTAAGGTCGCTTGTAGGGCGTAAAAACGTCCTTAGAACGCGTTTAGAAGAAAAAACAGATTTTGACTTCTGGGACTTTTGGGTTTTCCCTGAAAAAGACGGTCGGTTTGAGCCTGAGGGCATCGCTTCGGCCTATGAGCTTGCATGCTTTGAAGAGGCATTTAACGACAAATTGAGAGCCCTGGCCTGCTTGTTGGAATGGGATAAAACCGTGCCCGTGGAAGGAAAACTCTCTGTTGTGGTTATTGCTTCGTTTGAGGAAGAGGAGGATTGACATGACTGTTCCTTCCGAACGAGTCTATCCGTCCTCAGCATCTTCATCTTCATTAGTTGCAAAGGAATGTGAAGCGGACGGCAAAGGCCTTACCCCTCGAGAATCAATTGATGAAAGTCGGTTTGAAGCCGGGTTTTGCGAATTTCACGGATGGTTTACCGCCGGGATTAAATCTACCGATGGCACGGGGAGCCGTTGGTTTTCGGGATGTCCGAGATGTTTGGCAGAAACCAAAATCAAAAAACTATTCGGCCAAAGCATGATCCCCAAGCGCTTTGCGGACAAGAACTTCGAAGGTTATGAAGCGACTGAAAAAGGTCAATATCAGGCTCTTAAAAGTTGCTTGGATTTCGCTCAAGAGCTAAAAACTGACTGGTTCAGCGGTAAAACTCTTTTACTGATCGGTACTCCGGGAACCGGAAAAACACATCTTGCGTGCGCTGTAGGTCATGAAGCGATCAAGCAGGGAAGGACAGTCCTTTACACAACAATAACCCGCCTTTTGGAAGACATTAAATCATCTTGGAACGACAAAGACCGTTCCGTGAAAAACATTATTGCCCGATACGTTTCAGTTGATCTGTTGATCCTGGATGAGATCGGTGCATTTAGAGGGATTTCCGAGAGAGAAAAAGACTACCTCTTTGAAGTCATTAATGCGCGGTATGAACAAATGAAACCGATGATTGCCGTTTCAAATCTAAGGCTTTCCGGTGCAGATTCCATTGAAGCCTACCTCGAAGAAAGATCTTTTGACAGGTTATGTGAACAGGCCCGTTTAGTGGTCTTTGGCTGGGAAAGTTTCCGGAGGAAATCGTTATGTTAAGACAGCTGAGAAAAACAGCCGGAAGCCCCGAATCGGGACTTCCCGCGTCAAACATCAACTCAGCTGACGGTTATGAAAACCAACTGTCAGCGACCGCCGAGATGATTAACACGAGCAGCGCCAGAGGCACTGCCGCCTTCACTTTGAAGGTAAATCCTTCTCTGTTCAGTAGTGTTAATATCTCTACGGAGACAAGCGAATGTTTCGGCAATTTCATCGCTCCTACTCCAAGTTTTGACTTCGGCTCGACTGTTACCAGCAGTTGGGCCGTTGCTGTTTTACGGAGTCAAAATGAACCTTCGTTGTATGCTTCAGAAAAAATGCCGGAACAAAACAACCGTCCCGGCATTGCTCGACGCTATCGTTTAATCAAAAGCAACAGCGCACCTGCTCCAATTACCGCTAGAGAAACAGAGCCCTCAAAGTTGACAACGAAGTCAGCTCTGACGGATAATTCCCTCAACACGATAAGGAGCAGAAATAGTCGTAGAATCTTTCGTGTCGACACGACTAATCTCCTTATTACTCAGGGATTCTTCCTGCACCTGCCAGTGCGGGTCGAATCCCGTGTTTTTCTTCCCTCAAGAAACTTAGAAGATTTCGTCTCAAAAGGGTCCTCTGCTTCTTTTTTCAGAAGCATTTCCGAAAAAACAACAAGGTCTGGGAATGATACAGATTTTGTTCTGAGAAATCCTGCCTCCAGAAAACGCAGAAACAAGACAACTTCTGCCCTTCTTTTCAAAAACGTCGAGCAGAAACCGGCCTTCAGTTATTAAAAACTCCCAACACTTTAATCCCAACAGAGGAACAAAGATGACTAATGAAAATGCAGTAAATTGCGTTTTTGATTCAAATGACAGTACACCCACTGAAAGTTTCAGCACTGAGTTGTTGGATGTTATAACGGCAGCGCTGGAAGATCCGGACAATCATTTGGATTCGATTGTTAAAGAAGCTTTAAAACGGATGGACGGGACCTCTATTACCTTTGCAATACCGGGAACCGTATCTATAACCGGAGCGGATATTCTTATCAGCGTAGATCGAGAACATATCCTTCGGGAAGAGCCATACCAGGTTCATGACTGGAACCGCTGGCCTTACGTTTTACCACCTATAAAAAACGAACTGTTGCCCGGTGATCCCTTTAATTTTAAGTGGATGATTTATTTGAATGACGGAAGATGTGTCGTCGATAAATTTAAAGAAGGAAGATGGCAAAAATGGCCTTCAGACAAAATTCTTTTCTTCAAAGACTTTTCTCCCGTTCCTGCTTCAGCCAAAGCACTGCTTGATCCCGAAACGGCCCTAGGCTGGTCGTCTGTAGCCTCTTGTGAGCCGCCTGAAGGTGTGGCTTGTGAAGTTCTGCTGAAGAATCATTTAAGAGGCTATTGCTCAACGTTTAAGGAAGGTCATTGGGATTTTTTCAACGATTCTGTAGTTGCTTTTAAAGCCATTAACCTTCCGTATGCAAATTATCCGGAGAACTAAAAATGATTACTCTGACCGTAATTAACAACAAAGGTGGTGTTGGAAAATCATTCCTTTCAACACAATTTGCGTTCTATTGCGCCTTGAAACGTGGTTTACGCACCTTGTTTATCGATTTAGATCCTCAGGCGCATTCTTCAAACTGTTTGTTTGATTCAAAGCTTTTTGAGCCCGCTAATGTTTCTTCAGGTTTGCTGATGCAGCAAGGAGGATTGAGGACAACCGGAGCCCCTCGGCTTCTAGTTAGAGCGGATACAAATTTGGAAGAACTGGAGCGAAGCGGAGAAGAAGCTCATAACGGCTTTGTAGAAAATTTGCTCAACAGCTTAAACGAGATCCAAGACGATTTTGATATTTGCATTATTGATACCAATCCCTCATACGATATTCGCCAGATTGCTGCACTATTAGCTGCAACCCATTACGTTTGCCCTGTCAACCTGAAACAAGAAGCTCTCGAGGGAGTAGAAATGCTTTTAGGCAGAGCCCAAGAGGTTTCGACCATCAATGAGAAACTTCAGTTTGCCGGATTGGTATTGAACATGGTCGAAAGAAAGCCTTATCAGATAGAAAACTTTAAGCAGCTTTGGGTATTGGCAAAAGATCTGATACTGAAACAGGAAAACGGCCTAAAACCGGCATGGATTCTTAATCGAAATGAATATGCAGCGGCACAAGGACAGCATCGGCCGGTATGGGTAAGTAAAAACTCAAAACCCGGTGAGGCATGGTACGAGCTAAGGACGGTCTTCCTAAATTTAGCAGCAGCTCTTAATTTACCTGAAAACAATCCTCTTCGTGTGGTTTGGAACGAGGACGGAAGTTTAGGCGTTGTGAACAGCTCCAGGGAGGATAATTGAAATGGCTCTGAACTTGAATCGGCTAAGTAAGATCGCAAGCGGCAAAAAGTCAGTCCTGAATACTGAAGGCAAGATTTTAGACATCGAATTAGACAAAATTAAACCTGATCCTAACCAGCCAAGAAAACAATTTAATGACGCGGAACTCTCAGAGCTATCCGCCAGTATCCAAGAATATGGGCTGCTTCAGCCAATAGTTGTCCGAGCTAATTCAGATGATACGTTCACAATTATCAGCGGAGAGAGGCGTTTTCGGGCGAGCCAACTCCTTCAGGCTAAGTCAATTAAAGCGATTGTGAATACTTCTATTGCCGCTGAAAACATTAGCTATGCCCAGATGGCGGAAAATTTGAAGCGATCTTCACTAACTGTCGTTGAGGTTGCTGACTTTATTTGTGAGCGGATTTCTTTAGGAGAAAAACAGGTAGAAATTGCCGAGAAACTTGGATTGGAAAAAGCTCTGGTGTCCAAGTATTCAGCTTGGAAAGAGTTTCCGGAAGAGATTCAATCAGCCTTAGCGGAAAAGAAAATAAATAGTATCCAGACGGCTTATATTCTCTATAAAAAATGGATAGAGCATCCCTCAGAAGTAGAGACTTTC